>Ga0075026_100000094_pt1 | contig 29017 bp, 32 predicted proteins | sample Str012_2_FD_71392 | JGI IMG/M metagenome (GOLD analysis project Ga0075026, IMG submission 71392) | Freshwater sediment microbial communities in response to fracking from Pennsylvania, USA - Straight Creek_MetaG_SC_2012 | ecosystem: Environmental > Aquatic > Freshwater > Creek > Sediment... | reverse complement strand
AACGGCTTGCCGTTGAACTGGGGCACGAACTGGTGGTTCTGCACGTGCACGTAGTACACGCAGTCGAACGGGTGTCCGAACACCTTGGCGAAGTCGATCGTCGTCTGCGGGTCGTCGAAGAAGCCGTCGGCGGTGTAACCCTTCTCGAGCCGCAGGTTGTTGATGAACGCCTTGCGGGTCGGGCAGCTCACACCCGCGGCCTTGATGCCCTCGATCATCGTGTTGGCGCTCAGCCAACCGACGGCCGTGATCTGGCTCTGGGGGGCTTTCGTGCCCGAGGCCACCATGTACTTCTTGAAGTCGTCGAGGCCCTTCCACGAAGGTGTGACCTCGAACGGCTTGAACTCGATGCCGAAGTACACGTCGTCGTAGGTGGGCAGGTTCAGCACGAGCGGGCTGTAGCCGCCGGGGAAGATGACCGGCTTCAGCGTCACGCCGGCCTGCTTCAACGCCGACATGAGCCCGCCGTTGCCGGAGCTGTCGAGCGCGGTGTACAGCGAGTCGGCACCTGACTGCTTGATCTGGTCGGCGATGGAACCGAACTCGCTCGTACCGACCGGGATGTCGTGGTTCAGGTAGACGGACTTGAGGCCCTTGGTCTTGTTCGCCGCCGCTTTCACCTGCTCGGTGAACACCACGCTGTTGGCGGCGGTGGAACCGACGATCGCGAGCTTCGTACCGCCGAGGGCCTTGATCACGTCGGCGTTGCGCGACGTGAACTCGGTCTTGATGTTCTTGGTGTTGGCGTTCTGGAACCCGAAGTAGTTGGTGTACGTGCCGTAGACGGGCAGACCGAGCTGCCAGCCGACCACGGGCACCTTTTGGCTGTTGAGGTACTGGCCGCTGGCGTCACCCGCGTTGCTCTCGGTGATGATGGAGAACACCTTGTCGGATTCGGCGAGCTGTTGGGCCGCGGTCACGTTGCGGGCGGCGTCGCCGCCGTCGTCGGCATTGACGAGCGTGATCTTCCGGTTGCCGAGCTCACCTTCTGCGTTGGCCTTGTCGATGCGGGCCTTGATGCCGTCGAGGGTCTGGGCGTAGAAGAGGGCGAACGGCCCGGACGTCGGGATGATCGTCCCGATCTTGATCTCGGAGTCGGTGACCCCGGTGTCGTTCTTGCAGGGGTTCGGAGCCTTGATGGGCTTCAGATTGTCGAACTGAGCGCTGGGATCGGTGGCCGCGCCCGCGCTGCTGACCGCGAGCATCCCCACGCTGATCGCGGCGAGAACACTGAGCCCCGCCACTGCGCGTACCCAACGTCGTGACTTCATGACGCTCCCCCCGAGCCTCGAGTCGTCGCCCCCCTGGCGACGAGCGGCGCCATCATGGCATGACCCGTCACAAAATTGCACGCGGTCGACAATGCACCGCGCCGGGTGGCAGCGCGTCCGCCAGGCCAACGCGGCAAAGGGATCCGGGGTGGATGTGCGCCGGGGGTCAAAAAGGGTGCACAATGGAGGGCTCGCGTCCGCGACACTGTTGCGGCCGCTCACCCAAATTCTCCGGAACAAGGACGCAGTCCCCGTCGTTCTACTGTCGACGGTCGCCTCCCCCCGGGCGACCGCAACCCTACTCTCGGGAAGGCACCGTGGCTCGAGTACGAAACCGCACCGAACGGGATAATGAGGATCTTGTCCGCCTCTATCTCGAAGACATCGGCCGTCACCAGCTGCTGACCAAGGACGACGAAGCCCGCCTGGCCCAGGACATCGAGGCCGGGAAGGCTGCGCGCGAAACCCTTGACACCGTCGACAAGGGTCTCACCCGCAACGAGAAGCGCGACCTGCAGAAGCTCGTCCGCACCGGCGAGAACGCGCAGCGTCAGTTCGTGCAGTCGAACCTGCGACTCGTCGTGTCGATCGCCAAGCGCTACCAGGCGTCGGGCATGCCGCTCCTCGACCTCGTGCAGGAGGGCAACCTCGGCCTGATCCACGCGGTCGAGAAGTTCGACTGGCGCAAGGGCTTCAAGTTCTCCACCTACGCGACGTGGTGGATCCGTCAGGCCATCCAGCGCGGCATCGCCAATGCGGGTCGAACGATCCGCCTGCCGGTGCACGCGGCCGACAACCTGGCGCGACTCCAGAAGGAGCGCGCCGGCCTCGAGGCGCGCCTCGGGCGTCCCGCGACGCTCGACGAGCTCGCGGCCGAGCTCGACCTCGCCCCCGAGCGCGTGAAGGAACTCATCCCGCACCTCGCGGAGCCGGTGTCGCTGGAGACGCCCGTCGGCGAAGACGGCGAGACCGAGCTGGGCGACCTCGTCGAGGACCGCTCCGCGGAGTCGCCGTACGAGTCGGCGGCGCGCGCCATGCTCCCGGCCGAGATCGAGAAGCTGCTGGCCGTGCTCGACGAGCGGGAGCGTTACATCCTCACGCTGCGCTTCGGTCTCGACCGGGGCGAGCCCCGCACCCCCGACGAGGTCGGCCAGCTGGTCAATCTCAGCCGGGAGCGGGTGCGCCAGATCGAAGCCCGTGCCCTGGCCCGTCTCCGCCACCCATCGGTGGAGATGGGTGCCCGGGCGTTGCTCGCCGGCTGACCGACCCCGCCACCCCTCGGGGGGTGGGATCAGCTGTCCAGTCCGAGCTGGTGGCGACGCGTGATCGCGCGTAGTGCCTCCAGCGCCCGGTACACCCGTTGGCGCGCCGCGTGCTCGGTGGTGTTCAGTCGCGCCGCCACCGCTTCGTAGTCGAGCTCGTCGACGAACCGGAGCACGAGGACCTCCTGGTGCACGCGGGAGAGGTCGGCGAACGCGGCGCGCGGCAACGCCTGCGCGTGGTCGCGCAGCAGCCGGGCCTCGGGCTCGAGCTCGGACGCGGCGACGTCGCGCACGTCGGGGACATTGGCCCATGGCTCGACCGGCATCCGGGCGCGCGCCCGCGCCTGGTCGGTGGCGAGGTTGCGGACGATACGTAGGAGGTACGCCTTGGCGCGTTCGGGGTCGCGCAACTCGGTACCAGCGGCCAGCGCCCGGACCACCGCGGTCTGGGCGAGGTCTTCGGCGTCGGTGTCGTTGCGACAGAACGAGCGGGCGTAGCGGAACAGGTCGGCGCGGTGTTCGATGATGAGCTCGCGGAGGTCGACGGCGTCGTCGCGCTCCCGCTCGCCGCTCGATCTCCACGACCGCCTCATCGACTTCCGCCCTCCCTCGATCTCCGCCCGAACCACCGAGAGCGCCGATACCGTACATTCCACGCGTGCGGGTGGCAATGGGTCGCACCGGGAGTTTGCGCGGGCCGTCTACGCTCCGTCGCCGTGGCCCGCGTGCTCGTCACCCGTCAACTGCCCGAAGGCGGGCTCGCCCCGTTGGTCGCGGCTGGTCATGAGCTGGTCGAGCGGCCGGGCGACGAGCCGTACCCGCCCGAGGCCCTCGCCGCGGCGGTTGCCGACGTCGACGCGGTCGTCTGCATCCTGACCGACCGGATGGACGCCGCAGTTCTCCGAGCCGGGGCCCCGCGGCTGCGCGTGGTGGCGAACGTGGCCGTCGGTTACGACAACATCGACGTCGCCACCGCCCGTGAGCTGGGCGTCGCGGTGTGCAACACGCCCGGCGTGCTCGACGAGACCACCGCGGATCTCGCGTTCCTGCTGGCGTTGGCGGCGGCGCGGCGAGCGTCCGACGCCGAAGCCGACTTGCGCGCCGGGCGCTGGACGGGGTTCCACATCAACGACTTCCTCGGGGTCGACGTGCACGGTGCCACGCTCGGCATCGTCGGGTTCGGGCGTATCGGCCGCGCCGTGGCCCGTCGGGCGGCCGGTTTCGGGATGGAGGTGTTGCACCACACGCGCCGCGACACCGGCATCACCGGTTGGGTTGCTGATCTCGACGACCTGCTGCCGCGCTGCGACATCGTGTCGCTCCACGTTCCGTTGCACGACGAGACGCGCGGTTTGATCGACGCCCGTCGGCTTGCGCTGATGAAACCCTCGGCGGTGCTGGTGAACACGGCGCGCGGCCCGGTCGTCGACGAAGAGGCGCTCGCCGTCGCCCTCGAACGCGGCACCATCTTCGGCGCCGGGATCGACGTGTACGAACGCGAGCCGCCGGTGCACCCGCGATTGCTCGCGGCGCCGCACGCCGTGTTGCTGCCGCACATCGGGAGCGCGACCGAGGCGACCCGTCGGCGCATGGCGCAGCTCGCGAGTGAGGGGGTCGTCGCCGTGTTGCGCGGCGAGCGCCCCCCCAACCTGGTCACCTGACGTTCGCGATGGCGGAGGGAGAGGGATTTGAACCCTCGAAGGAGCTTGTCACCCCTTACTCGCTTAGCAGGCGAGCACTTTCGGCCTCTCAGTCATCCCTCCGGATTGCGGTGAGTCTATTTCGGCGTTCGTGAGTGGGTGGCCAGGTAACTTCGACGGATGGATCCGGTCGAGGCGCTGGAACGGATCGCGACGCTGCTCGAACGAGAGCGCGCCGGTCGCTACAAGGAAGAGGCGTTCCGCCGCGCGGCCGATGCCGTGCGCGGCCATCCGCTCGACGAACTGCGCGAGCTCGCGGCAACCGGGCGCCTCGACGCCCTGCCCGGCATCGGGTCGAGCACCGCGCGGGTGATCGCGCAGGCGCTCGACGGCGAGGTGCCCGAGTACCTCGCGCGGCTCGAGGCCGAAGCCGCCCCCGACTCCGGTCCCGGCGCGCCCATCCGGGCTGCGCTGCGCGGCGACCTGCACCTGCATTCCGATTGGTCGGACGGCGGCGCCACCATCGAGCAGATGGCGCGCAAGGCAGCCGAGCTCGGACACGAATATCTCGCCCTCACCGACCACTCGCCCTCGCTCACCGTCGCGCACGGGCTCGACCGTGAGCGGCTCGAGACGCAGCTCGCGCTCGTCGCCCGCCTCAACGACGAGCTCGCGCCGTTTCAGATCCTGACCGGCGTCGAGGTCGACATCCTCGACGACGGCCGGCTCGATCAAGACGACGACCTGCTCGCCGAGCTCGACGTCGTCGTCGCCAGCGTGCACTCGAAGCTGCGGATGAGCGAGCAGCCGATGACCGATCGGATGGTCGCGGCGATGGCCAATCCGCACACCGACATCCTCGGTCATTGCACCGGGCGAATGGTGCTCGGGAAGGGCCGGCCGGAGTCGACCTTCGACGCCGACCTCGTGTTCGGGGTGTGCGCGCACTTCGACAAGGCGGTCGAGATCAACTGCCGTCCCGAGCGGCTCGATCCGCCCATGCGCCTCCTCGAGCAGGTCGTCGCCACCGGGTGCAAGGTCTCGATCGACAGCGACGCGCACGCAGTCGGGCAGCTCGAGTGGCAGCCCTACGGCTGCGCGCGTGCCGCCGAAGCGGGTGTGCCCGAGGACCGGGTCGTCAACACTTGGCCGGTGGAGGAGCTCCTCGCGTGGACGGCCTCTCACGGGTGAGTTCGCGCGCCGGTTCCGGAGTGCGTGCCGCCGACGCGCCCGGTATCACTGACACCATGACCACTTCGCTCACCCTCGACGCGCCCGACGAAGATCCCCGCTGGCTCGCAGTGCTCGCGCGCGAGCCGCGCACCGACTTCGTTTACGCGGTGCGTACCACGCGTATCTACTGCCGCCCGTCGTGCCCGAGCCGGCGACCGCGGCCCGAGCACGTGGCGTTCTTCACCACGGGTGCTCTCGCCGAGCGCGACGGCTACCGCGCTTGTCTCCGTTGCCGACCCGACTCGCCACCGGCCGGCGACCGGGTCCCTCGCGTCGAGGCCGCGTGCCGCATCGTGGACGAGGGCGAGACGGTCACCGTGGCCGAGCTGGCGCGCGCGGTCGGCACTTCTCCCGATGCGCTGCGGCGCGACTTCCGTCGTGTGCTCGGGGTGTCACCGAAGCAGTACGCCGACGCGCGGCGCGTCGAACGGCTCCGCACCGAGCTCCGCGCCGGGCGCGACGTCACCGGCGCGCTCTACGCCGTGGGTTACGGCTCGAGCAGCCGGCTCTACGAGCAGTCCGACGCCCGGCTCGGCATGACCCCGGCCTCGTACGGCGCCGGTGGCGCCGGGGCCCGCATTGGCTTCACCACGAGTGCGTCGCCGCTCGGCCGCCTCGTCGTCGCGACCACCGGGCGCGGCGTCTGTTGGATCGCGCTCGGCGACGATGACACCGCGCTCGAGTCTGGTCTGCGCGCGGAATATCCCCGAGCGACGATCGCGCGCGACGACACGACGCTCGCGGCGGTGGTGCGCGAGGTGCTGGGGCGGATCGACGGCACCCTCCCCGCACTCGAGCTCGCGGTCGACGTCCGCGGTACCGCGTTCCAGCTGCGGGTCTGGCAAGAGTTGCGCCGCATCCCGCGGGGCGAGACCCGCAGCTACGGCGAGATCGCAGGTGCGGTCGGCGCACCGGGCGGCGCGCGGGCCGTCGGCCAGGCGTGCGGCAGCAATCCCGTGGCGATCGTCGTGCCGTGTCATCGGGTGCTCACCGCCGACGGCGGGCTCGGTGGCTACGCCTGGGGCGTCGACGTGAAGTCGGCGTTGCTCGAACGCGAAGGTGCCACCGTCAACGCACCGCGTCGAGTTCGCCGGCGAGTGGCCACGAGTTGATCACGCAGCCTTGCAGATCGATCGACTGCTGCTGCATGATCGGCGCGGGTGCGCCGGATGCCGGGCACTGCGAATGACCGAGGCCGAGCCAATGCCCGGTCTCGTGGTTGATCACCATCGTGCGGTACCAGCCGAGCGGTCCGGGCCACGCGGTGAGCCGGTGGCGAAGCGCACGTCGTTGATCACGACGAAGCGACCGACGGTGCAGCTGTAGAGGAAGCTGCACACGGGATCGTAGGTCTCGACCTGGCGGGGGCTGGCGAGCACGAGGGTGAAGTCGCCACCGGTGTCAACGCGGGTGAACGCGATCCCGGCCCCGCGCCAACCTTGGGGGTTCGCGTAGGCGACGGCGGCGACGCGGGCGAGCTCGTTGATGTCGCTCACGACGGCACCGTCGGTGACGATCGAGTAGGTGACGGTGCGCGTCGCGGGTTGCTGCGGGATGCACCCCGCCAACGCGAGCGCGGCGAGCACCATCACCAGCAGTGCACCGTGTCGTCCTGCCGTCATTGCACCTCGCGCACGCGACCGGTCTCCACCTCGTACACGAACCCGCGAATCCGATCGCGATGCAACAGCATCGACGACGCCCGCAGTCGAGCCACCGACGCCTGCACGCTCGTCTCGAGATCGGTGAACGCGCCGAACCGGACGTTCGCGTTGGGCGGAGTTCCCGCGGCCGCTTCGATGCGCAGCGCCAGCGCGTTCTCGTCGAGACCGTGCATGCCGCACTTCGTGTGTTGCACGACCATGATCTCGCGGGTGCCGAGCGCGTGTTGTGAGATGGCCAGCGAGCGCACGACGTCGTCGGTGACGAGACCACCGGCGTTGCGCAGCACGTGGGCATCGCCGGGCACCAGGCCGAGAGCGAGCGCGGGGTCGATGCGGGCGTCCATGCACGTGACCAGCACCACCGGGCGCACCGGCTGCGCTTCGAGCGCGCCGTGCTCGAAGGAAAGGGTGAAGCGTTCGTTGTTCTGGATCAGTTCGTCGATGGCACTCATGGAGTCAGTCTCGCGCCTGCCACGGCACCGCCCGGGACCGGCGCCGGTCGACGCGGCCGTTCGACGCGGCATGATGGGGGGATGAGCACACCAACCACCACGCGCGATCCCGGCGCCGGTCTTGCCGCCAGTCGCGTGAAGCTCGGGGAGTTCCAGTACGAGATCGGCCCGCTCGGTCACCTCGCCGTCGAACGTGAACGACTCATGGCCATCAATTGGCGTGCCTTCGAGGCGCAGGCCGTGAGTGCCACCATCGGGGCCGAGATCACCGGGATCTCGTTGGCCGACGATCTGCCCGACGCGACGATTGCGGAGTTGCGCCGGGCTCTGCTCGACCACAAGGTGCTGTTCTTTCGCAACCAACCGCTCACCGCGGGGCAGCACGTCGCGTTCGCGCGGCGCTTCGGCGAGCTCGAAGTGCATCCGTTCATCACCGCCAACGACGAGTTCCCCGAGTTGGTGCGCTTCGCCAAGTCGGCCGACGTCGGCGGCTACGAAAACGGTTGGCACAGCGACGTGAGCTGGCGCGCGGTTCCGTCGATGGCGGCGGTGCTCCACGCAATCGCCGTCCCACCGACGGGGGGCGACACGCTGTTCGCCGACATGTGCGCCGCGTACGACGGCCTTCCCGACGATCTCAAGGCGCGCATCGACCCGCTGGTCGCGGTGCACGACCACGTGTCGTCGTTCGGCCTCGGTGTACCACCCGAACAACGCGCCGAGATCCGGGCGAAGTATCCACCCGTCGAACACCCCGTCGTGCGCACGCATCCGGAGACCGGACGCAAGCTGATCTACGTGAACCGGTTCTTCACCAGCCACATCGTGGGCCTCGACCCCGCCGAGAGTCGCGAACTCATCGAGACGCTGAGCCGGCGCGCCGACATCGTGGAGTATCAGTGCCGGTTCCGCTGGGCGCCCGACTCCGTGGCGATGTGGGACAACCGCGCGGTCCAGCACTACGCGTGCAGCGACTATTGGCCCTCGGTGCGAGTGATGGAACGCGCCAGCGTCATCGGCGACGTTCCGCGCTGAGTCCGGTCGATCGTCACCACGGCATCGCCGTGCCGCCGTTGACGCGGAACACGTTGCCCGTCGCGTACTTGGCGGCGTCGGAGAGCAGGTAGTGGATCAGGAGCGCCTGGTCCATCGGCTCGCCGATCATGTGGAGCGGTGACTTGCTGGCCGACTCTTCGACGAACTCGTCGTAGGCCTGCTGGTCGAGCGTGCCGTCGGGCTTGTGCAAGCGCCAGGTGGTGAACGGCGTGAGCACCATGCCGGGCGCGATCACGTTGATCCGGATCCCGTACTCGCCCACCTCGAGCGCCGCGGTCATCGTGAGCATCGCTACCGCCGCCTTGGTGAACGCGTAGACGCCGATGCCCGGGTAGGGCGCGTCGATCGCCGCCGACGACACGTTCACGATCGACCCGCGTCGGGCACCCTTCATCGCGCGGATCGCGTACTGCGTGCCGTAGAGCACGCCCTTCAGGTTCAGCGCGATGCCGCGGTCGATCGTGTCGTCGTCGAGGTCTTCGATGAGGCCCGGAAACATCGCGCCGGCGATGTTGCACATGCCGTCGAGACGGCCGAAGTCGGCCAACGCGCGGTCGACGACTGCCGCGACCTGATCGCGTACGGTGACGTCGGTGGCGACGGCGACGGCCTTCCCGCCTGCGTCGTCGACCGCGGCGACGGTGGTGCTCAGCCCGCCCGCGTCGACGTCGGCGCAGATCACCGTCGCGCCCGCGGCGCCGAGCACCGCGCACGTCTGGGCGCCGATACCGCTGGCCGCTCCCGTCACGATCACGACGCGGTCGTCCATCCGGTAGGCATCAAACGGGCTGGTTGTCGACATGACGCGACGCTAGCGACCGGTTGGGGTCCCGTTCGTGCAGTACGTACCGACGGTCACCGGATAGCTCCCCCGCTGTGAGAACGTGAGCGTGCCCGACGTGCCGTCAGCAGACGCGGCGTAGGAAGCCGTACCCGTCTCGCCGAACGCTCCGATCCCCACACCGGTCTCCGCGGAACCTGAGAACGCGTACGGTCCGGAGAGGCTGCCCGCTGCGAGCGTGAACGTCGCCGTCGCCGACCCGACGACGGCGCCGCCGCTGCCGCCGAGCCTGGCCTCGAAGAGCACGGTCCAGTCGCCCTCCGGTCCACCGCACTTCACCGCCGACACCCCCGAGGATGCGATCTTGAGGTCGGCTGCGGTCGTGTACTCGAGGTCCGCGATTCCGATCCCGCGCCGCGACACGGACCGCAGCGTCACTGAACCCGTCTCGGGCCGCTTGTCGGGCGCGGTGTAGTTGAACTTCGCGGGCGTGGCGGACGTTGTCGCCGGCTCGACCTTCTTCTGCCCCGCCGTCTTCCTCGCCTCCATCCGACCCTTGATCTGGCCCGCGCCGGAGCGCGACTTCGCGGTCGCGCTGATCGCGACCTTTTCCTTCGGAGTCACGGTGCGCGACTGGCCTTCCGACACGTCGACCTTCACGCACAGCCCGTTGCGCCAACCTTGCTCGGCCTGGTGGAGGACCGCGCGACCAAGATGCTGGAGGAGCGCTGCTTCCTTGCGAGTTCCGTGAGTGATGTTCACTGCCGGCGAGGTGAGCTCGGCGTTGTCGTTCACGGTGCCGGTCGCGAGTGCCCCGATCACGCGGTCGTCGGTGGTGTCGCTCCCGCTACCGATTGTCATCTTGATGCGCACCGAGACCGTGCCGTACTCATCGGGACACACGTGCGCGTCGATGGTCGCGACCGACCGCACGCCCCCACCGCTCAGGATGACCTCGCTCACGAGCTGCCCGTTTGTGAGCCGTGTGTTCCCCTCCTCGTGACCGTCCTGGAATGACTTCGTGGCCGGAAGTGGGGTGAACGGGTTGTCGGGATCGCTCGTCGCCGACGCAATGGAGCGTCCGGCGAGGCCCTCGAGCTCGGGCAACACGTTGGCGGGAGTCGGCGACGGCGCGACGGTGAGCGTTCCCGCAACTGGATCACTCCCTGCGTCGCCCGTGTCGGCACCGAATGCGGCGGCCGGGACGGTGACGAGAACGGAGAGCGCGCCGACCGTGATCGCGACCAACGCGCGAATCGGCATGACGCGCACCCTAGTACCGCGGCGCGGAGCTGCGGGTTGCGCTTTGGGTGGCTGACAGCGATCCTGTGGCTTCCACAACTCGGAGGATGACCTATGGGTCAGGATCGTTACGACGCCATCGTGATCGGCGCACGTTGCGCGGGCTCTCCGACGGGCATGTTGCTCGCCCGCAACGGTTACCGAGTTCTTGTCGTTGATCGTGCGACGTTCCCGAGCGACACGCTGTCGACCCACATCGTTCACCCGCCCGGCGCCGCGGCGCTCAAGCGATGGGGTTTGCTCGATCAGTTGGCGGCGACGGGATGTCCTCCAATCGACACCTACGCGTTCGACTTCGGCCCCTTCAAGCTCGTGGGCGCTCCCGGCACCGACGACTCTCCGATCGCGTACTGCCCTCGACGCACAGTGCTCGACAAAATCCTTGTGGACGCGGCGTCGGAGGCGGGGGCGGAGCTGCGCGAGGAGTTCACCGTCGAAGACATCGTCATCGAGGACGGGCGCGTCACCGGCATTCGCGGCCACGGCAAAGGCGGCGAAACCGTCACCGAGCTTGCCGACGTCGTCGTCGGCGCGGACGGTCGGTACTCCCTCGTCGCCAAGGCCGTCGACGCGGAGCAGTACAACGAGCGACCAGAAATCCTCAGCGGTTACTACGCGTACTGGAGCGACCTGCCCATGGATGGCACGTTCGAGGTGTACGTGCGGCCGGGACGCGGATGGGCTGCGGCGCCAACCCACGACGGTCTCACGCTCGTCGTCGCCGGCTGGCCCTTCGGCGAGTACGACGCGAACAAAGGTGATGTCGAGGGGAACTACTTGCAGATGTTCGAGACCGCGCCCGAGTTCGCCGATCGCATCCGCGGGGCGAAGCGTGAGACGCGCTTCGCGGGCACCGCCGTCGCCAACTACTTCCGCAAGCCCTACGGCCCAGGCTGGGCGCTGGTCGGTGATGCCGGTTACAACAAGGACTTCATCACCGCCCAGGGAATCAGCGACGCGTTCCGGGACGCCGAACTGTGTGCCACCGCGATGCACGAAGCGTTCTCTGGCGTTCGTTCCTTCGACGCGGCGATGGACCAATACCAGGTCACACGCGACGAGCATGTGTTGCCGATGTTCGAGTTGACCTGCCAGCTCGCGGCGCTCGAGCCGCCACCACCCGAAATGCAGCACCTGCTGGGTGCGGTGCATGGCAACCAGGAGGCGATGGACGGTTTCGCGCGCGTCAACTCGGGAGTGACCTCACCAGCCGAGTTCTTCTCCGAACAGAACGTCGGTCGTATCTTCGCCGCCGCGGGCTGAGCAAGAACCAACACTTCCGCCTGGGGACCGCCGGCCTTTGCAGGGTCGCGCGAAGAATCGCTCGATTGGTGTCACCCGGAATCGGGGCGAGCGGCATCGTAGGAGTGTGTTGGCGGTGTCTGATGCCGAGGTCTACGGCAAGTACGCGGAGGAGTTGGTTCGCTTCGCGACGGTGCTCGTGGGTCCGGATTGCGCTGCCGACGTCGTTTCCGCATCGGTGATCAGCGCGTTCGGGGCGCCGGCATGGTCAGACGTCCGCAATCCGCGTGCGTATCTCTACCGGGCAGTTCTCAACGAATCGCGGATGACGGCTCGCCGTGAGGCACGGCGCACGCGCTACGAAGAACGGGCCGCGCCTCGAGACATCGCCGACGCGCCCGCGACACCTCGTCCCGAGGTGTTTGCCGCGGTCGCGGCACTCAGCCCGCGCCAGCGGGCGGTCGTGTACCTGACCTATTGGGAAGATCTCGACGTGGGATCCGCCGCTGGACTTCTCGGCATTTCCGACGGCGCGGTTCGACGTCACCTCGCCCGCGCCCGCAAGACGCTGAGGGGGGTGCTCGATGCCTGACCAGCTGGACGACCGAATCCGCGCGTTGGTGCGAGAGGTTGTCGATTCGAGCCCTCCGGCGCCACCCTACGAGGAGATCGACGTCGGCTCGGTCGTTCCCTTCGTGCGCCGACGCGTCTCGCGTCGCACGCGAGTCGTGGTCGCGATCGCGGCCTGCGTCGCGATCGCGCTGGTGATCAGCGGCGTGGTTCTCGTCGGCCGCAACGACTCGCCGTCGGTGAAGACGCCCGCGGTCCCGCCCACGGTGTCGGTGGCCAAGCCGTGTGCGGGCAAGGCCTACGTCAACAACCGGGGCGACAACACGGTGTCGGTGATCACCACCGCGACGGGCGCGGTGTCGGCGCCGATCGCGGTCGGTGCGAATCCCGGCGGGCTGGCCGTCACGCCTGACGGCAAGCACGTCTACGTGGCCAACGTCGGCGACGCCAAGGCGGCGGGCACGGTGTCGGTGATCGACACCAAGACGGGCGTGGTGTCGGCGACGATCCCCGTCGGTGCGGGCCCGGGCATCGTGGAGATCACTCCCGACGGCAAGCACGCGTACGTGCTCAACAACAGTGGCTCCACGGTCTCGGTGATCGACACCGCGACGGGCGTGGTGTCGTCCACGATCCCCGTCGGCCGAGGTCCGATCGGGGTGGCGTTCACACCTGACGGCGCGCACGCCTACGTGGCCAACTACTTCGACGGCACGGTGTCGGTGATCGACACCGCGACGGGTGTGGTGTCGATCACCATCCCCGTCGGCGCGGGCGCGCTCGGCGTGGCAACAACTCCTAACGGCACGCACGTCTACGTGAGCAACCAGAACGACAACACCGTGTCGGTGATCACGACCGCGACGGGCGCGGTGTCAGTGCCCATCCCCGTCGGCGCCAAGCCGTCGGGCGTGGCGATCACTCCTGACGGCAAGCGCGTGTACGTCGTCGACAATGGCAGCGGCTTGTTGGGCAACGGAGTACAAGGCAACACGGTTTCGGTGATCGAGACCGCTACGGGCGTCGTTTCGGACACCATCACCGTCGGTAACGGCCCGGTCGCGCTGGCGTTCACTCCCGACGGCAAGCACGCCTACGTGGCCGACGCCGGCGACAACACGGTGTCGGTGATCAACACCGCGACTGGCGCGGTGTCGGCCACCATCCCCGTCGGCAAGTCCCCGGTCAGGGTGGCGATCTGCCCGGCGTAGCGCTCTACCAACGCTGAGACGTGAGTGTGCCTGCGGGCACTGAGAGAGGGAGAGGCCAGTGAAGTTTGTCGCGCTCAATTTGAAGAAGTTCATTGCGGTGTTCCTCATCACCGCGTCGGGCCTGGGGGTGCTGGCTGCGACGTCGATGGGTCCGGCCGCTGCGAGCCCCAAGCGCGTACCGACCGGTGACGCGTTCTACGTCCCGCCCCAACCGCTGGCCAAAGCGAAGCCGGGCACGATCATCCGGTCGACGCCGATCGCCGCGCCAAGCGGGGCACACGCGTGGAAGATCCTGTACCACTCTCGTACCGTCGACGGTAAAGACATCGCGGTCTCCGGGGTCGTGGTCGCCCCCACCGGGAGAGCGCCCGCTGGCGGACGGGTCGTCGTCACCTGGGACACGGCGGCGGCGGCCTCGCCGACAGTTGTGCACCCTCGAAGCAGCCCGACATCGCGTCCGGTGCGTCGGGCGTCCGCATCGGCTACCCGCGCGCGCTCATCCCGATGCTGCAGACGTTCCTCGACGCCGGTTACGTCGTCGCGGCCACCGACTACGAGGGGCTCGGCACTCCCGGCCTGCACCCGATTCTCGTGGGCGAAAGTGAGGGGCGAGGTGTGCTCGACGCGGCCCGCGCCGCACGAAGCATGAAGGCCGCCGCCGCCGGCAGCAAGGCTCTCGTGTTCGGGCTCTCCCAGGGCGGCCACTCGGCGTTGTTCGCCGGCGAGCTGGCGGCATCGTACGCACCGGAGTTGCGCGTGCTCGGGACCGCGGCCGTGGCGCCGGCAGGAAGCGTCGAGCAATCCATGGCGTTCCTCGGCAAGTTCAATGGAGCGAACGGCTTGGTCGTGACGATCGTCGAGGCCTTCCATGCCGCGTACCCGCAGTTCGACCCGGCGGCGGTGCTGACCCCCGAGGCGCTTGCCCAGGCGCCGCTCGTCGACCAGAAGTGCGATTTCAGCGAGAACTACCCGGGCTCGCCCAACCTCGTACTCGCGCACAACCCGCTCGACATCCCCGCGATGGCGACGATCTTGCACACCAACGCCGCCGGCAATCGCCCGATGGGCGCGCCGTTGCTCGTCGTCCAAGGAACTGCCGACCAACAAGAGCCACAATTCATCACCGACGCGTTCGTGAACAAGGCCTGCGCGGCGGGTGACACCGTCGACTATCGCCTCTATCCGGGTGCGGGCCACGGCGACCCCGAACTCACCGCGTCGTCCAACGACATCGCCGCCTGGTTCGCCGACCGCGTCAGCGGCGCGCCCGCCACCAGCACGTGCAAGTAGCGTCGCCTGCAATCAGATGGAGGCGAGCCAATGAAGTTCAACCACCTGGGAATCCCTACTGTCGACTCGTTCGAAGGCGAGATACCGCTGCCGCACTTGAAGCTGACTGTCAGCGATCATCTGAACAACCCTTTCGGGATCCAGTGGCAGCGATACTGGGATGACTCCCCAGTTCCCGATCTCGTCAAGACCGTGGCGCACGTTGCGTTCGAGGTCGAGGACTTGCTCGAAGCCCTCGAGGGTCATCATGTGATCATCGAGCCGAACAGCCCGAGCCCCGGCGTGATGGTCGCCTTCATCGAGGTGAACGGCGCGCCCGTTGAACTGTTGCAGATCGACCACGCGACTCGACCCGAACTCTGACTTCCGAGCAGGCAAGCTGGGCGGGTGAATCTCCGAGCCCGGGCAGACGCAGTTGACGCAGTTTCACCTCGACGCGGAGTCATACCTCGGAATGATTCGCGCCGAGGTCCCGAAGTATGACGAGCTCCAGGAGGAGGTGGCTCGCTCGGTGGCGGGCCCCGTCGAGATGGTGCTCGACCTCGGGGCGGGAACGGGAAGTACGTCCGCCGCGATGCTGCGTCGCTTCCCTGAGGCTCGCCTCGTGCTCCTTGATGAGAACCCACAGATGTTGGCGGTCGCGACCGACTCGCTGCCGTCGGCGCGCGTCGAGCACACGATCGTGGGTGACCTCCTGAATGCGCTTCCCCGAACTGTCTTCGACGCGGTTGTGTCAGCCTTGGCCATCCATCACCTCGACGCGAGCCGGAAGCGGCAGCTCTTCTCCCGACTCCGCGAGATCGTCAAGCCAGGCGGTTGCTTCGTGATGGCTGATGTCGTCATACCGGACGATCCGGGTGACGCGGTGACACCGCTCTCGCCGCACATCGATCGGGCGGATCGCGTCACCGACCTGCTGGCTTGGCTGCGCGAGGCGAACTTCGATCCCTCGTGCACATGGGCGTGGAAAGACCTGGCGATCATCGCCTCGACCTGACCGGCGGAGGGACAGGGATTCGAACCCTGGGAGACTCGCGCCTCAACGGTCTTCAAGAGGAAGCAGCTCGGTCTGCACCTCGACTCATGGGCAAGAACCGCGTCACGCGACGACTTGGCGAGCGATCTGGACGATCCGCTCGGCCTGGTCGACGGCGCGAGTGGCGGTCGCCTTCGGGACGTCCTGCGGTTCGTACTCGGCTCGGTTCTTCAGCGGCATGAGGCGCGCGAGCAGACGCGCCGCATCCTTGCCTTCGCGTCCCGCCCGCGCGAGAAGCGCAGCACCTTGCGCGTGGTCAGAACCTGCTGCACGTTGGCCGGTGCGCGCACCGCAGATCGCGTCTCCGGCGCTGATCCCTGCATGCACCGCGAGACTTGCGGCCGCGAGCGTGTAGCCGGCGTCGAGGCTCTGGCGAGAGGCGGCGAGGAACTCGTCCGCCTTGGCGAGGTAGTTTCGGGCCTGCGCAGGGGTGACGCGTCGAGTGCGCGACTCATTAGGCACGTGTCGCCACTCCGATGTCGGCGAGGGGCATGCCCTGGAGGACGACGCCTTCGTGGCGGATCGCGTGCCAGAGCGGTCGACGAGACTTCATGAGCTTCGCGACTTCGTCCTCACCGACTTCGATACGGTTGACGGCGTTCCCCGAGATGCGCCGCACGTGGGCCTCCCAGTGAGCGAGAGAGTCCGCCCAATTCGAGTTGTCTTCGTCAACTGGGGAGGGTCGGACCAGAACGACATCGACGTCGCTCTGCGCGTCGTCGTCACCGCGAGCGAAGGAGCCAAACAGCGTGACGTTTACGGGAGCTGGCTCCAGGTGCCGCGCGCTCTCGCCAAGCTCCTCGAGGAATGCGTGACGGAGATCCGCCAGTATCAGAATGGCGCGTGCGGCCAAGTGCTCCGGAACGAGTCGTACCAGGACCGCGGGTGGTGCGTCGTGACGCTCCACGACGCCGAGCTCGACAAGACGCGGGACGACCCGAGCTACGTGCGCGAGAGACACGCCGGAGAGTTCGGCGAGAGCGCTGAGACTGAGTTCCTGCGTGGTGCGCGCAAGAACGGCAAGGATTCGACCCTGCGCGTCGGGGATGACCGTCTCGACGGTCTGGCGGAAGTCCACGCCCAGAGCCTACTTCATACCTCTCATGAATGAGAGGATCCTCTCATTCATGAGGTTGGAGAGGCCCGCGTGCCGAGGGGCAGCCGACCTTCAAGCCGTGACTCGACTGGGCTGGTAACGCAGCGCGACCGCCCCCGCGCGGAACTCCTGGCGCTCCACGAGCTTCAGCTCGAGGTGCTCGCGCAGGCCGGCGAACAACGTCGGCCCGTGGCCCGCCAGGATGGGCTGCACGACGAACTCGTACTCGTCGATCAATCCCAGGTCGGCCAAGGCCAGTGGGAGGGTCACGCCACCCACGTACAGGCCGCGGCCGGGCTCCTGCTTGAGCTGCTGAACGGCCTTCGCCAGATCACCCGGTACGAGCTCCGCGTTCCAATCGACCCGGTCCAGTGTGCCCGACACGACGTACTTGTTCGCCCTGTCGATCGTCTCGGCGAAGGGGATCATCCAATCAGCCATCCAGTCAGGCCACGTTCCCGTCGCCGGCCGCCGCCACGCCGCCTCCATCATCTCGTAGGTCACCCGGCCGAAGAGCAGGGCGTCGGCACGTTCCAGCTCGTCGGCGAAATGGCGATGCAACTCCTCGTCCGGGATCATCACCTGGTGATCGCAGCAGCCATCGAGAGTGACGTTGATCGAGTATCGGAGCGGTCTCATAGGTCCACCATCAGGGACGGTGCAACTGTTGCGGCATCGACAACAGCCGAGCGGAGGGAGAGGGATTCGAACCCTCGGAGACTTGCGCCTCAACGGTTTTCAAGACCGTCCCATTCGGCCGCTCTGGCACCCCTCCGCCGATCAGGCTAGGCGGGGATCGACGCGGTCGAAGCCGGTGTAGGGGCGCAGCACCTCGGGCACGGTGAAGCCGCCGTCGGCGTCTTGGTAGTGCTCGAACAAGAACACCAACGTGCGCCCGACCGCGCACGCGGTGCCGTTCAGTGTGTGCACCAGTTGATTGCCGCCCTCGCCCTTGACCCGCGTGCCGAGGCGACGCGCCGAGAAGTCGAGATAGTTGGAGCACGACGTGAGCTCGCGGTACGCGCCCTCCGACGGCAGCCACACCTCCACGTCGTATTTCTTCGCCGCAGCCGCGCCGAGGTCGCCAGCGGCGATGTTGACGACGCGGTACGGCAATCCGAGCCCGCCCACGATCGACTCCTCGATCGCGAGCAGTGCGTCGTGCTCATCCCACGACGTCGCCGGTTCGGCGTACGAGAACATCTCTACCTTGTCGAACTGGTGCACGCGGAAGATGCCGCGCGTGTCTTTGCCGTACGTGCCCGCCTCGCGCCGGAAGCACGACGAGATGCCGAGATAGCGGCGAGGCAAGCTGTCGGCGGCGAGCAACTCGCCCCGATGGATTGCCGACAGCGGTACCTCGCTCGTGCCGACGAGGAACAGCTCGTCGTCGTCGACTGCGTACACCTGCGACCGGTCGGTGGGGAAGAAGCCCGCCTGTTCCATCGCCTCTTCGCGCACGAGCACCGGGGGCACGACTGGGATGAACCCTTCGCCGACCAACTTCGTGGTGACCCACTGCACGAGGGCGAGCTCGAGCAGAACTGCCTCGCGCATGAGGTAGGCGAAGCGCGATCCGCTCATCACGACGGCCTGCTCGCTCTCGACCCATCCCATCGCTTCACCGAACGCCGCGTGATCGAGCGGCGGTGGCGCCGGGGTGTCGCCGACCACGCGCACCACCGCGCCGTCGTGCTCGCCACCATCGGGCACCGATGCGTCGGCCGAGTTGGGGATCTGGAGGGCGAGGGCGCGCACTGCGGCGTCGGCTTCGTTGAGCACAGTCTCGCCGTCAGCGAGTTCGGCCTTGAGGGCGCCCGCCGCTTCCACCAGCGCCGGTCGTTCGTCGGGCGCGGCCTTCCCGATCGCTTTCGACGCCGCGTTCTGGCGCGCTCGCAGCTCTTCCACCCGGTTGAGCGCGTCGCGGCGCGACGCGTCGGCCGCGAGCACGGCGTCGATCAGCCCCGGTTCGACCCGTTTGCGTTCGATACCGGTGCGGTACTCGGGCTCGTCGCGCAGTCGACGCAGATCGATCATGGCTCGCGGATCTGGTCGCGCAGCGCGTCGAGCCACGTGTTGGCGTCGCGCCACGCCTTGGTGACGGCCTTCCGGCGCGCGTGGCCGTCGTCGCCCGCGACGGGATACGAACCGAGGAACTTCACCTTCGCCTGTTTCGCCGCGAGGTTGCGCAGGCAGTCGGCGACGAGCTCGTCGTCGAGGTGACCTTCGAAGTCGATGAAGAAGCAGTAGTCGCCGAGATCGCGCTTGGTGGGGCGCGACTCCAACTTCGTGATGTTGATGGCGCGGGCGGCGAACTCCTGCAAGATCGCGAGCAACGAACCCGGACGGTCTTGCCGCTGGAAGCACACGATGGAGGTCTTGTCGTGACCGGTGGGCGCGGGCACTCCGTAGCCCACGACCACGAAGCGGGTCTGGTTCTCCGGATGGTCCTCGATCTCGCTGGCGAGGATGGCGAGGCCCGCGTTCTTCGCGCCCTGGCGCGTGCCGATCGACGCCATGCCGTGCTTGCGCGACTTCGCCACCTGCTGCGCCGCCTCGGCGGTGGAGTTGGCGGCGATCACGACGAGTGAGTCGGGAAGGTGCTTGGCCATCCACATGCGCGTCTGGCCGAGCGGGTTGGGGTGCGACACCACGGTCGTGATGTCGCGCAGCTTGGTGCCCTTCGGCGCGCAGAGATGCAGCGACACGGGGAGGTCGACTTCGCGTTGCACGAGCAGCTCGGTGTCGAACGCGAGGGTGTCGAGAGTGACGGTGACGGACCCTTCGATGGAGTTCTCGATGGGCACGATGCCGAGGTCGACGTCGCCGCGCTCCACCGCCGTGATCACATGCGGGACGTCGCGGAACGGCACGGCCTCGCCCGCGGCGAAATCAGCCTGCGAGCGCAGCGCTTCTTCCGCGAACGTGCCGTGCGGCCCGAGGAACCCGACCCGAGTCATCGGCGGGAAGCGTAGTGGGAGCCTTCGCGCGCACCTATGGTCATTGCGTGCGGCACTGGACTCTCGCCGAGGCCACCCAGGCGTTGCCCGACGTGCGCGAGCGCGTGCAGCGGCTGCGCGAGCTGCTCCGCGCTCGACCGACGGCGAACGGCCAGGGCGCGCGGCTCGACCACGAGATCGCGGCGTTGGTGCAGCAGTTCGAAGCCGACGGCATCGTCGTGCGCGACCCCGAGCGCGGCCTCATCGACTTTCCCGCGCTCGCGCCGTCGGGCGAGACGTATCTGCTCTGCTGGCTCGACGGCGAGGACGCGATCGAGTGGTGGCACTGGCCCGACGCCGGCTTCGCCGGGCGCACACCGATCACCGCGCCACCGGATTAATCGGTGTGAGGTACGCCCGCGCGTTGCGCGTGGGCGAGCGCGGCACCGACGATCCCCGCTTCGTTGAGCAACTGTGCGGGCACGATTTCCGTCTGTACCGACTCCAGGTGGGGCAGGAACTTGTCGGACTTCTTGCTGATCCCGCCACCGATGATGAAGAGGTCCGGGGAGAACAACGCCTCCACCATGATCAGGTACTCCTCGACGCGTCCGCTCCATTGCTTCCAGGAGAGGTCTTGTTCCTCGCGGACGCTCTCGGCGGCGCGCCTCTCGGCGTCCTTCTTGCCCATCTTCAGGTGGCCGAGCTCCGTGTTGGGCACGAGCACGCCATCGATGAACAATGCACTGCCGATCCCAGTGCCGAGGGTCACCATGATGACGACGCCGTCGCGCCCCTTGCCCGCACCGAACGCAACTTCGGCGAGCCCGGCGGCGTCGGCGTCGTTCACGACGGTCACGTCGCCGCCGATGGCGTCGGAGAACACCTTCGCGGCGTCGGTGCCGATCCATCCCTTGTCGACGTTCGCCGCGCTGTACGCGACGCCCTGCTTCACGATCGCCGGGAACGTCGCGCCCGACGGGCCCGTCCACTCGAAGAACTTCGCCAGTTCCGCAACCACTCCGGTGACGGCCTCCGGCGTCGCCGGGCGCGGTGTGAGGATGCGGTGGCGATCCGCGAGTAGTTGTCCGCTGCGGGTGTCGACCGGCGCGCCCTTGATGCCGGTGCCACCGATGTCGATGCCGAGAACCGTGGTCATGGCCCCATTGTCGCCCGAATCGGCGACCGCGCCGAGCATCCGGCAGTAGTCGGTCACCGGCGGGGGTCTTGTGACGGATGCTCGTTAGAGTTCGCGACCATGCCTCCGATCACCGAAACGCCGGAGTGGCGCGCGCTCGACGCCCACTTCGCGGAGCAGCGCGACGTCCACCTCCGCGACCTCTTCGCGGCCGACCCCACCCGGGGTGAGCGCCTGACGGTCGAGGTCGACGGCGTGTACCTCGACTACTCGAAGAACTGCATCACCGACGAGACCGTCAGCCTGCTCGTGGCGCTCGCCGAACGGGCCGGGCTGCGCGATCGCATCGACGCGATGTTCCGCGGCGACAAGATCAACGTCACCGAAGATCGGGCGGTGCTGCACACCGCGTTGCGCGCGCCGGAAGACGCGGTCGTCGAGGTCGACGGCGAGAACGTCGTCCCGGCGGTGCACGCGGTGCTGCGCAAGATGGCCGACTTCTCCGAACGCGTGCGCTCCGGCGCGTGGATCGGTCACACCGGCAGGCGAGTCCGCAACGTGGTCAACATCGGCATCGGCGGCTCCGACCTCGGCCCGCACATGGCCTACGACGCGCTGCGCGACTTCTCCCGTCGTGACATGACGTTCCGCTTCGTCAGCAACGTCGACGGCACCGACTTCTGGGAGGCGACGCACGACCTCGATCCCGCCGAGACCCTGTTCGTCGTGTCCTCGAAGACCTTCACCACACTCGAAACCCTCACCAACGCGCGCAGCGCGCGCGAGTGGAGTGTCGCCGGGTTCGGCGGCGACGAGTCGTCGGTGGCCAAGCACTTCGTGGCGGTGTCGACGAACGCCGCCGAGGTCGCCAAGTTCGGGATCGACACCGCCAACATGTTCGAGTTCTGGGACTGGGTCGGTGGCCGGTACTCGTACGACTCCGCCATCGGGCTGTCGCTCATGATCGCCATCGGTCACGAGCAGTTCACCGAGATGCTCGCCGGGTTCCGCGCTATCGACGAGCACTTCCGTACCGCGTCGATCGAGCAGAACATGCCCGCGTTGCTCGGCCTCATCGGCATCTGGTACGACGACTTCTTCGGCGCCGAGACCCAGGCGATCCTTCCGTACAGCGAGTACCTCGCCCGCTTCCCCGCCTACCTCCAACAACTCGACATGGAGAGCGACGGCAAGTCGGTCGATCTCGACGGCGAACCGGTCACGATGCAGACCGGACCGATCGTGTGGGGCCAGCCCGGCACGAACGGCCAGCACGCGTTCTACCAACTCATCCACCAGGGCACGAAGCTGATCCCGGCCGACTTCATCGGATTCGTGCACGCCAATCACGACGTCGGCGACCATCAGAACCTGCTCACCGCCAACTTCTTCGCGCAGACCGAGGCCCTCGCGTTCGGTCGCGCCGCGCCCGACGGCGAGCCATACCGCAGCTTCGCCGGCAACCATCCGACGAACACGATCCTGCTGCCACGTCTCACCCCGTACGCGCTCGGTCAGCTGGTCGCGATCTACGAGCACAAGGTGTTCACACAAGGCACCGTCTGGAACATCAACTCGTTCGATCAGTGGGGCGTCGAGCTCGGCAAGCAACTCGCCACCGCGATCATCCCCGAGCTGTCGGGTGACGCCGACCACCACGAGCCAACCCTCCATCACGACAGCAGCACCAACGCACTGATCCGGAGATACCGCCGACTGCGAACTTGATGTCGCCCGCGCCCGTCTCCGTCGCCAACCGCACCGGGGCGGACGTGATGGGCTTCCTGCCCTTGCAGCGATTCACTTTGTGTATCGAGGTGTAAGTTGGTGTATGCTGGTGTGCATGAGTCGCACCAACATCGACATCGACGACGACCTCATCAAGTCCGTGATGCAGCGCTACGGCCTCCGAACCAAGCGCGAAGCGGTGGACTATGCGCTCCGGCAGATCGCGCCCAAGCCACTGACGTCCGAAGAGTTCCTCGCGCTCGAGGGTTCTGGCTGGAGTGGCGATCTCGACGAGATTCGGCGGCCCGACGTCATTGCAGAATGGTGATGCTCGTCGATACCTCGGCCTGGATCGAGTACCTCCGTGGCACGGGCAGTGACTCGAACGTTCGGGTCCGTACGTACCATGAGCACACCAACGAGCTCGCGATCACCGATGTTGTCGTGATGGAGCTCCTCGCCGGTGTGCGGGGGGATCGCCCTGATCATCGAGTCAACGCGATCCTGAACGGTGTCCCGCTGTTGCCGTTCGCCGGCCTCGAGGACTTCGTACACGCCGCTGAGCTCTACCGAACCTGTCGTCAGGAGGGTAAGACGGTCCGCAAGATGACCGACTGCCTCATCGCCGCGGTCGCGATCCGCAACGACGTGCCCGTGTTGCACCACGACTCCGACTTCGATGTCCTCGCCCGTTACACGCCGCTGCGCATCGCCTGACAAGCTGGGGGCGAGTCGACGAACTGGCGAAGGGGAGCACGATGCAACTCGGGATGATCGGCCTCGGCCGGATGGGCGCCAACCTCGTGCGCCGGCTCATGCGCGACGGCCACGACTGCGTTGCCTACGACGTGAGCAAGGGACCGGTCGACGAGCTGGTCGGTGAGGGTGCGACCGGCGCGTACACGGTCGAGGAGTTCGTGGCGAAGCTGGCCAAGCCCCGCGCCGCCTGGATCATGGTGCCCGCCGCGTTCGTCGACGACACCATCGAGAAGCTGGTCGAGCACCTCGAACCCGGCGACATCATCATCGACGGCGGCAACTCCTACTACCGCGACGACATCGACCGCGCCGCCCGTCTCCAGGCGAAAGGCATCCACTACGTCGACGTCGGCACCAGTGGCGGCGTGTTCGGCCTCGAACGCGGCTTCTGCCTCATGATCGGCGGCGAAGACGACGTCGTCGCCCACCTCGACCCGATCTTCCGCACCATCGCGCCCGGTGTCGACACCGCGGAGCGCACACCCGGCCTCACCGGTGATCCGTCGACCGCGGAGAACGGCTACCTGCACTGCGGCCCCAACGGCGCCGGTCACTTCGTGAAGATGGTTCACAACGGCATCGAGTACGGGATCATGGCGAGCTACGCCGAAGGCCTCAACATCCTGCACGGTGCCAACGTGGGCAAGGCGCACCACGAGGTCGACGCCGAGACCACGCCGCTGCGCGATCCGCAGTACTACCAGTACGACCTCGACCTCCCAGCCGTCGCCGAGGTGTGGCGCCGCGGCAGTGTCGTGGCGAGTTGGCTGCTCGACCTCACCGCGCACGCGCTGATGCAGAACCCCGACCTCTCCGACTTCGCCGGGCGCGTGTCCGACAGCGGCGAAGGCCGTTGGACCATCCACGCCGCCGTCGACGAAGGTGTACCCGCCGACGTGCTCAGCAGCGCGCTCTATGCACGCTTCACGTCGCGCGGCAACGCCGACTTCGCCGATCGGCTCCTCTCCGCCATGCGCAAGGAATTCGGCGGTCACGACGAGAAGGCCAAGTGATGCCGGTTACCGATCCGTCCGACGCGCTCGTCTTCTTCGGGATGTCGGGAGACCTCGCGCACAAGAAGATCTTCCCTGCGCTCTACGCGATGGTGAAGAAGGGTGAGCTTCGCGTGCCCGTCATCGGTGTCGCGTCGTCGTCGTGGACGGTCGACGACCTGAAGAACCGGGCGCGCGACAGCATCACCGAATACGGCGCCGGCGTCGACGACGAAGACGCGTTCACGAGGCTCACCGAGCTCATGAAGTACGTCGACGGCAACTACAACGACGCGTCGACGTTCACGGCACTGAAGAAGGCGATCGGCGACTGCAAGCGACCTGCGCACTACCTCGCCATCCCGCCCAGCATGTTCGAGACCGTCGTCGAGGGGCTCGGCTCGTCGGGCTGCGCGAAGAACGCGCGCGTGATCATCGAGAAGCCGTTCGGGCGCGACCTGCAGTCGGCGGTGGAGCTGAACCGCGTGCTCCATTCGGTGTTTCCCGAGAAGGACATCTTTCGTATCGATCACTACCTCGGCAAAGAAGCGATCCAGAACATCATCTACTTCCGGTTCGCCAACTCGTTCCTCGAGCCCATCTGGAATCGCAATTACGTGCGTCAGGTGCAGATCACGATGGCGGAAGACTTCGGCGTGCAGGGCCGCGGCAAGTTCTACGAAGAAGTCGGCGCGCTGCGCGACGTCATCGAGAACCACCTCTTCCAGACGGTCGGGCTCCTGGCGATGGAGCCGCCGGTCGGTCCTGGGGTGGAGGAGTTGCGCGATGGCAAGGAGCGCATCTTCTCGGCGATGGAGACGCTCGAGCCCGACGACATCGTGCGCGGTCAGTTCGACGGTTACCGCGACGAAGAGGGCGTGGCCGCCGACTCCGAGGTCGAGACGTTCGCCGCGGTGCGCGTGCACATCGATTCTTGGCGCTGGTCGGGCGTGCCGTTCTACATCCGCGCCGGCAAGAACCTGCCCGTCACGTGTACCGAGGTGCGGGTCGAGCTGCATCGTCCGCCCGCGCACGTGTTCTCGGAGTACGAGACGATGCCGCACGACACGAACTACTTCCGTTTCCAGCTCAACCCGCGCATCTCGATCGCCGCCGGCGTGCGGGTGAAGGCCGCGGGTGACGGCTTCATGGGCGACAACGTCGAGCTGTACCTGTGCAACGACCATCCGGGTGAGGCGGCGGCGTACGAACGGCTCCTCGGTGACGCGCTCGACGGCGAGACGTTGCTGTTCGCGCGCGAAGACGGCGTCGAGGCGTCGTGGCGGGTCGTCGACAAGGTGCTCACCGACCACGGACCCGCGTATCCATACGCGGTCCACACGTGGGGGCCGAAGGAGCAGGATCGTCTCATCAAGGATCCCGACCATTGGCACGACCCGACGGTCGACGGCCTGGTCGCGCCGTGAGCGTCGAGCCGATCCCCACGCCGAGCGCGCCGCCGGTCGCGGGTCCGTACTCACCCGCGGTGCGGGCGGGCGATTTCGTCGTGCTGGCCGGTCAGGTGGGCTTCGGCGCCGACGGGAAGCTCGTCGCCGGCGGGATCGAACCCGAGACCACCCAGGTGTTGGCCAACATCGGCGCCGTCCTCGGTGATGTCGGTGCCCGCTGGGGCGATGTTGCCCGGGCCACGATCTTCCTCACCGACCTGGGGAACTTCGCGACGGTCAATGCGTTGTACGAGGGCGCGATCGGGGCCCACCGGCCCGCGCGCACCACCATCGGCGTCGCCGCATTGCCGGCGGGTGCCCTGGTGGAGATCGAGTGCTGGGTGTACCTGCCCGAGACCGAGGAGCAGACATGACTGATCGAATCGAGAAGTCCGACGACGAGTGGCGCGCCGAGTTGAGCCCCGAGCAGTACCAGGTGCTGCGTCGGGCCGGCACCGAGGCGGCGTTCAGCGGCAAGTACTGGGACTGCCACGACGACGGCGTCTACCGCTGCGCCGGGTGTGGCGCCGAGCTGTTCGACGCGTCGACCAAGTTCGAGTCGGGTACCGGCTGGCCGAGCTTCACCGCGCCGATGGTGGCCGAGGCCGTCGAAGTGATCGCCGACCGCAGCCACGGCATGGTGCGCGAGGAAGTCGTCTGCCGGCGTTGTGGCGGGCACCTCGGCCACGTGTTCCCCGACGGCCCTGGCCCGACCGGCGAGCGCTACTGCATGAACTCCGCCAGCCTCGACCTCGACCCCCGCTGACCCGCCGTTGGGATTTTGGCGTCACTCAAACATCATCTTTGATGTTCAGGCGACGCCAAAATCCCAGAGCAGAGAGGGGGGTGGGGCTACTTCTTCTTGGGGCGGGTGGTTGTGGGGGGCGACGTCGTGGTGACGGGCGTCTCGACCTTGGCGTCGGCGGTGAAGGCGAAGAAGTCGCGTGAGTTCTGCTGGAGGTACTGGCCGCCGTCGTGCGACATGTTGTCGAGCAGCTTGACGCCGATGATGGGTGAACCGAACACGTTCGGATCCTGAGGCACGTAGGTGAACGCGCTGACCCAGTCGGTGTTGATGTCCATCTCCATCGCTCGCACCGCGCCCGCGGCCTGCAGCGTGCGCGCCAACGCGATGATCGACATCGCCGGACCACCCGCATACACGAGCGCGCCGTCGGCCGTCACCCCGACACCCGAGCGCCACACGTACACGTTGTTGCCGAGGGTGGCGCCGAACTGGCTGGTGTCGTTCTCCTGCAACGCGGGGTTGAGTTGCCCGTTGTCGACGATGAGCACGAGGTTCTGGCGGACGGCCTTCACGCTGGGCGCCATGTTGAAGTCGCGGCCCCACACCCCGACGTTGGCCGAGCCGTCCTGGCTGATCACGAACGACGCCGAGCCGGCGACGAGGGGTTTGATCTCCTGGCCGTCGAGGTACGCGCCGCCGTTGGCCGAGTCCATCTTGAAGCCGGAGTTGAACGCGGCGATCGCGATGGATCGTTGCGACTCGGGGATCTGCGAGCCCCACGGATTCGCGCCACCACCGGGTTGTTCGGTGCCGACGATGTAGTTGGCGCGCAGCAACTTGGTGTCGAGCCACATCAAGCCTGCGTAGTACGAGGTGTGGAGGGCGTCGGGGCGAACGTAGGTCGTGTACACCGCGGGTTGGCCGAGCACGAGCCGGCCGGTCGGCTGCCACACACCTTCGTTCTGTTCGACTTGCGTCGCCGGCGTGGCGACGCGCGCCGTCGGCGGCGCGAGGTGTTGGATCGTCGGGAACGAGGGCGGCGCGGTGTTCTTCTTCGTGGTCGTGTCGGTGATGGTGCTCGGCACCCTGATCGCGCTCGGCTTGCCGCCGGTGGGTGGCGGATTGTTCGTGTACCACCACCGCTCGATGGTGTTCACGACCCCGTTCCCGCCGTGGTCGCGAATGAATTCGACGGTCTTCACCGAGATCGTGTCGCTGCCCGGCCGGTTGATGTAGTCGACGTACGACACGGCGACGGGGATCAGCAGGATGACGACGGCGATGGCGACGCCGCGCCGGATCCACTTCGAACGTTTCGAGCGGGGTGGCTTCTTGCCGGCTGACTTCGCGGCGGCCTCTTCTCGTTCGCGCTGCTCGCGCAACGCTCGGCGTGACATGGCGGTCGCGGGTTCCGGTGGTTCTGCCGGAACTGCGACCGACGCGGGCTCGGGATCGACCGACGACACGATCTCGGCGTCGCGGTCGTGCACCGTGACCGCGGGAAGGTCGTCGAAGTGGTCGAATTGGTCGGGGTCGTCGTGATCGCCGACGGTCGGGCGCGCCGGCCCGTACTCGTCGGGCAGCGCATACCGCTGACGTTCACCCTCCGCGGGTTTCGACGTGCGGTCGGGCAACAGTTCCTCCGAGTAGGCGGTGCGCATCATGCTGGCGCGACCGGGGTGGGGCGCCAGGAGAAATTAGTGCCCAGCCGGCCCGGAGCAGGATCGGGCCCTCAGCCGCTCACCCTCGACTGAGATACGGCTCCCCCGCCTCGCGGGCGCGGGCGACGCGGGCGGGTACCCCGTAGGCCACGACGAGCGGCGGCAGGTCGTCGAGCACGAGTGCACCGGCGCCGACCACGGTGTCGTGGCCGATGCTGATCCCGTGGATCACGTTCGCGCCCAGGCCGACGGCCGTGGCCCGTCCGATGCGCACGGTGCCGCCGGTGGTGGCACCGGGCCCGAGGCTGGCGTGGTCGCCGACGGAGCCGTCGTGGTCGACGGATGCGTGGATGCCGAGCAGCACACCGCGCCCGATGGCGGTGTCGTTGCCGACCACCGCTCCCGCCAGCAGGATCGATCCCGCGCCGATCGTGGCGTCGTGGCCGATCACCGCGGCGGGATGCACGATCGTGGCGGGTTGCAGGTGAGGTGCCGACG
>Ga0075026_100000093_pt1 | contig 29023 bp, 27 predicted proteins | sample Str012_2_FD_71392 | JGI IMG/M metagenome (GOLD analysis project Ga0075026, IMG submission 71392) | Freshwater sediment microbial communities in response to fracking from Pennsylvania, USA - Straight Creek_MetaG_SC_2012 | ecosystem: Environmental > Aquatic > Freshwater > Creek > Sediment... | reverse complement strand
CGCTGATCCTGATCCCGGGCCTCATCGCGGCGGGTGTCGGTTCGATCGTGTTCATCGGCATGGCGAGTTGGACGGGGCTCAGCACGAGCGCATACGCGTTGCAACCACTGCAACTCCCGCACTTCGGCCCCGTCACGTGGGAGGAGATCGGGTGGACGATCGCGCTGGGCTTCGCCGGCGCGCTGGTCACGTTCGTGGTCAAGCGCATCGCCCTCACCGGCGCCAAGTTCGTGCCGTTGCGCCCGTGGGTACTGATCCCCGCCGTTGGTCTGGTCGTGGGGCTGCTCGCGTTGCTGTTCGCGGAGACCACGACCCACGGTGCGACTCCGGTCCTGTTCTCCGGTCAGGACGCGTTGCCCGGGCTGGTCGACAACCCGGGCGCGTGGTCGCTCGGTGCGTTGTTCATGGTGCTGCTGTGCAAGGGCCTCGCGTGGAGCTTGTGCCTTGGGAGCTTCCGGGGTGGGCCCACGTTCCCGGCGATCTTCCTCGGGGCGGCCGGTGGCATCGCGGCGTCGCACCTTCCCGGGTTCTCGGTCGCGCCGGCCGTCGCGGTGGGGATGGGGGTGATGGTCGTCGCGTTCCTGAAGTTGCCGCTCTCGGCCATCGTCATCTCCACCGTGCTGACGGCTTCGGCCGGCTTCGCCGTCGGCCCGCTCATCATCGTGGGTGTCGTCGTCGCGTACCTGGCCACGCTCGCGCTCGATGGTCGGCTCGGCACCGGTGGCGACGCCGCCGCCACGACGCCCGCGCCCGCTACGGGCTGACGACCACCACGACGCGTCCGGCGCGCGCGCGGAGGTCGACGCTCGCGTTGTCTTCGACGTAGCGCCGGCCCTGCACATTGAGCAGGCGCACTGACGCGGCGCCCCCGATGGGGAAGGGGCCCCAGTGCCACGTGCCGCGGTGGAGCACGATGGTCTGACCGGGTTCGACGACGAACGCGCGCAGCTGCTCGAGGTCGGCGGCGTCGGTGAACTCGGTGGACGACGGCGCGACCGCGAGCATCGACGGCGCGTCGAGCGGCGTGAGCACCTGGGTGTGGGTGGCGTGGCGGTACATGACGTCGCAGCACAACCCGGTCGCGGTCGCCTCCACCTCATCGACGCGGTGTTCGATCGTGTTGAGGTGGGCGTCGTCCCAGAGGAACTCGAGGGTGTCCACGCCGTCGGCGGGATCGGTGTCGGGGCGGGGGAGCCAGCCGAACGGCGCCCAGGCATCACGCGTGATCGGCGTCGCGATGATGGTGACGGTCTGATCGTCACCCATGGGGCTGTCCCCCCTGGGTGCAGGCCTCTACGCTTGCCGGATGGACGTGCGTTCGATCGAAGAGGTCGCGCCGGTAATCGAGCACAACGGGACGGTACCCGTTTGGTGGCTCGTCTCGCCGCGCGAGATGCAGGAGATCACCGCCGGGGGTCACCTCGAGTTGGTCAGCGAGTTCGAGGTGGCGGGAGGCGGCTACGTCGACCCGCACTCGCATCCCACCCACGAGTTCTATTACGTCACCGCGGGGCGCGGCCTCATGACCATCGCCGACGAGACCCGCGAAATCGCGCAGGGCGACCTCGTGCACATTCCACCCGACGCGGTGCACAGCCTGCGCCCGGTCTCTGATCACGCCCCGATTCACTGTTTCTGCTTCGCGGTGGCCGTCGCCGGCGCGGGTGAGATCGACTACACCACGCACTGACCCGCTCACGCGCTACGCGCCTTCGATGAGCCCCGCGTCGAGGCCGAACTGCTCCACCGTCGTGGATCCGGCGCGGAGCGCGTCGAACAGAGCTGACTCCTTCTCCGCGCGCGCGCGTCCGGCCGCGAGCACGTCGTCGACCGACGCGCCGGGGATCACGACCACGCCGTCGACGTCACCGACGATCCAGTCGCCAGGCTCGACGACCACGGCACCGACGGTCACCGGGCGGTCGACCGATCCCGGTTGCTGTTTGCTCGCGCCGGTGAGCGCGAGGCCGGTCGAGAACACGGGGAACTCGTGCGCCGCGAGCGCGTCGCCGTCGCGCACGCACGCGTCGATCACCAGGCCCGCGAGGCCGCGCGCCTCCGCCCCGGTGGTGAGCACCTCGCCCCAGTAGCCGAAGTCGCGCGCGCCGCCCATGTCGGCCACGAGCACCGATCCCTCCGGCGCGCGCGTGACCGCCACGTGGATGCCCAGGTTGTCGCCGGGGCTGCACTGCACCGGGTAGGCCGGTCCGGCGACGCGAGCTCCCGTCCACGCTGGTTTGACGCGTGGATGCATGCGCCGCGCGCCCGACTCGCCGAGCGTGGCCGATCCCAACTCCAGTGCTGCGCGCGCCGCGTCGCTCATCTCTTCCGCTCCTGGCGGCTACGGCGCCGGTCAGCCGACCTTGCGCAGCGTGTTGTGGTCGGTGTGCGGGAACGGGTCGGGGAACTCGTCCATCTTCAACATCGTGGTCTCGTCGTACGACCAGCTGCCGTCGTCGTTGATCGTGATGGTGACGTCGTAGCTCAACGTCGACGCGTGCTCGGCGAGGTACTTGTTCTCGCCGATCGAATACTGCGGGTGGCCGGGCCGGGCCGTGAGGCTGAACGTGGTGGCGTCGGCGGTGGCGGTGCCGCCGGCGAGCACGGTGATGCCGCGAGGTACGACGAAGCCACGCATGATCTCGCCCGTCGCGCCGTCCCACAGCCAGTAGCCGACCTCGGTGTGAAAGGGGTTGTCCTCGCTCTTGCGCCACATCGCGGTCTTGTAGTCGAGCCCGTAGAGGTGCTGATTGCCGTTGTCGACCGGGCCGAACGGCTTGAACGTGACCTTCTCGCGATAGGGCGTGCCGAGCACCTCACCCTTGGAGTGCGAGAACGCGGAGTCGAGACCACCGGTGTCCGACTCCCACTCACCGACCAACGCTTCGAGCGGACCCCATTCACCGGCCATGACTGCCACTCCTCGTGTCCCGGCCGTCTCGAGCATGACGGCGTCGAAGCGCCGAGCCTACCGAGCCGTTTCGCCCTTCCTTCGACGATGGAACTGCAACCCGGCGTTGATGGCGGTGAAGAAGGAGTCGTTGTCGCTCGAGATCTTCTCGTGCACCCACCGCTCGAGCCCGATGCGTCGCATCCACGGGTTGAAGGTCTCGTAGGTCTCGATGAAGCGCACACGGGTGCGGCCGTCGCCGAGATCGTCGAGGAAGATGTGGCCTTCGGCGCGCGACCACAGGGGTTTGCCGATCGCGTCGTATTTCCACGATTCGTACGGCTTCACCTGCGTGACCCATTCCCACGACTTTCCGACGCCGCCGGAACCGAGCACCTTCGGGACGGGGAACGTGCAATGGCGCACGAGCCCTTCACCGATCTCGTTGCCGGGGTGGAGGATGTCGATGGTGACGACCGCGGGCTGCGGCTTGTCGGGCCCGCGGTACCAGAACACCTCCCACACTTCTTCGGGCGTCGCGTCGAGCTCGATCTCGTAGTGGTGCTCCTGCACGCGCGGAGCGTACGACAGGTCAGCCGAACGCGCCCGCCCGCGCCCCGGGCTCGAGGCGATGGCGGTTGACCAGCCGGGTCGCCCACTGCGGGAGCCGATGCTTGAACCGATCGGCGGCGAAGCGGGTGGTGAGGCCGTTCACGACCGCGAGATCGAGCTTGGCCGACGCGTCGGCGACGACCGCCGCGACCACCGACTCGACCGCGACACCTCGAGCGGAGGCGACCTCGGCAATCGAGTGCCCGTTGGCGAACTCGATCCGCACCTCGGCGGGGCTGGTCCCGATGGCGTCGGCGGCGACCTCGAACTGGCCCTGGGCCAGGGTTCGCAGTACCGGGTACTGGTCACCCTGGGTCCGCGCCCGTCGCCGGCGGTGCTCCAGCACCACGAGGAAAGCGAGGCGCACGAGCGCGAGTCCGCCGATCACGATGCCGGTGACGACGTGGTCGGTGGTGAGGAGGAGGGCGCCCGCGCCGAGGCCGAGCGCCACCATCACCCACCGGAACGTGCGGTACGGGGAGCGGTTCATGGCTCGATGTTCGGCCCCGCGTTTCGGCGCCGGGTCAAGGGAATGTCAGGAAACGGTGAAGCGGCGCTTGCTCCGGAGTGCAACAGTCTCCGTATGGCTGACCACGACGACGTCGTCCGCGATTCCTTCACCCGCCAGGTCGGGCTGTTCTCGGGGCCCGACTCGCCCTTTGTCCGCCGGCCGGCGGGAACGGTTGACCAGCTCGCGCCGCTCACGGCCGAGATGATCGTGCTCGACGTGGCGTGCGGGGCCGCTCATGCCGCCGAGGTGGTGGCGCCCTACGTTCGTCAGGTGGTGGGGATTGACCTCACCGTCGAGCTGCTCGAGCTGGGCGCCGGCCGGATCGCCGACGCCAACATCACCAACGTGCTCCTCCAGGAGGGCAACGCGCAGACGCTGCCGTTCGTGGGCGACTCGTTCGACCTCGTGTACTGCTTCGCCGCGTTGCATCACATCGGTGAACCCGAGCGCGCCGTCACCGAGATGGCGCGCGTGTGCGCGCCGACCGGTCGAGTGGTGCTCATGGATCTTCTCGCACCGGCCGCCGAGGTGCGCGATTCGTTCGACGCACTGCATCGCCGCATCGACCCGTCGCACCGGCGTGCCTTCCTCGAAGCCGAGTTCGTTGCGTTGCTACCCGAACCGTGTGAGCTCACGTACGGGGCGACGGCCAGCGCGCGCATGCCGGTGTCGATCGCCTACACCGATCAGTCGGATCGCGATGCGGTCGATGCCGCGCTGCGCGCGGAGCTCGCGGGCGGACCCGCGACCGGGTTCGAGCCGTCGGACGACGACGGCGAGCTCGTGGTCTCGTTCTGGACGTCAACCGTGCACGCCTCCTGGCCGTGATCGCCGCGCCAGAAAGATGCGAGGCTGGTGTCGATCCGGCCCGTTCCCGTTCGTCGGGGGAGTGAGTATTCACCCGAACCGAGGAGACGAATCATGCGGTACGCACTGTTGATCTGCGATGAAGAGAAGCGTCAGGCCGAGATGTCGGAGGACGAGGCCGGGGCCCAGATGGCCGCGTACTTCGCCTTCGGCGAGGAGATGGGTACGCGCGGTGTGCTGGAGGGCGGTGAGCGACTGCGCCCGACGACCTCGGCCACGACGGTGCGAGTGCGCGACGGCGAGGTGCTGACCTCCGATGGTCCGTTCGCGGAGACCAAGGAGCAGATGGGCGGCTTCTACCTGGTCGACTGCAAGGATCTCGACGAGGCGATCGAAGTGGCGTCGAAGATTCCTGGCGCCCTCCACGGCTCCATCGAGGTCCGGCCGATTTGGGAGATGTAGCGGAGCATGCCCGGAGTCGACCCGACAAGTGGGAGATGTGGCGGACCCCGTTGAAGAAGCAGTCGCCCGTGCGTTCCGGGAAGAGTGGGGACGAGTCGTCGCCACCCTGATCCGGACCACGGGCGACTGGGACCTGGCCGAGGAGTGCGCGCAGGATGCCTTCACGCGTGCGTTGGAGCGCTGGCATCGCGACGGCGTTCCGCGCAATCCCGGCGCGTGGCTCACGACCACCGCGCGCAACCGCGCGCTCGACCAGCTCCGGCGCTCGCGGTCGGGGGCAGCCAAACACCGGGAGGTGGCCGTGCTGACGCCCGACGAGCCGTCCGTGTATACGGTCGACGACAGCGGTGTCGGCGATGATCGGCTGCGACTGATCTTCACGTGCTGCCACCCGGCGTTGTCGGTCGAGGCCCAGGTGGCGCTGACGCTGCGGACGCTCACGGGCCTCACGACCATCGAGATCGCGCGGGCGTTCCTCGTGCCCGAACCGACGATGGCCCAGCGTCTCGTCCGCGCGAAGCGCAAGATCCACGACGCGGGGATTCCGTACCGCGTACCGCCTGCCCACCTCCTACCCGAACGCACCAGCGCAGTGCTCGCCGTCATCTACCTACTCTTCAACGAGGGTTACGCGGCTTCCGGTGGCACCGATCTGATGCGCACCGAACTCTCAGGCGAGGCGATCCGGCTGGCGCGCACACTCGTCGCGCTCATGCCCGACGAACCCGAGGCGATGGCGCTGCTCGCGCTGATGCTGTTGCACGATGCTCGTCGCGCTGGCCGGGTCGACGAGACCGGCGACCTGGTGCCGCTGGAGGAGCAGGACCGGACCCGATGGGACCGCGCCCTCATCGACGAAGGGGAAGATCTCCTCGACCGCGCTCTGCGTCGGGAGCGGCCCGGGCCGTACCAGGTGCAAGCGGCCATCGCTGCGTGCCACGTGGCGGCACGAACTGCAGACGACACCGACTGGCACGAGATCGCCGCGCTGTACCGCGAACTGTCGCGAATGACCGGGTCACCGGTGGTGGAGCTCAACCGCGCCGTCGCGGTCGCGATGGACGAGGGACCCGAGGCGGGCTTGCAGCTCGTCGACGTCCTCGACGAGACCGGAGCCTTGAGCAACTACCAGTACCTCCACTCGACGCGCGCCGATCTCTTGCGGAGACTCGACCGGCGCGACGAGGCCCGGATCTCGTACAACCGTGCTCGAGCCTTGGCCACGAGCGCCGCGGAGATTCGCTACCTCGATCGTCGACTGGCCGCGCTCGACTGAGTCACCAGTCAGCCCGGCGGCACCGTGGTCGTGGTCGTCGTCGTGGTCGACGGCGGAGGCTCCGCCCGCGGGTTGGCGAGCTTGGGCAGGCCGGGCGGCGTCGGGATCGAATCGGCCAGCGGACCAAGCAGCTCGCGGGCGTCGGCATCGGAGATCTTGGGGAGACGGCGCAGCTCGTTCGCCTCGGCGTCGGTGACCTTGCCCGCGTCGACAAGTTGTCGGAGCGTCTCGTTCACGATCGGGGTCACGCCGGATCGTAGGGCGATGGCCGCGTTGAACCGATTGACGGTCTTGTAGAGGTCGCCGATCGCGGTGAAGTCGACGGCGACCGCATTCGGGAGTTGCTTGCGGGTCGTGATGCACTGCTGGAGTCGAGCGGTCAGCGTCTTCTGCGAGTTGACCTGGGCGGCCTCCACCGGATCCGGTGGTCCATCCGGTCGCAGCCAATGGTTGACGATGAAGAACGACTTGTCGGTACCGCCGCGGTTCGGCTGACAGTTGAACTGCGGGATAGACGTGAAGGTGAACGGTGATTCCTGAGACACCGTGTACGCGCCGAGGAGCCACGGGTAGGCGCTGTCGGGGTGCTTCTCGCTCATCACGATGAGCCGCCGCGGGTTTTCGTCGGCGTTGCCCTTCGGGTCGACCATGCTCTGGAGCGACGGCCATCCGTATTGCTTCGGATCGGGGCGCCAGACACGATCGAACAGCCCCGACTCCACGAGCGCTTTCTTCAGGTCTCTCGGCTGCACGTAGTCCTCGACGTCGATCACCACGACGTCGGTGAGGTTCCGCGCGAGGTAGTCGTTGATGTCGGCGAACACCTTGCTCGCGGGAATCGCGCCGAGCTCGCAGAAGTCGTGACAGAAGTAGACGTCCTGCTTCTTCCCCGAGGTGTCGGCGACGCCGGTGAGTGCACCGAGGCGGTCGAGTTCTCTGACCGCCGCGTCGCCGCGCTCGGCGCGTAGCTGGTCGCGGTTCACGCCACCGGCCAGGTTCGTTCGCACGAGTCCGTTGTCGTTGTAGCCGTAGTACGCATCGATCATGAGGAATCGCGCGCCGGAGTTGAGCATCTCGGGGATGGTGATCGTGTGCTCGGCGCCGTAGAAGTCGTACGCAGCCGACGACATCGCGTTGTGACTCGCGGGCCACACGATCTGGTTGAGCGGCTGCGCGCAGAGCTCGATGAAGCCGTTGCACCCCTGGTTGCTCGGGTTCGCCCGCGGTGCCTCGGTGTTGCTGGCGACGATCCCGACTGCGACGAATGCGGTGAAGCTCGCCGCGGCCACCACTGCGGCGAGCACCGCGACCATCTGTCGTTTGTGGAGCCGAGGGATGTTGTGGTCGGTCACGAGCAGGCCACTGGCGCGCAGGCAGACGACGATCCCGACGTAGAGCGCGACGATTGCCGCCGCGAGCAAGAGGTAGTGGAAGGCGGTCGCCGGAAGGGTGAGCGTCACCAGCGCAACGACCATCAGCGCGAGCCCGCCGGCGAAGCGCCAACGCGGCTGCGCGCGCTTCGCCGTCGCCCACGCGCGCACGCGCGCCACCCGATCGGGCAGATCGCCACCGTCGTGACCGGGCGCCAACGCGAGGAGGATCCCCAGGAGGAGCAATGCCTGGCCGACGCCGACCAACCGGCCGACGAGCACTTCGATGAACGCGCCGACGGCCGCACCGCGGAGCGGGTCGGCGGTCCCCGCGACCGAAGCAAACGCCGGGGTCGCCGCACCGACACCGAGGAGCAGGCCGCCGGCGATTGCGGTGGTCACGCCGACGGTGCGGATGGCGCGCACCCGCTCCCTTGCCTTCACCATCGCGAGGAGGAGTAGACCCACGCCGATCAGGAAGGTCGGGAAGTAGAGGTCTTCGACCCAGCGGGTGGCGCGGAAGAGGAGGTCGAAGGTGCCGGACTGGGAGACGCTCGCAGTCGCGTCGAGCACATTGGCCGGAAGCTTCTTGGCCAACGCCGGATTGATGGTTTGGAGTGCACTACGGATCGTGACGGCCGCCTCTTGCGAGTTGACGTCGACTCGACGCGCGCCGCGCGCTTGGAACACCTGCTGGTGGGCGCGGGTCACGAAGTCGAAGATCGCGGCCTTGACCGGCGGTGTGGCGATGGCGGCCGAGATGGCATCGGTGACCACCGGGCGGGCGGCCGACACGAAGTTCGACGTGCGGGCGAGTCGCAGGGTCGCCTGGTCGGCGATGTAGTCACGGACCTCTTCGCGCTGCGAGGCCTTGGCCGCGACGTCGGCGAAGCCGTCGGCTTCGAGCACGCGCGTCGAGAGCCACCACCCGAACGATCCGAGCACGACGAGTACTGCGCCCGCGATCGCCATGAGGCGAACCGCCCAGCGGCTGAGGCCGCGCTCGCGAGTAGTCATGCCGGGCGGCAGTCTGGCAGGCGGCGGCGCCGAGTTCAGGTCGTGGCCGCCCGCACCAGCTCGCGATCCACGTTGGCGACGACCTCGCCCGCCTCGTCGACGTCGTAGTACTCGACGCCTTCGCTCACCGCGGCGGCGTCGCCACCAAGGGCGACCGCGATCTTGTTGGCGCCGTTGCGCACGACGTCGAGCACAATTTCGACCAACTCGGCGGTGTCGAAGCGATCGCGTACCCGGGTCGTGAGCGCGCGGTCGATCGAAGTGGGTTGGGTGACGAGCGCGTCGGTCAGTGCCACCGCGACTTCTTGCCGCGGATCCAGTGCGGTGTTCGCGTTGCTGGCGAAGATGTCGACGTCACCGGCCGCCTCGACCGCTTTGAGGCTCAGACGCGATTGACACACTCGGCAGTTGTGCGCGCGGGCGCCGCGGAGGCGAACCAGCTCAGTGGTGACCGGATCGAGATGCCTGCCGAGCGCGACCACCCGCATGAATTCCTCGAGACAGGCCCAGAGGTCGCCGGTCGTCGGCGCCGGTGCCGGGCCGTACGGGGTGTCGAAGATCCGCTCGAGCCCGATGCGGCCGCGTTGGAACACGTCGACGACGTACAGGAACTGCACGAACGTGAACGTGTCGGTGCCCATCTCGGCGCCGAGCGCCGAGCGTTGCTCGTCGGTGATGCCCGACACGTCGACGACGAACTGTTCCGCGAACCGGACGCACGCTGCGGCGCGCGGATCGGCGGCGTGATCACGGGTCGGGGTGCGATCGAGTTCAGCCCCATGACCGAGCGCACCGGCCACCGCGATCCGTACCTGGTCGGCCACCGCGGGGTCGACGGCTCCCGCCGCGAGCGCTTCGGCGCGGTCGAAGCACTCGAACGCGTCCGGCGCGGAGGAAATCCACGGTGCCGTCGTCATCGCCGACGAGCCTATCCCCACCCGGTCAGTCGAACAGCTCGAGCCGGCCGTGCTTGATCACCGTCGCGCCGGCGCAGATGGCCTCGAAGGCGAAGGTGTGAGCGTCGACTTCGTACACATCGACGGCGAGGTCGGCGTCGAGGCGGGTGGGTGACGCGAAGCGCACCGCGACGCGACGAACGCGGGCGGGGTCGCCGGCTGCGACCAGACCGACCGCAGCCTGCGTACACATGGCCATCGTGCAGAGCCCGTGCGCGAACAGATAGTCGAATCCCGAGTTCCGGGCCGCGTCGAGATCGAAGTGGTGCGCCGACCAGTCGTTCGACACCTCGGCGTAGCGCGTCGCCTGATCGGCGTCGACGTGTTGCACCACCGAACCCACGGGGTGTGCTCGCGCCGCGTCGGGGAACGTGTGATCGGGCGGTTCGGGCCCGCCGTCGGCGAGTGCGTCGCTCCCGGCGAAGAAGATCGTCCACCATTGTTCGACCACCAGGTCGCCCGGCGCGTCGTACTGGTCCATGTGGAGCACGACCCGCGTACCGGCGTTGGTGTTGCGGATGGCCCACGGCTCCGACCACGTCTCCAGCACTTCGCCGGGAACGAGGGGCCGGTGGATCACGACGTCGTGTTCACCGTGCACTCCACTGCGACCCGACTCGAACACCACGCGCGGCACGACCGCGTTGGCCGCGTACTGCGCCTCGAACACCAGTAACACCGGGAACGTCGCCGGAACGGCCCGGCCCCCACTCGTGGCGACCGCGACGTCGTTGGTCGCAGCCGCGTAGCGGGCGATCAAGTCGGGGTCGATCGTACCGGTGAACGGTCCGTGGCGAGATCCGAGATCGACGTGTAGGTCGCCCACGGCCGGGCAGCATACGAGGCGCGGCGCGGTGTCGCTCGCGTAGTGTCGACGTCGATGGACGTGGGCATCCACCTTCCCCAGTTCGGTCGCGCCGCGAGTCCTGATGCGATCACGCGCGCGGCGCGCGCCGCGGAAGCACTCGGCTTCGCGGATGTGTGGGTGAGCGATCACGTTGCGATCCCCGCCGCGCAGGACTACCCGTCGCCCTACTTGTACGACCCGTTGCTCACGCTCACGTGGGCGGCGGCGGCCACCGAGCGGGTGGGCCTGGGGACGAGCGTGCTCGTCGTGCCCCAGCACAACGCGCTCGCGCTGGCCAACTCGCTCGCCAGCCTCGACGCGCTCTCGGGCGGGCGGCTCACCGTGGGTGCGGGCGTGGGATGGTCGGCGGCCGAGTTCGCCGCGCTCGGCCAGTCGTTCGGCGATCGCGGCCGGCGTATGGACGAGATGCTCGACGCGCTCCGCGCGTGCTGGGGTCCCGATCCGGTGACCTTCGACGGCGAGTTCGTGCACCTCGATGCGATGAAGGTGCAGCCGAAGCCCGCGCATTCGATCCCGATCTGGATCGGGGGGAGCAGCGAACCTGCCTACGTGCGTGCCGCGGCGAGGGGCGACGGGTTCCAGGCCATCGGCCTCGATCCGGCCGGCGCGGTCGAAGTGGTGGCGAGGCTCCGGCGCGATCACCCGGACCCGGCGTTCACGATCTCGCTGCGCACCGGGTGGGACCCCCAGGGGATGGACCCCGACCTGATCCGCCGCGAACGCGATGAGTTCGAGGCGGCGGGCATCCAGCACGTGGTGAGTGCGCCGTGGCGCAGCGATGCCGACAGCTGGATGCGATCGATGGAGATGCTCGGCGATCTCGTGATCGACAGTTGAGCGCGGTTCGTCGGGAATGTGTGCGGTGACACCCGTTCAACCGAGGTCGGCGGCCACGCGGAAGCCGGTGTGTCCGGCGGAGCTCTCCGGTTCGCTGCCGAAGCGCGCGGAGACGCGGTAGCGCCGGCAATAGGAAAGGTGGCACAGGTACGAGCCGCCTCGCTGCACGCGCCGTTCGCCGGTCGCGGGACCACGCGGGTTCCGCGGCTCGCTTCGCGGGTAGTAGCCGAGGTCGAGCCAGTCGGCGCACCACTCCCACACGTTGCCGGTGACGTTGTGCAGTCCGTAGCCGTTCGGCGGGAACGCGTCGACCGGCGCGGCGGCGAGGAATCCGTCGGCCCCCGTGTTGCCGCCAGGGAATTGTCCTTGGAACACGTTCATCCGGTGTTCGCCGTCCGGTTCGAGGTCGTCGCCCCACGGGAACGCGGTGCTGCTGCGACCGCCCCGGGCCGCGTACTCCCACTCGGCCTCGCTCGGCAGCCGGGTGCCGGTCCACCGGCAGTACGCGATGGCGTCGTGCCACGACACGTGGACGACCGGGTGGTCGGCACGGGCGTCGAGGTCGGACTGCGGCCCTTCGGGATGGCACCAGTCGGCACCTTCGACCTGTCGCCACCACTCGGCGCCGACGACGGCGCGCGTGTCGGGGAAGTCGTCGGGGAGGAGCCCCGCGAACACGAACGACCACCCGAAGCGCTCGGCGTCGGTGACCCAACCGGTCGCGTCGGCGAACTGTGCGAACGCCTCGTTGGTGACGGCGAAGCGGTCGATGCGAAAGCCGTCCAGCGCCACCTCGTGCACCGGACCCTCACCGTCGCCCGGGTACGCCCAGACCGACTCGTCGCCCATGCGGAACGACGCGGCCGGAAGGTCGACGAACGTCGCGGGGAGTACGCCTCCGCCCGCAGGCACCGACACGAGCGCGCCGGGAGCCGTCGCGTCGTGATCACCGCCACTCGGAATGCAACAGGCCCCGCTCACCGCACGAGCGTACCGGGCATGGTTCCGTATGATCCGGCGATGCCCGAACACGTGCACGTCCATGCTCCCCACGAGCTCGGCGAACCCGGTCATCACACGTCGGCGCGTGAACGGTGGCTCGAGATCGCGGCCGCGCTGCTGTTGTCGCTGGCGACGCTCGGCATCGCGTGGAGCGGCTACCAGGCGACGAAGTGGAGCGGCATCCAGGCGCGCCGCTACACCCAGGCCAGTGCTGCGCGCAGCCTGGCCAACCGAGCGTCGACCCTCGCTGTGCAGGACCGTACCCAAGACCTTCTCAACTTCAACCGCTGGCTCGAGGTCTCGACCAACGGCAACACCGACCTCGCCGGGCTCTACGAGCGGCGCTTCCGCGACGAGTTCCGCCCCGCGTTCGAACGTTGGCTCGCCGACGACCCGCTCCACAACAACACTGCGATCCCGAGCCCGCTGCGCGAGAAGAACTACGTGCTCGGCAACGCGGTGAAGGCCGACAACCTCGAGCGGGTCGGCGACGTTCGGTTCGAACAGGGCAAGGCCGCCACCGAACACGCCGACGACTACGTGTTCGTCACCGTGTTCTTCGCCGTCGTGCTCTTCTTCGCCGGTATCTCGTTGCGGTTCGCCTGGCTCCCGATGCGGATCCTGATCCTGGCGATGGGCGCCGTGTTGCTCGCGTACGGGGCGGCCCGTCTGGGCACACTCCCCGCGCTCTGAGCGGTGGTCAGGTGATGAGCACAACCAGCGCGTTGATGGTCACGAGAACGCCGAGAACGGTGAGCGGGTAATAGGTGAGTGGTCGTCGGTACTTGGTGAGCCAGAGCTGCAGGTCGCGCATCCACGCCTCCGCCCGCGGGCCGAAGACGATCGCCAGCACCACGGGCACCGACACGAGTGCCGTCGCGACGACCACGTACAGGATGGTGAGCGTGACCGCTTCGGTGCCCGACACGTCAGCGGCCGAGATGCTGGCCGTGACGAGCAGCGTGATGGTGAGCCGCTTGGGCCCCAGCGTCAGCGCGGCACCGGCGAGGCACAACGCCGGCAGGCTGAGCCGTTCCAGCCGCGCGAACACGGCCTTGGAGCGTGAGTTCGGCTTCGGTGCCTGCGCCGCGGGTTGCTGCCACGCGTAGGCGCCGCCGAGGACCAGCGCCATTCCCAGCGCCAGCTCGAGGATCGCTCGCGCGGTGTCGTGCGCGTGTTGGCCGACGGGCAGTGCGGCGGCGCCCAGCGCGAACGCGAGCGCGCACACGAGAACCTGTCCGAGCACGACCCCGATCGCGAACGCGAGACCGCTCCAGCGACCGTGTCGACTGCCGAGCACGACCAACGTCGAGCCGAGCGCGACCGGGCTTGCGGCGGCGACGAACGCGTACAGCAGGACCTGGAGCAGGATCGAGTTCACTGCGGGCGCCGGTCGCGCTCGTGCCTACGCGTAGCCCTTGGCCCGCAGCCAACGCAGCGTGAAGAAGCCGAAGATCGGCGGGATCATGAACGTGATCCCGCGGAAGACGAGCACCGTGGCCAGCGCGGGTGCGGGAGGGATCCCGAAGCCGGTGAGGCCGGCGGTGAGGGCAGCCTCGGTGACACCGATCCCACCCGGGACCGGCGCGACGTTGCCCACCATGCCGGCACCGACCTGCACGACGATCAGCTGTGCGAAGTCGAGATGTTGGTGGAAGGCGAGGAGGCACAAGCCGAGCAGCGCGGGGTAGATCAGGTTGCCGGCCGTGTCGCCACCGACGAGTTGCAAGGCCTTCTTCGGATTGCGCACGACCGCCCAGATGTCGCTTGCGGCGCGCTGCACCGCGGGTACGACCTTGCCCCGGATCTTGGGGATCCCGAGCACGATCCCGATCCCGACGGCGACGGCGACGATCACCCACAGGCTGGTGCTATCCGTCGAGCTGCTGCTCGTGTCGACCGTGGTCGCAGTGATCGCGGCGGCGGTGAGGAACAGGATCATCTGGATCGCACCGCCGACGCCGGTGCTCAACACCATCGCGCTGCCGGCCGACGCCACCGGCACATCCTGCTTGTGGAGGTAGTCGATCTGCAGCGCGGTGCCGCCGATGCCGTTGGGCGTGATCAGGTTGAGGAACGAGCACGCGAGCTGGGTGAGGACAGTGGGGACGAAGGGCAGGTCCTTGTTCACGCAACCCAGGAGCGCGGTGGCCCAAGCGGTGGGAACGAGCGGGTAGAGCACGAGGGCGAGGAGCGCCCACGCCCAGGTGGCGTCTTCGAACTCGCCTTTGACCGACGCCCAGTTGATGTCTTGCATGCTGTGGAACGCGATGCCGAGCGCGAACAAAATCCCGATGAGCATGCCGATGTTGAGCAGGCTGAGGCGTTTGATCTTGAGCGGCGGTACGTCTTCCGCGCCGGTCGCGGTGGCGAGGTCGTCACGCAGCGACTTCAGTGCTTTGCTCTGGTGTTTGACGCCCTTGGTGACGCCCGCGGGAAGCGCGGCCGGTTGCACCACCGGAATGATCGCGGCCGCGGGTTCCTTTCCGAGGGTGGCGACCATCGACGCGACGGCACGCTCGTCGCCGACCAGCTGAGCGGTCAGCACGAGGAGTGCGGCGCCGTCGCGGTGGATCCAATACGCCTCGCCGCTCGCATCGGCCGCGCTGAAGTCGTCGAAGGCGACGTCTCCGTCGTCGGTCACGAGCACACGGAGCCCGTCGAGGTCGCCGTGGGCGATACCCGCGCGGTGGAGCTGATCGAGCTGTTGCCACGCCGACTCGAGCACCGTGTCGGTGACGCGCTCGATCGGCAGTTCACCGATCGGGGTGCCCGCTGGTGGCGCGGTCACCAGCACCGCGGCATCGGCGCCGCCGACGCCCGTGCGTACGAGTCGCGCCGCGTGCACGTCGGCGCGCTCGGCCAGCATCAGCGTGAACCCGATGTGCTCGACCTGCTGCACGCGGCTACCGAACACCGGGACGCCGGGGTCGTGGTACATCGCCCGGTGCCAGAGCTTGGCGGCGATCCTCGCGTCGCGCTGATCGCGGCCGAAGGCATCGACGCGCACCCGTTCGCCGGTGGCGAGCTGCACGTCCATGACCGCGGCGCGCGTGATGTGCTCCTCGGCGGGTACGACGCTGGTGACGTCGTACCCCATGTCGGCGAGCGCGGCGGTGACTTCCGCGACTGACGGCTGACCGCCCGGCGCGCCGAAGGCGACCCGTACGAGGGCAGCGACCGCGAAGCCGATGAGGATCCCGCCCAGCACGTCGGACGGGAACCCGGCCCCGAGGTACATCGCGGCGAGTGACACGAGGATGATGACCACCGCGAACACCCGCCGGAGCGGACGTACGAGGTAGGGAGCGAGTCCGAACGCGAGCGCGGTGATCGCGGCGACGTTTGCGACGGGGAACGACGGGCCGTCACCGATGCGGACGTTGACGCCCAGACCGTGGATGTCGTGCGTTCCCAGGATTTCGTTCAGGAGTTCGGCGATGGCCCACGCGCCGGCGCCGGCCAGCGCGCCGTGCCACGCGACGCGCACTTGCCGGAGTGCGAGCAGCAGGACCGTGACCGCCAGGACTGCCCAGATCGATCCCAGCGCGTAGATGCCCTTGGCGAGCCCGACCATGTTGCCCGAGAGGTCGTTGAGTGTGCGGAAGAGGTTGACGTTGACGCTCGACTGGGTCTGGGCCCACAGGCCCGCCAGCACGGCGGCGATACCAGAGACGACGAGCAGCGCGATGTCGGCGGGACGCCGTTGCGCCTTCTCGTCGGTATCGCGGATCCACGCCATGGGCCGCGAACCCTAACGGACTTCGCGACTGCGTGAGATCACCCGGATGGGGTGATCGCGACGTCGTTGGTGGTGTCCTCGTCCTCGTCGTGATACCCCGCGAGGAGTTTGATCTCACCCGACGGGTGCGCGCTCGGGCGCGGCGTCCGATTCGGCCGCGCTACACCGGGATACCCCAAGAATTCCCGGCATTTTTCGGGTTTGCCGATGGTCCGGTGCGTCCTCGAGCCCCATGAAGTTGATTGAATGTCGGCGTGGTCGAGGCGGGTCGGCAGGCGGAAGTCGAACCGACCGGCCCGTTGCGCATCGGCGCGCGGGCTGGCCTGGTTCATCGCGCCCGCCTCGTCGACGAGTTCCGGGCGGCGGCCGAGGTGCCCGTCGTGCTCGTGGTCGGTGGGAGCGGGTTCGGCAAGACGACCGTCGTCGCACAATGGCTGCGCGACGACCCGCGACCGGTTGGTTGGCTCGCGACGACCCGTCAACACGACGATCCGGCGGTCCTCCTCGCCGACGTCCTCGACGCGCTCGATGAGTGCGAGCCGCTCGATCCCAGGGTCCGCCAGCAACTTGTCGCGGTCGCCGTCGACTTCAGCAGTGTCGTCCTTCCCCGGCTCCGGCGGACCCTCGCGGAACGGGAGCGACCGTTCGTACTCGTCATCGACGATGCCCAGCGACTGCGGCGCCGCCCCGTGTGGGCTGTGGTGCAGGCCGTGGCCGATTCCATCCCCGAGGGGTCGCAGCTCGTCTTGATCTCTCGGAGCGCGCCCGAACTCGCGCTCGGACGCATGCGCGCCGACCGGCGCCTGCACACGATGGCAGCCGCGACGTTGGCCATGGATCGCGGCGAGGCGGCGGCGCTGTTCGACGCGGCGGGTCTGCAGCTGACCAGTTCACTCGTCGATGGCCTTTGGAAGCGCACCGAAGGGTGGCCGGTAGGTCTCTACCTGGCGACGCTCGCCATCGCCGAGGAGCCTGATGTTGCGAGCGCGGCAGCCGCGTTCGCAGGCGACGATCGGCTCGTCGTCGACTACGTCCGCGAAGAACTGCTCTCCGTATTGCCGCGACGAACGCGTGCCTTCCTTCTGGAATCGTCGGTGCTCGATGAACTCAGTGCCCCAGCGTGCGACGCCTTGCTCGAGAGGTCCGACTCCGCGACGGTGCTCGTCGAGACGGCGCGCTCCTTGCAGTTGCTGATCCCACTCGACCGGCGCGGCGAGACCTACCGAATGCACCAACTGATGCGCGAGACGTTGCGTGCCGAGCTCGCCCGCACCGAGCCCGAGCTCGAGCGTCAACTCCACCGACGCGCGGCGGCGTGGTTCCAGACCACGGGCGAACCCGACCGTGCGGTTGAGCACCTCCGGCTCGCGGGCGACCGCGAAACGCTGGAGGCCGTGATCTGGGGCGCGACGCCCATGTTCGCCGGCGCCGGGCTCACCGCCACCGTGGAACGCTGGCTCGAGGGATTCACGATCGAGGAGGTCACTGCCAGTCCCGCGTTGACCGTCGCCAAGGCCTGGTGCGCGTTGACGACGGGTGACATGCCGTCGTTGCGCTACTGGGCGTCGGTCGCGAGCGAGATGGGTGACCGCTCGCTCCCCGACGGGAGCTCGCTCGCCGCGTCGGCGGCACTGCTCCGGGCGGTGGTCGGCGCCGAGGGCATCGAGCGGATGCGCGAAGAAGCGGCCCTCGCGTACGAGTTGGACCGCGTGGGCAGCCCGTACCGTTCGGTGGCGCGCTACATCGAGGGCGCCGCCCTGCGGATCCAGCATCGCAATGCCGAAGCGCGCGACCGACTGCAGGAAGGCGAGATGCTCGGCGCCATCGCCGTGCCCGCGACGCAGGCGCACTGCCTTGCCCAGCTCGCAGCGCTCGCGCTCGACGAGGGCGACTGGGACCTCGCGGCTCGCTTTGTCGAACGATTCACGGGAACCGTGGAACGGTTCGAGCTCCGCGAGCGTCCTGCGCTCGGGAGTTCCTTTGCGGTCGCCGCGCTCGTGCACGCCCACGCCGGCGACGCCGCCGACGCGCGCACCGAGGCCAAACACGCGCTCTTCCTGGTCTCGATGCTCGCGACGGTGGCTCCCTGGATCAACGTGGAGGCCCGCATCTACCTCGCGCGCACGTTCGTGCTCCTCGGCGAGGTAGCCCTGGCGCGTGAGCTCTCGCGCGAAGCGTTCGAAATGCTCGCGCTCATCCCCGACGACGAGGGCCTGCGCGCCCGGCTCGTCGAGGTCGAACGGGCGATCGAAGCTGAACGGATCCCGCTCGGCGTGCTGGCGACGCCGATGACGCCGGCCGAGATGCGGGTGCTGCGTTACTTGCCCACGCATCTCACCTTCGCCGCCATTGCCGACGAGCTGTTCGTCTCGCGCAACACGGTCAAGACCCAGGCGATCTCCATCTACCGCAAGCTCGGCGTCAGCTCCCGCGATCCCGCAGTGGTCGCCGCGCGCACCCTCGGGCTCCTCGAGGAGTAACCGCCCCGGCCCGGAGCATCATCCGCTCCGGGTGAGGCATTCGCGACCGGAACGCGGAAGGATGTGCGCATGTCGGATCATGAGAACGCACCCGGGGCACCCGTCGTCCACCTCGATCCCGGTCAGCGGGCCCGGATCGGGCGCGCCGCGCGCGCGGCGGTGCCGCGTTCGGCGCACGCCGACTGGGCGCCCGGTCCCGATCGCGCCGACCCGACCACGCTCCTGACCGCGCAGGAGACGACCCGGGTTGCCGAGCTCGTCCCGCTCCGCCACGAGCGCATGCTCGCGTCACCGTTCACGTTCTACCGCGGCGCGGCCGTCATCATGGCCGCCGATCTCGCGGCCTCGGCCGACACCGGCCTGCGGGTCCAGGCCTGTGGCGATGCCCACCTGTCGAACTTTGGCGGCTTCTCCGCTCCCGACCGCGCGCTGCTGTTCGACATCAACGACTTCGACGAAACCAGCGGCGGCCCCTTCGAGTGGGACGTCAAGCGGCTCGCGGCGAGCTTCGAGATCGCGGCCCGCTCGCGTTCGTTCACGGCGAAGGAAATCCGCGGCGTCGTCACCCAGGTCACGAAGACCTACCGGGAGGCAATGGCGCAGTTCGCCACCATGACGAATCTCGACGTCTGGTACGCGCGCCTCGACGTGCAGCAGGTGTTCAACCAGTACCGGTCGCAGGTCACTCCCGACGAGGTCAAACGGTTCGAACGCAATCTGGCGAAGGCGCAGGCCAAGGACAACATGAAGGCATTCGCCAAGCTCACCGAGCAGGTCGACGGCGAGTACCGCATCAAGAGCGATCCGCCCATCGTCGTCGCGATGCGCGACCTGCTTCCGGACGATGCCGTCGAGGAGATGCGGGCGTGGATCGAAGACCGCATCCGCGTGTACCGACGCAGCCTCCAGCCCGACCGCCGGCGCCTGCTCGAGAGCTACCGTCTGGTCGACTTCGGTCGCAAGGTCGTCGGCGTGGGGAGTGTCGGCACGCGGTGCTGGATCGCACTGATGCTCGGCCGCGACGCGAGTGATCCCTTGTTCATCCAGGTCAAGGAAGCCGAGGCGTCGGTGCTGGAGGCCCACGCCGGACGCTCTGGCTTCGCCAACCACGGGCAACGCGTGGTCGAGGGGCAACGCCTCTTGCAGGCGGCGAGCGACATCATGCTCGGCTGGATCCGTACCCCGGGTCTCGACGGCGTCGAGCGCGACTTCTACCTGCGCCAACTCTGGGACGGGAAGTTCTCGGCCGACATCGACGCGATGTCTCCGTCGGCGCTCGACCTCTACGCGCGGTTGTGCGGGTGGACGCTCGCTCGGGGCCACGCGCGTTCGGGTGACCGCGTCGCCATCGCCGCGTACCTGGGAACGAACGACGCGTTCGATCGGGCGATGGTCGCCTACAGCGCCGCGTACGCCGACCAGAACGAGCGTGACTACACGACGGTCTCGACCGCGCTGGCGGCGAGCGCGCCCGGCGCATCCAGCTGATTCGATCGCCACACCGGGAGGCAACCTGTGTACTTCATCGGCGCCGGCATCTTCTTCTTCGTCGCCATCCTCTGCGTGTTTGCGTACTTCGGGGCCAAGAAGCAGCGCCGCCGCTATGAGGAGACTGGTCGTCTCGACGGCGACGACGCGTAACCCCGCGTCGCGATGACGAACGCGCTGACCGCGATGCTCGCGGTCAACCCGGTGCCGTGGGCGCGCTCGCAGATGGCGTTCACGCTTGCGTTCCACATCGTGCTGGTGCCGCTCGGCGTGGCGTGGGGCTTCATCACCCTGATCGCCAACTACCGGGCGATCAAGCACGCCGACGCCGACGCGCTGCTCCTTGCACAGCGTTGGTCGAAGTACATGGCGGTCACGTTTGCGGTCGGCGCAGTGACTGGAACGGTGTTGTCGTTCGAATTCGGTCTCCTGTGGCCACGGTTCATGGGGCGATTCGGTGACGCGTTCGGCATCCCGTTCGCGATCGAGGGACTCTTCTTCTTCCTCGAGGCGATCTTCCTCGGCATCTATCTCTACGGTTGGAAGCGGCTGAAGCCGTGGCCGCACTTCTGGACCGGCGTGCCGATCGTGATCGCCGGCATCGGCGGCACCGTGTCGGTCGTCGCCGCCAACGCCTGGATGAACGAGCCGTCGGGATTCACGCTGAATTCGGCCGGCAAGGTGGTCGACGTCGACCCCTGGGCCGTGATCTTCAACAAAGCGATGCCCCTCCAGTCGCTGCACATGTTGATCGCGGCGTACCTGGTCGGCGGCTTCCTGATCGCGTCGGTGTACGCGGCCGGCATGCTCCGTGGTCGACGCGACCGGTATCACCGGATCGGCTTCATCATCCCGTTCACCGTCGCGGCCATCGCGATGCCGTTCCAGATGCTGGTGGGCGACGAACTGGCGCGCTGGGTCTACAACAACGAACCGGTGAAGTTCGCGGCGATCGAAATGGTGCCGACAACGTCGAGTGATGTGCCCGAGACGATCTTTGGCCACCTCAACGACCAAGGTCAGGTGGTGGGGGGCATCGCCATTCCCGGGCTCGCGTCCTGGCTGTCGGACCCGTCGGATGGCTCGTCGACGGTCGTGCGGGGTCTCGACACGGTGCCGGCGAGTGAGCGACCGACCAATGCCGAGGTCGACGTCGTGCACCTCGCGTGGGACGCCATGGTCGGCCTGGCGACGCTCCTGTTCCTGCTCGCGATCTGGTACCTCGGCACCTGGGTCTTCCGACGGCGCATGCCGAAGAGCGCGCTCTTCCTCTGGATCGCCGCCGCCGCCGGAGTGCTGTCGGTGGTGACGCTCGAGGCGGGCTGGGTCGTCACCGAGGTCGGCCGCCAACCGTGGATCGTGCGCAACTACATGAAGGTCGAGGCGGCGGCGACCGGCAACACCGGCGTGTGGGCGACGTTCCTCGCCGTCCTCGTGATCTACGCCGCGATCGGGGTGACGCTGGTGCTCGTGCTGCGGCTCATGAGTCGTCGGTGGCGCGAGGGTGAGGTCGACTCCGAGTCCGGCGGACCCTATTCGCCACGACCGGAACCCACGAAGGAATTGGTGCCGTGAGCGACGTCGTCGCCGTCATCTTGATGATCGGCATCACCGCGTACGCGCTCTTCGGCGGCGCCGATTTCGGCGCCGGGTTCTGGGACCTCGTCGCGGGCAACGCGCGGGACGGATCGACACCCCGTTCCGTCATCAGCCATTCCATCGGTCCGGTGTGGGAAGCGAATCACGTGTGGCTGATCTTCTGTCTGGTGGTGCTGTGGACGGGGTTCGCCGAAGCGTTCGCCTCGATCACGCTCACGTTGTTCGTACCGCTCTCGATCGCCGCGCTCGGCATCGTGCTCCGAGGTTCGAGCTTTGCCTTCCGCAAAGAGGTCACGCGCACGTCGAGCCAGCGGAACTTCGGCGCCGCGTTCGCGCTGTCGTCGGTGTTGGTTCCGTTCTGCATGGGCGCTGTGGCCGGAGCGATCGCGTCGGGCCGCGTCCCTGCGGGGGGCAAGGTCGGCGATCCGTGGTCGAGCTGGATCAACCCCACGTCGATACTCGGGGGTGTCCTCGCGGTTACAACGTGCGCCTATCTCGCGGCGGTGTACCTGGTGTGGGACGCGCGCCGGCTCGGCGACGACGAGATGGTCGAGTACTTCCGGCGTCGGGCCGTCGCCGTTGCTGTGGTCACCGGCATCGTGGCGTTCTGCGGATTCTTCGTTCTCCACGACGACGCGCGCTACGTGTTCGACGGCCTGACGTCGCGCGCCCTCCCGCTCGTGATCCTGTCGGCGATCTGCGGCATCGGTTCTCTCGTGTTGCTGCTCCGACGCCGCCACTCCGGTGCGCGCGTCCTGGCGATGGGCGCAGTGGCGACGGTGATCTTCGGGTGGGGGGTCGCGCAGTACCCGTACATCCTGCCGACCAGCCTGACGCTCACGGCCGCGGCGGCTCCCGATCCAACACTGTGGACGGTCGTGATCGTATTCGTCGTCGCCGCGATCCTGATCCTGCCGTCGCTCGGGCTGCTGTACTACCTCGACCAGCGTGACCTGCTCGACGCGCCGGTGGAAGCCGAGACGTAGGCGTCAGCCGGGCCGATTGCTCTGGTCGGCCGCATCATCGGCGCTCGTGCTCGCGGCCATGTTCCGGCTACTCAAACGACTCACCAGCACTGCGATGATCGTCACGAGGTAGAGCTGGCCGACGAGCGCCTCGACCACCGAGAGGGCGCGACCAAGGTCGCCCGCGGCGGTGAAGTCGCCGTAGCCCACTGTCGTCTGGGTGACGAAGCTGAAGTAGAGAAGCTCGGGAATCGTCGCGTGTTGCGTCTGCACGAAGAATGGCGCGCTGCCGAAGCCGTCGATCGCGGCGTAGACGAACGCGAACATCATCCCGAGCAAGACGTAGATGCACACCGCGCCCAGGACGGTCTGGATGTCGATCACCTTACGGCGCCACAGCGCGCGGGCGATCACGACCGGCACCGCCGCAACCAGCAGGATGTTGAGCAGGAAGAACACGCTCGTGGGTTCGCTCGAGCCGCTCACCGAGATCGTCGTGATCGCGCTGATCAACGCGAAGAACGCGACGACGCTCGCCAGGCGGAACAGGCGGCGGCTGACGCGTGACGCGAGGAGCGCCGCGAGCAGGGTCAGTCCCTGGAGGAAGACGGTGAGTACCCGGACCCATGCATCGGGAGGTCCGGACGCCATCACCACGAACGTCGCCGCCAGCAACAGGAGCACCCAGTGATAGCGGTACCCGGGCGAATGCTCCTCGAGCCAGCGCTCGACCCCGGTCGCGTTGGTGTTGTCTCCGTACCCCACGGTCTCTGCCTCCGGGATTACATGTGCGTGAGCGCCGCTCATCCTCTCGAAGAACGCGGGCCGTGTCCATGCGGAGCGGGCGTGTTCATCCCGATGGGGTGATGCATGGCATCAGCCGGAGAAGGCATAGTCATTCAGACGACTTCTCGCGCATGGAGGAACGACTCGATGTCCCTCGAAGAGTATGAACCGGGATCGCGGTTCCCCGGCCGCATCGGCCGCACCACCGACGTGTCGAGTCCGGCGTGGCCGAGCTTCGTGCAGGCGGCGCCGAATGCACCGAACGTCTTGGTGATCGTGCTCGACGACACCGGGTTCGGTCAGCTCGGCTGTTACGGCAGCCCCATCGCCACGCCCAACATCGACAAGCTCGCCGCGGGCGGTCTCCTCTACAACAACATGCACACCACCGCGCTCTGCTCGCCATCGCGGTCGTGCATCGTGACCGGGCGCAACCACCACTCGAACGCCATGGCTGCGATCAACGAGATCGCCACCGGCTACCCCGGGTACAACGGCCAGGTCCCGTTCGAGAACGGGTTCCTCTCCGAGATGCTCCTCCAGCACGGCTACTCCACCTTCATGGTGGGCAAGTGGCACCTCCTGCCGTCGGAGTTGGAGTCGGCCGCCGGCCCGTACGACCGCTGGCCGCTCGGACGTGGCTTCGAGCGCTTCTACGGATTCCTCGGCGGCGACACCAGCCAGTGGAATCCCGACCTCGTCTACGACAACCACACCGTGGAGCCGCCGAGGACGCCGGAGGAGGGGTATCACCTCACCGCCGACCTGGCCGACAAGGCGATCGAGTTCATTGCCGACATGAAGCAGATCGCGCCGAGCAAACCGTTCTACCTCCACTTCTGCCCCGGCGCGATGCACGCGCCGCACCACGCGCCGAAGGATTGGATCGCCCGCTACCAGGGTCAGTTCGACGACGGTTGGGACGCCTACCGCGAGCGGGTGTTCGCCCGGCAGAAGGAGCTGGGGGTCGTGCCGACCGACGCCGAGCTCTCGCGTCACGATCCCGACGTCCCGAAGTGGGACTCGTTGTCCGACGACCAGCGCCGCTTGTACTCGCGGATGATGGAGGTCTTCGCCGGTTTCCTCTCTCACACCGACGCCCAGATCGGTCGCCTCGTCGAGTTCCTCGACGACCTCGGCCAACTCGAGAACACGTTGATCATGCTCGTGTCCGACAACGGCGCGAGCGCGGAGGGCGGAGTCGAGGGCAGCACGAACGAGGCCCAGTTCTTCAACTTCGCGCCGGAATCGATGGAGGAGAGCCTTTCGCACATCGACGACCTCGGCGGGCCCAAGTTCTTCAACCACTACCCGTGGGGCTGGACGTGGGCCGGCAACACGCCGTTCCGCCGGTGGAAGCGCGAGGTGTACCGCGGCGGCGTGAGCGATCCGTTCCTCGTGCACTGGCCCAACGGCGTCAAGGCCAAGGGGGAGGTACGCACGCAGTACGCGCACATCATCGACATGGTGCCGACGGTGCTCGACGCGCTGGGGCTCGACGCGCCGAAGACGATCCGCGGCGTGCCGCAGACGCCCATCCAGGGCGTGAGCTTCCTCCCCACGTTCGACGACGCGCAGGTCGCGACCGAGCACACGACGCAGTACTTCGAGATGATCGGCAACCGGGCCATCGACCACGACGGTTGGAGGGCCGTGTGCCCGTGGCCGGGACCCTCGTTCGCGGAGGCGGGCAAGCCGTTCGGTGTGGCGATCGCCGGCGCCGACTTGAGCGACCTGGACGCGAAGCGCTGGGAGCTGTACCACACCGACGTCGACTTCGCCGAGTGCCACGATCTCGCGTCCACCGAACGCGACAAGCTCATCGAGATGATCGCGCTGTGGTACAGCGAAGCCGGGAAGTACGACGTGTTCCCGATCGATGGCAGCGGCGCGATCCGGATGCTCACCGAACGCCCCCAGGTCGCGGAGACGCGCGACAGCTACACGTTCTGGCCCAACACGCAGTCGGTGCCCTACTTCGCCGGACCGCGCGTGCTCAACCGTCCGCACAGCATCACCGCGTCGGTCGAGATCCCGGCCGGAGGCGCCGAGGGTGTGCTCCTCTCGCAGGGTTCGGCCGCCGGGGGCTACACGTTCTACGTGCAGGACGGGAAGCTGCACTACGCGCACAACTACGTGTCGCGCCAGTACTTCCGAGTGGCGTCGGCCGGCCCGGTGCCGGAAGGCGCGCACGAGCTGCGGTTCGAGTTCGAGCCGATCGGCGATCCCGACATCTTGAACGGCGAGGGGTCCGCGGGTCGCGCCCAGCTCTACGTCGACGGCGCTCTCGTGGGCGAGTTCGACATGCCCTACACCACGCCGATCATCTTCAACCCGGGCGGTACGAAGTGCGGGGCAAGCAGCGGATCCACGGTGGTGCCGGACTACGAAGCCCCATTCGCGTTCACCGGCACCCTCCACCAGGTCGTGCTCGACCTCAGCGGTGAGCTCATCACCGACTCCGAGGCCGAGATGCGAGCGGCGATGGCCCGCCAGTAGGCGGGCGAGCCGTCTTGGGCAGCAACGAGCAGGGGAGGCTCACGTGACAGACAGTACGTACGACGACTACGGGAGCAGCGGCGCGGGGTGGAAGCTTTTCGCCGGAATCATGATCATCATCGTCGGCACGTTCAACGTGATCGACGGTCTGGTCGCGATCACCGACGACTCCTACTTCAAGCAGATCGGCAGCAGCGGCCAGTTGCCCGTCACGAACAACGTGAAGACCTGGGGTTGGGTCGTGCTGATACTCGGCGCGATCCTGATCCTGTCGGGGTTCCTGATCTTCGTCGGGAACATGTTCGGCCGCGTCATCGGTGTGCTGGCGGCGAGCGTGAACGCGATCATCCAGCTCGCGTACCTGCCGCACTACCCGCTGTGGTCGTTCACCATGATCCTGGTCGACATCCTGGTGATCTGGGGCATTGTCGTCCACGGTGGTCGCTTGATGCAGGACGCCTGATTGCAGCATGACGCCGCTTCGGCGTCGGCGTGTCGCGCCGGCGCCGAAGCTGGTGTCCCCAGCCGGATGATGGGTGGCGAGAGGCGATCATGGCGACCCACGCACAAAGAGTCGCGACCCTGATCCGGGCGCTCGAAGCCCGCATCGCGGGCGACAGCACGCACGTTGCCGACCTCTACGTCGACGACGTGCAGGGTCGGGGCCCGGCGATGTCGGTGTCGTCGGCTGCCGAGTTGGCCGTCGAGGTCGAGGACCGCGACGGTGCCTTCACCGAGATCGAGCTCGACGTCTCGCCCATCGAGGTTTCTGGTGAAGGCGCGTGCGTGGAGTGGGTCGTGGCCCTCACGCACTCGGGCCCCTTCGCGCTCGCCGACGACACGGTGATCGAGCCGACCGGGACGCGTGTCACGCTCCACGGTGTGACCGTCGCCGAGTTCGCGGGTGACAAGATCGCGTCGTTCCGCGAGTACTGGGACGAGGTCGAGCTCCTGGCGCAGCTCGCGACCGTCGCAGTGGAGTGAGGAGACGGCAACACGACATGTCCTCCGCAGTGCTGCGTCACGAGGTGACCGACGGCGTCGCCGAAGTGGTCATCGACCACCCTCCCACCAACCTGGTCGACGGGGCGTTCATCGGCGGTCTCGCCGCGCTGCTCGACGCCCTCGAGGGTGATGCCGGAGCTCGCGTCGTCGTGTTCACGAGCGCCGACCCCGACTTCTTCCTGATGCACGGCGACGTGCACGGCATCCTCGCCATGCCCACCGGTGCGTACACGCCGGCCACCGAACCCAACGTGGCCGCCGCGATCTTCGAGCGACTGCGACGGAGCCGGCTGGTGTCGATCGGCGTGGTCGACGGCGCGGCACGCGGTGGCGGCGCGCAGTTCCTCACCGCGCTCGACCTCCGCTACGGGAGCCCGCGCGCGGTACTGGGACAACCCGAGGTCGCCATGGGCATCCTGCCGGGTGCGGGGGGCACGGCGCGGCTCCCGCACCTGCTCGGCCGCTCGCGTGCATTGGAGGTGATCCTCTCCGGACGCGACGTGGATGCCGACGAGGCCGTCCGGATCGGCTGGCTCGACGCGGTGGTACCCCGCGGGCAGCTGGCCGACACCGTGCGCACGACGGCCCGTCGCATCGCGGCCATGCCCCCGGATTCCGTGGCCGCGGTCAAGCGCATCGTCGACCGGTCGCTCGAGTCGTTCGAGCAGGGGCTCGTGGCCGAGACCGACGCGTTCGGCGCGCTCACGGCAGCCGGCAACCACATCGCCCGAATGGAGCGGTTCCTCGCCGCCGGCGGTCAGACGCGCGCGGGCGAGACCGCGCGATGGACCGAGATTGTCGACGCCACTCTCGACGGACCGGCCGACGATCGCTAGCCGCTTGCCGCGGGATGCTCGCGACGAGCGATCCCGTCGGTGAGCGCGCGGTGAAGCGCCATCAGCGCGTCGACCCGCGCCACCTCCGACGCGGTGAAGCGCAGCGACGCCGGACGCACCAGGAACGCGATGGTGCGGGTCTGCGGTTGACCGTCGGGCACCGCAAGCAGCCACATGGGCGACTGGGGGCGGCCGCCGAGCCGAGCCGGGAGATCGTGAGACCGCTGCACCAATGGTGTGCCTCGGGCCAGCGCCAGGCGCCCCACCGGCACTTCGCGCGCCTCGTCGATCGACGCCACCCAGACCTTCGCGGAATGACACGCCGACGCGAGCACGCGCCCGACCGTCGCCAGATCAGTGGCACCCGCGATCTCGCGTGCCCAACCCAACGCGTCCAGCACCGGCTCGGCGCGGGTCGCCGCGGGCGCGCACGAGAGCAACACCCCGGCGTCGGCCTCGGTGAGGGCTGCGCCGAGCAGGCGGCCGTCGAGCTCGGTGAGCACCTCGACCACCAATTCGTCGACTGCCTGGTGGCCGTCGAGCTCGTGGATGTCGATCGACACCACGTCGCCGTCGAGGTCGGAGATGACGGTTGCGACCTTGGCCAGGGCGCCGGGCAGGTCGGGAAGCTCCACGCGGAGTCGGTATCGGCTCATCCCGCCACCCTGGTCGCCGAGCGTTTCGAGGGTGTTGCGGCGGGCGCAACGCGCCGTGAACCGTCAGCCTGGAGCCGTCAGTCGAGGAGGTCGGCGAGCTCGTCGAGCGCGGGCAACGGATCGGCACCCACGAGCACCGCCCGCATGCCGACGGCCTGGGCTGCCCGCACGTTGCCCTCGAAGTCGTCGAGGAACACGGCCCGCGCGGGGTCACGCACCTCGAGCCTTTCGAGCGCGACCTCGTAGATCGCCGCATCCGGCTTGCGCAGTCCCTCGTGGCACGAGTCGACGACCAGGTCGAAGAGCTCGTCGGCCCCGAGGCGCTCGCGCCAGTGGTCGCCGTACTCCCGGATGTTGTT
>Ga0075026_100000092_pt1 | contig 29105 bp, 27 predicted proteins | sample Str012_2_FD_71392 | JGI IMG/M metagenome (GOLD analysis project Ga0075026, IMG submission 71392) | Freshwater sediment microbial communities in response to fracking from Pennsylvania, USA - Straight Creek_MetaG_SC_2012 | ecosystem: Environmental > Aquatic > Freshwater > Creek > Sediment... | reverse complement strand
ACCCGTTCTGGAAGCCGTCTTCGACAAGCTCAGACTGACAGCTTTCTGTCATGTTGAGCTTGTCGAAACATAGACAGAATGCGGTGTTTAACTAAAACCTGTTTTTTAATAGTACACATTCTTATTTAAACAGGTAGTTTTTGATATGATAGCGGCTGTACTTTTATTATCCCTTTTTGTACTGATAATTTTTGGCCGCAAAAAAATTATTCCTGCACATTAAAAAAAGTTACTGACGGGGATAATGCATAAAAAAAGCCCCCGATGAATCGGGGACTTTAATATTTGGATGGGTTAGTAAGTACCAGGAAATAAATTTCCTACCACAATATTAAAATATATTTTGCCGATTCAAAAAAAAAATCAGGCAAATTTTATGCACATTTTAAAATTAACTGTGGATAATAGCCATCGTTTAAAGTGGTACGCCGATACTATGCATGGCTGGCTTTAATTTTTTTCTGCTGCATTTTTATTACACTGTAAAAAATCGATCTGCTGAAAGTGTTGCTGTTGCTATATCACAGCCAATAGTGTTATACTTTTTAATGAAGCACATACATATCCTGCTACCTGTTATTTTTAAAAAAGGCATTGCTGCCAGGCCTTACAGACGGGTAAAAATACCTGCAAAAATAATTCGTTAAAAAATCGGGATTCATTCCAAAATCACCGCTTTACGGTAGTAAAACGACAGAACTGCTTCGGCAGGTTGCAGTGCTGGTTATTGAAAAACTAAGTTTCGTCAATTGCATTTGCCGGTAAGCGGAATTGAAGCCGCCTTGCAAAAACAGCTATGGCATACTGTTAAAGCAGCCGTAAGAAAACAATTTATTACAACCCGCATCCGTTACTTGTTTTACTTTTGCCCAAATTCTATTGTATGCGTTTTCCTTCTCCTGTGCCGGTAAAATGGCTGGCCGAATTTCTGCAGGCCGAATTGCTGGGCAATAAAGATGGCCTGGCCACTGGTATCAACGAACTGCACAAAGTAGAAAATGGTGATCTGGCATTTGTGGATCATCCCAAATACTACGCTGCCTGTATCAATTCCGCAGCAGATTTCATTATCATCAATACCGCAACACAAGCCGTCCCGGAGGGAAAAGCAATGCTGGTAACCGATCAACCTTTTGAAGCCTACCTCAAAATTGTACGGCATTTCCGGCCGTTTGAGCAAGCCGTTAAATCCATCAGCGACAGTGCCGCCATTGGCGAAGGAACCTATATTGCACCCAATGCATTTATTGGCAACCATGTGGTGATTGGCAGTAATTGCCGTATTCATCCCAATGCCAGCATACTGGACCATTGTGTACTGGGCGACAACGTGGTGATACAATCCGGTACGGTGATTGGCTCCGACGCGTTTTATTACAACGGCAAAAAAGATCGTGAACTGTGGTATAAAAGAATGGAAAGCTGTGGCAGGGTAGTCATTGAAGACTGGGTAGAGATTGGCGCTGGCTGTACCATCGATCGCGGTGTTACACATGATACGCGTATTGGCAAAGGCACCAAGATGGACAACCAGATTCATATAGGGCACGATACTGTGGTGGGCAAAAACTGTTTGTTTGCGGCGCATGTTACGGTAGCCGGTTGCGTAAACATTGAAGACGGTGTAACCTTATGGGGGCAGGTAGTGGTGAACAAAACATTGACCATTGGCGCCAATGCCGTTCTATTGGGCCGAACCGGCGTAGCAGGGGACCTGAAAGGAAATACCACTTACTGGGGCGCACCCGCACAGGAAGCCGGGTTGGTAAGAAGAGAACTGGTTTGGATAAAACGCATTCCCGAATTATGGGAGAAAGTAATGAAGAAGGATCGTGAGTCCTGAACTGTTAAGCTACTTTGTGTCCAGGATTGTACTGTTAACAGATTAATCATTCCCAATTCACGGCCGATGTGTTAAGGTATATAATCATACGGCAATTCATCCGCCAGCTTTTGCCAGCTCCAGTAGCCAATATTGATGACATCATTCTGATCGTAGAAATAACCGTTTTGCTGAATCACAAAACCATCACTGATATCAAGAATGCTGATTTGCGCAATAATGGAAAGCGGCATTTTATTCTCCTGCAAATATTGCGGATCTGGTTTGGCGTTTTTATAAACTACACGCAAACGGCCATTGTAACTTATTTCAACATCGTTGTTTTCTACGGCCTGGCACAGCGCCGTATCATAAGGATTTTCAATGGGACTTGTCTTCAGGGTCTTACTGGCCGAATCCACTTTTTCAATGGCAAACCCTTCTTTTTCCAGCGTATGACTGTACCAGCTTCTTACAAAATGCAATCTTGAACCCTTGTATGCTTTCATACGATTTTGTTTCCAAATTGCTTTCTGCTCATCGGTACCCTGCATCTCCTCGTAAAATGGAAAGCCGGTATATACGCTGAACCCGGGCCCGTATTCATGCGCAAAAGAATCCAGCTGAAATTTTATTTTATAACCCAGTGCTTCATTTACAATAATGAGATCTTCTTTGGCCTTTACTTTTAAACGGTTTGTCTTCTTGCGAAAATAAAACTGCAGCGCTTCGGGGTTCTGAATTTTGGTGCGGGCGGCATTGGTATCATTGCCTAAAAAATTATCGGTAAAAAATTTACCGTATCTGGCCAGCCCGTCTGGTACTTCGTTGGTACCAACAACGGCCACTTCCTGCAAACTCTTGTCTTTTTGCTTTAATACGATGGAAAGATTGGCCGCATGAGTATTGCTGATGCGGATGACCTGCGTTTCGTACCCGGTATAAGATACAATCATATCGTAACCACCATTGGGTAAGCTGAGACTAAAAGCACCTTCGCTGTTGGAAATGGTGCCCAGGGTTGTATTCTGGCAAAAAACAGATGCGCCGCTCAAAGGCAGGCTGCTGGCCGAATCGGTGACCTTGCCGGATGCTGTAAAATCCTGCTGTGCCAGTAAAGAACTGGAAGTAAAGCTGAAGAGAAGAAACAATAGTTTTTTCATCGGATGTTAATTGATTGAATCAGGATGCGGTATAATTTTCACGCCGGCCTTTCCAAAACGCATACAGCTTTTGCAAAAACGTTGCCGCAATTACAAATATTGCAAATAATAATTGCAGGCGCTTTTAATGCACTTATCGAGTGGCGTAAATGAAAATCCGGGTAAAGCGCTGCTTAATTTGCTGTTATCGAAATAAGTAGTGGTTTGTGCAATCCTGGCGCTCTCTTTTGTAAGCAGTGTGGCTTTGCCAGAGAAGAAAGTTTTAACTTTTTCCAAACGCCAGGCAATGGACGAAAGCAAGGGCGTTGCTTCGCGGTGCGGCCTTTTTTTCCCAAACGCATCAGCCATGCTGTTAAACACCTGCCTGAACGACCAGTTCTCTGCGTTGATGATAAACCGCTCATTGCTGATGCCGCTTTCCATGAGCAATACAATGGCCCTGGCTGCATCTTCTACTGCTACAAAACCATTGATGCCATTGCTGTACCAGGGAAATTCCTGGTAAGCATTTTTAAAAATGGCACAGCTGGAATTGTTCCAGTCGCCATAACCCAAGATGGTACTGGGGTTTACAATCACTGCATTCAGCCCTTCGCCAATGCCCCGCCACACTTCCAATTCTCCATTGTATTTGCTGATGGCATAGTTGGTATTGATTGCATTGTCTTCCCATTGCTTTTTCTCCGTTACGGTTTCGCCGTTGCTGGTTCTGCCCAATGCCGCTACAGAACTTACATGCACCATCCGCTGAATGTTTTTCAACAACGCGGCATTTACCACATTGGCGGTGCCTTCTATATTAGTCTTAAACATTTGCCGGCGCTCATCCCCGGTAAAAGAAACAATGGCAGCACTGTGTATAACGGCATCTACGCCTTCCATGGCGGTTTCTAAAACATTTGTATCCAGTATATCGCCATCTATCCATTCTACCTTATTGAAAAAAGCAGCGGGAATAAAAGAAGTTGTCTTCTGGCTTCGGCGGATGGCCCTGACCCGATAGCCGTTTTGCATCAGTTCTTTAATGATGTAAGCACCCAGGAAACCGGTGCCGCCTGTAACAAGTATTTTAGCTGAGGGGTTGATGTAGCTGGTTTTAGGAGGCCGAAGTTAGGCGATATTGAAGAGTAAACCTATAGGAACGGATTATATGATGACCCATGCTTTTTTTAGGAAAGTAAGCGTTGCCCTTTGTGAGATAGATACAAATATGGGTGTTCAGTAAATATTTTTTAAACGCATTTCAGCAGCCTTAACATAAGAACAAGCTTTCTGTCTGCACTATGATTTTGCGAAAGTGTGAAATAATAATCTGCCAGTTTTATATGCTGTGTTTAAGATCTTATTGGTAACCTTGCTGCAAAAATTTCATTCCTGCTAAAAACGTCAACGGTTGAACTATCTGCTACCGCATAGATACATTAGAACATCCCTATATCTTCCTGCCCGTATTAATCACATTGATTCCGTTGAACCTGGTGGTAGCACATCCATGCGATACAGCACTTACCTGTGATGGCTGTCCCTTGCCATCAAAAAATGATCCGTTGAGGCGATAATCGTTCTGGTCGCAGATTTGCGTACAGGCATTCCAGAACTCCTGGGTGTTGGACTGGTAGGCGGCCCCTTTTACCATTCCCAGTATCTCTCCATTTTTTATCTCGTAACACAGCTGACTGCTGAACTGAAAATTGTAGCGCTGCTGATCAATAGAATAAGAATTACGACCAAGCATATATAAACCTTTTTCCACGCCCTTTATCATATCTTTTACACCCAGTGCTATTTTACCCGGCTGCAAAGAAACATTGGGCATGCGCTGAAACTGCACGCTGCTCCAGTCGTCTGCATAACAGCAACCCTGCGATGCTTTTAAACCGAGGATATGCGCCTGGTCGCGGATGGTTTGGTAATTGACCAGTATGCCGTCTTTAATAATATCCCATTTACCGCACTGTACGCCTTCATCATCATAACCCACCGCACCGAGTGATCCGGTTTGTGTTTTATCGCCCACAAAATTAACAGCGCTGCTGCCAAAATTAAATTTGCCCGATTTCCATTTGTCCAAAGTCAGAAAACTGGTGCCTGCAAAATTGGCTTCATAACCCAGTACCCTGTCGAGTTCTGTTGGATGGCCCACCGATTCATGTATCGTCAAAAAAAGATTGGTGGGGTCCAGTACAAGATCGTATTTGCCCGGCTCCACCGGTTTTGCCTTTAGCTTTTCTTCCAGCTGCAGGGTCGCCTGCTTTACATCTTCCAGTATATCATACCTGTTTTTATAGAGTACCAGTTTCCCCTTTATTTTGTCCGACTCCCGAGGCACCAGGTATTCGTAACCCATGCCCATTGGCGCACCCAAAGAATTCCTGGTTTCAAATTTACCAGAGGCCTTATCTGTTTTGGTAACCGTAAAAGTGGGCCAGATGCGGTGAATATCCTGGTCGATATAAGAACCTTCCGAAGAAGCAAAATATTTTTGTTCGTTGATAAGAAACAAAGAATTGCTGATAAAACTGGCGCCGTTGGTTAGTGCTGCGTTGTTTACCGCCATCAGCAGATCTACCTTTTCTTTGATGGGTATTTCAAACCCATTTTTTTCGATCGGCGTTTTCCAGCTCACTTCGCCATAACCGCTTTGCGGAGCCAGCTGTACGGGCTCGCTCAGCAGCTTGGCATTTACTTTTGCAATGGCTACTGCGGCGGCGGTAGCTTTTACAATGCTGTCTTTATCCATTTGATTGGTAGCCGCAAAACCCCAGCTACCATTTGCGATAACCCTGATGCCAATGCCGTAAGATTCCGTATTGGCAATGTTTTCAACAGCATGTTCGCGGGTATTGATGTACTGGCGCAAATACCTACCAATGCGCACATCCGCATAGGTGGCGCCTTTCGATTTGGCGGCATTCAATACAATATCCGCCAGCTGCTTTTTTAAAGCGGCATCCAGCGGATTGGTTAAAAGCACTTCCGGTGAAACAGCATTGCCCGTGATTGGTAAACCCGGAAACATGGCTGCTCCCAAACCAACACCGGCGTATTGCAAAAAGTCGCGTCGTTTCAAACTGTCTGAATTTAAGCATGATAAAAAACCGTCTTAATCATTCCAAGTGTTCATTCTTCAATACATCCGGAATGAACCGCTTTGCAAATGCTTAAGACGGCCCCGTTCTTATATAGCGTCCGATAAAGAAGAGAACGTAAAGTCACGAATCTTCATGGGCGGCACCAGGTAACTTCTGTAAGATTCTACACTAATGCTGCGCTCCGGTTTGCCCAATGCTTCTACATTGTTCAATGCAATGATTGGGCTTTCATTAAACCGGAAATTTTTAATCGGGTGCTTTATTTGGCCATTTTCAATATAGAAAGTTCCGTCGCGTGTGAGGCCTGTCAGCAACAATGTTTGCGGGTCTACCATGCGGATATACCACAACCTCGACACCAGCACACCACGCTCTGTTGTTTTTATCATTTCTTCCAGCGGCATATTGCCCCCTTCCATAATAAAATTGGATCCAAACGGAACCGCAGGTTTATTGGTTTTCTGTGCCCAGAAACGTGAGTAGGCGAGGTTTTTTACGACTCCTTTTTCTATCCAGTTCATTCTCTCCAGCGCCTGTCCTTCCCTGTTAAAAGTAGAAGAAGGCAGATCTTCGTTAAACGGATCAGAATAAATGCTTACTTTTTCATCCATCAGTTTTTCGCCCAGCCGGTTGCCACCGCCGGGTTTGCTCATAAAGCTGCGGCCTTCGTCGGCACTGCGTGCATCAAATCCGCGGAACATGTTTTCCAGGAAATAGGTAACGGCTACGGGTTCAAGTATCACGGTGTATTTACCGGGTTCAATGGCTTTTGCATTAACAGAACCATTGGCTTTGCTGGCTGCAATTTTGGTGGCCGAAAAAGTATCCAGCTTTTTTACATCGTTAAAACCACGGGCGGCGTAACCAGAACCAGTGCCTTCTGCATTGCGGGTTGTAACCGAAAAAGTAATATCCGTATCGGTATCATACGCAAACAGGCTTTTTGAATTGAGCACAGCAGAAAAACTGCTGGTGTTTTCTATAAAACCCGCCGCTTCCAGTTTGGCATCTTTGGAAACCGCAATACTTTTTGCCACGGCTTCAGCACGTATATCCGGTGTAACAGCAGCTGTAGCCGGAATAAATGATTTGGATTCTTTAAATGTCTGCGGCCCCAGCAATGGCATGTACTCCGGATTTTCAGGTGCCAGCTGCGCCAGTTCTTCTGATCTTCTAACGCATTTTTCCAGCGAAGCATCATCAAATTCATTGATGGTGGCCGTTCCTGTTTTTTTGCCAAACGAGGAAGTAACAGACAGGCTCAGCGAACTGATTTCGCCGGACGTAGAAACGCTGTTTCTTGCATAACGGATATTGCCGCCTTCAGATCCCTGCAGTCCAACTTCACATTCATCTGCTTTGGAAAAGGCCATTACTTTTTTTAACAATACCAGGGCTGCGTCTTTATTTAAAATAGCCATAATTATGATTGTTAGATTTTTCTTGCTGTGTTAATAACATTGATTCCATTGAAACGCGTGGTAGCGCTGCCGTGAGAGACGGCGTTTGACTGCGAGGGCTGGCCCTTGCCATCGTTGAATGCACCACCCAGGCGGTAATCGCTCTGGTCGGCAATAGCAGCGCAGGAGTTCCAGAATTCCTGGGTATTGGCCTGGTAGGCTACATCATTCAGCATACCTGCTATCTTTCCATTTTTTACTTCATAGAAAGTTTGTCCGCCAAACTGGAAATTGTACCGCTGCTGATCAATAGAAAAAGAACCATCACCAATAATATAAATGCCTTTTTCAACATTCTTAATCATATCATCTACCGAAAGCTTATCCTTTCCGGCCTTTAATGATACATTGGGCATACGCTGAAATTGAACATCTCTCCAGCTTTGCGAATAACAACAACCCTGCGATTCCTTAAGACCCAGTATATGTGCCTGGTCGCGGATGGCCTGGAAATTGACCAGCACACCATCTTTAATAATATCCCAATCTTTACATTTCACCCCCTCGTCATCATAACCTACTGCGCCCAGAGAACCGGGTTGTAGTTTATCTGCCACAATATTCACCAGCTTGCTGCCAAAATGAAAATCTTTTGATTTCAGTTTATCCAGCGAAAGAAAACTGGTGCCGGCAAAATTGGCTTCATACCCCAATACCCTGTCAAGCTCGGTTGGATGCGCCACCGATTCATGAATGGTGAGCCACAGGTGCGATGGATCCAGGATCAAATCATACTTTCCGGGCTCCACAGATTTTGATTTCAGTTTCTCATCCACATCGGCTGCGGCATTTTTAATGTCTTCCAGCATATCATACCGATCTGTATAACGGGTAACAATACCCTTTACTTTGGATGAATCCCTGGGTGTAAGGTATTCGTAACCCATACCAACGGGTGAACTCAGCGATTTTCTTGTCTGAAACTTTCCGGAAGCCTTATCAATTTTTGTAACGGTAAATGTTGGAAACAGGCGGTGGATGTCCTGATCGATATAAGAACCATCGGTGGACGCAAAATATTTTTGTTCATTAACTGCCAGTATCAGCGAGTTAACAAAGCTGGCGCCGGCACCCATGGCAACTGCATTGGAGGCCAGCAGCAGATCTACTTTTTCCTTTACCGGCACTTCAAAAGCACTTTTTTCAATGGGAGTTTTCCAGCTTACTTCTCCATACCCCTTTTGCGCAGCCAGCTGTACCGGCTCAGATAAGATTTTTGCGTTGGCCTTTGCTACCGCCACCGCTTTTTCTGCACATTTCGCAATCTCTTCCTTTGTAACCAGGTTGGTAGCGGCAAAACCCCAGGAGCCATTGGCTATAACGCGGATGCCTACCCCAAAAGATTCGGTGTTTACAATGTTCTGAACGCGTTTTTCGCGGGTTACCACAAACTGGTTTAGATAGCGGCCAATGCGTACATCCGCATACGATGCACCTTTGCCACGTGCGGCAGTGAGCGCAACATCGGCCAGCTGTTTTTTCTGAGCCACATCCATTGCTTCGTGCAGCGCCTGCAGGGGGTCAATGTTTTTTCCCATCAGGGAAAAATCTGGCAGCACCAGGCCGCCAAAACCCAGGGCAGATAGTTGAAGAAAGTCTTTTCTTTTCAAAGTAAATAGATTGAATTAATGATAAATAAATAACGTTGTTACCCGATCTTATTCAATATAAGTAAACAATCATTGAAGCAATTCCTGGCACAATGCATTTTTATTGAGATTCCTGGCAATCTGTTAATCCCTTTTTAATGCCTTTTTGAAAAACAGGCTTTTGCGCATAAGATAAGACGAATCAGCAATCTAAGATTTTTTTAAAATAAAAGCATCCGCTCAACCCATTTTTTGTTCCACCCATAAAAAAAAACAGGCTGCTAAAAAAACAAGCAGGCAATACAGACCGGTATTAAACGGCGCATGTTGCATACCCGTTAATGCAGTACTGGTTGCAACCGGATACCGGCTTGCGTATTTTTTTGTAGCTACAGTAAACTGGTGCTCCATCATCTGTTGCCAGTCGCCTTTTTTATAAACATACCAGCTATCCGGCGTTGCATCGCTTACGGGCAATTGCTGCCAGCCTGTTTGTACCGGCCAGTAAACAGCTGTGCTGGCAAAAGGCAGCCATGGATCTTTTTTGAAGTACAGCGTGGTTTGATTAAAAGCAGCTTTACTGTAAACACCGGCTTCATTTTCTACTTGCCATTGAACCGGCGTATTTGCGAAAGGAATTATTGGGTGTGTGCGCCAGGATTCATCAGGATATATTTTTTTTGCTGCTTTGTTCAGTAGTAACCACCATAGCTGTCCGTACGAAATTTTATTGCCTGCCAGGGCCATGCTGAATGTGTTTTGCAGGGTGGTACCAATAATTTTGCCGCTGCCGTACAAAACGCCTGCTGCATAAATATTTTCCTTTGCATCCTGCAATATAATTTGCATGCCGGCAGTGTAGCCAATACCCAGCGGATCAGTCATTTTTAATGAATACCGGTTGCTGTCTGTGGCACCGTTACGCAACACCACAAAGGGTGCATTGTTTTCGGGCAACTTTTTCACCGGAAAATATTTTGCATAAAATGCCGCTTTGCTTTCTTCCTCCATTTTTATGATAAGCCCGGTTCCCTTGTCCTGCACCACGGTTCGAATGGCAGCCAGTTCCGCAACGCTTAGTTTTTGCAGAGCCTGCTGGTCGGTCATCAGCACATCAAACTTGCTGAGGTAAGGAACTGAAATGCGTGCAGCAGATAGTGGCGGTTGCATGTTTAGAAATTGCCTGTCGGCTTTACCGCTGCTGATGCTGGTAATCATTGACACCTGGTAACCCTGTTGCGCTAAATAATTTTTTAAATAGGTATTGTCGAAATCGGGTGATGATGAAACGATCAGCAATTGCAATAGAGGGGGCGTTTTAATTTCCACCGGCACAGGTTCATTTTGCAACGTATCATTACCCGCTGTCACTACCATTGCAAAAACTGCTTTGCCGGCATGCAGGGGAACAGTTTGCAGCACAAACTCGCTGCGGTTTCCGGGTTTAATAAACACCGTGTCTTTACCGGCGCCAAAAGCCGCCAACACGATTTTTATTTTTTTTGCCGTTGTGTTTTCATACACGCCCTGTACAACAAGCGGTTCGCCGGCTTCAAGCTGTTGTTTCCAATACACATCGGTAATGGCTGGCAATACAGCGCCCCCGTGAAATACAATGGAATGCCGGTTAAGCAAGGCCAGCTGTTCATCGCTAAAGCCGTTGCCAAAAACATGCAGGGTATCAGCACTGTGTTTTGCCACAAATGCGGCCAGGTCTGTTACTACAGGCAACTGCCTGCCTGCATACTGCATTGCATTTTCCACTGTATATACCGGCATCGTGTTGTTACTGCCCTGTAAAAAATGATCCACACTATCGTTCACAAATCCGTCTGTCAGCAATGCAATGTTTTTGAAAGTGGTTTCATTTTCCTTCGAAAACGGATAAGCCATCAAAAATAAACTGGTTGCTGCCAGCAATGATGCCAGCAAGCGGCCCCACAAACGGCGCTTGTTTTTACGCATCCATTCTTTATAAAAAAGAAAAACAACCAATGCACAGGCAAGCGCTGTAAAATAGTAGCCACTTATCATGGTTGCCTGTTTTGAAGGTTATTAAAATACTGCTTCGACAATACCTGCCCGGTATTATTTTTTGCAGCAGCCGGTAAACGATGCGGCTCCGTAAGCATTTGCTGCAAGCCCTGTTGCGCTTTTAGCAAATCCCCCGGTTGAACTTCAGCACCCGCGCCCATCGCGCTTATAATCCGCTTCAACGACTCCACTGCATCGAGGTAAAGAGCAGGTTGCCGAACGGCCCGCTCGTGCAAACGCAGGTTGGCTTGCTGTAATGCGTCAATAGAACCTTTGGTATTGCCCAGGGTGCTGATTTTTTCGAGTGCCGACAATGCAAAACGAACCGGCAGCTGCGGATCCGTTGCCTGCGGAAAGTCTTTTTGCAACTGCACTGCTTCTACCTTACTCAGATCACCACTCAGCCTTTTCTTTAGATCCAGTGGCGTTGTTTTAAGATTTGTTTTAGCAACATAAGCCCTTGACTTTTGCTGCAGATCTTTCAACAAGCGGAGGGCTTTGTAAGCAAAGGGAAGGGCTTCTTTCGGCGTAAAAGTTCTCAGGTGCAGTTCCGAACCCCACATCTCTGTCAGCGTTGCCCGCAATTGCTTTTTTGTCTCAGGGTCAAGATAAGTAGCATCTTCGCTGTTATCGTGCATATCAGTAAATGCATCCCTTACCTTATCTGCATTGCTGAAATCAGCGATGCCGCCAATGGCGTCTGTATTGTTTTCCCCCGATTCCGCCTCTTCGCCCAGGAATTTGCCATAACGCAACCGGAGCAATTTTTGATCGATGCCCAGGTTATTGCTTTTGCTTTTAAAGGTTTCTTCGCTGATGGTATCGCGGTCTTTCAGCAGCTGTTCCGTTTCAATGATGATCTGCCGCTGGCTCCGGAAATATTCTGGCTTTATGCTGAGGCTATTGCCCATTCCTTCCAGGCTCATCAGCTGCGCAGTATCGGGTAAGTGTACAATATGAATGTCGGAACGTGTTTGTTGCTGGTGGTTGTCGGTTGCCTGTATATAAAAATAAAGTTCATCACCCGGCTGCATACCCATACCATGCAACAACAATTGCTGTTGCAACTGGTACTGCTGTTTACCCGCAGCAAAACCCTGCAATGGAATTTTTTGTTCCTTAAATTTTACGGCTTCGCCGCTTCCACTCGCAATGGTGGCGGCAATGAATGCATCACTGACACCATAATCGTCTGTAACACCGGCACTGATTTTTACCTGTTGCGGTTCGCCATAGTCGATAGTGGTATATTGTTTGGGCGACACAACATTGAGTACCGGCGACTTGTCCGGGACCACCTCAATTTTATAGAGTTCAGAAACCCGCCCATCAATGCTTACCTGGTAAAAACCGGTGCTGTCTAATTTTTTTTCCAATCCCCATTTTGTATGTCTGGCATCAGCGGCGTGCAAAACGGTTTGTATTCTATCATTGAAAATAAATTTCACCTCTTTTGCAGCAATATTGGTTTGTAATTCCCAATCTACCAATGCGCCTTCTTCAGCTAAAAGATTAAAAGCATGTTGCAGCCTGCCGGGTTTTGCGGTGTAGGGGGGTGGTTTAACCGTAACGTTGATGTTTGCAATTTGAGGCAGGATGATTTCTTTCTTTACGGTGCTTGCCTGCACCCAGTCTATAGAATTTGCCTGACGGTGCGCTGTAAACGTAAAATTGTGCAGCACAAAACCGGCCAGCAAGAGCACTGAAAAAACAATGCCTGGTGTCCTGATTTTTTTTTGAAGCGAAAGTGGTGTTGCTATTGACGCCAATACGTCATTTGTCTTTTTATATTGCAAACGTTCCAGCATGTTCAGGGTCGCGGGCGATAAGAGCAAAAGGTCAGCACTTTCTTCCAGCTGCGGGTAATTTTGATTGAGCAATGCAGCAACAGCATTTTCCTTCAGCTGCCAGACGCGATGTATCCATAACAGGAAAGCAAACAGTATACCTCCAAATAAGATACCCCACCAGCCAGACCAGCCAAAGAACCTATTCGCCAGAATTGCCAGTAAAAATGCAACAGCACCTGAAACCATGGCATCTCCGGCTATTGAAATGAGCAGCCATTTGCTGCGCAGCGCTTTGATGATATGTATGCCTTTCATTTCATCCATTTGATACCAGTTTACGGTGATAAAATGAAAGCCAGCGTTCGGAAAAAAATAACAAGAAGGCCAATAGCCAGAAACTGCCCGATAAATTTGTGGTTGCAATCAGTAAAGGTTTGATACCCGTTTCTTTTTCATTCAAAACCAACGGCACCAGCTGGCTGCTATCGATCATTGTTTTGTCTGATGCGCTGTCAAAATTATCGCGTGCGTCTTTTGCATACAACAATTCATACAATATTTGCGGAAATGCATTGCTCCAGGGCAATTCGTTCCATGCAGGATCAATGTGTGTGTACAGCAGGTAATAATTGCTGTTGCCTTTTTGTTCCACTGTCAGCAAGGGATGGCCAAACCCATCCTTCCAGTATACAGATGCGGCATTGCCGTCTGTATCTTTTTCAACAACAGCTGCATACAAGGCAATAGCATCAAAAGAAGCTTTGGTGGCAGGTGAAATATACGAGGCAACCGGCGTTCTTTTTCCTTTTGCGTATACCAATACATTGCCCGCTTCTGTACCGGCCGGTAAGCTTTCTTCTGATAGCCAGAACAACCAGTCTTGCCGGGATGGTATTGCGGCAAGCGCTGCCGTAGCAGTAATTTGAATACTCCTTTTACTGAACTGTTGAATAGCTTGCAGCGCGGCTTTTACGTATCGTGCATCATTGGGCCAGGTGTTTGCATATACAGTAATGCGCAAAGGCATGGTATCAACTGCCAATTTTGCAGCAACCGTATCAGGTGTAAAGCTGTACCAATGCAGGTTCAGTGAAACAGCCCTGCGGTTGCCACCGAAATGCTTCAAATAATTATCTGTAAAAACATAGACCGGTAATTTTGCATCCACCTGCTCATTAAGTGAAGCAATAAGGCTGCGGTAAGACGACGGCTGTTGCACAACGGTGTCTGCCGGGCTGCTAATGGCCTTGTATAAATCCGCTTTTGCAAAGCCATCTTCAAAATAATGAAATTCCATTCCCGCCTGCAGCAAAGAATCAACCAATGGTTTAAACTGCTGGCAGGTTACAGCAAGTCCGTTCCTGCTCATTAGCACCCAACCCAGGGAAGATTTGTTTGCAGGACTTTTCCAGGAGGGTTTTGCTAAGGCAAATGCAATACAGGCAAGCAGCAGGCAGCGCAACAGCAGCAAAAGCATTTCGGTGAGCTTTATATTTTTTTTGTGCGATACCGTATTCTCTGTAACCAATACAATACTTCCCACCCGCAGGGTTTTGCCGGGTCTTTGGTTCCACAGGTGTATCGCTACCGGAATGGAAAGACCCGCCAATGCAAAAAGCCATATTGGTTGCAGTAACTGAAACAAGTCTTATACTATTAATTTTGAACGCTGTTTTAAAAAATCGCGCAGTGCCTGGTCAATGGGATGCCGCATGTTCAGCATCCGGTAAAAGAAATTTTTATTGAGCATCTGCATTCGCAGGTTTGCCAGGTAGTTTTCTACCTTTTCTTTATAGACAGCTATATCGCGGCTTGCATTGATCTTTACTTTTTTGCCCGTCTCTAAATCTTCCAGTGCCGCATAGTCTCCGTAATCAAACGCCAGTTCGTTATCGCCCATCAGATGAAATACGACGATCTCGTTTTTCATTATGGCCAGGCTGTCCAGCACATCAAACAATTCGTTGTGCTGCTGGTACAAATCAGTAATAAAAACAACCAGTTCTTTTTTTCCGGTGCCTGCAAACACATTGCTGTAATGTCCGGGCTTTGTACCTGTGCCTGCAGCGGTGACGTTTTCCAGCTGGTAATACAATCTTGCCATATGCTGGTAATCCCGTTTTGAATCCAGGGCAAACAACTGCTCTTCCTGCAATACATACAACCCCACGGCATCTCCCTGTAAAGCGGCTAACCATGCCAGTGATGCCGCCAGGTATTTTGCGTATTCAATCTTTGTATAACCATTGTCTTCGTGGTTCATAGAACCGCTGGCATCCAGGATAAAGCGAACGGATATGCTGGTTTCAATTTCTGATTCGCGGATATAATAACGATCGGATCTTGCATAGGCCTTCCAGTCAAGCTGCCGGAGATCATCGCCAGGCTGGTAGCTGCGGTACTGGCTGAACTCAAGTCCTTCACCTTTAATACTGCTTTTGTTGATACCGCTCATAAAACCCTCAATGGTGGTTCTTGCCGCCAGTTGCAGATCTTTAATGGCCAGTAATGTTTTAGGATCCAGTAAACGGCTCATACAATTACTTTAACGCCACTTTAGGCCTCTCAATTATTTTTATCAGTGTTTCGGTTACTTTATCGGCAGTAATATTTTCGGCATCGGCTTTAAAGTTCATCAATATGCGGTGGCGCAATACCGGGAATGCCATTGCCTGCAGATCTTCCATCAGCACGGCATAACGGCCATGAAACAGCGCTCTTGCCTTGGCGGTTAGTATCAGCGATTGTCCCGCACGCGGACCAGCACCCCAGCGAACCCATTCTTTTACATATTGTACACTGGTAGTGGCCGGCCTGGTGGCGCGTATCAGTTCGCTTACATACTGCACCAGCGTTTCATTGATGGATACTTCACGCACCAGTTCCTGTAGCCGCTTTATTTCTGCCGCATTGATAACAGCATTGATAACCGGTTTCTTTGTACCGGTTGTACTGGTTAATATGGCGGCTTCTTCTGTGGCAGAAGGATAATCAATGCTGATGTACAACAGAAACCGATCCGACTGGGCTTCCGGCAATGGATAAGTGCCTGCCTGTTCTATGGGATTTTGCGTGGCCAGTATAAAAAAAGGTTTGTCGAGCGGATAGGTTTGTCCGGCATAGGTTACCGAAAACTCCTGCATGGCTTCCAGCAGCGCAGATTGTGTTTTGGGTGGGGTGCGGTTGATTTCATCGGCCAGTATCATATTGGCAAAGAGCGGGCCCTTATTGAATTTGAAAAATCGTTTGCCCGTGCTGTGGTCTTCTTCAAGAATTTCTGTACCAATGATATCAGCGGGCATCAGGTCGGGTGTAAACTGAATTCTCCGGAAAGAAAGATCCAATGCCTGCGAAATGGATTTTACCATCAGTGTTTTGGCCAGGCCCGGCACGCCTTCCAGCAGGCAATGTCCGCCAGCCAGCAATGCAATCAATATTTCGTCCAGCACAGCATCCTGCCCCACTATTACTTTCTGGATCTCTTTTTTTAACAGGGGTAGTTTTTGCAACAAACCCTGCACCTCCTCTTCTGAATTGTTCAAAACCTGAAAATTTTAATTATTAATCAGCGGAAATTAAAAATAAATAAGTCAACTTGTAAAAAAATTATACCACCGGCAAGCATCAGGAAATGATTAACAGGCAATTTACATTCACCCGGCTAAGGTACCATAGTGGCGATTGGGATACTGATCAGCGAATGCCCTCGAATATACTTAATTCGCTGATTGAATACACCAGCATACCGGTAAACCTGCAGGAAAAAGTGATTGATTTAAGCAGCGATGCTATTTTTCAATACCCGTTTTGTTATATCAGCGGGCACAAGCTGGTACAATTTGATAAACAAGAAGCCGCGAATTTTAAAACCTATATACAGAACGGGGGTTTTGTTTTTGCTGACGATTGCAACCATGATATTGATGGCCTTTTTGCAAAATCATTTGAAATGCAGATGAATGCGCTCTTTGGTCCGAATGCACTGAAAAAGATAAAAAACGATCACCCTATCTACCATTCCTTTTTCAAATTTGAGAAAGGCCCGCCCAATACTGTTTTTGAGCTGAATGGATGGGGCGATGACCTGGTGCACGACTATTTAAAAGCCATTGAAATTAACGGCCGCATTGCGGTTTTGTACAGCAACAAAGACTATGGCTGCGAATGGGATTACGATTTCAGGAACAAACGTTTTCTGAGTGAAGACAATACAAAGTTTGGGGTGAATATTGTGGTGTATGCTTTACAGGCGTAATGTATGACGGCTGATTTTTTTTATTCAATCAGTCTTTTTTTCAAGGACCATTTTTACCACAGAGGCAAAAGAGATTTTTCACAACAGTAAGAGAGATTTCAGCGCCGTTGTTGCTGTTTTCACCAACAACTGAAGCAAGGGAGTATTACATTAAGCACAGATTAAAATTTCAAAGAAATCCTGCTTTTCTTCATTTCCACATTCATCACATTTTCAAATCAGGTTGTTCATTCGTACTTATAATAGCCTTTTCCTGTTTTCTTTCCCAATTCTCCGTTTGCCAGTTTTTCTTTTTGAATGGGCGAAGGCTTTAGCCGTTCAGGCCGGTGCATGGCTTCATAAATTGAATTGCTGACAGCATAATTTACATCGTTTCCAATCAGGTCCATTAATTTAAACGGGCCCATTTTAAAACCAGCCGCCTCCATTAATGTATCAATGGTTTCAATGGCAATGCCCGATTCCAGCAGTCGGAGCGCTTCAAGGTAATAAGGCCTGGCTACATGGTTTACGATAAAACCCGGCGCATCTTTACACAGCACGGGTGTTTTGCCCATTTGCGTTACAAGCTCCGTAACAATTTGCAGGGTGGCATCGCTGGTCTGTTCACCTTTTACCACTTCCACCAGTTTCATTACTGGTGCGGGGTTAAAGAAATGCATACCCGCCACTCGTTGCGGATTTATTACTGTTTTGGCAATGGCACTTACAGACAATGAAGAAGTATTGGTCGCAAAAATTACTTCGCTGTGGTTTACTTCATTCAGCTGGTTAAACAGTCCGGCCTTTACTGCAATGTTTTCAACAATGGCTTCTATAAACAAGTCGGCGATGCAGTCGTTGGTATCGGTTGTGTAACGCAGCCTGCTGGCAGCATTGTCTTTCTCCGCAGCCGTTATCCTGTTTTTATCTGCCAGCAATTGAAAACCATTGAGAATAGCTTCTGCTGCTTTGGCAAGCGCGGCTTTGTTTACATCATACAATATGGTATGAAAACCGGATTGCGCCGCCAATTGCGCAATGCCTGCACCCATGGTGCCGGCACCGCAAACACAGATTGATTGAATGGAAAGCATGAAGAAGTTTAACGTTTAATGGTTTGAAGTTTAAAGTTCTTCAAAGCGGCAGATCTTATCCTTCACAGGTTCTATTAATGATAATCCATTTTTTAAATACTGCATCAACCAGCCTCAGGAAACACTGATTGAAAGAACCTTACAGCTTTACCTTACAACTTTTGCTAAATCGCACTCGTAAACTGTTTTAAGAACCTTACATCATTCTCGCTAAACAAACGGATATCGTTGATACCGTATTTAAGAATCGCGGGGCGTTCGATGCCCATTCCAAATGCAAAGCCGGTGTATTTATTGGGATCGATGCCGCAATTGGTGAGTACATTGGGATGCACCATGCCACAACCCAGGATTTCTACCCAGCCACTGTGTTTGCAAATGCGGCAGCCCTTACCATGACAAACCTGGCAATCAATGTCCATTTCTGCACTGGGTTCTGTAAACGGAAAATAGCTTGGGCGAAAACGTATTTTAATGTTTTTGCCATACATCTCCTGTACAAAAAAATACAGGGTCTGCTTCAAGTCGGCAAAAGAAACATTTTCATCTATGTACAAACCTTCTATCTGGTGAAAAAAACAATGGCTGCGTGCACTGATGGTTTCGTTTCGGTACACACGCCCGGGACAAACAATACGGATGGGCGGTTTTGTACTTTCCATGGCACGTATTTGCGTATTACTGGTGTGCGTACGCAGCAGCCAGTCGGGGTTCTGTTGTACATAAAAGGTATCCTGCATGTCGCGGGCAGGATGGTGTTCCGGCAGGTTGAGTGCGGTAAAATTATGCCAGTCGTCTTCTATCTCTGGTCCTTCTGCCACCGAAAAGCCAAGCCTGCTGAAAATAGCGATAACATGGTTCAAAAATAAACTGAGGGGGTGGCGGCTGCCCAGGGGCAGTGGATCACCTGGCAATGAAATATCAATTGAGCCGGCTGCGGAAACGCTGCTGCTGCCGGTGTTTTCTTTCCAATGCTCGTATTTGGCTTCTGTAAATTGTTTGAATTCGTTCATTACCTGGCCAAATGCTTTCTTCTGATCGTTGGGCACATTTTTCATTTCGCCCATCAGTGCTTTTACAATGCCTTTGGTACCTAAAAACTTAATGCGGTAATCTTCCAGGGATTTTGCGTCCGTAACCGGTAATTGCTCAATTTCCTGTTTGTATGCGTCAATCTGTTGCACTAGCTGTTCCATGCGGCAAAGATAAGTTTAATGGGGTAAATGGGGAATTCGGACGGGGTGGAAGCTTTATGACACAGGGCCAATGAAAAGCAATGAGATAACTATTGCAGCTGCACCAATAGCTTTCACCCAGCGGCTTTTACAGACTGAATTTCTTTTTGTATAAATCGAAGCCCTGTTTCAGTAAAACGCCGATGGATTTTTCCTGCGCATCGCTCAGCTTTTTAAAATTGAAGCAGCTCTTGCCTTTAAGGTTTTTCCGGATGGGCTCCTCTGGTGTAAATGCTGCGGGATGCGAATAAATGGGAAAGAAATAAAAGGCTACCATTGTTTTCTGAATAACCGTGCCGGCAAAATAACATTCTTTGTAAGAGCGGCCTGCCATTTCAAAATCGGCTATGATGTACAAATGGTAAACTCCTTTTTTGTCAACCCGTACCTCCATCTTTTTACCGTACGGCAACAGCTGCTGCCGGATGCGGGTAAATATTTCCTGGAAGCCGGTTGTTTCCATTACAACAATTTTTTTATCGCATCCAGCATTTCAGATTTGGTAATAGGTACACCCATCATTTTATTAAATCCTTTTGCATCCACAAAATAAACATCGCGGATGATTTTGATCAGCTGCCCGTTGTTGATTTCGGGTATCAGTACATGTTCAAAATTGCTGAGCATAGTACCCAGGTTGCGCGGAAAGGGACGTATATAACGGAGATGTGCATGGCTTACCGCATGTCCTGCAGCCTGTAAATCTGCCACTGCACTTTTAATTGCGCCGTAAGTAGAACCCCAGCCCAGCACCAGCACTTTTCCTTTTTCTGCGCCACTGTCTAGTTTTTGTTCGGGAATGTATTCGGCAATTTTATCTACTTTCTCCTGCCTTATTTTAATCATCAGCTGGTGGTTCTCCGGCTCGTAGTTTACGTTGCCGGTGATGTTTTGTTTTTCCAGCCCGCCCACACGGTGTTCCAGTGTTTTGGTACCCGGCACGGCCCAGGGTCTTACCAGTTTTTCATCGCGCAAATACGGCATAAATTTTTCTTCGCCATCGCCCAATTCCGTTTTAAATTTCACTTCTATCGGCGGCAGTTCACTGGCTGTTGGAAATTTCCAGGGCTCGGCGCCGTTGGCAATATAGCCATCGCTTAAAAATATAACCGGTGTCATGTGCTGCACGGCAATGCGTGCGGCTTCATATACCATTTCAAAACAATCGCTGGGGGTAGAAGATGCAATGACGGGCATGGGCGCTTCTCCGTTTCTGCCATAATAAGCCTGCATCAAATCGCTCTGTTCCGTTTTGGTGGGCAAGCCGGTAGAAGGCCCGCCACGTTGTACGTTAATGATGAGCAGGGGAATTTCCATCATCATGGCAAGCCCCATGGCTTCTGCCTTTAATGCCATACCCGGCCCGGAGGTAGTAGTTACTGCAAGACTGCCGCCATAGGAAGCGCCGATAGCGGAAGTAATGGCTGCTATTTCATCTTCCGCCTGAAATGTTTTTACACCAAAAGCTTTGTGCCGGCTCAGTTCGTGCAAAATATCGGAAGCCGGTGTAATGGGGTAAGAACCCAGGAACAATGGCAGTCCGCTTTTTTGTGCAGCGGCTATCAATCCGTACGCCAATGCCTGGTTGCCCATAATGCTGCGGTATACGCCAGGCTGCATTTTTGCCTTTTCAACTTTATAGGTGGTGGTGAATGTTTCGGTAGTATCACCAAAATGATAACCGGCCTGCAATGCTTTTATATTGCTTTCCATGATCTCCGGTTTCTTGCCAAACTTGTCTTTAAAAAACTGGATGGTGTTTTCCATTTCACGGCTATACATCCAGTACAGAAAGCCCAGTACAAACATGTTTTTTGCGCGGTCTTTTTCCTTGGTGCCCATGGTAATTTCTTTCAGGGCTTCCCGCGTCATTTTGGTAACATCTATTTTGAATAATGTATAACTTTCAAGGCTGTTGTCTTCCAGTGGGTTTACGCCATCGGGGTAATTGGCCAGGCGCAGGTTCTTGCTGTCGAAACCATCTGTATTGGCAATAATCTTCCCGCCTTTTTTTAAACCACGCAGGTTGGCTTTTAATGCGGCGGCATTCATGGCTACCAGCACATCGCATTCATCGCCCGGGGTAAAAACGCGGTCGCTGCTAAACCGCAGCTGGTAACCGCTCACGCCGGGGAGGGTTCCCTGCGGGGCACGTATTTCGGCCGGAAAATCGGGAAAAGTGGCCAGGTCGATGCCCAGCAAAGCTGTATTGTTGGTAAACTGGCTGCCGGTGAGCTGCATGCCATCTCCACTATCTCCTGCAAACTTGATGACTACGTCGTTGAGTACTTCCTGGTGCTTAATCATATGGTGTAAGAAATTAGTGCAAGATAAGATAGTTTTTATTTTTTTATACAGCTTTTAAACAACTGCCAACCACTAAGAACCCGGCCTTTTAGGCTTTCAGTTGCCTTTAAAAGATACGGGGCGACAACCGCCTCCCCTTCTAACCCGGCTGTTTGCCATCTGGCACTGGCTGTCAACAATTACCTTTGCTCCATGACCGATGAAAGTTTCATGCAACAGGCCATTAAGGAAGCCCGGCAGGCTTTTAAAGAAGGCGAAGTGCCGGTTGGCGCCATTATTACCATCAACCAAAAAATTATTGCCCGTGGCTATAATCAGGTAGAGAAGCTGAACGATTGTACGGCCCATGCCGAGATCATTGCACTTACATCGGCATTTAATTTTTTGGGCAACAAATACTTGCCCGAAGCTACTTTATACGTAACGGTAGAACCCTGCCTGATGTGTACCGGCGCCTTGTACTGGAGTAAGATGGCCCGGATTGTATGGGGTGCTGCCGATGAAAAAAACGGGCACAAGCACATCACCGATCCGCATTGGCCCTTTCATCCCAAAACAGTAATAGAAAGCGGTGTATTAAAGGATGCGTGTGCGCAATTGATGAAAGATTTTTTTAAGGAGAGAAGATGATTTTTTTCCGGCGTTACAGGAGGTTTTTCACAACGGAAAATGAGGCCATTGCTCCGTGTACTTCTGTGAAAACCCCTGATGGCGAAACAAAGGCCTCTGTAGTAAAAATAGTCATCGCACGAAATCAATCTGCACATTTGCAGCCAATTATTTTACAAGGCTTTAATCTTTATATTCTTAAACCAGATACCACCACCATGATCCTGTAAACAGATATTTCCCTTGCTGTTTTCTCCCCATCCTTTGATGTCTTTCCATTTACTTTTTTCTTTAAGTGCGTGCCATTCGGGTGTTCCAATTTCATAGCCAGCTACTTTTACCCCGTTCAGCCAGTGTTCAATGTGTTTGCCTTTGGCTTTTATAATGCTGTGGTTGTATTCGCCTGCGGGTTTGGAAGCAATTTTTGATGGCGGATGCATGTCATAATCGGCACCGCTGTTTTGCCAGCTTTCTAACTTGCCCGGGTAACCGATATCGTCTATCAACTGGTATTCAGAACCCGATTCGTGCGCAGCGCCATGCAGTTCATCAATGCGGTATACCAGCCCGCTGTTGGCGGCCGTACTCACCCTCCAGTCAAAAGCCAGTTCAAAATTACCGTACAGTTCTTTGGTGATCATGTCTGCACGGTGCTGCACGTCCTTGTCTTTACAATGTATTTCACCATTCACAATTTCCCATCCATCCGATGCAGCGTTTTTATAAGGACGCCACTGGCTGGTCGTTTTTCCATCAAACAATAATTTCCAGCCGGCTTTTTTTTCTGCTGCGGTTAATGTATTGTCTGCCTGTGCCTGCAATTGACCCGCATTTGCCACACACAAACAACAAACAGTTACCGTCAATAAAAATATTTTATACTTGTTCTTCATAATAAAACAATTAGCTGATTAATTTAAGTTTCGATGGGTCCCATTTGATGGCTTTTTCCTGGTAATAGCTGTCGTTGCAAAGCAAAGCAGGTGCGGCAGCACGGTATCCAAACAAGGCATCTTCAATAATGGGCTTGCCGGTTCTGATGCCCTGTGCCCAATGATAAAAATGATCGTAATGCGCACCCTTGTATCCGTCTTCTGCTTTAAACACGGTTACTTCCGGTGCCTTTATTTTTTTGCGATCATAATCGGGGGTAAACTGTTTGCCTTTTAAGATGCTGGCATAATTTTCCGGCGGGTAAGAAAAGTTTTTGGTGAGTGTTACTTTATCCCATTCAACGGTAAGTGATCCTTCATTGCCTACCAGTCTCAAAGAGGTTCCTTCTGCGGTGCCATCTACAAAATTTACCCGCAGCGATAAATTAAATGCAGGGTGCGTGGGGCTTAGCGGGTAATCAAACATACCCAGTAAAATGTCTGGTGCTTCTCTACCATCTTTCCAGTAACGCAAACCGCCGGTTGCCATAATTTTATTGGGCCCCATGGAGCTGGTGATATAATGCAGGCTGCTAAAAAGGTGTACAAATAAATCGCCCGATACACCCGTTCCATAATCTTTATAACAGCGCCAGCGAAAAAAACGTTTTGGATCAAAAGGGCGGTCAGGGTTGTTTTTTAAAAATCGTTTCCAGTCTACTGTTTTTTCTGATGCGTCTGCCGGCATATCGTATTGCCAGGCGCCGCCGGGTGTGTTTCTTGCCCAGAAGCCTTCTGCATAATTCAATGTGCCAATGGCGCCTGCTTCCAGCAATTCTTTTGCTTTTTCATTGCCCAGCGAACTCATGCCCTGGCTGCCCACCTGGAAGATGGCTTTGTTTTTTGTTTGTGCTTCTACAACAGCGCCGCCTTCGGATATATCATGCACCATGGGCTTTTCGCAATACACGGCCTTGCCCGCATTCATTGCTGCAATGGAAATTTCCTGGTGCCAGTGGTCGGGCGTAGCCACAATTACCGCATCAATGTCTTTGCGGCTTAGTATTTCTTCAAACCGACGGGTCACAAAAATATCGTTGCCGTATTTTTTTTGTATATCGTTTAGCCGGCCGTCATACAAATCGCAGGCGGCCACCAGCTTAATACCAGGAACCGTTACGGCGGTACTGGTATCTGCATTGCCCATACCGCCGGCGCCAATCAAGGCCAGCTGAATATTGTCGTTGGCACTGTACGGCGTTCTTTTCAGCAAAATTTCCTGCTGGCGGCTGGCGGCTGATGCAAGCGAAGGCGCAAGGGTAACAGCGGCCACGCCTTTGGCCATTTTGGAAATAAAATTTCTGCGCGATGGCTTTGAAAGTTTGTCGCTCATAATAATGGTAAGTATTTATGGGGCTGAAAAAATAAAAAAGGAAGTTACTAAAAAACAAGTAGCCGATCAGCCTAAATAATGGTTTGCATAAAATAGTTTTTATGAGCCCGGCATAAGTAATTTCATGGGGCATCCTTGCGTCGCACACTTGAACAGCATTTCACTATTCATCTCCGGGCTTATAGATACAGTTTGGCCTGATCTCTTTATCTTCAGCACCTGGTACCAAAATTTTTTCCTCCAGTTCCCGGGGCCATGCAGGTTTGGTATTTGTTTTGAGTAATCAACTTTTGCCCTGTAAATTTGTTCTCTTTTTAATACCAGCAACATTCAAATAAAAATTTAATCATTATGGCATTTACATTACCCGCGTTGCCCTATGCACACGATGCACTGGAGCCGCATATTGACACTCTGACCATGCAAATACACCATGGCAAACACCACCAGGCCTATGTTGACAATCTGAATAAAGCCATTGCCGGCACCCCCAATGAAGGCAAATCGCTGGAAGAACTGGTAAAAGTAGCCGGTACCATTAGCCCTGCGGTTCGCAACAATGGCGGCGGACACTGGAACCATAGTTTCTTTTGGGAAACACTTTCCCCAACCGGGGGCGGTATCCCAACAGGGCCACTGGCCGATGCTATTAATGCAGCTTTTGGTTCTTTAGATGCATTCAAAGAGAAATTCAGCGCTGCTGGTATGACCCGCTTTGGTAGTGGCTGGGCCTGGTTGATTGTAAAAGAGGGTAAGCTGGAAGTAAGCTCAACGCCCAACCAGGACAATCCGCTGATGGACGTGGCCGAAGTAAAAGGAACACCCATTGTTGGTGTTGATGTTTGGGAACACGCTTATTACCTGAAGTACCAGAACAAAAGGGCTGATTACCTGGCCGCATTCTGGACGGTCGTAAACTGGCAAAAAGCAGCTGAACGCTTTGCTGCTGCTAAATAGTTTTTTCAAGCATTCCGCTGCGTGAGGAACGCAACAGGGCAACGGGTGTGAGACACGCGGCAATGCCCATTAATACTTGAGCAAACTACATTCATAATGTTATTCATAATCCCGGTATATTTACCGGGATTTTTTATTTTAAACAATACAACATGAAAAAAATTTGCATCGCAGCAGCTTGTATAATTTCATTGGGCTATATGGCTTGCTCTGGCGGCAGCAATAGTGAAAAAAAAGTGGTGGTTATGGCAAGCGGTAAAATAACCGTTACGGATAAAAACATAGCGCTGGACCCCAGCCTTACCCATAATGAACAAGAACTTATTTTTAAAGATGATAAACTTACACTTACCGTAAAAAGTACCGCGGGCACCAGCAAAACATTCGACCTTACAGAAAATGGAGTTTACCTGCTCAACCTGCAAACCGATACATTAATCGGTGGCCTGGTTAATTATGGTTCGGTGGGTATGCCGGGTTCTATTTCGGCCGAGCAAATGGATCACATCATAGACAGTACGCAACAGCTGATGCTGGGCACCAATGCCAACGACGCAAAAGGACCTTTCTTTGTACCGCCCTTTAACATAAAAAAAATAAGCATCAAAAACAGTACAAAAGTGATTGGTTCCTTCAAAGGCATTCCTTACAAAAATGAAGCAGGTGCAGATGGCAATATACCCGATGTGATAAAATTTTTCTCCGTAAAACAAAAACGCGAAACCCTGAAAGATTTGATGGACCAAAGAGCCAGGATTAAGCTCAATCATTAGCAGAAGTGATAAGCGGCAAATGCTACCAACAGGCAGGCACTTGCTCCTAAAAATAAAAAGCCCTGCTGATGTTTTTACTTCATCAGCAGGGCTTTCCTTAAAAATGTAAAAGTACTGGCGCTATACCAGTGGCTCTTTACAAAACCTTCAAAAGCATGTCCTGCAGGGCCATTGCTGATATCTCGGGGGCACCAATATCATTAAAGGCAAAATGAATGGTAATTACCGGCGGATTTCCCTCCACCTGTAAAACATCGTTATTGCAAAAAGCAACGCTTGTATATTTTTCTTTCCAGCTCCTTTGGGCATCACTTTCTTTTAATACAGCCGACACCGCTGCATGAATTGTTTCTGTAAGCCGTACAATCCGGCTCAGGGCCTGGCCATCTGCCGGTAAAACCAACGAAGGTATACCTACCGGTACGCCGTGGCTGTTGTAAATTGCCTCTGCAAACGATTTCAATGTCCGTTGTACGTCTAATTTTCCTGCTACAGTATAGTTGTAATTTGCTTGTAGTTTGCCCAGCGAGAGCCCATCGGGCGCATTGTGCCCGGTAAGTTCTACGGACTCGATAGCGGAAACGGGCAGGTGTAAAAAATTATCTGTGAGGCCCGCGTGGCTGTCAGACAATTGTAAAACCAGCATCAATTTCCTATCGCCGTCTGCACCACAATTGACGATGTTTCCCTGGTACAAGCGGCCAGAACTGGTAATCAGCTGCAGCGCTACAGGATTGGGTTGAGCGGCCAGGTAAACCAAAAGATCCTTTGTACTAACGGCGGCCATTTTTTTCAGCCTGCTGTCTGCAATAGCCATGGTAATAGCTTACATTTTTGATGACAAAAATTTCTCGAGGTGGCTGGAACGATCACTGATATCATCTATATTAGATACCGGCTGATGATCTATTGTAAGCACACCGTTCTCAAAACTGTAGGCAGAACCCGCAGAATAGAAGCCTCCTTCATTTTTGATCACTATTTTTTTTACGGTTTCTTTCAGCGCTTCTTTCCCCAAATCATCTGCCGTAATGGCTTTGAAAGCATTTACAACGGGGGTGAAATATACTTTTGTAAAGCCCTCCTCGTACAAATGTGCGTAATCGGGTTCGGCAAGTGTATCCCACTTTACATCAAATTCAACAGGGAAGCCTGCCAGTGTATTGATTTCTTTTACAAGCTCCGGGTATTTACTATCCTGGAATGCTTTGATGGAGCGCTTTTCTGTTAATCCCATAAAGAAAATTTTTTTTGTGGTTTGTAAAGGCTGAATAACGCCGGATACCTGTAAATAGTATGAGTTATATAAACAGCGGCCACAAAGCGTATAGTGTAATTTTCGGCTAGCCCTTGTGTTTATAAGGTCATGAACCGGCATTCAGGGTAAGGGATCATACCCATGCCCGCCCCAGGGATGGCAGCGGCCAATTCTCTTGATGGTAAGCCAGCATCCTTTAAATAGTCCGTATTTTTTAAACGCTTCAATTGAGTATTGGGAACAGGTGGGTGTAAACCGGCATTTGGGCCCCAGTATGGGCGAAATGATCCATTGGTAAATTTTAATCAGCGCAATAAAAGGAAGACTAAGAATCCGCAGCAGGGTTTTCATTGGCTATGTTTATCAGCTTTTGAACAATGAGTTCCATTTTCTCCTTAACAACTGTAAACGCCGGTAGTTCTTTACCGGTATAAATTAAAAATACAGAAAGCCGTTGCGAATGCGCTTTCATCCGCAAATCAAGTTCCGTTTTCTGCAGCCGGTAAGCTTCTCGTGTAATTCTTTTTATGCGGTTGCGATCTACTGCCTTTTTAAAATTGCGGGTACTAACGCCAACGCCGCATTGCAATTTATGGATGGGTGCCTGTTCTCCACTTTTTTCAAACAGGTAAAATACCCGGTACGGAAACAGGCCAAAGCGCTGACCGCTGCTGAAAAGTTGTTCAATCAGCTTCCGGCTTTTTAACCGCTCGTTTCTCCCAAGAGTAAATTGTTTCATAATTTCTGCTGAACCGCCGTGCACTGAACCACGTAGACACAAAGGCTAGGGTAACACAGAGCGAATTATTTTTCTATAGCTGCTTTATCAAAAAAAGATCCTCTTGTCGCTCCGTTACAATGCTTCTGCGCGGTTCAGGTTTAATAAAACAAAAATAGCCCCGAAATGACTTCGGGGCTATAACTATTTACGGGCACCGGCTTTTCTGCCAGTACGGGAGATTGATTTATTTTAATCCTTTCTCGTCAGAAACGGTTAGCTTATGACGTCCTTTTGCGCGGCGGCTTGCCAATACTTTACGGCCATTGGCAGTTTGCATACGTTTACGGAAACCATGTACGGTTTTACGACGGCGCTTATGGGGTTGAAATGTCTGTTTCATTGTTTTTGTTTTTTCACTTTTTTTGAAATAAGGCCTGTGAGAAGCAGGTCCAGGTTTCTGTCTGAACAACAGGTCACCACACCCGTTGTTTTGTGAAAGGACGGCAAAGGTAAGGGAAGAAAGTCAGAAGTCAGGAGTCATTAATCAGAAAATCTCTGATTATCTGACCTTACTATTGTCCCAGGTCAAGATGCTTTGCATGGATGGCCTCTCCGAAGAAAGTAGTGGCGTGATTATCAAAATCTTCAGTGGAATCGGTGGTATAAAAAAGACGCTCGCCACCTTTACTGCATCTGGTC
>Ga0075026_100000091_pt1 | contig 29169 bp, 27 predicted proteins | sample Str012_2_FD_71392 | JGI IMG/M metagenome (GOLD analysis project Ga0075026, IMG submission 71392) | Freshwater sediment microbial communities in response to fracking from Pennsylvania, USA - Straight Creek_MetaG_SC_2012 | ecosystem: Environmental > Aquatic > Freshwater > Creek > Sediment... | reverse complement strand
ACAGGTGGAAGTGGATCGGGTGGGTGTCGACGCCGTTGTGCGTGATCTTCCAGATCTGTGTGCCGTCGGCGGCCGACGAGATCTTGGTGACGTTCAAGCTGCTCGGCATGTTGTCGGCGTTGAGGATCTCGGTGGCCGGGTTGACGAACGGGTACAACACGATGTTCTGCAGGATCGGCGTGGCGCCGGGTGCCTCCAGACCCATGTTGGCCGACATTCGGCCGTACTCGTCGAAGCTCGCCGAGTTCATCTCGTCGTGCATGCCCTTGGGCTCGAACGGGATCGACAACTTGTTGCCGTTCAGCGTGTCGAACTTGAACAGATCACCGCCCTGCTCTTGAATGCGGGCGAACCCGTCGCAGTTGGTGGTGGGATTCTTCGGAGCGCTGCACCATCCGGTCTGGATGAAGCTGGTGCCGAGGGCGACGTTGTACGCGGCCTGACCGACGATGATCGGGTGCTGGCTCTTCTCGAACACGCCTGCCGGCTTGTTGTTGATGTCGAGGTGGTGCGTGAACGCTGCCACCAGCTGGCCCATGCGGTCGAGTGTGGTGTTGGGACGGTCGAACGCCACCACCGGTGCCTTGGTCGACACCTTCACCTGCATGATCGTGCGGGTGTTGGGGCCGTAGCCGGGCAGCGTCGTGGGCGCACCACCGGAAGCCGTCATGTTCGGCGCACCGGTGTAGTAGTCCATGTTGGGCTGACGGGCCGGATAGGCGGCGGGAGCGTCGTTGTACAGGATGAGAGTCTTGCCACGGAACTGCGAGAAGTCGACGATCACGTCGGCACGCTCGGCCGGGGCCAGCATCAGCGAGTGCTTGTCGACGTTACCGACGTCGAACCGGGTGGGGTCGGTGATGTAGGTGACCTGCTGGTTGGGCACGATCACCGGCATGGGCAGGAAGCCGCCCTCGGTACCGATCTGGATCCAGCTCGGGCCGACGGGGCTCTTGGCGGTGTCGACGGTGGGCTGCACGACCGGGTCGTTCTGCGCGGCGTCGACCTCACTCTGCTTCAGCGCCACTTCGGACAGGGTGCCCGTCGTCGGATCGGCGACGTACCACTGCAGGTTGAAGAAGCGGTCGTTGGCCGCGTTCAGCATGCGGAAGCGATAGGTCTTCGGATCCACCGTGGTGGTGGGGTACGCCGTACCGTTCACCAGCGGGGTGTCGTTGAACGCTTCCATGCCCACCGAGATGTTCGGCGTGCCGGGGATCATCTGCGGTTCGCAGAAGGCGGCGGACGTCGGGTCGCACGTGGGGTCGTAGTACGGGTTCTTGATCGGGGCGTACTTCACGTTGGTGGCCGGGGGCCAGAACCACGATCCGTACATCCAGCGACCGAACGGGTTCTGGCCGGTGGGAGCGCTGGGGTTCTGCGCGGGCATGTACACGTGGGGAACCCACAAGCTTCCAATGCCACCCCAACGGGCCTTGTCCCACGTGGGGTCGAGCTGCGCCATGCGAGCGTCGCTGGCGACGAAGGTCTTGTCCTGCACGATGAGCGGAGTGCCTTCACCGAGATCGGCGAAGCTGCCACCGACGCCGAACAGACTCTGTTCGGTGTCGTCCTTCACGATGTAGGCGGCGGCCTCGCCGGCGTACACGTTCAGACGGGTGATGCCCCACGAGTGGTCGTGGTAGAACATCAAACGAGCGCTCTGCTGGTTGGTGTAGAAGAAGGTCTCGGCGCCCGGGCCGGGATCCGGCATGTCGGGCACGTTGCTCACGCTCACACCCTTGGGATAGAGCGTGCCGGTCTCGTCGGCCGGGGTGATCCACTGGTGCGGGGTGCCGTCACTGATCCACGGGGTGATACCGCCGTGGAGGTGCAGTTCGGCGCGGTTCTCGGTGTAGCACACGGTCGGCTTGGGCGAGTTGCCGCACATCGGATTGCGCACGCCGTCGAACACGGTGCCGCCGTCGACGGTGCTGTCGATCGGCACGTTGTTGGCGTCGAGCTTGGTGGCATCGGGCCCCATGCCGGCGCCCATCAATGTGGTGTCGACAGGGATGAACAGGTCGCCACCGCTGCCGGCGGGCAGCAGGTTGCGGAACAGCACCCGGGTGGGCCGGTTCTTGTTGGCGATGATCGTCGGACCGAGATACTGCGGGTTGTCGGTGGCCAACACCTGGCCGCGAGCGGCGCCGGAGCCGAGCATCACCGGGACGCGACTGCCGTCCAGCATGTCGTTGAACAGCGGCACCTGGTCGCCCGACACCTCACTGGTCGACAACTGCACGTAGCCACGCACGAGGGTGGCTGGCAGATCCTGTGAGAACTTGTGACGGAACTGCACCACTGCGATCTCGTAGTAGTCGGTGCCGGGGTACGTCACCGTGTCGGGCACCGCGGTGGGGATGTAGGTGCCCAGGTCGTTGGCGCCGGCCTTGTCGACACCCGGCAAGGTGTCGACGAACTTGCGCAGACCGGGGGTGAGGTATCCTGCGCCGCCGCTGCTGATCACGACGCCGGTGACGGCACCGTTCGATGCCACGTTCACCGTGCCGCTGGCGAAGCGGTCGATCGGCGGATCGACGGGATGCGTCGCATCCATGACGTCCATGATCGAGATGGTGGGCGTCCCCGTGTAGCCGGCGCCGCCGGCGGTCACATCGACCTTCGTCACGTTGATGGACGACTCCACGACGGCCGGATCGGGGTTGTACGTCGTGCCGTCCATGACCGTCACGGTCGGGGCGCTGGTGTAGCCGCTGCCCGCATCGACGACGGTGACGCCGGTGACCACACCGTTCTCCATCGTGGCGGTACCGGTGGCCTGCACACCTCCCGTGATGTCGGGCATGCCGAACACGACCACGGGCGCATAGTTGTAGCCCGTGCCGCCCGACTTCAGGGTCACGTCATCGACGCCACCACTGGCGAGCACCGATGCGGGCGTCGAGGGGTCGTGACCCGGCTGAGCACTGATCTTCGCCAACGGTGCCTTGAAGCCGTAGCCGGTCTCATCGACCGTGATGCTCGAGATGGCACCCACCGAGATGCTGGCGGTGGCAGTTGCCACCGTGCGAGGCGCTGCGATGACGCCGGTCTTGACGGTGACCGTCGGGGGGCTCGTGTAGCCGCTGCCGGGCACCGTCACATTGATGGCGGTGACCGCCCCGGTCTTGGGCTCGACGGTGGCCACTGCCTCGGCGCCGGTGCCGCCGCCGCCCGAGAACTCGACGACGGCGTCGGTCATCACCTGGGGGCTGTTCACCCAGTTCGGATAGGGCCCGAAGTAGTGAGGATCCTTCGATGGATCCACGGTGGGCGTCGGCGCGGCGTTCGCGACGCTGGGGCTCGACAGCCGTGCGATCGCCGGCATCCCGGTGACCGCCAGCAGCACACCCGCAACGGCGCTCAGCAGTTTGGTCTTCATGAGCAATCTCCCTCGCTCTGCATGAACGAGTTCACTGAACGCCTCGTCAGTTTGGTGCGCATGGGTCTTTGGTCCCTAACTTGTCAAGCGCACCGGGTTCGACACGGTTTCTCGGTGTGTTCTCCGACACATTGCAAGAGATCTGCATTCTCCGTGGTCAACGACCGCACAGCGTCGTGAATCGGCTGCGGAGTGTCAAAGGTCCATGGCGTGGGCAGTTTCTGTGGTGGTACAACGACACCACTGGACATGACGAGGGAGGTGGCCGATGCGATGGTCGGGGCGACGCTCGCGCGACGACCTCGCCACGCCCGCCGACGACGAGCTGTTGCTCGACCATCTCGCCGACGCCACCGTCGTGGTCGACGAACGTTCGACGATCGTGCACCTCAACCCCGCCGCATGCCGACTGTTCGGTTACGTCGCCGACCACATGCCCGAACACCTCGATGCCCTGCTGCCCGCCGACGATCGCCAGCGACACGCAGCGCTCGTGCGCCGCTATGCCGACGGTGATGCCGAGCAGCGGACCATGGCAGCCCGCGCGCCCGTCACCGCCGTGCGGTGCGATGGCACGGAATTCCCGGCGCAGGTGTCGCTGTCGCGGCACCCGAGCGACGACGGCTCCGCGCTGTACATCGCCGTCGTGCGTGACATCTCCGAATGGCGACGCCTCGAGCACAACAACGAGGCGCTGCAGTTCCTGCTCGCCGGCATGCTCGAATCCACCGACACCGAACTCGCCGTCGTCGACGAACACCTCATGGTCGTCACCGCCAACTCGTCGTTCCGGCGGCAGTTCGTCAGCGGCGCCGACCCCACCGGGATGAGCCTCGGCGAGCTCGCCGGACGAGTGAGTGACCCTCCGATGCTCGACATCCTGCAGGCCGTGCGCGACGCAGTGGAGCTCGACGGCGAGGTGCGCCTGTTCTGCTGTGCGTCCGTCGCCGGCGGCGATCGGTGGTTCGACGTGACCGCCACTCCCCTGCGCATCCGCCCCGGCGCCATGTTGCGCGCACGCGACGTCACCGTGCTCGTCGACGCTGCGCGGGTCGGCGTCACCGACCGCGTGCACGACACGCTGACGGGGCTGCTGTCACGCGATCGACTCGAGGCCTTGATGGCGGCCGACCTCGAACGACACGGCACCGCCGGGCTGTGCGTGACGATGCTCGACATCGATCAGTTCGGTCTGGTGAAAGAGACGCTCGGCTACCACGCGGGCGACGAGGTGCTCCAGCAGGTCGCCGTCCATCTGCAACGCCACGTTCCCGAGCAGGGTCGCGTGGCACGCATGGCCGGCGACACCTTCTGCGTCACCTTTCGTCCCGTCGACGCCACCGAGGTCGACCGGGTGTCGTCGGAGCTCCGCGATGCGGTGCGTCAGCCCGTCACCGTGCGCGGCCGCACGACGCGCATCACCGCCTCCGTCGGCAGCACCGTCACCGGTCAGGGAGCAACCGTCGACCACTCGCTGCAGGAGGCCGAGACGGCGATGCAGGAGGCCAAACGACGTGGCGGGAACCGCTGCGTGCTCTACGCACCGGCCATCAACTCGTCACAGGACAACACGATGCGGGTGTGGAACGCGCTCCGCAGCGCGCTGCAGTTCCGCCAGATGGAGGTGTGGTTCCAGCCCGTGGTGAGCCTCGGCACCGAGCGACCCATCGCCATCGAGGCGCTGTGCCGATGGCACCACCCCCAGTTCGGCGACGTGTCGCCGGGCGAATTCATTCCGATCGCCGAACGCAACTCCGAGATCCTCCACATCGGTTCGTTCGTGCACGGCCGATCGGCGGAGGTGATGAACCATCTCCGCGCGTCGCGTGCACTTCCGCTCCGCAACTTCCAGGTGTCGATCAACGCCTCGCCCAACGAGATCGCCTGGCCGCAGTTCGCCGGCAACCTGCTGGCGCGCATCAGGGCCAACGAGGCGTCGCCCGAGTGGTTCGCCCTCGAGGTCACCGAGCGAGCGCTGGTGATGAAGGACGAGGCGGTGCGGGCCAATCTGGCCATGCTGGCCGATGCCGGCATCACGGTCACCCTCGACGACTACGGCACCGGCTACTCGTCGCTCGAGCAACTCGTGAGCCTCAACGTCACGCGGGTGAAGATCGACCGCAGCTTCGTGGCCCGCATGGTCGACGACGAACCCACGCAACGACTGGTGACGGCGATGATCACCATGGCCGACGACCTGAGGATGGACACCGTGGCCGAGGGCGTCGAGACCGAGCAGCAAGCGGCGATGCTGCGCGCGCTCGGGTGCCGCTCGGCGCAGGGCTTCCTCTACGCGCCCGCAGTGCCCGAGACGGAGTTGATGGCCGTGCTCAGCGACCTGCTGCTGGCGAGCAGCCGCGTCGACGCTGCCGCCGCCCTTGCGACACGACGCTGATCCGTTCAGCGCAGACGCAACGACACCTCGTTGGCCAGGAGTCGCCCATGACGGGTGAGCCGGACGCGATGGTCGTCGACGACGACGAGATCCTCCAAGCCGTCGATGTCGATGGCATCGACGGGCACGCCGTCGCGCATGCGTAGTGCCAACTGCAGGCCCTCGATGCGGCGCGTGTCGTCGTCGAGCGACTCACCGGCGGCTTCGGTGGGCTCGCCGGCCTCGACCGCCGCGACGTAACGGTCGGGGGTGCGCAGGTTCCACCATCGACGGCCCGAGCGATGACTGTGCGCGGCGCAGCCGATGCCGAGGTAGTCGCCCTGCTGCCAGTAGAGCACGTTGTGGCGGCACTCGTGACCAGCGCGCGACCAGTTGCTGACCTCGTAGTTGTCGAGCCCACCGGCGGTGAGCAGATCGTCGGCGAGTTCGTACTTGTCGGCGAGGTCGTCGTCGTCGGGATGCCGATGCGGTTCGTCGAAGAGCGGCGTGCCGGCTTCGACCGTGAGGGCGTAGGCCGACACGTGCGGAGCGCCGAGGTCGACGATCCGCTGTACCGTGGTGCGCCAGTCGTCGAGCGATTCGCCGGCGCCGCCGTAGATGATGTCGAGGTTGAACGTGGGAATGCCCGCCTCGCGCACCGCGTCCACCGCCCGTTCGACGTTGGCGGGATCGTGCGTTCGGCCCAGCGATGCCAGGACGTGCGGCACCATCGACTGCACGCCGATGCTCACGCGGTTCACCCCGGCGTCGGCGTAGATCCGCAACATCTCGACCGTGACATCGTCGGGGTTGCACTCCACCGTGACCTCGGCACCGTCGACGGTGGGGATGCGTCGCAGCACGTCGGCGAGCGCCACCGGGTCGACCAGCGTGGGCGTGCCGCCGCCGACGAACACCGACGTGACGGGCTGCACGGCAGCGCGGTGGATCTCGTTCGCGAGGGCGGCCATGTAGCGCTGCTGCAGATGATGTCGGTCGGTCCAGGTGGCGAACGCGCAATAGTCGCAGCGCGCTGCGCAGAACGGGATGTGGACGTAGATGCCGAAGGGTTGGGGCACCCTGGCAGCGTACGGCTGCGCGACGAGACTCAGGGGCGGAACAACAGGTCGAGCGCGTCGAGACGCTGCCCCACCTGATCGACCGGCACGTCGAGCATCGCCGCGATGGCACGCGTGTCGTCGCCACGAACGGTGATGACCTTGCCGTTGAAGTCCTGGCGTTGCACCTGGATCATCTTCAAGAAGCGGGTGAGCATCTCGAACGGCTGCCCCGACAGTTGGCTGAGCTTCAGCAGATCGACCGCGAGCTTCTTCGAGGCCGGCGCGTCGCCGTCGACGGGCACGACCGTTTCGTCGCGCGGCAGCAGCTGATCGACCGGCACGTTGTAGAACTTCGCGAGTCGTTCGAGGCGCGGCACCGAGATGGCGCGCTCGCCGCGCTCGTAGGCACCGAGCACCGATGCCTTGAACTCCTCGTTGGAGGTGGCCTCGACCTCCTGCAGTGACAGGCGCTTCTGGCGACGGATCACTCGGAGCCGATCGCCCACCTTGCGACTGTAGGGCGAGGACGCCACATCATCATCGTCGAATTCCCGCATGTTCAACTGCCCCTCTCTTCCACTGACCGACACCAGCGGCGCCGGAGCGACGAGGTGCACATCAGGTTTTCGTCAGGTCGAGCACAGAACTTGACCGCGCATTTGGGTCACAGTGTGACACAGGGTGTTCGTTCTCGCAACGCTTCGTGAGATCCGGTCACGCAGCGTCAGACATCGTGGACAAAAGCCCAGATGGACGCGACTGCGACCGCTGCGGTCTCCACTCGCAAGACGGTGTCGGCGACACTCACCGCCGGCAGTCCCTGCTCCGTTTCGGCCGTGGAGAACCCGCCCTCGGGGCCGATGACGACACACGACTGCTGCGACAGGCGCGGCGCGTCGGGCTCGGCGAGCGTGGCCCCGGGCACGGCGGCGGCCTCCGAGAAGTCGATGGGGCCGCGCACCACCGGTAGCCACACTCGACGACTCTGCATCGCCGCCTCGCGCACGATGCGCTCGAGTCGTGGGAGCTGCTTGCGGGCGCGCGCCGCATCCCAGCGCACGACACTGCGCTCGGCGTGGAGCAACACGATCTCGTCGACACCCAGTTCGGTGAGCTTCTGCACCATCCACTCGACGCGATCGCCCTTGGGAATCGCGCTGATGACCACCCGCCGCGGCCGCTCTGCAGCGACGGCGCTGTGATCAGCCACCCCGACGGGAAGCAACGCGCCCGACGACAGCGTGGTGAGCCGCCACGCGCCGCGCCCGTCACTGACGCTGACCGACTCGCCGTCGCGCAGCCGCAACACGCGCAGCAGATGGTGTGCGTCGTCGGGGTGCAGCGCCGGATCGTCGACCGACGCCACGAACACGTGCGCCGCGCTGTGGCGCAGCGCCGGGTTCACTGGAACGCCGACTTGATGCGGGCGAACAGCCCGTGCTCGGTGTGGAGTTCCTCGCCGCGCAGTTCGGCGAACTTGCGGAGCACGTCGGCCTCGGCGTCGGAGAGCTTGGTGGGCACCTGCACGTCGATGCGCACGCGCAGGTCGCCACGACCCCGACCCTGCAGGCGGGGGACGCCTCGCTGGCGCAGCACGAATTCGCGACCTGGCTGCGTGCCGGGCGGCACCACGATGTCTTCGTCACCGTCGAGCGTGGGAAGGGTGAACTTGGCGCCCAGCGCAGCCTGGGCGATGGACACCGGCAACTCGGTGACCAGATCGTCGCCCTCGCGTCGATAGCGCTCGTGCGCCGACACGCGCAGGTGCACGTAGAGGTCGCCGGCAGCGCCCCCGCGGGGACCGACCGCACCACGACCGGTGAGTCGGAGCGTGGAGCCACTGTCGACACCGGCGGGCACGTCGACCTGGAACGTCTTCTCCGACACCACTCGGCCGTCGCCGTTGCACGTGGTGCACGGCGTGACGATGATCTGGCCGAGACCGCCGCAGCGCGGGCACGCCGACGACGTGACCATCTGGCCGAGCATGCTCTGGCGCACGCGCTGCACCTGGCCGCGCCCGTTGCAGTCGCTGCAGGTGACCGGTTGGGTACCACCACCGGCACCGGTGCCGTTGCAGTCGTCGCAGCGCAACGCCGTGCGCACCGACACCGGCACGGTGGCGCCGAAGACGGCCTGCTCGAAGGTGACGTCGGCGACGACCTCGAGGTCTTGTCCGCGAGGCGGGCCGGCGGGACCGCGAGCGTTGCCGAAGGGGCCACCACCGCCGAAGAATGCATCGAACAGGTCGCCGAAGCCACCCGCTCCGCCAGCGAAGAAATCGCCCGGCCCCTGCCCTGCGCCGCCGACGCCCTGCTCGCCGAACCGGTCGTAGCGTGCTCGCTGGTCGGGATCGCTGAGCACCTCGTAGGCGCGCGCGACCTGCTTGAAGCGCTCCTCGGCCGCCGGGTCGCCGGGGTTGGCATCGGGGTGCAGCTCGCGCGCCAGACGGCGGTACGACTTCTTCAGCTCATCGGTCGACGCGTTGCGCGACACACCGAGCAGTTCGTAGTAATCAGCCATGCGTGCCTCCACCTTCGCCGAGGCGGCGGCCCAGACGATCGCTCACGGCCTCGACGGTTGCCAGTGCCTGCGGATAGTCCATTCTGGTGGGGCCCAATACCCCCACCGTGCCGACGTGTTCGCCGTCGACCACCACCGGGCGCACCACCACCGAACAGGCGGCCAGCGGCTCGACACCATGTTCGGCACCGATGGCCACCGACAGTCCGCGGTTGAGGATGTCGCGCACCAGCGACACCATGACGTACTGCTGCTCGAGCGTGTGCAGCACGGTGCGCACGATGTCGACCGTGTCGAACGCCGAGGCCATCGAGGCCGCACCGCCCACGAACACCGGAGCGTCGTCGCTGCCCTTCCCGAACGCCACCAAGGCCGACGTGCACACTGCGTCGAGCTCGCGATCGCCGGTGGACGGCAACGCCCCACCGTGATCGAGCGAACGCCCCACGAGATGCGCCTGCAGATGTGCCCCGGCGGCCGACAACCGCAGGTCCGACACGACCTCGGGCAACTCGAACGGCTCGTTCTCGACGACGCCGTTGGACAGCACGGCCACCACCGTGGCGTGACGACCGGTGAGGCCCACCACCTGCACGGAACGCACCACTGCGGTCTCGACTCGCGGGCCCACGACGACGGCGGCATGGTGAGTGACCTGCGCGAGCAGGTTGCTGGTCTGGTGGAGCAGCTCCTCGAGGCGACCGTGCGCCGTGTCGAAGAAGGCGCCGACGCGCTGTTGCGAGAAGGTGTCGAGACGACCGGGGCTGGCCATGTGGTCGACGTAGAAGCGGTAGCCCTTGTCGGTGGGAATGCGGCCGGCCGAGGTGTGCGGCTGGGCCAGGAACCCCTCCTGCTCCAGCACCGCCATCTCGTTGCGCACGGTGGCCGAGCTGACCTTCACACCGGGCGCATCGGCGACATGCGTGGACCCCACCGGCTGGGCGGTGGCGATGTATTCCTCGACCACCGCTCGAAGGATGGCCGTCTTTCGTTCGTCGAGCATCGGGGGCTCCTCAGCAACACGGACGAGGGATGGGTGCTGGCACTCGAGCCTAGCGACTGCCAGCCGTTGCCGAACGGTAGCGGGCGAGGGCGTCGTCGCGTTCGACGGCGTGGTCGACCATCGGTGACGGATAGTCGGGTGCCATCAACGGGCCGGGCGTGTGCGCCGCTCCCCCGGCCACACCGGCGAGCTCGGGCACCCAACGTCGCACGTAGTCGCCGTCGGGGTCGAAGCGAAGTCCCTGAGTGGTGGGGTTGAAGATGCGGAAGTAGGGCGCCGCGTCGGTGCCGGTGCCCGCGGTCCACTGCCAACCGTGGCTGTTCGACGCGAGGTCGCCGTCGACGAGGTGTTGCATGAAGTGACGGGCACCCCACTGCCATGGCAGGTGGAGGTCCTTCACGAGGAAGCTGGCCACCAGCATGCGCACGCGGTTGTGCATCCACCCGCTGGCGAGCAGCTGACGCATCCCTGCATCGACGATGGGGAAGCCCGTGCGACCCGAGGTCCACTGCTGGAACCGGTCGCGGGCGGCTGCGTCGACATCGACCGGCATCGCGTCCATCTTCCGATTCAGGTTGGTCGATGCCGTGTCGGGTCGCTGGAACAGCACATCGGCGTAGAACTCGCGCCACGCCAGCTCGTTGGCGAACACCTCGTGGCCCCGCTCGGGACCCAGATCGTGCAGCAGTTGGCGCGGATGCACCACACCCCATCGCAGTGCGGCCGAGAGCCGGCTCGTGCCATCCGCCGCCGGGTCGTTGCGCACCTCGGCGTAGCGATGCGCCACCGGCAGGAAGTCGTTCCATCGGTCCCAGGCTGCGTCCTCCGACACCTCACCGAACCGGGTGGCGACGGCAGGTCGTGAGGGCGCACCGTCGCACCGAACGTCCGGCGCGCCCATCCAGTCGACGTCTGGAACGTCGAGCGGCGCAGCCCAACCGTGTGCTCGCCACATCTTCGAGAACGGCGTGAAGACTGCGTACGGTGTGCTGTCGGCCTTCGTCACCGATCCCGGCTGCACCGCGTAGTTGGCCCCGACGCCTGCGAAGTTCGCCCCTGCGGCGCGGACCGCCTCGGCCACTGCCGCATCACGCCGACGGCCGTACGGCCCATGATCGCGCGTGACCACCACCGACGCGGCCCCCGTCTCGCGCACCAGGGCCGGCACCACCTGGGCTGGATCGCCGTGTCGGAACACGAGGGTGTCGCCGATCGAACGATCGAGTGATGCCAACGCATCGGCCATGTAGGCGAGACGGGGCGCGCCGCTGCGCACGAACGCCGGGTCGACGACGAACAACGGCACCACCGGCCCCTCGGCCGCCGCATGGTGCAGGGCGGGGTGATCGGCGATCCGCAGATCGCGTCGGAACCACATGATGACCGGACGACGCATGATGCCCCGAGTGTCGCTTACCCTGGACGACCGTGCCACATTCTGCAGCGGCTTCCCCCACCCCTTCGCTCATCCTGCTCGTGCGTCACGGTGCCACCGACTGGTCGGTCACCGGCCGACACACCGGCCGCACCGACCTGGCTCTCACCGCGCTGGGCGAACAGCAGGCACTCGCCTGCGCACAGGTGATCGATCACTGGCTCGACGGCACCGAGCCCGTGGTCTACACGAGCCCGCTCCAGCGGGCCGCCCGCACGGCCGCGCTCGCGCTCCCCCGTCATTCGGCGGAGGAGGTTGCCGCACTCGTGGAGTACGACTACGGCAACTACGAAGGACTCACCACGTCGGAGATCTACGAACGCGATCCCCAATGGGACCTGTTCTCCGGCGGATGCCCCGGCGGCGAGAGCGCCATGCAGGTGTCGGCGCGGTGCGACTCGTTCATCGCCAAGATGGAGCGCACCGCGGCCGGCCGCAGCGTGGTGGCGTTCACGCACGGACACCTCAGCCGCATCCTCACCGCCCGCCTGCTGGGGTTGCCCTCCTCAGCCGCCGCTGGTTTCTGGAACGACACCGCTTCCGTGGCCGCCATCAACCTGCATCGCGGCAAGCTGGTGCTGGTGGGTTGGAACATCTGCGCGCTGTGAGCGCCGGCGGTACACCAACCCGCAGCTCGCTGCCACCAGGGTGATGACGCTGCCGTAGGCGAGGCTCCACTCGGCCGACACGTGGTCGGCGATCCATCCGGTGATGGGCGCGCCGACGGGCGTGCTACCGAGGAATGCGACCGCGCTCAGCGCCAACAGTCGGCCCCGCATGGCCGGCGGCGCCTCCTGCTGCAGAATGGCGTTCTGGCCTGCGATGAACGCGGCGCCGCCCATGCCCACCGGCACGCTCACGAGCAACGCGACCGGCGTGTTGGGTGCCCACGCCAGCGCCAGGCCGCTCACACCCAGCAGCAACCCGTTGCCGTAGAACCACCACGTGGTGACGCGTGGTCGAGCCGCGGTGAGCAACGAACCGATCAAGCTGCCCAGACCGGTGGTGGCCAACAGGATGCCGAAGTAGCGGCGATCGCCGAAGCGCACGTCGGCGAGCTTCAGCAGCGAGACGCTGTAGTTGAACGCGAACGTGCTGACGAGCGTGAACACGATGAAGGTGGTGAGCAGCCGTCGATCGCGCACGATGAACCGCACTGCGTCGCGCACGGGAGTGCCGCCGCGAGGCGCTCGCTCTGACTGGTGCAACGACGTGCGGTCGATCGACCACAGCGGCCACAGGATGGCCACGAACGAGATGCCGTTGACGATGAACAACCAACCTGCACCGAGTGGCCCCTTCAAGAAGGCGGCCAACGCCGGGCCGACGATGCGCGAGCCGGTCATCACCGCCGTGTTCAACGACACCGCATTCGAGATCTCCTGCGGCTCGACCAGTTCGATGACGAAGCCGCGCCGAGCGGGGTTGTCGAAGGCGTTGACGACGCCGAGCACCAGCGACAGCGAGTAGAGCGTGAGCAGGCTGACGCTTCCCGAGAGATAGAGCACGCCCAGCGTGAGGGCCTGCGCAGCCAACAGGGTCTGCGTGAGCAGCGTCATCAGCCGCTTGTCGCGGCGATCGGCCACTGCGCCTGCCCAGCTCCCCAGCAGCAGCATCGGCAGGAACTGGCACAACAGGTTCACACCGGTGTCGGTGGCGTTGCCGGTGATCTCGTACACGACCAACGACGTCGCGGTCATCTGCATCCAGGTGCCGACGTTGCTCACCAACAGACCCAGGAAGAACAGACGCGCGTTGCGATGCCTCAGAGAGACGAACATCGACGACTGGGACATCACACCATTTCTACCCTCGATCGCGCGGAGGTGATCACCCGTGACCCCACTCGCGTCCAGCAGCGGCCAGGATGGAGGTGTGCCCCGTCCGCTCCGCTCCCCCTCCGAGGTGCTGGACGCGCTCGCCCTCGCCGGCGCGGGGCGCGGCGTGCTCGTGGCGCTGGTCGTGGCCCCCGACAGTGGGGCCGCACTGGCCGTCGCTGGAAACACGTTCGCGTTGCACCCCGACGTCACAGCGGAGGCCATCGGACTGACCGATCGTGAGATGCGGCCGCGTTGGGTGCTCTGGAACGCATCCACCTCGTCGGCGCTGCTACGACACGGTGTGCGCCTGTCCACCTCGTGGGACCTCGCTGCGGTGCATCGTCTCGTGCGCGGTGGATGGCGCGCCGACCCCGCGCGAGTGTGGGCGTTGCTGCATGGTCTCGATCACCATCGGCTCCCGGCGATGGGTCAGCTCGACCTGCTCGGCTCGATGGTCGACGAAGGCGACGCCGAGGATCCTGTCCGACCTGATGGCTACCTGCGCCCCGAGTGGCTTTCGGGAGGATGGGCCGACGACGATGGCCGTCGGGCTCGCTGGGCCTCCATGCTCCTGAACGCTGCGGTACTGCAGCGCGAACAGGTGCGAGCGCTGCAGCAGTCGGGCGAGGTCGCGGGCGACATCGAGGCCACCGCTCGCGCCGAGTCGACGGCCGAGTTGCTGTGTGCCGAACTCGCCCATGACGGTTTGCCCATCGATCGTCCTGCTGCCGTCGAGTTGATCACGTCGTTCGTCGGCCCCCGGCCGTCCGACGAACGTGAGGCGACCGAACAACGGCGCGAGCGCGATGCCGCGGTGCTGCAGCATCTGCCCGCGGGCGGCTCGATCGACCTGCGCAACCCGGCCGACGTGAAGACGATGCTGCGCCGGCTGGGCATCGACGTGCCCGACACCCGCGCGTGGCGACTCGAGACACTGCGCGACGCACATCCCGTCATCGACGCGCTGCTCACCTGGCGCAAAGCCGAGCGCATCGCCACCACGTTCGGCCACACCTGGCTCGCCGAGCACGTCGACGTCGACGGCCGGCTCCGCGGCACGTGGTCGGCCAGCGACGGCGCCGCGGGCCGGATGACCGCGCAGGCCGGTCTGCACAACCTTCCGTCGGAGCTGCGACCGGTGGTCACCGCCGAGCCGGGGTACCGCTTCGTGCGCGCCGATCTGGGACAGATCGAGCCACGAGTGCTGGCGGCGGTCTCGGGTGATCCTGCGCTGTGCGCGGCGACCAACGACGACGACCTCTATCTGCCGGTGGCGAGTCGACTGGGCGTGGAACGTTCGGTGGCGAAGGTGGCAGTGCTGGCGGCCATGTACGGCCAGACGAGCGGCACGGCCGGCCAGGCGCTGCGTGGCATGGAGGCCGCGTACCCGGTGGCCATCCGGTTTCTCGACGAGGCGGCCCGACGCGGTCAGCAAGGTGTCGACCTGCGCACCTACGGCGGCCGCCTGGTGCGGATGTTCGACCTGCGCGAAGGCTCCGACTACTCCTCGGGTTCGGCCGCCCGTGGCCGCTACGCACGCAACGCGATGGTGCAGGGCGCAGCCGCCGAACTGTTCAAGGTGTGGGCCGTCACGGTGCGAGCACGCGCTGTCGACATCGGAGCGCGGGTGGTGCTGTGCCTGCACGACGAACTGCTCGTGCACGTACCCGAGCAGTTCGCACCGGATGCCGTGCGGGTGGTCGACGACAGCCTGCAGGAGGCGGCACACCGATGGTGTCGCACCAGTGGCGTTCGGTTCGTCGCCGACATCAGCACCATCCGGCGCTGGTCCGACGCCAAGTAGTCAGTCGTCGAGTTTGAGGGCGGAGATGAAGACGTCGCCGGGCACTTCGACGCGACCGATGCTCTTCATCTTCTTCTTGCCCTCCTTCTGCTTCTCGAGCAGCTTGCGCTTGCGGGTGATGTCGCCGCCGTAGCACTTGGCCAGCACATCCTTGCGCTTGGCCTTCACCGTTTCGCGTGCGATGATCTTGCCGCCGATGGCCGCCTGGATGGGGACGTCGAACATCTGCCGAGGGATGAGCTCCTTCAGCTTCTCGCACATCCGGTTGCCATAGGCGAACGCCTTGTCGCGGTGCACGATGGTGCTGAAGGCATCGGCGGGCAGACCGTTGAGCAGCAGGTCGACCTTCACCAGATTGCTGCGCTGATAGCCGCTGAGCTCGTAGTCGAGGCTGGCGTAGCCCTGGGTGCGGCTCTTCATCTGATCGAAGAAGTCGACCACCACCTCGGCGAGCGGGATCTGGTAGTGCAGCTCCACTCGCTCGGGCGACAGGTACTCGAGCTTGGTCATGTCGCCGCGCCTGGTCTGGCACAGGTCCATCAGGGTGCCCGTGTAGTCCTTGGGCGTGATGATGCTGACCCGGAAGTAGGGCTCTTCGATGTAGTCGATGCTCTGCGGCATCGGCAGATCGGCCGGGTTGTCGCACAACTCGACGTCGCCGTTGGTCTTGTGCACCCGGTATTCCACGCTCGGGGCCGTGGCGATGAGCGCCAGGTTGAACTCTCGCTCGAGGCGTTCCTTCACGATCTCCATGTGGAGCAGGCCCAGGAAGCCGCAGCGGAACCCGAACCCGAGCGCACCCGACGACTCGGGCGTGTAGGTGATGGACGCGTCGTTGAGCTTCAGCTTCTCGAGGCTCTCGCGCAGCAGTTCGAAGTCGTCGCCGTCGATGGGGAACAGACCGCAGAACACCATCGGCTTCGGGTCGCGGTAGCCGTGCAGCGGCTCGGTGGCGCCGTGGTGGACCGTGGTGACGGTCTCGCCCGAACGGGCCTGCCCGACGTCTTTGATGCCGGCGATGAGATAGCCCACCTCGCCCGGACCCAGTTCGGGCACCGGAGTGGGCACCGGACGACGCACACCGATCTCGATGGCCTCCTGCGGCGTGCCGGCCTGCATGAACAGCAACTTCGATGCCGTGTCGATGCGGCCGTTCATGACCCGGATGCTCGACACCACGCCGCGGTACTGGTCGTACTGCGAGTCGAAGATGAGTGCCTGCAGCGGTGCCTCGGGGTCGCCCTTGGGCGCCGGGATGCGCTCGATGACCGCGTCGAGCAGGCTGCCGACCCCCACGCCAGTCTTCGCCGAGATGCGCAGGATGTCTTCGGCCGGGATGCCCAGCACGGTTTCGATCTCCATCGCATAGCGATCGGGGTCGGCGGCGGGTAGGTCGATCTTGTTGAGTGCGGCGACGATCTCGAGGTCGTGCTCGAGCGCCAGGTAGCAGTTGGCCAGGGTTTGCGCCTCGATGCCCTGCGCCGCGTCGACCACGAGCACCACACCCTCGCACGCAGCGAGGCTGCGGCTCACCTCGTAGCCGAAGTCGACGTGCCCCGGCGTGTCGATGAGGTGCAGCGTGTGCCCCTTCCAGTCGACGCGCACGTTCTGGGCCTTGATGGTGATGCCGCGCTCGCGTTCGAGGTCCATCGAGTCGAGGTACTGGGCGCGCATGTCGCGCATCTCCACGGCGCCCGTGAGCTCCAGGATGCGGTCGCTCAGCGTGCTCTTGCCGTGGTCGATGTGGGCGATGATGGAGAAATTGCGAATGCGTTCGAGATCCATGGCCGGTCGCTCGATCCTACCGGCACACGTGTTCGGTCGGAGGTTGGGCCGAAACCTTGCTGCTGATAGCCTTGCGCAGCCGATCTGTTCGTGGATCCCAGCACCCGTGTACGACCAAGAGGTACCTCCGTGGCCAACATCAAGAGCCAGAAGAAGCGCAATCTCACCAACGCCAAGCGCGCCGAGCGCAACAAGGCGGTCAAGAGCGAGCTCAAGACCCGCGTGAAGAGTGCTCACAAGGCTGCCAGCACCGAGCAGTCGGAGGAAGCCCTCCGCCTCGCCGTCAAGCGCCTCGACATGGCCGCTGCCAAGGGTGTCATCCACAAGAACCAGGCAGCTCGTCGCAAGAGCCGCCTCATGAAGCAGCTCAACGCCACCAACGCCGGCTGAGCGCTTCCCACGAACTCGAAGGGCCCGGGCTGATGCCCGGGTCTTTTCGCGTCCGGTCGGAGGTGGCGGTCGCTACCGCCGTGCCGGACCGAGACGGCTGAGACGAGCCACCAGGACTTCCATCACCAGTTCCTCGGGCCATTCCTTCGCGCCGCGCAGGTCGAGGTCGGCCTGCGCCAACAGGCCGATGGCCCGCGACACTCCCCCGCCACCCAGCCGGCGGTACTGATCCAGGGCCTTCTTGGCCGGGAAGCCGGGCTTGATACCCATGGCCGCCGCCGCCGACGCTTCGTCGCGAGCGTCGACGCCGTCGAGGCACAGGATCTTGACGTAGTGGCCGTGCAGAATGCTCATCACCTGCAGCGGATGCCGTTCGCCGGCCCGCATCATGCGGTGCAGCAGCTGCAGCGAACGGGTGGTGTCGCCGCGGTCGATGGCGTCGGTGAGGTCCCACGGGGGCACGCCACCCGCATCACCGAGGAACGGCGACACGTCGGACGGTCGCAACGTGTCGCCGGTGCCGTACGTGGCGCGGAGCGTGTCGATGATGCCCTGCACACGGCCCGCGTCTTCTCCCAGCCACTCGGCCAACATCTGCAGTGCGGCACCGTCGAGCTGCAGCCCCGATGCCTTCACCTGCTCGTCGAACCAGCCGGCGCGCTCTCGCGCACGGGTGGGCGGCGCCGTGTCGATGGTGGTGGCGCCTGCCTTCTTGATGGCGTCGGTCAGCGACTTGGGCATGCGACCGCCGCCACCGGTGAGCACCAGGTCGGTGGACGGTTGGGGATCGAGCAGATAGCCCACCAGCGGTGCGACGTCGTCGGCGGTGAACCGGCCCACGCCGCGAGCCACCACGACGCGACGCTCGGTGAGGAACGGCGGCGTCTGGGCAGCATCGACGACCGATGCCAGTTCGTACTCGGCCGAGTCGAAGTCGTCGACCATCAGCGAGCGATCGTCGTCGCCGACGAGGGTGCGGACGAGGTCGCCGACGGCCGAGAGCAGGAGCGATTCGTCGTCGCCGGTGAGCAGATACACGGACATGGCATGGATCAGAATGGCACATCGGGTGCCGTGCGACGCGAGCCACCCGAGCAGAGCAGGGCGATCACGACGATGATGCCCGTCCACGCCACCAGCTCCCAGCGCACGCCAGGCTCGAGGCGTGCTGCGAGGCGAGCCACCGTGGCCACCCAGCGAGTGCCCACAGCGGCAGGCCACATGACGACCCGAGCGACCGGCACCGGCGACACGCCGCCCAGGATGCCCGCCGGTAGGCCGCCGAGCATCACCAACCCCGCCACCGGCACCGCCACGAGGTTGGCCGGCACCGACACCACGGGCAGCCGATGGAACACCAGCACGCTGGGCAACGCCACACCCACCTGCGCTCCGAGCGTGACGGCGACGGCCGTGCGCAGCCATGTGGGCCCGGGAAGCCGCGAGGCCAGCCACGGCGACACACCGCTGACGCCCAACGTGGCACCCACCGAGAGCCAGAAGCCCACCGTCCACACCAGCATGGGATCGACGAGCACGAGCAGCACCACGGCGACCGCCACCAGTCGAACCGGCGATGCGCTGCGGCCGAGCACGAACCCGGTGGCCGCCAGCATGGCCATCACCCCGGCCCTCAGCACCGAGGGCTCGAACCGCGTGAGCGCCATGAACCACCCCACCAGCCCCACCGTGGCCGCCCAACGCCACCATGGCCGCAGCCGACGCAGGAACGGCGCGGCCGCGGCCAGCACGAACGCGACGTTCTGCCCGGACACGGCAGTGAGGTGCGACAGACCCGACGCCCGGAAGTCGTCGACCAGCCAGCCGGGCTCGCGGCCGTCGTCGCCCAGCACCAGGCCGGTGAAGAGCGCAGCGTCGGTGGCGCTCATCGACACCTCACCGGCTCGACGCACGGTGCGGCGCACCCGGTTGCCGGCGCGAGCGAACGCCGACCCGGCGGTGACCTCGACGACCGAGTCGAGCCGCACCCGACCCACGACGTGACGTTCCTGCGAGCGTCGCCGGTTGGCCCCCAGCGGCACCCGAGTGCCCGACATCCACGCCAGATCACCGGCCGCTGCCGACGTGAGCACCGCGAATCGACCTCCGGTGACGAATGTGTCGAACCGCTCGCCGGCGATCTCCAACGTGACGCGCGAGCCGTTGCGCACCGCCGACGGATCGGACACCACCAGGGCACGCCCCGCGTAGCCGCCGAGGTGGCGGGGCACGGCGTGGCTCCAGGCATGACGGCCGTCGGCGGCGCCCGCGAGCGCGACGGCCAGGCACAGTGCCGTCACCGCCGGTCGCCGGCGCATCGCTCCGACGGCGAGCGCTGCGGGCACCATGGCCCAGCCCAGCCACACCGCCATCGACGCGCAGGCAGCCACGAGCAGCAGATCGACGTCGGTGGCCTGCCGCATCTGACGCAGGCCGAACTCGTACGATCGCGTCATGCAGGTCGTCGTCCCTCCCGTGCCGCAGGGTCCCAGGGCGTACCGCACGAGCATCCGACGCTTGGGTCCGCTGGCAGCACTGCTGCTGCCCGGCGCGGTGGGTGGCCTGGCGCTGTTGCTGGTGCGCGGCAGCGCGTCGAGCGCCCGAGGCCTGCCCGGCTTCGGCCTGGCGGTGCTGGCCGCACCGGCGCTGCTGGTGTTCGGCGTACCCATGCGGGGCGGCACCGGCACCTACGTGGCTGCTGCTCTGACGAGTGCCGCGCTGTGGTTCGGGCTGGGGGTGGTGGCGGCTCGACGCGCCACACGGCAGCCCGCTGCCACGTGGCGCGACTTCTGGCGCGAGTACGCCTGGCTCGCCGGCGGTGTGTGGTTGGGGGTGGCGCTGGCGGCACTGGCCGCCGACCTGGTGCTCGGTCGGCCGTTCCTCTGACGGCATCGGCCCTCACACGGTCACCAAGCCGCGCAGCGCATCGAGTTTGGCGGGGCCGATGCCACGCACCGAGGCCAGTTCGTCGATCGACGCGAACGGTCCGTACTGCTCGCGATGGGCCACGATGGCCGCCGCGGTGGACGGACCTACCCCCGGAAGACGATCGAGTTCGTCGACCCCGGCGGTGTTGATGTCGACCGGGCCGGGGATGGTGGTGGCCGTGGGCGTGTCGGCCGACGCCGGCGCGGGTTCGCCGATGTGCGGCACGTAGATGCGCTGACCGTCGACGAGGTGCGCGGCAAGATTGACGGCATCCGTGTCGGCCCCCGCCACCACACCACCTGCGGAGCGAATCGCATCGACCACCCGCGCCGACTCCGCCAGTCGGTACACACCGCCGTGGCGCACGGCCCCAGCCACGTCGACGATCACCGTCGTGAGCGGTGACGACGTGGTGGACGCCACCGCACGCGGCAGCGCGGTGGAACCCGACGACGAGGCCCCCGACGACGAGGCCCCCGACGACCGGTGCGTGGCGAGCGGCAACTGCGAGGTGGACGACACCGGTGGCGGCTGCACCAGCCAGTAGGCACCCACGAGCACCGCGATGACCACGGCAGCGCCGGTGACGATGCGTGCGATGCCGACCCATTCGAGCCACGTGCGCGCTCGTTGCAGCAACGAGGTGGGCGGCGATGGCCGCTCGGGGATCTCGGGCACGGTGACCTCCCACTCGCGAAGCAGGCTCGACGAGCCACTCGGACACTGATGGGGGAGGTCGTGGCCGACCATATCGGCCGGCCCGACAAAACCTCAGGAGGCGATGTGATGCAGTTCGTCGCGCACGGCGGTGGCGAGCGATCGACGCGCCACCCAGTCGGCCTCGATCTCCATCGGGATGCGCAGGTACGCCCCACGATGGCCCTTGCGGCGCAGTCGCCACATCGCGTACGCGGCGACGTAGCGCACGCTGAACCCCACCACGCCGAAGCGGCGCCACTGTCGGACGTGCACGAGTTCGTGCCGCACCAGATAGTCGGTGAGCTTGCCGCGACGCACGATGACGAGCGAGCCGAGGGTGATGCCGTCGGCGCCCTTGGGGACGGGACCGCCTTCCCAGAGTCGGTAGCCGTCGCGCTGTTCGATCGCCATCGTCCGCGAGCCTACTGCGCCCGCGCGACCCACTCCGAACGGCCGTAAAGATTCCGCTAATTCGCGCGGAACCGGCTGTCGGAGACCCTCGCCAACCTCCATCATGCAGGTGCGGGGTCCGGCTGCAAAGGATTGGAACACTCGGCGGCCGGACCCCGCGTTTGCACCGACCCACTCACAAGTGCCGCTGCGTCGACGATCCTAGTGCCGACGCCGCACGGTGGTGCCGTCGGGAACCCGACCGCGACGCGGTTCGGGCCGTCCATCACGACCGGACGCTTCTGTGACGTGCCACGATGTGCCGAAATGACCCGTGAGCAGGTCCAGCACCTGTGGTCACTTCTCAGTGATGCACACCCTTTCTCGAGGTCTTGTGTCACCGTTGTTTCACGGATGCCGGGTTCAGCCCACCACCAACCCGAACATCAGCTGATGGCAGGGGCCAAGAATCTGCTCGGCGACATCGGCGACATCATCGACGGGTCGGTCGACGAGGCGAACAGGGTGCGAACAGGAGTACCCCGGCTCCGATCACAGCACATGCCTTCCGGAACTTCACGGTGTGTCCCCTTTGGTCGGGTGATGTGTGCCGCGACCGTGGTGCCGACGCGAACCTGTCCCGGCGGGTTCGACGACTGGTGGTTCAACGCCTCGCGAGCGCCCGCACCGCCCACACCTTCGGTGCGGGCCATCTCGCGTGGTCAGTGAATGATGGTGAAGGTGAATCCGCCGGCCACCGATGGCGATGAGCCGTTCGATTCGCGGACCGCGGAGGTGAGCACGACGACCCCGGTCGGGCAGTCGATGCCGCCACCGAGATCGATCTCAACGTGTGCGGTAACCGCATTGCTCGGCATGTCGAGACTTGTGTCGTCCCAACTGAACACCGGCGTTGCCGTCACAGCACCGGCGGTCAGCGCGCTCAGGCCGACGCCCTGCACCGTGAGGCACCAGCGCCCGACGGAAATGTGACTCACCGTCACGTTCGGTGAACCAGCCACGAGCCCGAATCGGTTGACTGCGCCCCACACGAGATGGCTTGCCGCAACATCCGCCACGATCTGCGCAGGCGCCTTACCTCCAACCTTCGCGGCGTTGTCCGCCGTTGCCGCCCGCTCGGCGTACAGGTTCGTCACCTTTCCCTTACCGTTCACCATGAGCGGCGCGGTCGCCGAGGACTTCGTCAACAGGCGCAGCGCCGGCGCCGTCCCGGTGTTCTGGATCGTGGTCGTCGCGTTCGCAGCGTTGATCTTGCCGAGCACGAGGCTCGAACCGGTCGCGGCGTACGTGATGGCGTCGGTGGCGGCGAACAGCAGCACGCCGGCTCCGATCACAGCGAGTGCCTTCTGGAGCTTCATGGCGTGTCCCCTTGGGTCGGGTGATGATGCGCGTGACGGTAGTGGCGATCTCACTACCCGACCGACAGCGCCTGCAGCGGTCGCGGCCGTGGTGGCGTTCACCACCTCCGGCGCCGACCGCGCCTGGCTCGTTCCTGCAGCTTGGGGTGACCTCACCGGAAGCTGGCGTGAGGGGCGGACCGTCGACCGAGTGCACTTCCTCAACCGCACGATTCGGGTCGACCGTCAGTTGGTGACCCTCGCCGGTCAGGCACCTGCGTTGGGCCCACTCAGACCGACAGCAGCGCCTGCACAATCGGAACGGCGCAACGATCCGGCGCAACGCGTTCGGGCAAGGTCTGGCGCCGATCGATCGAACGGCGAACGCCGAGGCCGCTCGGACGAAGCAACCGACGGTGATCGTCGACGGCAGACCGCACGACCTTCGCCACAATGCGGCATCGGTGATGATCGAGCAGGGGTCGAGCGTGAAGGCCGTGCAGCACCAGCTCGGCCACGCGAAGGCGAGCACCACGCTCGACACGTACGCCCACCGTTGGCACCACGCCGAGGACACAACACGCTCCACTCTCGAAGCGGGTCTGGCACATGGTGTGTCACCGTTGTGTCACGACAAGGCAGTCGGCGAGTGAAACATGCCTCTCACCTGCGGTTATATCAGTACCCCGGGTCGCTGGGCCAGTTGGGCTGGAACAGATGCCACTGCTCGGGCGAACGGCGGATGAGGAACTCGAGCTCGTACGCCAGGTTCTGGGTGATGCGGGTGACGTCGTCGCGCAGGCCGCCTCGGCGCTGCAACGACAGCGGTGGGCGCACCACGGCATGATGACCGTTGTAGTCGGAGGTGAAGTACACCCCCACCGGCAGGATCGGGGCACCCGTGCGCAGGCCCAGCGTGGCGGGCCCGGCCGGCAGCGTGGTGCGTTCGCCGAAGAACTCCACCTCCACGCCATTGCGGTCGAGGTCGCGGTCGCACAGCAGGCACACGATCTGGTTCTCGCGCAGCGCCTTCAACACCGCTGGCCCTGCGTTCGGACCGGTGGACACCACGGTCATCCCCAATGCCTGGCGCAGGTCGGCGAACCACTCGAACAGTTCGGGCGGTTCGAGCGCCTCCACCACGACCGTGAGCTTGTAGCCCTGGTCGGTCATCCATCGACCGGCCCATTCCCAACCACCCAGGTGCGGCAGGGCGAAGATGCAGCCGTTGCCGTGTTCGAGCGCCTCGGTGATGTGCTGGAAGCCGTCGACCGTGAACCCGCGAGCCACCGTCTTCTTGCTGAGCGACGGCAACCGGAAGCTCTCGACGTAGTAGCGGGCGTAGCTGTCGAACGCCTGCTGCACCGCCACCCGCAACGAGTTGGAACGAATGGCCGGATTCACTCGGCGCAGGTGCCGTTCGATCATCTCGCGCTTGGCCGCACCGGTGACGTTGGCGCCGAAGCCGAACGGCACGACCGCCGCGTTGGCGAGCGGGCCCGGCGTGAGCCGAGCGGCGAGCGACCCGAGGCGGTACGCGCCGACGGTGGCGGCGTCGAGCGCCTTGGATCGGCGCGGTCCGTCGTCAGTCACGGCGAACGGGTCGACCCGTGCGCGCGATGCGCGTGCGGCGGCGCTCGGTGCGCACCACCCGTCGGGTCTGCCGACGGCTGCGACGCATCTCGATCTTCTCGAGCGTGACCGGGGCAACTGCCGCCTGCTTCCACACCTTGAAGAATCGCTGCACGGCCGTGATGGCGGTGAGGGCCAGCATCGCCCACAGAATGGGCACCAGCAGCGCCGGGAACAGCAGGCCGAGGCAGAGCGCAATGATGCGCTCGGCACGCTCCATGAGCCCACCCTTGGCGTCGAGGCCGAGCGATTCCGCCTTGGCACGCATGTAGCTGATGATGGAACTGAGCGCCATGATGCTGAACGGCAGCATGGCCATGTGGGCCGACTTGGTGGAGCCGAAGTACCAGGCCACACCGCCGAAGAGCAGCGCATCGGCGAACCGATCGATGGTGGAGTCGAAGAAGGCGCCGCGCTGGCTCGACGAGTTGGACGCCTTGGCGAGCGCACCGTCGAGAAGATCGGGCACCGCCGCGAGCACCACGAGCAGCAATCCCAGGCGCAGCGAGCCCATGCCGATGGCGACCGCCGCACCGACGGCCACGACCAGGCCCAGCACCGTGAGGTGATCGGGGCTGAGGCCGGTGCGCCGCAGGCCATTGCCGATCGGCTTCACGGCCTTGTCGACCGGGGTACGGAATTTTCCGTCGAACATCGTGCTCAATCTACCCCACCGCGGCACGATGTAGGGATGAGCGGTTCATCCCCCGACGATCTGGCGATCACGTTCCGATCGATCACGCGCCGCTGGCGCGAGGCCCAGGGCACAGCGGCCGACGAGGTCGTTGCCGATCCGCACCGCGAGCTCTCGGCCGCGTTGCACACCGCCGGTACCGTGCTGGGCGTGGCGGCCGACCCCGAGTCGATCGCCGATGCGATCCAGCATCGTCCGGCCGCGGAATGGACCGACCAACTGCTCGACCAGCTCCGCGGCATCGCCTTGCAGGTGGGCGCACTGCTGCGCCGGGCAGCCACCTTGGCCGACGACGCCTGAGGCGACGAACGCGCCTACACGTTCCAGTCGTCGAGCGGGTTGTCCTGCACCATGTGCTCGACCACTCCCCCGTCGACCGCATCGACCAGCACCAGCCCACGTCGGCGAGGCGGGTCTTCGGCCGAGTACACCAGCACTCGCCAGGTGGGACGGCTGCGCAGCCCGCGCCACACCTGTTGCGCCGAGGCGTGACCGACGGCGAACCCCACGGCACCCTGCGCAGCGACGAGCGCCTCCTTCTCGTCGACGTGCATCCGCCACCCCGACGTGAACGAGAACAGCGCCACGGCACCGAGCAGGATGGCCGCCCACAGATACCCGTCGTTGACCAGCGGCGACGACGTGCGTGACGTGGCCCACAGGAGCAGGCAGATGGCGGCGATGCCCGTGTAGATGTAGGCGGGGCGGCGACGCCGGCTGTTGTCGGGGAACTCGTAGGGGCCGACGTAGCCCGCGGCGTCGAGGTCGTCGGGCAGTTGGTCGCGAACCTCGTCGCCGTTGGGTGTGGCCATGTCGCTCATCAGGAACACAAGCGTACGCGCTCACCCCGGGTGTGCCACGATGACGCCATGACGACCTTCCGCACCGAGCAGGTGACCTGCGGCGACGACGGCACGATGGACCTCCACCTGTGGACACCCGACGAGGCTCCCCGAGCAGCCGTCCTGCTCATCCAGGAGATCTTCGGCGTCGGCCCGTACATCCGCGCCGTGGCCGAACGACTTGCCGCTGCGGGCTACCTGGTGGGCGCCCCCGACGTGTTCTGGCGTTTCGCGCCCAACTTCGAGGCCGGGCACGACGAAGCGGGCCTGGGAGAAGCGTTCGCCAAGGTGCAACAGCTCGACTTCCCGCAGGCCGTCGCCGACTGCGCCACCGCGCACGCCCACCTGTCGGCACGTCCGGGCATCGAGTCGCCTGCTGCCGTGATGGGCTTCTGCCTCGGCGGCACGCTGGCCTGGGGCGTTGCGCTGGCCACTGAGCCGTCGGTGTGCGTGAGCTACTACGGCTCGGGTGTGCCCTCGATGCTCGACGGGATCGACCACGTGCACTGCCCCACGCTGTTCCACTTCGGCAACACCGACGCGTACATTCCCAGCGAAGGTGTCGAGGCAGTCGACGCTGCGATCGCCGGCCGCGAGGGCTTCGTGCTCAACGTCGAGACCGCCGGGCACGCGTTCGACAACCACGAGAGCGAGATGTTCTGGAACGAGAGCGCCGCCAAGGCCGCCTGGGCCAAGACGATGGCGTTCTTGCAGCTGTACCTGCCTGCCTGACGACGCGGTTCAGTCGAACAGACCCGGGTGCCGATCGGCGCTGGGGGCCGGGAGGCCGATGTGGTGGTAGGCGACCGGCATGGCGATGCGGCCGCGTGGCGTGCGAGCGATCATGCCCTGCTGGATGAGGAACGGCTCGTACATGTCTTCCACCGTCTCGGGCTGCTCGCCCACACTGATGGCCAGCGTGCTGAGCCCCACGGGACCACCACCGAACTGCTGACAGATGGCGTGGAGGATGGCCCGGTCGACCTTGTCGAGACCGCGCTCGTCGACGCCGAACACCCGTAGCCCCTCACGAGCCGTCGACTCGGTGACCGTGCCGTCGCCGCGCACCTGCGCGTAGTCGCGCACGCGCCGCAGCAGACGGTTGGCGATACGCGGGGTGCCGCGTGAACGTCGGGCGATCTCCCAGGCGCCCTCGCCCGACACCTCGACCTTCAAGATGCCCGAGGCGCGACGCACGATGGCCTCGAGTTCGTCGTCGGCGTAGTAGTCGAGGCGAGCCACGAGCCCGAACCGGTCGCGCAACGGACCGGTGATCATGCCCGTACGAGTGGTGGCGCCCACCAGGGTGAATCGCGGCAACGGCAGGCGAATGCTGGACGCCGCCGGACCCTTGCCCACCACGATGTCGAGCTGGAAGTCTTCCATCGCCGGATAGAGGATCTCCTCGACCGCACGTGACAGCCGGTGGATCTCGTCGATGAACAACACATCGCCTTCCTCCAGCTTGGTGAGGATGGCGGCGAGATCGCCGGCACGTTCGAGTGCCGGACCCGAGGTGATGAGCAGGTGCACGCCCATCTCGGCGGCGACGATGCCCGCCATGCTGGTCTTGCCCAATCCGGGTGGACCGGCGAGCAACAGGTGGTCGGCCGCCTGGCCGCGGCGACGAGCGGCCTCGAGCACGATGTCGAGGTGCTCTTTCAGCTCGCGCTGGCCGATGAAGTCGTCGAGCCGTTTGGGCCGCAGACCGACTTCGTCGGCCTCCTCGTGCTCGGTGACGGGCGATGGGTCGAGGAATTCGTCACGCACGTTTGGCTCCCAACAGCTTCAGCGCATCACGCAACAGCGTGGAGGCCCCGGCGGTGGACGGCAGTTCGCGCAGCGCATCGCGAATCTCGTCGGGACCGTAGCCCAGACCGGCGAGTGCCTCACGCACATCGCCCACCGCGGTGCCACCGCCACCTCCGATGGGCACCGGATCGAGCATGGGGAGATCGAGCCGGTTGCGCAGCTCGATGAGCAACCGCTCGGCGGTCTTCTTGCCGACGCCGGGCACCAGCGTGAGCGCGGACTGATCGCCCGTGGCGACGATGTCGACGAGCGCCGACGGCGAGTGCGTGCCCAGGATGGCCAACGCCAGTGCAGGGCCGATGCCGTGCGTGGCGATGAGCACCTGGAACGTGGTGCGTTCGTCGCGGTGCAAGAACCCGAACAGCTGCTGCGCGTCGTCGCGGATGTGGTGGTGCACGTGCAGGAACGCAGTGGACCCCGGCTCGAGCTCGGCGAGGGTGCGTGGCGTGACCGAGACGAGGTAGCCCACACCGCCGACCTCGAGCAACACGGTGGCGTCGTCGGTGCGGTCGAGCACGGTGCCGCGCAACGACCCGATCATCGTCCCACCGCCGGAGCGGCCTGCGAGGCCTGTGAGGCCTGCTGGCTGATGCGGGCCCGCATGGGCGCGGCGGCCAGGTAACACAACGCGAGGGCTGCGGCGTCGGCTGCGTCGGCGGGTTTCGGTGGTGCCGACAGCCCCAACCGCACCTGCACCATCTTCTGCACCTGCGCCTTGTCGGCACCGCCCCAGCCGGCAACGGAGTCCTTCACCTGGTTGGGCGTGAACTGCATCACGTCGCAGCCCGCCGCGTAGGCCTCGGCGAGGGCGAGACCACTGGCCTGCCCGACACTCATCGCCGTGCGGACGTTGGACTGGAAGAACACCTGCTCGACGGCCACGGCGTACGGGTGGAACTCCACGAGCAGCGCAACGAGCTCGCGCTGCAGCTCGGCCAGACGCGCCGGCAAGGTGGCGGTGGTGGGCGTGCGGATGACACCCAGCGCCACGGGGCGTACCTGCGGACCAACGGCGTGCAACACGGCGTAGCCGCAGCGCGTGAGGCCCGGATCGATGCCCATGACGGTGATCCCTGCTGCGCGATCCGATACGAACACGTGTACGAGGATAGCGCATCAGCGACGATCGAGCGGGTATTCGACGCGACGTGTGGCAACGTGTGCGGATGCTGGTTTCATCCCGCGTTCGATTGCTCGAGCTGGCCGCAGCACTCACCGTCGCCGCCGTGCTCGT
>Ga0075026_100000090_pt1 | contig 29259 bp, 24 predicted proteins | sample Str012_2_FD_71392 | JGI IMG/M metagenome (GOLD analysis project Ga0075026, IMG submission 71392) | Freshwater sediment microbial communities in response to fracking from Pennsylvania, USA - Straight Creek_MetaG_SC_2012 | ecosystem: Environmental > Aquatic > Freshwater > Creek > Sediment... | reverse complement strand
ATGCAGGTTATTAAAGCAGCTGGTATATCAATGCCCGCTGAAATTGCTATTGTAGGTTTTGCCAATGAAGCTTTTGGCGAATACCTTACGCCTTCGCTTTCTTCTGTTAACCAGCAAACAGTTACCATGGGAGAAGAAGCGGCAAAATTGTTTTTCGAACTCATGAAAAGCGGCGATGCCTATGCCGGTAAACCCCGGAAAAAAGTACTGCGGCCCGAACTGATATGCCGCCAGTCAAGCACCCGTAGTTTTTGATGCAACCGTTATAGTATGGGTCCTTCCGCATACATTGCAAGCAATCAGGTCCCTGTAAAATCCACGCAAATTTTTATTCCGGCTTCCCTACATAAATTCTTTTTGAATGATGCAGAAATCCATGCCAGCAAACAATGCGGCTGTTTTGTTTTTTGGGCCTTTGCAGGATGCAGGCCTGTTGCATAAAATGCATTTGCTGCTTTTTGCAATGCTGGCAGTTGTATTGGCTGCTGCGCAAATGCCGGTAGATATCCATGAATTTAATAAAAGCAGCGGCTGCACCGTATATACAAAAAAAAAATTACTGACCGTATCCTGGCCCGCCGGCGGCAAATCAAAAGGAGTGCTGGTGATAAACCTGCAAAACAACCAGCCCTTGTTCAGCAGCATACAACTAATAGATAGATCGCAGTCAGTAGAGCTTGTAAAAAACGTTGACCCTGCTTTTGTGCTCACTGTTGGCAAACGTGATTTGGTATCACAAAACGGCTGGAATATTTTTTTTGACAAAGTGCCGCTGAAGCCACATGCCAGCTATGTGCTGCAATTGAACAAGCAATCCGCTTCCGTTAGCAGTGTTGGCAGTCGCACCATCATTAAAGCAGGGCAGGTAAGCGCCGCCGGTTTTACAGGAGATTTAGAGATCACTTTGTACAATGGCAGTCCATTGTTAAACATCGCTGCGGTAATGGCCACTGCTGCCGATTCAACAGCCATTGTATATGATGCAGGTTTGATTGGCAGAGAAAAAAACTGGCGACATATTTCATGGGCCGGCGTGGAAAATAAAATGAACAGCACTGCTGCCAGGATGGAGGATACCAGCATTAACCAGGCGGTGAAATACAGAACCATTATCGGCGGCAATGAAAAAGGCAGCATTGCCGTATTTCCTGCCCCACACCAGTATTTTTACCCCCTGGATGAAGCATTCAATTTAAGTTTTACCTGGTTTGGCAATCAATACAATCATATGCTGGAAAGTTATGGCATGGGCATACGACAGGATTTATACGGCGACAAAAGATATGTACCCTGGTTCAATGCGCCACCCCATACAGCGCAAAGGCTCAATTTCTTTTGTTACATCAGCACCGCTGCGGCGCCCGCCGTATTGGCAAAAGTAAAAGCGTTTACTCACGGTGATGCCTACCTGCCGATGGAAGGGTATAAAACAATGGCCAGCCATTTTCACAACGAGGAGGTGATGAAAGTGATATTGGCCGGAAAGCCGGAACCGGATACACCCAATTTTGTAAAAGTGTTTAAGGCAACGGGCATCGATATCGTTCACCTGGCAGAGTTTCATTACACCGCACATCCTAAAGGACCGGCAGAACAAAGGCTGGCAGAGTTAAAAGCATTGTTTGCCATGTGCAGCAAACATTCCGGTAATCATTTTCTTTTATTACCGGGAGAAGAACCCAATGAATTTTTCGGCGGACACTGGCTGGAGTTTTTTCCCAAACCGGTTTACTGGATAATGGCCAGAAAAAAAGACGAGCCATTTGTAACGGTGGATCCTGTTTATGGTAAAGTATACCGCATTGGAGATGCCGGTGAAATGCTTGACCTGCTGGCAAAAGAAAATGGCCTGGCCTGGACAGCGCATGCAAGAACAAAAGGCTCCACCGGTTTTCCGGATGCTTACAAAGAAGAAAATTTTTTTCTTTCCGATCGTTTTTTAGGCGCTGCCTGGAAAGCCATGCCGGCGGATCTTTCGCAACCAAGGCTGGGCAAAAGGGTGTTGGATGTAATGGATGATATGAACAACTGGGGTTTGAAAAAGAAAGTATTGTCGGAAGCCGATTTGTTTACCATTGAACCCGGAAATGAAATGTATGCCCACCTGAATGTAAATTACCTGCAATTAAAACAACTGCCATTGTATAAAAATGGATGGCAGCCGGTGCTGGATGCATTGCAGCAGGGCAGGTTTTTTTCAACAACGGGCGAAGTGCTGATTCCGTCTTTTTCAGTTGATGGTAAGCGCAGCGGTGAAACGGCATTGCTTTCGCCCTTGGGAAAAACGATGGTCTCCTTTCAGGTACAGTGGACCTTTCCACTCCAATTTGCAGAAATTATTTCCGGCGATGGGCAGCAGGTATTCCGGCATAAAATTAATTTAAACAAAACAACGGCATTTGGATCGCAATCCATTCGGGAGGCCATCAATTTAAAGGGCAGGAGATGGGTGCGCCTGGAAGTATGGGATGTTGCGGCCAATGGTGCATTTACACAAACCGTTTGGCTTCAATAAAAGTAAATTCAAAAGTTATTATACAATGAGAGCATTGTTCCTGGCCATGATTTATTTTTCGCTGGCAATGGTGGTGAGCCGCAGTTATTTTATCTTAAGAAAGCTGCAGCATGCAAGGCCACAGTCAGAAAAAAAGCTACTGGTAAATAACGGCAGCTTCCAGCCGAAGCATGGCGATATAAAATGGGAAAGCAGTTCGCTCCAGCGAATCTCACCTGCAGCTGTAAACGCTTTTTATCCACGCATGGTACAGCTGCCGGATGAAAGCCTGCTGCTTGCTTATGCATCCAAAGGCAATATTGTGGTACAGAAATGTTTGACTGGCACCGGGCAATGGCAGGAGGGGATAGTGGCTGCAGCACAAGTGGAGGGCATTAATATGGATACACCGGAATTGCTGCAACTGCAGAACGGCGAGATCCTGCTTTGTTACAATGGCCGCCCACAGGGCGCTTTAAGAAAATTGCCGGAAGCAGGAAAGCGATTCGACATCAGGATAAAAAGAAGCAGTGATGCAGGAACCAGCTGGAAAGATGAAAAAATTTTGTACCAGGCGGGAACGTCATTTAAAGATGGTTGCTGGGAACCGGCGGCCATCCAGTTGCCTTCGGGCGAAATACAATTGTATTTTTCTGATGAGGGTATTTATACCGAAAGCAATGAACAGAATATTTCGATGTTGCGTTCTGCAGACAATGCTGCAAGCTGGTCTGCCAGGCCGGTTATCATCAGCTTTCGTAAAAACAGCCGCGATGGTATGCCGGTGCCGCAGTGGTTGCCCAAACAGCAGCGGGTGGCAATGGCCATTGAAGACCCGGGTATAAAAAATTTCAAACCTGCTATCATCCATTCAAATGCAATGGGCCAATGGACTGCAATAGATAAAGACGTAGAAAGCCTGCGTGTGCCGGCACTGGCAGAAAAACTGGCCGATACGGTGTATGCAGGGGCGCCCTACCTGCGGCGGTTTTCAAATGGCATTACGGTGCTGTCTTACCAGTCTTCCGAAAACAGGGCAGGAAAAAATACGGAAGCCGATGCGGTGATGGTTGTTGCAACCGGTAATGATGCCGCAGAAGCATTTCAGCACTCCTCCATCCCGTTTGCCGTGCCCGAAGGGTTTCATGCTTTGTGGAATTCAGTTTGTATCACCCGTGGCGACACGATTATTGCCCTTACTTCCACCAATGCGTTTTCAAAATCAGCTTCAGAAATCTGGATGATAAAAGGAACGCTTCAATAATGGCAAAGCGCCTGCAAAACCCTGGGATGGCCATTCGCTTATTAATGTGTATTTTGCCACATGTCTTTATTTGTTGCATCCCTCAATTCGGGCAGTAATGGAAACTGTTATTATGTTGGTAACAGCAAGGAAGCGGTATTGGTGGATGCTGGTATCAGTTGCCGTGAAATTGAAAAAAGAATGCACAGCCTTGGGCTCGACCCGCTAAAACTGAAAGCGCTTTTTGTTTCGCATGAGCATACGGATCATATCAGCGGCATTCCTTCGTTCATTAAAAAATATAAAATACCGGTATATATTACGCCACGCACTTACAGGGCCTGTGGCTTTTTGCTGGATCCGCGACTGGTGCATTCTTTCAACCCCTTTGAGCCGGTGCAGGCTGGGGCTCTTTCCATTACCGCTTTTCCAAAATGGCACGATGCCATCGACCCGCATAGTTTTATTGTAAGTGGAGAAGGCATTAATGCAGGAGTTTTTACCGATATCGGCGCTCCCTGCAAAAATGTAATTCAGTATTTTAAATTGTGCCACGCCATATTTCTTGAAGCAAACTACGACGAAGCCATGCTAGCCGCCAGCCGGTACCCGGTTTTTTTGCGCAACCGCATCAGCGGCAAACACGGGCACCTGAGCAATGCGCAGGCCCTGGAATTGTTTGCGGCGCACAAGCCTTCTTTCATGACCCATGTTTTTCTCTCACATCTTTCCAAAGAAAACAACAACCCGCAGCTGGCTGAGGATTTGTTCAACAGCCAGGCAAATGGCACCCGCATTGTACATGCATCACGCTATGCAGCCACGGCCGTGTATGAAATTGTGGCCAGCGGATTGCCGGCAGCCTTACCGGCCCGTACCGCTTTGCGCGGTAAAAAAATGGCCCAGCCAAAATTGCAGTTGCGGTTGTTTTAGTTTCAGGCAATCCTTACTATAATATATTGCTGCTGATTTCAATCAAGCAGTTCAGTAGCATTCTAAAAACCAGGTTTTGCTATTGATTGATCTGCCGCAAGCGGATTGCGTACTCCTTCTACATGAGATTATGTACCGGATTGAATGTTTACACTTAGTAGCCTAAAAACGCCGCTGCTGCGAATAATAGTTCGCCCCATTCCCCGTTTGCTATTTACACGTATGGTAATGAAAGCCGAATATAGGCCCGATAATTATCATACTTGTATTCAAATCCTGAAAAACCGTGTGGTTTTAATCTCTACTGTATGAACAAGTTGTTATTAAAGAAGATTACCATCTTTCTGACTGTAGATGAACAGACCATTGATACTTATTTTAACCCGCATGATCCATCTCCCATTTATAAAAGGCAGCTTAACCAGGATTTTGAGGGGTATATTATGTCATCCATCGTTGCCATTAAACGATACTCGGAGATAAGGTATAAACTGGTATGCAATAAAGAGACAGACGAACAGTTTGTGGAGCCTTTAATCCACTCCATCCGCCGCCATTTCTCCATTCAGAAGTCTATCAAAGAATCGGAGTTTTTGAAGTTTAAAAAAAGCTCCTATAAATTACTGGCCGTTAGCCTGGTAATGGTAATGCTCTGCCAGATTTTTTTAGTGACTTTCTTAAAGAACAATGAGAACCTGCACTACATGCTGGGCAATGCCGTAGAAATCTTCAGCTGGGTGATTCTGTGGAAACCCATCGACAAACTGATTTTTTACTGGAACCCTTTTCTGAAAGAGATTTCAATATTAAACAGGCTGATGAATGCAGAAGTTATCATCAGCGAACGGTATACGGCCGAGATGAAGTTTCCTGAAAAAAAATATGCGTAGCGCAGTCATCATATGCTTTGCGCTGCTGGCCTTTTTACAGGGCAGTGCTCAGGCAAAAATAAGTTTTGAGCAATACTCATTTATGGGCGGTGGCCAATCCAGCCTGCTGGCACCAGTGGCCCATTACCAAAGCAGCAGCAAATGGTATGCGGAGGCCCGTTATAATTACGAAGACATCAACACTTTTTCTTTGTATGCGGGCCGCACTTTCTCCGCCGAAAATACTTTCTCCTGGTCGCTTACACCGCTGATTGGTGGCATGACGGGAAGGCTCAATGGCGGTTCGGTTGGGTTGAACTCAGCCATGCGTTTCAAAAAATTCAACTTCTCTTCACAGGCGCAATACAGCATATCTGCCGGCACGCGGTATGATAATTTTTTTTACAACTGGTCTGAAGTATGGTACGAGCCGCTCGACTGGATCTATACTGGTATTGCAATACAGCATACAAGGCTTTATGCCAGCAATGCAATTGTAGATCCCGGTATCCTGCTGGGTTTTTCTTACAAGCAATGGAGTTTTCCTTTGTATGGTTTCAATCCTTTTGCCACGGAAAGATATTTTGTGGCGGGCATTAATTGGGAGTGGAACCATGTTAAAAGCAAACGACACAAAACAGATCCCCCGCTGGTAAATGCCCTTCCCACTGAATAATGCGGTAATATAAATTGCTTCCCTAAAATAAAAAAATTACTGAAAACACTTAGTGAACCGTAAGTGATCAATGATAGAAATAAATCGCAATATGTTTAAATTAATTTTTGGTTAAAACGTTTAATACGGGTCCATCAACGAAAATCCAAGTCTAAAATCCATTGCATGAAAAACCTTTCATTCTGTCTTGCACTTATTTTCTGTGCGGCTACTTTGTCTGCGCAAATAGGTGTGGGAACCACTACCCCCAACTCTACGCTCGACGTACGTGGCTCCATGTCTTTTAATTACCGTGCTTTTACTGCATCCACATCTGCTGCTGTAACCGATAACATGCTGGTATTTACCGGCACATCGGCAGCAACGCTTACTTTGCCCGATGCGGCTACCTGTATTGGCCGGGCTTACTGGCTAAAAAACACCAGTTCAAACATCTCTTTGCTAACGGTGGCAACCACTTCTTCGCAAACCATTGATGGGCTTACAACCTGGCTGCTGGATGAAGCGAATGAAAGCGTTCGCGTGGTAAGCAATGGCAGCAACTGGAATGTAAGTGCACAGAGTTTGCCTACCGGTTCCGGTACCAACTGGAGTATGGGTGGCAACAGTGTTCCTTCTTTAAAAAGTGTAGGAACGATCAATAATTTTGATTTGCCTTTTATCACCAGCAATACAGAAAAGATGCGCCTGAGCAGTGCAGGAAACCTTGGCATTGGAACCAACACTTTCAACGGTACGAACCCGGAGAAGCTGGTGGTAGATGCGGGCACCACTACTTCTGTAAATGCCATTGTAGGAAAAGGCAGCATTAATAATTACCTGCAGTTAAACATCCAGAATCTTTCAGCCGGCACCGGTGCTTCTTCGGATGTTGTGGCCACGGCAGACAATGGAAATGAAAGCAGCAACTATGTAGACATGGGCATTAACAGCAGCACCAATACCAGTGGTACGATGGGCGCTGCCAATGATGCATACCTCTATAACAACGGTCAGAATTTTTTACTGGGTACCGGAACCGCGGCCAAATCACTCATTTTTATGACGGGGGGTACTTCACAAGCTTCCAATGAAAGAATGCGTATTGATGGTTCGGGTAATGTGGGCATTGGCATCAGCAATCCAGCCTATAAACTTCATATTAATGCGGCCAGCAATCCTTTGTACCTGGCCGGTGTGCAAACGGGTGCTAATTCAGACAGTGTGCTTACCATTATAAATGGCGTGGTTAAAAAAATCAGCCCATCGGCCATTAGTGCCTGGGGCCTGGCGGGCAATGCGGGCACCAGTCCTTCGTCTAATTTTTTAGGTACCACAGATGCACAGGCATTTGTGCTAAAAGTAAATGGTACCCAAACCGGCAGGTTCGATCAGAACTCACTGGCGCTGGGTATTGGTGCTACTACCAACAATGCAACACAATCTTATGCATTGGGCAGCAGCGCAACCGTTGGTTTCAATAAAACCAATGCCTATGCCATCGGCGCCAGCGCGGCCGTTAATGCCGACAATTCATTTGCCATCGGCAACAGTGCCGTATCAAACGGTACCAATTCATTTGCCATTGGCAATAGCGCAGCAGCAAACAATACCAATTCCGTGGCAATAGGTTCGGGGGCTGTTACTGCCTACAGTATTACAGATGCCATCGCCATCGGCGACAATGCCACCGCCAATAATTCCAATTCAATTGCCATTGGAAGCAACAGTACACTGGCCAGCAAAACCGTTACCAACGCAGCCAGTGCTATTGCCATTGGTACCACTGCGGCGGCCAACAGCGCCAACGCCATCGCCATGGGCACAGGATCTACCGTTGGTTATAGTCTTACCAACCCGGTTGCCATTGGCGCCGGAAGCCTGGTAAACGGCAGCAACGGTGTGGCCATCGGCAACGGAAGCAGTATCAGCTTTATCGCAAATGCCACCGTAGTGGGCGCCGGCGCTTCTGCCAGCAGCACCGCTACCAACTCTACTGCTATTGGGTACAATGCTTCTGCCACACTTGCCAATGAAGTAATACTGGGCGACCGCAGCAATGCCAGCTTATCGGTAGGTATTGGTACAGAAAGTTTTTCTGGCAGCAACCGGGAGAAATTTCTGGTAGACAATGGAGCCAGCGGCAATACCAATTACCAGAATGTAATAGTGGGCAAGGGCAATACCAACAGCTATGCACAGCTGAATATTCAGAATAGCAATGCGGGAACCGGTGCCAGTTCAGATGTGGTAGCCACCGCCGACAATGGAAATGAAAACAGCAACTATATTGATATGGGGATAAATTCCAGCACCTATACCGCAACGGGTATACTGGGTGGTGCTAATAATGCCTACCTGTTTACTACAGGCAATGATTTTGTGATTGGCAATTCTACCAACAACAAGAGCCTGATATTTTATACAACAACTGGTGGTACCAATACCGAGCGTGTGCGGATAGCCAGCACCGGCCTGGTTCCTGGCCAGGACAATACTTATACAAACGGAACTTCTACCAACCGCTGGTCGGCAGTATGGTCGGCCAATGGTACCATCCAGACATCCGATATCCGGCTGAAGAAAAATATTGTACCGCTGCAATATGGTTTAAATGAAGTGCTGAAAATGAAACCGGTGAGCTACGACTGGAAAGACAATTCGGGTAAAAACAAAATTGGATTGATAGCGCAGGAAGTAAAAAAATTAGTGCCGCAGGTAGTGGTGGGCGATGAAACAAAAGAAAACCTGGGGATGAACTATGCCGAGCTGGTACCTGTTTTAATCAACTCCATCAAAGAACTGAATAAAAAAATTGAAGACCTGCAGGCGCAAATCAGCCAGCAAAAGCAACAGAAGTAACCAGTAAGGGCAAACAACCTAAGGGTATTGTTGTAGACAATTAAAAATTAATATGTAAAAGCGATAATAAATAGTAATAAACATATATAATTTTCACCGATTGCGTTCTAGCTCTTGTAATAAAAAACCAAACCATCATGCAAAAAAAGTACGTTCTATTTACGGCAGCAATTTTAGCCATATCATGCGCCAATGCGCAAATAGGTGTGGGTACCACCACACCCAATTCAACACTGGATGTTCGCGGATCACTTTCAACCAGCTACAGGGCTTTCAGCGCCAGTAGTTCGGCAGCTACATCAGACAATATGCTTGTATTTACCGGTACGGCCGTGGCCACATTAACATTGCCCGATGCCACAACTTGTGCCGGCCGTGTATATTGGGTAAAAAGCACCAGTTCCAATGCATCTGCACTTACCATTGCCACTACATCATCTCAAACAATAGACGGACTTACTAATTGGATACTTTCACAAACCAATAAAGCCATCAGTGTTATCAGCGATGGTGCCAACTGGGTAATAGGAGCGGAGAGTTTGCCCGGAAACGGCACAGCCTGGGTACCCGGCGGTAATGGCGTGGTAGCGGCACAGAATATTGGAACCACCAGCAATTTTGATTTCCCTTTTATTACCAACAATACAGAGAAAATGCGTTTAACCAGAGCCGGTAACCTGGGTTTGGGCACTACAACCTTTAATGGTACAAATCCGGAAAAACTGATTGTAGACGGTGGCGCTACTGGTAATACCAATTTTCAGAATGTAATTGTAGGCAAAGGAAATACCAACAGCTATTCACAGTTGAATATTCAAAACAGCAATGCCGGCACCGGGGCCAGTTCCGATGTGGTGGCAACTGCCGATAATGGCAATGAGTTTACCAATTATGTTGATATGGGCATCAACAGCAGCGCCAATACCAGCGCAGTGATGGGCGGCATTAATGATTCTTACTTGTACAATATGGGGCAAAACTTCCTGGTTGGTACAGGTACTGCCGCAAAATCACTGGTATTTATGACCGGCGGTACAACACAGTCTACCAACGAAAGAATGCGCATCAGTGGTACCGGCCTTGTAGGTATTGGTACAACTGGTTCAATTTCTTTGCTGGAAGTAGGTAACTCTTCTTCAACGGCTACCTCAGCCATTGCAACAAAAACATCTACCTCCGTTTCTGCCTTTGCACCTGCTACTTATGGCGATTACAACGGCGGCGTTATACAATCAACATACCCGGGTGGTGCTACTGGCCAGATGCTGAATATTGTTGCAGCCGGTGCCAACAGCGGTAACTGGCCTTCTAATATTTCATTCTGGACAAGAAACAGCGGTGGTACCAATTCTTCTGAAAAAATGCGGATCGATAATGCAGGCAACGTTGGTATTGGATGTACTTCTCCCAACTATAAATTGCAGGTAGTAGGCGATATTGCTGCACAAGGAGGAACTTTAAGGGCCGCATCTGCTGTAGTTAGTACTACCATTACAGCCTGTTCTGATATACGGTACAAGAAAAATATTTCGAACCTGAACAATGCACTGGACAATGTTATGAAACTGCAGGGCGTAACCTATAACTGGAAAGTAAGCGAATTTCCTGACAAGTTTTTCAACGACAAGAAACAGATTGGTATCATTGCCCAGGACCTGGAAAAAGTATATCCCGAGCTGGTAGAAACAGATGCCCAGGGCTATAAAACAGTTGATTATTCTAAAATGACGCCCATCCTCATTGAGTCAATTAAAGAACAACAGCGCCAGATAAAAGGGCAGCAGGAGCAAATTGATTTGCTGAAAAATGAAATTGAACAAATAAAGAAATCAATAGCAGGTTCAAAAAAATAAACGCCGGTTTTCAGAAATTGAAAATCCGGGCGGTAAAACCCCATTCAATAATCTGCTAAAATGAAATTATGAAACGAGTTATAAAAACTATTTCCTTATCTGTGACCCTGCTTACTGGTGTGGTACATGCACAGGTAAACCTGCAGAATACAGGTACGCTCTACATTAGCGGAGCGCCGGATATTTTGTATGTCAACGGTGCATTTACCAATGCATCCACCGCTGCACTTACCAACAATGGCAATTTGTATGTATTGCAAAACCTGGTGAATGACCAGGCGGCCATGACGGTGGGCACCGGTACCCTGTATTTTAATGGCAGTGCTGCACAAACATTTTCCGGTGCGCAGTTGTTCAAAACTTTTAACCTGGTTACCAATAACAGTGCGGGCATTACGCTCAACAATGATCTAAGTGTTAGCGGGGCGCATACGTTTACAACTGGTGTGATTACCACTTCGGCAACGCCCAATTACCTGAGGTATGAAGCCGGCGCTTCTTATTCAGGAGATGGCGATGCACAGCATGTAAAAGGCTGGGTACGCAAAACCGGAACTACCAATTTTGTATTTCCATTGGGCAATGGCACCGTGGAAAGAACTATTGGAGCAAGTACGCTTTCCGCTTCTTCTGTTTTTAATGCGCAATATGCGGGTGCTACCACCAATACCGGTAACCTGGCTTCGCCTTTGGTAACCGTAGACCCTTATGAGTACTGGATAGTAAACGAAGTAAGTGGCGGTACGGCCAATATTGATATGAACTGGAACAACAGTAAAGTGGCCATGCCTGTTTATACACTTGGAAACATTCGGGTGGCAAATTATATTGGCGGGTTGTGGACGCCGGTTGGCACAGGTGCTACTGGTAATGTTCTGACTACAGGGAATATCTCTTCCAATACACTGTCAACTTTTGGTTCTTTTACTTTTGGAAGCACCAGTTTTGCACTGCCATTAACCCTGGTACAGTTCAGTGCGTTCAAAAGCAATGGCAATGCCGTGGTTAACTGGACAACCAGTGATGAAATCAATGTTAGTCATTATGAACTGGAAAGAAGCGATGATGGCCTTCAGTTTTACCAGATAGCAAACCTTGCGGCGCGTAACCTATCTGCGCAGCAGCAATATGAGTTTACAGATACCAGGGCCCTGAGCACCGTTACCTATTACAGGTTGCGGAGTGTGGATGCAGATGGTAAAACAACAGTATCAAAAGTGGTATCGGTAAGAAACAATGATGTGTCAGACAAATACCTGACCATTGTAAACCCGGCAAGCAATACCATTCATATCAGCGCCAAAAACATCGGCGGTGTGTTTGAATACCGTATCAATACCCTGGGCGGACAGACCCTGCAACAGGGCCTGCTGAACATTGCGGCAGCGGGTGTTGCAGACATCAATTTAAGATCTTCAGTAAAGAACGGCGTGTATATATTACAGTTACAAAAGACTGGCTTCAGCTTCAGCCAGAAAGTACTGGTGCAATAAAAGGCTGTTCAAAAAATTTCAAACCCCTTCTGCCAAACAGAAGGGGTTTTCTTTTGCTCCATCGGGATAAAAAAAATGCGAAGACCGGAAGGCTTCGCAAAGCAGCTGTTTAGCTGCCCGTAAAATATGTATAACGGGTAGTTTGAATTACGAGAACAGGCGTTTTATAAATGATTTTGAAGCCGGTGCTTTTGCATTTGCTGGCGGCAGGCGGCTTTCAACGGCTTCCATAATGGTTTTCATTTTTTCGGTGCTGAGCGAAGATTTTACAATATAGTCGAGGGCCCCGTGCTGAATGGTATTCACTGCCACTTCAATGTCTTCCTGGCCGGAAATAAACAGTACAATGATAGACGGGTTGAATTTTTTGATCTGCTTCAAAACATCAATGCCATTTAGTTCGTCCATATTGTAATCGAGGAAAATGATGGACGGGTTGAGTTCATCGAGACTTGTAAGGCAATCATTGCCATTGTCGAACAGGTGCACATTGGTATAGCCCAGCTGTTTCAAAAACTGGCTATAGAGGTTCAGGCACATTACATCATCGTCTACCAGTAAGATCGGTGTATTGAATTGGGTCAGCATTTCCTTTTTTATTTGAATTCAAGAATAAGGTGGCGCAGCCGGAAACGATTCAGCACTGCTATAATAAAACGCTGGTAGTAAAATTGTTATTGCAGCAACGGGCAAATAACCACAACTAAAAATGGCTTGCAGCAGGCAGGCTAAAACAGTTTTGGAACTACCAGCCTTTTGCAACAAGAAGTCAGTTGCCAGCCTTAAAGCACCTGGCAAACTAATCTGTGATTTTGCGGGTTTCAAGATAAATTACCGCAAAAAACCGCAAGTTTTAATTGTTTTTATGCGGTTTTAGGTTAGCTTTGGTAGCAACCAAGACCCATATGCTGAAAGAAGAGCGTCATAGCTATATTCTTCACCAGATAAATCTGCACAATAAGATTCTATCTTCTTCACTCAGTGAACAGATACAGGTATCTGAAGACACCATCCGCCGCGATTTGCAGGAACTGGCACAGGAAGGCAAAATTGTAAAAGTACACGGTGGGGCATTGTCGAAGTCTTTTAACCCTGTAGCATCTGTACCCGGCAATGTGTACGCGCTGGAAGAAAAAAGGATCATTGCCGCCAAAGCACTCAGTCTTATCAAAGACGGTATGTTTATTTTAACCACGGGCGGCACCACCATTACAGAGCTTGCCAGGATACTGCCCAAAGATTTGCAGGCCACCTTTATCACCGTTAGCCTTTCTGCCGCTACTGAATTTACCAATCATCCCAATATAGAAGTCGTGATACTGGGCGATAAGCTTTCCAGGAACTCCAAAATCACCATCGGCGCCGAAACCATTTTAAAAATTCAGCAGATAAAAGCGGATCTCTGTTTTATTGGCGTAAATGCCATAGACATACAAGGTGGTCTGATGGACAACGATTGGGACGTGGTGCAGGTGAAAAGGGCCATGATAAAAAGTGCCAAGAAAGTCATTGCATTGTCTATCTCCGAAAAAGTAAACACATTTGAACCTTTAAAAATATGCGACGCGGATGAAATTAATATCCTGGTTACGGAGCTTGACCCCGCGTCGGATAAACTGCAACCCTATAAAAGCAAAGGCATCCGGATTATTTAAATTTTCAACACCAAAACCAACTGTATGAAGCCAAAGCAATTTTTCAGAACCACCTGGCGCAAACCTTCTTTGCTGTTGTCCATCTTTAGTATGATGACAATTTTTTGCGCAGCACAGGTAAACATTTCCGGTAAGGTTACAGATGAAACCGGCAAGGCAGTACCCAATATTACCGTGCTGGTAAAAGGAACTGCCAAAGGAAATTCCACTGATAATGAGGGTAATTACCGGCTTACGGCCGCCTTAAAACCCGGTAACTATACGGTTACTTTTTCGGGTGTGGGATTTGAATCAAAAGATATTGCATTGAGCGTTGGAGCGGCACAATCTTACTCGCTTGATGCTTCACTGGCTACAAAGGTTTCCAAACTGGATGAAGTAATTGTAACCGGTACATCGGCCGGTACCACGCGCCGGCAGCTGGGTAGTTATATCAGTTCTGTAAATGCAGACGAACTCACCAAAGGCGCTACCGGCAATGTACTCGCTTCATTGCAGGGTAAAACTGCGGGCGCACAAATAAGCCAGAACAATGGTGATCCTGCCGGTGGATTATCGGTAAGACTAAGGGGTATCAGTTCAATTTCATCTTCTTCAGATCCTTTGTACATTATTGATGGGGTGATTGTAAACAATGCCACCAACCGCGTAACCAATACGCAAAGTGGTTACGACGGATCGCAGGTGGTAGGTGCCATCGGTCAGAGCCGCCTGGTAGACATCAACCCACAGGACATAGACCGGATAGAAGTATTGAATGGCGCTGCTGCAGCGGCCATTTACGGAAGCCGCGCCAATGCCGGTGTGGTGCAGATATTTACAAAACGCGGTAAGTCCGGCGCACCCAAAGTAAGTTTTACCACCAGCATCATGAACAGCAGCCTCCGTAAAAAAATTGGGGTAAACCAGGCCGGAACAAAATTTGGCGGACCTACCGATGGCCCGGGTGCACAAACACAGGACATACTTACACCCACGCTTATTACCACTACGCCGGTAACCCGTTATGACTACCAGGATTATATTTTCCACAGTGCATTGGGCACCGACAATACCGTGTCTGTAAGTGGTGGTACCGATAAAACCAAATACTATGTTTCTGGTTCTTATTTCTTCAACCAGGGCATTGTTAAGAATACCGATTTTCAGCGTTTCAGTTTCAGAAGCAATGTAGACCAGACGCTGAACAAATGGCTCAGCTTTAATATTGGATTGAATTATGTAAACAGTTCCGCCAATGAAAAACCCGATGGCAACTCATTTTATTCTCCCATGAATTCTGTGACCATCATCGGTAATTTTCACAACATACAGCAAAGGGATGCATTGGGCAATATACAGGCCGTGGGCGAGAGGGGCAGGGCCAACCCGGTTTCTGTAATTGAAGACATTAAACAGAAAAACGTTACCAACCGGGTAATTGCCAACCTGGGTTTTAAATTAAAGCCCATCAAACACCTGAGCATTGATTACACCATGGGTATCGACAACTATGCGCAAATTGGCACTACTTTTATTCCGCCCTTTGCCTACAATGTTAGTACCGCATTCTGGGGCGGTGGCGCAAGTCTCGACCCCACACAAAACGGATATGCCAGTGCCGCATCCGATAACTTTTTTGCCATCAATCATGATTTAAATGCAACCTATAATATAGACATTACAAAGAACCTCAATTCTGTAACACAGGTTGGATTCTCCCAGCAATATGAAAAGAACAATTATATCTTATCGCAGGGCAGGGGACTGGCGCCTTTTGTGCAAACGGTAAACGGGGCCAGTACGGTTATACCGGGCACGGATGACCGCAGTGAGATTTCTGTTTCCGGTGCTTTTGTGCAGCAAAACTTTAAATTCCGCAACCAGTTTTTTGTAACCGGCGCAGTAAGGCTGGATGGGTCTTCCGTTTTTGGCGAAAAACAACGCAACCAGGTGTATGCAAAAGCCAGCGGCAGTTATGTAATTTCCGGAACTGATTTCTGGGAAAAACTCGGTGTTTCCAAATGGTGGGATCTGCTGAAACTTCGCGTAGCGTATGGACAAAGCGGCAACCTTACAGGTATTGGCGCTTACTCAAGATTTAATACTTATGCAGCCACATCTTATATTGGCAGAACATCGCTTACTTCGAGCGGTACACTGGCCAATGAAAATGTAAAGCCTGAAAGGCAGGAGGAACTTGAGTTTGGTGCCGACCTGGCATTCTTTAAGAACCGCCTGGGCATTACACTTAATGTATACAATAAAAAAGTAAAAGATTTGCTGATCAACCGTTTTATTGCACCAACAAATGGTTTCTCCAGCCTGCAGGATAATTTCGGTTCGCTGGAAAACAAGGGTTTTGAAATTGTGTTAACGGGCACTCCAATTCAATCAAAAGATGTTAAGTGGGATATAACGGCCATCTATAACCACAACCGCAACAAGGCCATTGATATTGGTCAGGCGCTCAACCTGCTCAGCACCAACGCCGGTGCGCCGGTAGCCATTATACAGGGCCAGCCCATTGGTGTTTTCTACGGAACATTTTTTGCCACCAACCCGGATGGAAGCCAGGTGAAAAGTACAGCAGGCATTCCGCAAATAGAAAAGGGTGCACAAACCAGTACACTTTCTTATACAACCGGCAGGGATGCAAACGGCCTGCCCACTGGCACCACGCTGCGCCGGATAGTAGGTAACCCAAATCCAAAATACACGGGAAGTGTTGTGAACGAAGTAAGCTATAAAAAACTGGGTTTGCGTATTCAGGTTGATTATTTACAGGGCGCCGATGTGTGGAATGCAGACTGGAGAACAAGACAGGGTGTGGGCAACGGACTGGTAGCACAGCAGGAAGATCTAGGCCAGATTCCGCGTGGTTATGTAGCCGGTGTTTATGCCATTGAACAATGGAGGGTAGACAACGGTGCTTTTGTCAAACTCCGCGAATTATCACTGAGCTACGATTTTGGTAAAGTAAAAACCATCAGCGATATCACGGTTAGTTTTAGCGGACGCAATTTAATCAGCTGGGATAATTACAAGGGATATGATCCCGAAGTGAACGCAGGCGGACAAAGTACCATACTAAGAGGTATTGATTTTGGTTCGGTACCCATTCCAAAAACATTCAGCCTCGGTGTAAAAGCATCCTTCTAAACCCAAAAAACATGCATCATGAAAAAAATAATTAAGACTACAATATACGCGGCGGCCGGATGGCTGGTTCTGGGTAGTACTGCCTGTAAAAAGAATTACAGCAATCCCAATGCGGCAACTTCGGCCCAGGTGCTGGGTTCATCCAAAGGCCTGATGGGTACTGCTATCGGTATCCAGCGCACTTACGCATTAAATGTGTTGCCGGGTGTGTCAGATGCCAATGGTTTGATCACCAACGAAACATTTTTACTGAATGCCGGTAATACATCGGAACTGCAACTGACCACCGGTGGAACGGCCGTGGATGGTACCAATGCCTTACTGGGCAATATCTGGACTACGGCCAACAAATGCATATACGATGCCAACAACGTCATCAATGGTGCGGCCCAGCTGGGCGATAAAGGTTATGCCAGCGGACTGGTTGGTTATGCCAGTATCATAAAAGCATTGTCAATCGGCAGCCTGTCGATGTTCTGGGAAAAAGTGCCCGATACCGTTGGCACGCCTACCACCGTTTTTGTGGATCGGGTGCAGGGTTTTAACAAAGCCATTGCAGCCATTGATAAAGCCCTTACTACCATCAGCGGCAATGCCATCAGCGCAGGCTTTTTAACAGATATGCCCGGTGGTGTTGATATTGTGAATACGCTGAACGCATTAAAAGCCAGATATTCTTTGTTTGCCGGTAATTATGCAGCGGCACTTGCGGCAGCCAATGCGGTTGATATTACCAAAAAATCGACCTTTAATTTTGAAGCGGCTACGCCCAATCCTGTTTATAATACTGCCACGTCTACCAATAACTTGTACCAACCCATTGATTCTACCCTGGGCCTTCCCGTTAGTATTGCACCGGATCTTGCCGACAAGCGCATACCATTTTATACCATAATCAATGCTACCATTCTGCCCCGTTACCGGCTCAATGGTTTCTGGATTGGAGCGACTGCGGCCATTCCTATCTACCTGCCCGGCGAGATGACGCTCATCAAAGCCGAAGCCTATGCAAGACAATCCACGCCCGATTTGGTGAATGCCGTAACAGAACTGAATAAAGTGGTCACCAAAACAGCCGCTGCCGACCCGGTGGGTGTTGGTGCCGCTCTGCCTGCTGTGGCCCCGGCCACCCAGGCGGATGTACTGTTGCAGATTTACCGCAACCGCTGTATTGAACTGTACCTGAGTGGACTGAAGCTGGAAGACATGCGGCGCTTTGGCAGGCCCAACAGCGAACGCAAACGCAACCTGCTGCCCTATCCTTTCAGGGAAAGAGACAGCAACAGCAACACGCCGGCCGACCCAACTTTTTAAAAAGGTGGTTGGTTTAAAAAATACTATCTTAACTGAACAATGCAGCCACCTGGCTGCATTGTTCAGTTAAAGAATACCGTTATGAACGCCGGCTTTAAAAAATATTGCTGTGTTGCGGTGCTGCAAGTGCTTGTATTTGCCGGCAATGCACAATCGCTAAAGCGGCCACCCATTACCGGTATAGCCTTTGTACAATTGCAGGTAAGCAATGCCGGCAAAGCCGAAGCCTTTTATTATGCATTGCTGGGGTATAAACTGCTGCCAGCTGCTGGTCCGGGCAATCATCACAATCATTCTTTTTTCGTACGCATCAGCCAGCGGCAACAAATACTGTTGGTAGACGGCTTGCCACCTAACCAGGACGAAAGACTGATGGGTATTGCATTTCAGACAACTGATGCAGAAACCCTGCGCCTCTACCTGCAATCCAAAAGGGTAGCAGTTCCCCTTGCTCTAACCCGCAGGGAGGGGATGCTTTCTTTTACAATTCACGATCCGGACCAGCATACCATTACATTTGTTCAGTACAGCAACAACCCAAATACAGGGGCAACAGACAATCAACCCGCTGCTATCTCCCGGCGCATATTGCACACCGGTATAACCATTGCTAATACACAGGCGGCCAACCAGTTTTATGGCGATGTACTTGGTTTTGCGGAAATATGGCGGGGCGGTGCCAATGATACAACTACCAGCTGGATAAACATGCGGGTGCCCGAAGGCACAGATTATATTGAATACATGCTGGTAAACGGACCCGTCGGCCGCCAGCAACTCGGCAGCCTGCACCACATTGCACTGATGGTGCCGGATATGCAGCAGGCGGTAGATGTACTCAGCCGCCGTTCGCAGAAAACAGGATACCCGCTTGCCGCTCCACGTATAGGGCGTAACAATAAGTGGCAGCTCAACCTGTTTGACCCGGACGGAACACGCATTGAGTTAATGGAACCTTTTACCATGCGCTGAAGAAAAGATGACAGCCGCCCACTCAATGGTTTATGTGAACCGCTCAATCAATACAGCACGAACCGGTTGCAAGTTGTTTTTTTGCAACCATTCAGCTAAAAATGCAGCGCCATGTTTGGGCGTATTGCCGTACAATTTTACCGGCAATGATGGAACTGGCGGTATGTAATAATATCCTCCTCAACAGACAATCGTTATTCCTAAACAAGCAATCAAATCACCCTAAATCAAACTTTAATGTTAAAGAAAATTTTAAAATGGACGGCAATTGTTTTGGGCAGCCTGCTCGCCCTGTTGCTTGTTTTTTTTGCCATCGTTTATTTTAATACAGAAGCACGCATCAATAAAGTGTATGCGGTGAGCCTGCAAAAAATTGCCATACCTGCGGATACTGCTTCTTATGCGGCCGGAAAACACATTGCAGAAAACAGGGGTTGTATCGGTTGCCATGGCGCCGATCTCTCGGGCGGCCGGGCATTCCAGGATGAAGCTTCACCCATCGGGCTGCTATATGCGGCCAATATCACCAGGGGCAGGGGCGGTATTGATTTTGCAGACGAAGACTGGATTCGTGTATTACGGCATGGATTGGGCAAAGACAACAAATCTGTTTGGTTTATGCCCTCGCATGAAATTTATCATATTTCCAACGAGCAAATGGGACAGCTCATCAGCTTTGTAAAGTCATTTCCACCGGTAGACAAAACCATTCCGGCGCATGCATTAAAGCCACTGGGGAGAATGCTGACATTTTTTAATCAGTTTCCATTGCTGCCTGCAGAAATGATAGATCACAAACTTGTATTTAAAGACAAAATTACACCCTCGGTTACTGCGGCCTATGGCGCTTACCTGGCAACGGTTTGCAGGGGTTGTCATGGAGAACAGATGAAAGGCGGCCCGGGCCATGGTCCCGGTCAGCCACCGATTGCCAATATCAGCGCCACCGGGCACCCGGGCGAATGGACGGCTGAACAGTTTACCACCACCTTGCGCACGGGCAAAACACCCGAAGGAAAAACACTGGATGCGAATGCCATGCCATGGAAGTATTTTACTTTTACAGACGATGAACTGGAAGCCATTCACCTGTATTTGCAAACCATGAAATAAAAGCAGGTATGCGTTTCAGTGAGCTGTAAAAGATGGTGCGAGGCAGTACAAGGATGCTTAGTAAACCTGAAAGCGGGTAAGGAATGGTAATTTTTTTAAGAGCAGGAGTATAGAAAATTGTAAACGCAACAGGCTTTGACCGGTATGAGAAACAGAACAATTTTTTTTATTTTAGTCTTTTGCTTTTCCGGTAAAATCGGGGCGCAAAGTCTGGGTGTTGACAGTATGATTCACTGGCTGTCGGTACACAATAAGGTTGATTCGCAATATATCTTAACCCTGCACCGCGTCAGCCGCCTTAGTATCGACAAGGATTTGAAACAATCATTTACCTACTATGAAAAAGTTTCTTATTACAGCGACAGCCTGAATTATACGTATGGCAAGGCGCTTGCGCAAATAAACCTGGGCCTCCTGTTTGCCAAGTCGGCTAATTTTTATGCCAGCAACAATGCTTATTTCAAAGCCATTGAATATGCAGAAGCCTGCAATGGCCTCCGTTTAAAAGCCGTATCGCTGAACAATGTGGGCGATAATTTTAAAGTGCTGGAAGATATTCCAAAATGCCGGCAGTATACGCTGGAAGCCATTGCCATCAATTCACAAATAAAAGCCTGGCGCGGCGTAGCGGTTAATTATGAATTGCTGATGCGTTGCGACCTGGATGACAAATTGTACGATAGTGCCAGGCACCACATGCTGCGGGGTATGGAAGCCTGCGAACTTGCCAAAGACTCTACGTTGTATCCGCTTTTTTACCTGGGCTATGGAAAACTGCACGCCGTTAATAACCAGTTTGATTCCGCCGGTTTCTATTTCGACAGGGCAATTCGGGACGCTACCCTCAACGGAGCGCCTGCCGATGAATTTGCCGGTTATGTTGCAAAAGCAGAGCACCTGAAAAATATAAAGCCCGATGAAAAATTGCAATGGCTGAAAAAAGCCATGCAGATTGCCCGCGATACAAAGGATCTGGACCGTGTATCGGATGCGGCGCACCAGCTCTTCATTGTGTATGACGAGAAGAAAAACAAAGATTCTTCGCTGGCTTACTTCAGGATATACCATGCCGCTGCCGACTCCGTCTTTTCTTCCAATAACCGGCGCAATGTGGCCATTAAAGAAACGGAATGGATGGTGAAAAGAAAGGAGATTGAAAATACCCACCTGAAAGAGCTGGCAAAACTGCAGGATAAAGATCTCTCTGTAAAAAACAGCCTCCTGCTGGCGGTGGGCATATCGTTTATACTCAGTATTATTATTGCTGTGGTAGTATATAAATCCGTTGAAAACAGTAAGACTGCTGCCGAATCGCAACTCAAACAAAGCATTGCGGAAACGCAAATGCAGGTGCTGCGCTCTCAGATGAACCCGCATTTTATCTTTAACAGTCTCAATAGCATTGATGCCTATATACAGAGCAACGACAAATACAATGCTACCCTCTACCTGAATAAGTTTGCCAAACTCATCCGGAATTTGCTCGACAGCAGCAAGCAGGAGATGGTTGCTTTTTCAAAAGACATTGAAACGTTGAAACTTTATATTGAACTGGAACTGCAGCGCAGTGAAAATAAGTTTTCCGCAGATTTACAAATCGACGACGAACTGATGAACTCCGATTATAAAGTGCCGCCGCTCATCATTCAGCCCTTTGTGGAAAATGCCATCATACACGGTTTGCGCAATAAAGATGACAATAACGGCAAGCTGTGCATCAGCATTTCCAAAACAGACAAGCAGATTCTGTATACCATTTCCGATAATGGCATTGGCCGTGCAGCCGCCGAGAGACTGCATACGGGGAAAGACAAATCCTATGGGTTTGAAATGAGTTGTGAACGTGTGAAACTTTTCAACAAAGAAGCAGCGCCTTCCGTTCAGGTTACCGACCTTTATGAAAACAAGAAAGCCGTGGGTACAAAAATTGATGTTCAACTGAATATTGTATGAAGTACAAAGCAATTATCATAGACGATGAGGCAAAGGGAAGGCTGGCGTTGAAACAAAAACTGTCAGACTATTGCCCGGAAATTGAAGTGGTGGCAGAAGCTGACAACGGACCGGAAGGCATTTTCTTAATAGAATTCCACAAACCAAGGGTGGTATTCCTCGACATAGAAATGCCCCGTATGAGTGGTTTTGATATGCTGAATGAAATCAAGGAAAAGAATTTTCACATCATTTTTACCACTGCATACGACCAGTACGCCATCAAAGCCATTCGTTTTGCGGCTTTTGATTATTTGCTGAAACCGGTTGACATCGATGAATTAAAAGCCGCTGTTGCAAAGATTCAGGATGTAAAACAAACGCAGGTAAAAAAGCAGGTGGAACTGTTGCGGCAAAACATGCAGCAACCCAAAACGCAGCTGCACAAACTGGCCATCCCGGCACTGGAAGGATTGTTTTTTTATGACATTAATGATGTGGTGCACCTGGAGGCCAACAGCAACTACACCAATATTTATTTCAGCAACAAGACTAAGATTGTGGCTTCCAAAACACTGAAAGAATTTGAAGATCTGTTGCCCGAGGAGTTTTTTTTCAGGACCCACCATTCGCATATCATCAATTTAAATTACATCAAGCGCTATATAAAAGGCGATGGCGGCCAGATTGAATTGCAGAATGGCAACTATGTTGATGTATCAAGAAGAAAAAAAGACGAATTCCTCAAAATAATTGGTCAGTAAATCCGCCTGGGTTTCTGATGATAGTTTTTACGCAATCCTCCTGTTTGCAGTACATTCGTGGTTTATACGATTACTATGGAGCAATATGCATCAGTTTTGCAGAACTTATATGACCGGGTACCCAGAAGGCATTCGGCCGAAAATGTACTGGAGATAAACAATGTGCTGGACGAATATGCGGATATTCTCGGCAAGATAGAATCTATAAACCCCTGGTATGAAAAAAATACAGCGGTGTTTTATCCTTCGCTGGAATCCATTCAGCAAACCATCAAATCGTCTGGCAGTAACAAACATTCCAAAAAAGCAAAGGATGGATTGTTTGACGAAGCCTCCGGCCAGCTGAAAGACGATATTGAAGCCCTGATAAAAGTATTTGGCAATGGCAGCAATGCCTGATGCGAACAACATTGCAGTACACTTCATTTACCGGGTGCCGCTTTCTGGTAAAGTACAGCGTCTTTTTTATAGAGATAATACAAAAGTATTTTTGCCGGTTTAACAGGATCGTTGTTCTTCAAATATTCATGTACTTCCCCGGGGTATTCGTAAAATGCCTGTCCGGCCAACAGGGTTTGCGGTGGTTTGTTTTTCATTTTTGTAACCACAGTTCCTTCAAGAATATAACCGGTTAACTGGGCCATGTGCTGGTGCCGGATGCTGTCTGAACTGCCGGGTGGCAAACTCATTTCATCCATTTTTATTTCATCGTAATGGTTGTCTTTTTCTTTTAAAGGCTGTACCAGTATTAACCGGTGCTTCCAGCTGCTTGTTTTTTTGGCACTGTCCGTTTGTGCCTTGCCTGCCGCAGGAATGGCAAGCAGGTAAAAAATGCCGGCAATTGTTATAAGCGATTTCATTTTTTTATTGAATGATGTGATTTATTTTTTTTGCAGCATGTTATCGGTGCTCCAATGATAGAACGGCACGGTTGCCAGCAGAAAGCTGGCAGCGCTGACGGTAAATACCGAATAGCTGATAGGATCCCGGAGCCCGCCTGAAATGGCCATGGTTATGGCAAAGACAAAAGCCAGGATGCCGCTGCCAATAGCGGCAAACCTTGTCCACAGGCCCGCCAATAACAAAACGCCAAAAAGGATTTCTGCTGCCGTGGCAATGATAGCAAAGATGCTGATGAGCGGGGCCGGAAGAAACCCCATCAACTCACTGGCATAATCCATAAAATGTTTCCAATCACCCCAGGACACAAATGCGCTGCCGTTAGGACCCCAGAAGCCGAGTCTGTCGAGGCCCAGTTTCAGGTACCCGCCGCCCAACGCAATGCGCAGGTACAATTGAATGGCCGGTTGAAATTTATTCATGTTTTTTTTATTTTTACATTTCGGGTGCCATCTGCAAACCCACCCCAATCCGGTTCCAGGCGTTAATGGTGATGATGATCATCATGATCTGTGCTGTTTTTATTTCACCAAACAGGTCAATAGCTTTGTTGTACACGGCATCGCTGATCCCGTGGTTGTGTATCAGTGTTATTTGCTCTGTTAATTCAAAAAGCAATTGTTCTTCTGCTGTAAACACCTGTTGTGCTTCGCGCCAAACGCCCACCAGCTGCAGGCGTGCGCCGGATTCACCTGCTTTCAGTGCTTCTTCCGAATGATAATGTACGCAATAGGCACAGCCATTTATTAGTGATGCGCGGATACGGATCAGCTCCTGTTGTATTTTGCCTACCTGGGTTTCGCTCACGTAATTGTCCAGTGCATCCATTGCTTTATAGGCGGCGGGCTGTACTTTGCCCATTTTAAATCTTGCAGACATGGTAGTTGTTTTACTTTTTAAGATGCTCAAAATTATGCAGTCATTGGACTACCTTTATAGTCCAGTTTAATAATAAATAGTAGTCCAGATGCTACCCTTCGATACACTTATTTCGTTTGACAGAAAAGCGGCCATGCCGGTATACCAGCAGGTTGCAAACGGGCTTATCAGCATTATCCGCGAAGGTATGATTAAGCCGGGTGCCCGCATTCCTTCCAGCCGTGAGATGGCCAGGCTGCTGCGGGTGCACCGGAAAACCATTGTTGCTGCTTACGAAGAATTGTCAGCCCAGGACTGGATAGAATCATTACCGCGCAAAGGAGTGTCCGTTTCAGTTAATTTGCCTCAATTGAAACCACGGAGTTTTAAGCATGTGGTAAACCCGTTGGCTTACGATGGGAGTACCGGTCATTTTTTCATGAACACAGGGGATACCGTACTGGCAGACGTTGCTGCCAAAAAAAATTACCGGCTGGTGCTTACGGATGGATTTCCGGATGCAAGGATTGCCCCTGTAGACACTTTGTTAAGGCATTACCGTTTGTTCTTTAAAAAAACATACCCCGAAGGGGCTATTATGCATGGCGATAAAGAAGGTTCTGCAAACCTGCGGCAGGCTTTGGCGGCCTTTCTGGCAGATACCAGGGCCATTCATGCCGGCAGCAGCAACCTGCTGATTACAAGAGGTGCCCAAATGGCCATTTTTATAGCCGCAGGTCTGCTATTGAAACCCGGTGCTACCGTGATTGTTGGCGAACCCAGTTATACTATGGCCAATATGATTTTTGAGCATTTTGGTGCAAGGCTGATAAAAGTGGCGGTAGATGAAAACGGCATTGATGTGGATGCCATTGAAAAAATATGCCGGAAGAAAAAGCCCGATCTTTTATATGTGATCCCCCATCATCATCACCCCACCACGGTTACACTCAGTGCCAACCGCAGAATGAAATTGCTGGATATCATAAGGAACCATAAACTTCCGGTGATTGAAGATGATTATGATTACGATTTTCATTACAATCAAAGCCCGATTCTGCCGCTGGCCAGTGCCGACCACAATGGCTATGTTTTATACATTGGCTCTATCACAAAATCATTTGCCGCTTCTGTAAGAATTGGTTACCTGCTGGCGGGCCGCGAACTGATTGCGCAGGCGACAAAGCAGAGAGAAATGATAGACATCCGTGGCGATGTATTGATGGAGGAAGCGATGGCCGTACTCTTTAAAAATGGGGAGATGCAGAAACACCTTAAAAAATCAGTAAAACTGTATGCTGAGCGCAGGGACGCATTCTGCAATATGCTTGAAAAAGTTTGGGGCAACCGGGTGCATTTTACAAAACCGGCGGGTGGCCTCTCTGTATGGGTGCAGTTTGATCAAAAACATAAAGTTGCGGCAATTGCCAGGAAAGCTGCCGCCAAAGGGCTTTACATGGCAGATGGTAATTTTTACAATTCGGATAAGATTGTTTACAATAGCGTACGGATGGGTTTTGCTTCGCTCAATAAAAAAGAACTGGATGAAGTTGCTGCGATATTTAAATCGATTCAATAAGAGGATGCCGGCGAATTTATTTTAGAGCCGTGTAAGTTTTTTGCTATCTATAAAGTGCGGTGGTTTTTGATGAATTGCAGTATCCTCAATTCTTATTGTTTTTTAAGAAAGAGCAGGGCGTAAATAACATAGAGCCACCCCAGGATGCCGTGTACAATGGCCCATAGTATGGATTTGTTGCGCGACCATGAAATCACTACGGCGATAATGGTGCCCAGGCCAACACCCGGTGCAATGTATACGGGTTGTGTATAACCAGTACCTCCGTTTACCTGGCCCGAGCAGGCCATGAACAGCAATACAAAACTGGTAATTGCAAGCAAGTATTTATTTTTCATGCGCTGTAATTTGGTTATCTTACTGATGCATAGATAAGATTTTTTGCGGAAATCAGACTCATATTCATCTCAACAATTATCACTAATTTGGCCGTATGACAAGAATAAAAAAGAGAAGGTCGGGTAAAAACCGTACTGAGGATCAAAAAAAATCTGCGGCCGGCAAAAGGAGGGCTCGCAAAGCGGAGAATGCAGCACCCGCCAAAGTACAGGGGCCAAAACCCGTTATAACACCCGAACAAAAAGCTGCGTATAAAAAATCGTTTCAACCGGCGCCGGCGGGCAGAAGGGGCAGGGTATCTGCCAGTAAGGCGGTCCCCGGTAAAAAATTACATAATGATGTACCGAACGACCATAAGACAGCTGCACCCGCAAAAGCAACCGGCAAAACAAGATCGGCCGGCGCACGCAGGGTAGCAGTTGCAAAAAGCATTGCGGGCAGCAATAGCAAAAAATCCGCGGGTAAAAAACCGGTAGCAGCTAAAAAAGAAGCGACGGGTGAAGGCAAGCCTGCCAAAGGATTTGCGCCCTGGAATAAAGGCAAGTTCAGGAGCAAAAATAAACCCGTATAACGTTGATGCATATACCAAAATAAAAGGCGGCCATAGCAAACGGCCGCCTTTTATTTGTTCAGAGGTTTACATACTTGTCTTTGGGATATTTTACACTGTAGCTAACCCTTAGTTTTTTTACCGCGCCGGGTTCCAGGTCCAGTTTCCAGGTAAGCACCCCCAGCTCTGAATTGTTGGATGCATCACTGCTTTCCAGTAGTTCTACTTCAATGTCTTTATTGGTAGACAATGGATACTGGTCTTTCAGCATCATTTTAACCGCCTCTTTTTTGTTGTTTTTTACCGTGAGCTCGTAAGTGAAGATTTGTTTTTTATTGCTGCCCAGAAATTTTACGCTGCTAAAGTCTTTCAGTTTTTCTTTTTTCACCACAATGCGTTTGTCTTTGCCCAGGGTAAGGTTGAGTGTGTCGAGGGTAGAATTGGGGTCGATATAAGACTTGCCGATATAAGTACCTTCAAAAATAATATTGGCTTCGCCGGGCAGCAGGTTCAGTTGCTCCCAGTCTGCTACTTCTCCCAATAAATAAGCATCTTTATCAAGCTTGGGTACTGCATAGTATTTAAACAAGGTGTTTACCGGAAATTCTTTTAGCGATACATTTTGTTCCTTGCCATTGCCCGGTACATCGTATGGCAGGTCAATATCAAAAACAACATTCAGCTCATTGTCCTTTACGGTAATGTAATCGCCCAGCGCATCTTTGAGGGTAATTACATAAGCACCTCCAGCAGCCCTTGCACCATAGATTGCCATCGCATTGTCAGCTTTTAAGGCATCCATACTTTTTATATTTTTAGGATCGATTCTTTCAAATTGTTGCTGGTTGATGATACTGCCATTCAGTATGTATAATGGTGCAGCGGCTTTAATAGTACTGGTACCCCTGATTTTAATATCTTCTTCGTCTGCATCATAGGTTTTCTTTGTACCATAACCAATTACTACTACGTCGCTCAGTTGTTTGCTCATATCCACCCCTGCAACCCTGCCTTGCAGTGAGGATTGAATTGAATTCATGTACAGGTTATTCTCCAGGCGGGCCACAGGGTCTGTATAGCTAAGAAACCAGCTTTTCAATACCGGTGCATTGTTATTTTGATTGGGACTGGAACTGGCCAGGGTGAGTTTTACCTGCTTCCAGTCAATGCCCGTTGTTTGTACCAGCTTTGCCTTGTACACAAGGTTGATGGGTTTGCTGATATTTTCTACGCGGATATCGTAAGAGGGATTCCAGTATGCTTTAGCCGTGATATAGGAAATGGTAAGATTGCAGTTGCCGGCCAGTGGACTCAGTACCTGTAGCATCAGTTTGCCCACGGTTTGCGTATTCTTTTGTTCTTCTTCGCTGATCTGCAGCGAGATTTTCTCCAGCATTTCATTCAGCTTGTTTATTTTTTCCTGGTACTGGGCAATCTCATTTTGTGTTTCCAGCGATTTTGTTTTGTAATAATCCATCATCTTCATGAGTTCGGCCACACTAAGACCCGATTGGGTGCCGCGTATCTCGCGGTTGGCTTTCAAAAGATCCAGCAGTTCATTGTCTGTTTTCAGCATCACCTGTAGCCTGCTTACATCCCTGCTGATGGATTCTATGGAGTCTTCCATTCTTTTAATGCTGGCTGTTTTTGTGGCCGGTTTTAAATAGTCGGTTGAGAATTCTATGGAGAGGATAGTGAGTTTTTCGGTGGCGCCAATTTGTACGCTGTTAATGTCGAGCC
>Ga0075026_100000089_pt1 | contig 29515 bp, 30 predicted proteins | sample Str012_2_FD_71392 | JGI IMG/M metagenome (GOLD analysis project Ga0075026, IMG submission 71392) | Freshwater sediment microbial communities in response to fracking from Pennsylvania, USA - Straight Creek_MetaG_SC_2012 | ecosystem: Environmental > Aquatic > Freshwater > Creek > Sediment... | reverse complement strand
GCCGCCGGCCGCTCGTCAGGCGACCGCGGCACCTCCGTTCGGCGCCGCGCTGCATCCGCCCGGCGGATTACGGACGCAAGCTCCTAGGACTCGAACAGCCGCCACTGCCCCTCGGAGATAACCTCGGCGACCCATCGACCACCTTGATCGCGGTCTCGTCGTCGATCGCGTAGCCGGACCCGGTCAGGCGCGCCGCCCACCGCTCCGCGTCGGCCGTGCGTTATCCGGCAGATCGGGGTTGTCGAGGTGCGGGAAGATCTCGAAGTCGACGACGCCCAGCCCTTCGCCCCGATGGGGCGGGTCCAGGAAGCGAAGTCGTCGGCGACGGATTGCGACATGACCAGGCTCCCGGCACTGAGTCCCACGTACACGATGTCGAGCGTCGGGAGGAGTTCCGCCAGCCCGGACTCGCGCATCCAGCGGTCGAGGTAGATCGTGTCGCCGCCGTTCACGAGCAGGACGTGGGCTTCCTCGAACGCGGGTAGCCAGACGGTTCGCGCGATGCTGGGCAGCGCCGTGAGCTCGACGACGCCGACGGACGTCCAGCCGAGCTCGGCCATCGGGGTCCGGGGCTCCGCGCCGGCGATGAAGTTCCACGCGAGCTGGGGGCCGTGCCGGAGCGGATAGCTCGCCGTGGAGATGACGAGGGCGGTGCACACCTCGATCGGCTTGCCGAGGAGTTCCAGCAACGCGGCCCGAATGCTGGGGTTCGTGATCCCCGCGGACGTGAGAAGGAGTTTCAACGCGCGCGTCGATTCATCGGTGGCGCAAGGCTAACGCGGGCGGGTCCGCCGGCGCGGGACATGCAATTCGCGTCGTAAAGCGTTTGCCGATGACACCGAAGCTGCCCCAGTCGATGTGTGCCTCACCATCCCTATCCAGATCTCGGTTGACTCGCCATCGACCGTGAATCTGCAACACGCCGATCGTCGTGATCGGCATCCGCAACCTGGCCGATCGCGCGCGGTTTCCACTCGCTTGGATGTCCTCGGCGCTCGACCACTCAGGATCGAATGCGAGAATCATCGCGTCCCGACTCAACCGTCGCCTCGCTGGTCATACCGAGGATCTCCGGAAATGGCAGGTATCACTCGGCGGATGGACGCCCAGGTCCGTTTGCGCAACGTCACATCGCGTGCCGATGGTGACGGACCCTTCCGCCCGGCTCGACCGCCACGAGATCGAAGCGGAGTGGGAGTCGCGGCACCGGTGAGCCGTCGGGCAGTGTCCCGCATTCGAGCAGACCAAAGGCGGCCGCGCGGACCCGCACGCGCTTGCGGTGATCGACGGTCTCCTCGGGCAATCCGAAGTCGCGGCCGGTCCGCCAACGGACTTCGACGATCACGAGCGCGGCGGGCGGACCCGGGTCGACCGCCACGAGGTCGATCTCGTTGCGGCCGACATGGACGTTCCGGGCCAAGACGGTCCAACCGGCCCCGGTGAGCCGATCCGCGACCAGCGATTCGGCGGCATCACCCGCCCGCTGGGCCGCGGTCCGCTCGTGGTCGCCGGGTCGGTCCGCCATGGCGGCATCGTCGCAGGCCGCCCTTATCAGCCACGTATCCCGGGCTCAGACGGGCGCAGAGAGCCCGAGCGATACAAGATCCAGAGCATCGAGCATCGAATCGTCGGCCATGACCGGGACACGCTCTCGAGCGAGCATCTCGTGGGTCTCCGCAGACGCGGAGGGATCCGCCTTCAGGTCGAGCTCGAGCTGGTCGCCGGCCAGCGTCCGCTGGAGGGCGAGGAACGATCGGCGATGGAACGGCGTCAGCCCGAGCGCCCGGATCGCCCGCCTGTGCTCGAGTGTCGCGTACCCCTGGTTCCGCTCCCAGCCGTAGCCGGGATAGCGTGCCGAAAGCAGGGTCATCATCCGGTCGCGGACGACCTTCGCGACCACCGACGCACATGCGATCGAATAGACCCGGGCATCGCCGTCGACGATGTTGGTGTACGGCCCCACCGCCGCCTCGAATCCGGCAATCCGATTGCCGTCGACGAGGACGTGCTCGTGGCCACCGACCCGCGCGATCGCCCGGCGCATGGCCAGATGCGTCGCGTGGTAGATGTTCAACTGGTCGATCTCCCGGACGGAGGCTGCTCCGACGCCGACGGCGACCGCACGGGAGCGGATGACCGGCGCGAGACGCTCCCGTTGACCCGCCGACAGCGTCTTCGAGTCGCGGACCCCGGGGATCCGGTGGCAGCCGGGTCGCACGATGACCGCAGCGGCGACGACCGCCCCACACGTCGGTGCCACCCCGACCTCATCGACGCCGACGACCCGGACGAGGCCCTCGTTCCAGAGGCGGCGTTCGTGGCGAAGGGTGGGGACGATGGGAGCCATCGACCCGTAGCCTACCGGAATCGATGGACCCCGCCGGATCGGCGGGGTCGGGACGAGGTGCCGGAGGGCGTCAGCCGTTCGTTCGGCGCTCGCGCAGGGTCGCTGCCTTGCCGACGCGGTCGCGCAGGAAGTAGAGCTGGGCCCGTCGAGCCACGCCGTGACGCACGACTTCGATCTTCTCGATCCGCGGACTGTTGACCTTGAACGTCCGCTCGACTCCGACGCCGGACGCGATCCGCCGGACAGTGATCGACTTGGTGATGCCGCCACCGCGCAGCCGCATGATGGTCCCCTCGAAGACCTGGATGCGCTCGCGGTTGCCCTCGACGACCTTGGCGGACACCTTCACGGTGTCACCGGTCGCGAGCGATGGGAGGTCGGTGCGTAGCTGGTCCTGGACGATCTCGTCGAGCACGGTCACGGGGCTGTTCCTGACTCATCTGGGCAGCCGTGGCTGCGGTGTGGCATTCGGAGGCGACGCGGCGGGCGTCGGCGGCGGAGTATAGCACGGCCCGCCGGGCGATCAGTCTCCGGGATCCAGGTCGGGACGACGTTCCCGCGTCCGCTCGATCGCCTGTTCGCGCCGCCAGCGGGCCACGGCTCCGTGGTCCCCCGAGGTGAGGATCGCCGGGACGCCCTCGCCGCGGAAGATGGCAGGCCGGGTGTATTGGGGATACTCGAGGAGTCCGTCGGCGAACGATTCCTCGACGGTCGACGACGCCTCGATGGCGCCCGGGAGAAGGCGGATGACGGCGTCGATGACGACGAGGGCCGGCAGTTCGCCACCCGTCAGGACGTAGTCGCCGATCGACAGTTCCAGGTCCACGAGCGAGCGGATCCGCTCATCGACTCCCTCGTAGCGCGGGCAGACGAAGATGAGGTGCGATCTCGCGGCGAGGTCGGCGGCCCGCGCCTGGCGGAAGACCTCACCGACGGGATCGAGCAGGATGGCCGTCGAGCCATCGCGACGGAGCGCATCGAGCGCGGCCGCCACTGGTTCGGGCCGCAGGATCATCCCCGCTCCCCCGCCGTACGGCGCATCGTCGACGGATCGATGTCGTCCGAGGCCCCACTCTCGCAGGTCGTGGATGCGGATCGTCGCAAGGCCCTGTTCCTGGATGCGGCCGGGGATGCTCGCGGCGAGCGGTCCGTCGAATATCGCCGGGAAGAGCGTCAGGATGTCGATCTCGAGGGTCATGGCTCGGCCGGCATATCGAGCTGTTCGGGTCCGTCTGCAGGAACGATCGCACTCCGTGGCCGGCGGCGCGGCGCCTTCGGTCTGTTCGGGTCGGGCGCCTTGCGGGGTTGAAGGTCGAGCGACTCGGCGTCGACCACGATCTCGCCGCGGCGCGGCGCGAAGATGCGGATGAACGCCCGGACCGCCGGCAGGTCGAAATCGGTGACAGACCCGCCCGTCACCGCGAAGACCTCGGTCTCGCCGACCCGGTAGATGTCCTTGACCGTCCCGAGCTCGGCCCCGTCCACGCCTCGCACAGTGCAGCCGATGACCTCGTGCCAGTAATAGGCACCCCTTGCAAGGTCCTCGTCGGGCCGGACGGATGTCTCGAGATACGCTCCGCGAAGGCCGTCCGCGCCCTCGCGCGTCGCGACCTCCCGAAATCGGAGACGCCAACCGGGTCCGTCGGCGACCGCCTCGGCCGCGGCGATCGTCAACGGCCGGTCGTCACCCTCGCGGTACAGGACGAGACCGACGACGAAGCGATCCTCGGGCCGGTCGGTCAGGACCTCAGCTCGGACTGCACCGTTCAGGCCGTGGACGCCCCGCACAAGGGCGACGACGAGCCGTTCGTCCTCGCCCTGCGCGCTCTGGCGGCCGGAGCGGCGAGTGCTCAGAGGATCTCGAGCTGGACCGGCTCACCGTCCCGGGCGGCGGTCACCTTGAGCAGGGTCCGCAGCGCCTTGGCGACGCTGCCGTTGCGGCCGATGACCTTGCCCATGTCGTCCTCGGCGACGTGAAGCTCGATGACGGTCGCGCCGTCCTCCTCCACGACCTCGACGGTGACCGCGTCCGGATCATCGACCAGCGACTTGGCGACGTATTCGACCAGGTCCTTGGCTGCCATCGTCGCGACCCCTACTTGGCGGCGGGCAGGATGCCCGCCTGACGGAAGAGCCGGGCGACCGTGTCGGACGGCTGGGCGCCCTTGTCGAGCCACGCCTTCGCCCGGTCGGCGTCGACGACGAACTCGGTCGGTTCGCTGCGCGGGTTGTAATGCCCGAGTGTCTCGAGCGAGCGCCCGTCGCGAGCGCTCCGGCCGTCGGCGACGACGACCCGGTAGCTGGGCTGCTTGTGCGCGCCAACGCGCGTGAGCCTGATGCGGACTGCCATGTGAGCGGACTTCCTCCTCGTGGCGGGACGCTGGGGCGTCCCCTTACTTGACGGTGACGATGAATACGGACTTGTTGAGGTCGCCCGAGATCGACGACGCGAAGATCATCGCGTCGAACGGCTTCAGGAACGGCTGCACGTCGGTCTGATAGCGAGCGTATCCGGCGGCATCCGCGCTGGACATGGCCTTCTCGGCCATCGACCGGATCGTCCCGATATCGACGTAGGTCGCGCCAGTGCCCGTGCCCGCCCGATCGGCCAACTGCTTGTAGCCGCCCGAGGACGCGAGTGACGTCGCCGACGTGGTGTCGAGGACGCGCTTGACGAAGGCGGGGCCGGATCCGATCACGACGACCTCGTCGGTCACCGCGATGGCGATCTCGACGTGGCCGGTCGGCACCTTCACGCCCGGCGGCAGTGTCACCGACCCTGCGCCGGCCATCGCGGCCAGGTCGCCGACGTCCACGATCGTGATGGTCGTGCCCTTATAGGTCTCCTCGCGGACGGTCACGCCCTGCTGGCCACCACCGAGCGAGATGAAGGTCTTGAGCGAGGTCAGGAGTCGGTCGGCCGCGGCCTTGTCGGTCGGGGCGATGATCACGCCCGCTTCGGGCGTCCCGTCGGCGTTGTTGACGACGATCGCGGTGTCACCGACCCACCCGAGTGCCGCATCCGAGCCGCCGACGAGACCGAGCGCCTGGTCGAGCTGATCCAGCATCGGCTTGAGGGTGGCGTCCGAACGGTACAGGTCAAGCGTCTGCTTGAGCGTCTTGCCATAGTCGTTGGCGATCGAGGCGACCACAGCCGTCGACGGGATGTGCTCGGCGATGGTCGAAGTCCGGTTGTCGGTCGGACCGATGACCGTGTCCGGCCTCGGCGCGGTGACTTCAGCGACGATCGCGTCGCTCTGGAAGGACAGCCAATACGCCGCCCAGTCCGGGACGAGCTTGAGCACCGACTGGCTGAGGGCCAGTGGGACGCTGCTGCCACCTGCGCCCGGGATCGCCGTCGACGCGGCGGTCGACCAATCGAGCAGCGGACGCAGGGCCAGGTACATGAATCCGACATGATCGCCAGTCGAGGAGCCGAGAGCCGCCTTCGGGCCCGGCTCCTTCGAGAAGCCGCCGCCGCCCTTCGTGTCGATCGCGGCCTTGACCGAGGTCAGGTCCCCGAAGACGGCGACCTTGCCGTCGATCAGCGCGTAGGCGGCGGTGACCCCGGCCGCCTGGTCGAAGACCGTGATGGTCACGCCCTGATACGTCTGCGTGGTGGGCTTCGCGCCGGTCTTCTTGACGGCATCCGCGAACCAGGCGTCCGCCGCCGTCGGGTCCTTGACCGACACGAGGGCGAGGATGCGGAATGAGCTCATCGCCGACGGATCGCCGGCCTTGAGGCTCGATGCGGGCGGCAGCGGGCCGACGCTGAACGCGAGCTCGCCGTCGAACCACGACTTGATGTTGCCGGTGTAGGTCTGCTGGCCGTTCGACGCCTTGCGAATCAGGTCGTCGAGGACCTGGTCGAGCTTGGTGTCGAGCGACGCCTGGTCGGCGAAGCCCGGGAACTTGGAGAGGAACTCGCCGACCGCACGCTTCTGGTCGCCGGGAAGGTCGAGGCGGACCTCGCCATAGACGATCGTGTGCTCCGGGACGTAGCCGAGAACGGTGGCCGAGGACGTACTGCCGGTGAGCAGCGCGGCAGCGGCAGCGGAGGCGCCGATGACCAGGGCGACGATCGCGATGGCGGCCGCCCAGCGAAGGCGGCTCCGGCGGCGCGGCGGGGTCGAGGCGGTGACGACGACCGGGGCAGCGGTCGCCCACGCGACGTCGTTCTCGTGGACGGGCGCGCCGGTGTCCGGTCGGCTGGCTGGGGTCAGCGGCGCCGTCGGAGCGACCGGGCTTGTCAGTGCCACCGGAGCGACCGGGGCACGCGTCGTTTCATCGTCGACCGCGCCCGGGTCCGCCCTCGGATCGAGGTCGTCGGTCATCGGATCGCCTCCTGCCGGTTCATCGCCGGCCCGTCATCGCGCCGAGGGCGGCCCGCTTGCCGCCTCCGGAGAGTTGCTTCATGAGCTTCTGCATCTCGAGGAACTGCTTCACCAGGCGGTTGACGTCCGGCAACGTCGTGCCCGAACCTGCCGCGATGCGCCGGCGGCGAGAGCTGTTGAGAACGGTCGGATCCCGACGTTCGGTCCGGGTCATCGCCCGGATGATGGCTTCGGTGCGTTTGAGGTCACCGCGGTCGACGGCGGCCTGGGCCTCGCCCGCAAGGTTGCCCATCCCCGGGATCATCGACATGACCTGACCGAGCGGGCCCATCTTCTGCATCTGCTGCATGGACTCGAGCATGTCATCGAGGGTGAAGCCGCCCTTCCGCAGCTTCTCCTCGAGCTGGGCCGCCTGCTTCTGGTCGACGTGCTCCTGGGCTCGTTCGACGAGGGTCAGGATGTCGCCCATACCGAGGATGCGGCCAGCGAGGCGGTCGGGGTGGAAGACCTCGAGCGCATCGGTCTTCTCGCCCGTCCCGAGGAATTTGACCGGGACCCCGGTGACCGCGGAGATCGACAGCGCGGCACCGCCCCGTGCGTCGCCGTCGATCTTGGTCAGGATCAGGCCGGTGACGGGCACGGCGGCGACGAATGCCTGCGCGACGGATACGGCCTCCTGGCCGGTCATCGCATCGACCACGAGGAGCGTCTCGACCGGGTGGACGGCAAGGTTGACCGCTGCGATCTCGGCCATGAGTGCCTCGTCCACGGACAATCGTCCGGCGGTGTCGAGGATGACGACGTCGCGGACCTGGCGCCTAGCGGCTTCGACGCCGCCCCGGACGATGTCGACGACCGACGTCCCGGCCGGTGCCCGGTAGACCGGGATGTCGAGGCTCTTGCCGAGCGTTTGCAGCTGATCGGCGGCGGCGGGCCGATAGGGGTCCGCGGCCACCATGAGCGGGCGCCGACCGAGTTTGACGACGTGCCGCGCGAGCTTGGCGGTCGAGGTCGTCTTGCCCGACCCCTGCAGGCCGACCATCGCGACGACGGCGGGATTGCCCGACAGGTGGAAGGTCCGGTCGCCCGCCGACAGGAGTTCGACGAGCTCGTCGTTGACGATCTTGACGACCTGCTGGCCGGCCGACAGGCTTTCGAGGACCTCGTGACCGATCGCCCGTTCGCGGACCCGCGCGACGAAGTCCTTGACGACCCTGAAGTTGACGTCGGCCTCGAGCAGCGCCAGCCGGACCTCGCGCATGGCGGCATCGACATCGGCCTCGCTGATCCGGCCGCGGCCGGTCAGGTTGCCGAGCGTCTGGCGCAGCCGCTCGCTGAGTGTGTCGAACATGGTCCTGGCAGGACTCCGTCAAGGGCGGTGGGCCGGATCGGCGACGACCGTTCCGGGTGGTACGCGGGTTCTGACGCACCGGGCACGGCGAGTGTACCGCAGGCCTTCGTGGAGCGCCGCAGGCCGATGGTCCTACAGGGTCGTTCCGGCGAGCCCTATGCTCCGGACTTCGTGCGTCATCCGTTCGATTCACCGCTCTGGCGCAACTCGGCCTTCGTCCGCGTCTGGTCGGCCGCGACGATCTCGATCTTCGGGTCGCTCATCACCCGGATCGCGCTGCCACTCGTGGCGATCCTGACCCTGGGCTCCGGCGCTTTCGAGGTCGCGGTCCTGCGCGGGCTCGACCTCGGGGCGACGCTCGTGTTCGGACTCGTGGCCGGCGCCTGGGTCGACCGACTGCGGCGCCGGCCGGTCCTCATCTGGGCCGATCTTGGGCGGGCCGTCCTGCTTGGTTCGGTGCCCGTCGCGTTCGTGCTCGGCGTCCTGTCGTTCCCGCAGCTGCTGATCGTGTCCGGGCTCGCTGCGATCCTGACGACCTTCTTCGATGCTGCCGACAACGCCTACCTGCCGACGATCGTCGCGCGCGAGGGACTCGTCGATGCCAACAGCGCCCTGGCCGCGAGCGGGTCCGCCGCCGAGTTCATGGCGTTCGGGATCAGCGGCTTCCTCGTCCAGGTCCTGACGGCGCCGATCGCCATCGCGGTGGACGCGGTCACCTACCTCGTCTCGGCGGTCCTGCTCGGCTCTGTGCGCCACGAGGAGCCGCCCCCGCCGAAGGCGGAGGACCGCGAGCCGGTGGTGGCCGAGATACAGGTCGGACTGAGCCTCGTCCGGCGCGACCCGGTCCTGCGCGCATTCGTCGGAGCACAGATGTCGCTGGCGGCCCTGTGGGGCATCTTCGGAGCGACCTGGTTCTTGTTCGTGCTCGAAGACCTCGGGCTGAGCCCGGCGGTGCTCGGCGTCGTCGCCGGCGTCGGCGGTGCGTCGTCCTTCATCGGCGCGGTCGTGGCGACGCGAACGACGGCTCGCTGGGGCGTCGGGCCGGTGGCGATCGGGGCGATGCTGCTCGCGGCCCTCGGCAACGCGTTCATCCCGTTGGCACCGTCCGGCCTGCCGCTCGTGGCGGTCGCATGCCTTGCGATGCAGCAGCTCGTCGCGGATTCGGCGGTGACCGTCTATGACATCACCGAGGTGTCGGTCCGCCAGACGCTCGTGCACGACCGGGCGCTCGGCCGGGTCGCGTCGACGTTCAAGGTGGCGGCCATGCTGGCCCAGCTTTTCGCGACGCTGGCGGCGGGCATCCTGGCCGAGGTCGTCGGGTTGCGGGCGACGTCGTGGCTGGCGCCGCTGGGCGGGCTGCTCGGGGCGGCGATCCTGTGGTTCTCGCCCGTGCGGCACCTGCTCGTGCTGCCGGCCGCGATCGGTGGTGGACCGACGGCGCCGACCGATCCCTTCGCGGCCAGCGTCCACGCCGAGATGGACCAGCCGCCCGGGGCGTAGGCGCTTCAGTCGATGACCCGCGCGGCTCGCCCCCGGGGTGTTCATTCCTGCGCCATGAACGACGACCTGAGCCGGCGATCGGACGTCAGGAGGGGCGGTGCCGACGTTGATGGCCTCTTCGCGCAGCCCGTCCCGGCGAGGTTCCAAGGCGCCGGCCTCTCGATGGACGAGGAACGAACAGGTGGTGAGCCACTGACCGGGCGAGCCGACAGCGCGCACCGGCACGCACATCGGTCTGCGGCGCGCCTGGACTCAGGCGAACAGCGCCGCCACGAACGCGTCCGGGTCGAACGGGATGAGGTCGCCGACGGCCTCCCCCACTCCGACGAATCGGACCGGGATCTTGAGGGCATCCTCGATGGCGAAGACGATACCGCCCTTGGCGGTCGAGTCGAGCTTGGTGAGCACGATGCCCGTCAGCCCGACCGCATCATGGAAGGCCCTGGCCTGGGCGAGGCCGTTCTGGCCGGTCGTCGCATCGAGCACGAAGATCGTCTCCGGTTCGGCGCCCGGCAGGCGCTTGTCGATGACGCGGCGGACCTTCGACAGTTCGTCCATGAGATTCGACTTCGTGTGGAGCCGGCCGGCGGTGTCGGCGATGACGAGATCCGCACCGCGGGCAACTGCCGCGTCGAGCGCGTCGTACACGACGGCACCCGGGTCCGCACCCGGGGCGTGAGCGACCATCGGGACCTTCGCCCGGTCGGCCCAGATCCGGAGCTGGTCGATGGCTGCGGCTCGGAACGTGTCGGCCGCCGCGAGGATGACCGACCGGCCGTCTGCCGTGTAGCGACTCGCGAGCTTGCCGATGGTCGTGGTCTTGCCCGTCCCGTTGACGCCGACGACAAGGATCACGGCGGGGCCTCCGACGACCGCCGATCGCGGGCTCCAGTCGAGGTCGCGCGGCACGAGCAGCGCCGCAAGCTCCGCGCGGATGGCCGCCTCGGCACCGCCCGGGTCGCGGCGCCTGCGGGCACGCTCGACCAGGTCGATCGCCAGGGCGGCCCCGACGTCGCCGGCGATGAGCGTCTCCTCGACTTCGTCCCACGACGGGCCTTCGCCCGTGCCGGTCCCGAGGAATCCGCGCAGACGGGACATGAAATTGCCGCGGGTCCGCTCGAGACCGATCCCGAGGGCCGCCTCGGTGGTCGCCGGCGTCTCGTGGACGGGTTCGGCCCAGGACGGAGTCGGTGGCGGGGCCACCGAGATCGGCGTCGGGAGCTCGATGGTCAGGACGCTCGCAGTCGCCGGTTCCAGCTCGAACGGCAGCAATGGGTCGGTGGTCGACAGTGGCTCGACCGGGGAGCCGTCGTCCAACACACCGAAGTCGGCCGGGTCGGGCTCCCAGTCGGGGTCGACCAACGCCGGATCGACCGGTTCATCGACCTCGGGCGTGGGCGGTTCGTCGTGACGGCGTCGCCAGAAGGGCATCGCGGCGAAGCCTACCCCGCCACGGCGGTTCGGTCCCGATCCCGGGTGGCCAGCGCCTGCGCCTCATCGAGCCGGAGGCTGATGACCCGGCTGACCGAGTCATCGCCAACGGTCACGCCGTAGAGGGCATCAGCCGCCTCGATCGTGCCGCGGTTGTGGGTGATGACGATGAACTGGGTCTGATGGGCGAGGCTGCGGAGTGCGTCGGCGAACCGGCCGATATTCGCCTCGTCGAGTGCCGCGTCGACCTCATCGAGGACGCAGAACGGGACCGGCCGGACCTCGAGCATCGCGAACAGCAGCGCGACGGCGGTCAACGCCCTTTCTCCGCCCGACAGCATCGCCAGGGCCTGCGGCTTCTTGCCCGGTGGCCGGGCGACGATCTCGATCCCGGTCGAGCCGAGGTCGGATGGGTCGGTCAACGACAGCCGCGCGAAGCCACCACCGAAGAGTTGTTCGAACCGGGTCGCGAAGGCCGTCTCGAGCGCCTGGAACGTCGTCCGGAACCGGTCGGCGATGAGGGTGTCGAGTTCGACGATGAGCTCGCGGGTCCGGACGATCGCGGTCCGCAGGTCAGACGCCTGGGTCTCGAGGGTCTCGAGACGCATCCTCAACGCGCCGTATTCGTCGACGGCGTACGGATTGACCGCGCCGAGCTCGTGAAAGCGCCGTCGGAGCAGCCCGAGGCGCGACGGACTGGGCGGCGGACCGGCCGGCGGGGTGGCGGACCAGACGGGCGTCACGAGCGCGAGCACCGCCTCGAGCACGACCGCTTCGTCGGACATGACGTCTTCCGATCCGGGCGTGCCCACGTCGGTGAGGACGCCGGGTTCCGCACCGGCGGCCTCGGTCAGTCGGGCGATCGCGAGGTCGCCGAGCCCGGCCAGTTCGACGACGATCCCTTCGTGGAGCCCTTCCAGACCGAGCCTCGCTTCGAGCGCGACTCGGTCCGCGGCCCGAAGCCGAGCGTCCGCGGCGCGAAGGCGTTCGCGGGCGACCGCGGCATCTCGCTCGGCAGCAGCGAGCCGGTCCCGGTCGGCCGCGTCGCCAGCGTGGACGTCGCCAAGCGCCGCACGCGCGGCGGCCTCGTGGGCCGCGCTGGCGGCGACCTCGGCGCGCAACGCGTCGCGCTCCACGGCGAGCGCCGGTTCGCGTTCGCCCAGTGCCACGACGTCGCGGTCCGCGCGGGCCATCCGTTCTTCCGCGATGTGCGTGGACGCTTCGGCCCGGGCGCGCCGGTTCTGGGCGTCGCGGCGTGCGGTCTCCCGGGTCGCCGACTCACTGGCCAGGCGATCCCGCCGCGCGCGGAGTTCGGCGGCTCGCCTCTCCCACGCCGCCAGAGCCGACCCGCCCGAAACGTCACGGGCGGTCCCGGCGGGCTCGACGCGTCCGTCCGAGGCCTCGTGCGCGTCGTCCGCCCCGAATTCTGCCAGCGCTGTTCGAGCGCGTTCGAGCTCGGCTGCGGACCGCTCGGCCTGAGCGTCGTGCCACGACGCCTCGCGGGCGACCGTCTCGAGCCGGCGGGCGGCCAGCCGCTCGGCCTCTTCCGCTGCCCGGCGCGCACCCGCCGCGCGGCTCTCGTCGGCACGGGCTGCCTCCATCACGTCCGCCCCGGCCTTCGCCTCTGCCGCGAGACCGACGGCCGTCGCCCGTCGCTCCGCGACCTCGGCGTCGAGGGCATCGGCATCCGCGCTGAGCTTGGCCGCATCCGCACGACGCTCGAGCATCGAGTCCGCGGCGCCGAGCGTGACTCCGAGGTCGGTGACCACCGCCGAGCCATCCCGCGTTGCGATCGTCCAACCTGGCGGCAGCGTCGGCTGGATCGCGAGACAGGCGGCAAGATCCGGCAGCCACGCGGCTCGCGCCAGCAGCCGGCGCGCAGCCCCGCTCGTGTCGCGTCGCACGGCCGCTTCGAGGGTCCCGCCGCCGGCCGCGGCGACGACTTCGCGGAACGTGCGCTCGCGGGCATCGTCGGGCACGGCCGACCCGCTCGCGCGCTCCGCGACGACCAGGGCGCCACGTTCGGCGGCAAGTGACGTCACCGCGTCGGCGGGGACGATGTACGCCCGGGTCATCGCCGCAAGCGCCGCCTCGACCGCGGCCCGCAGGGGCGGATCGATCGCAAGATCCTCGTCCAGCCGCCGGCCACCAATCCGACGCGCGGCGCGGGCGATCCCGCGGGCCTCGTCCTCTGCGAGCCGCGCCTCGAGGCCGTCCGACTGCGCGCGCACCGCGGCCGCTCGCGCACTGGCGGTGACGGCTCGTTCGTGCGCCGCCGCCCGGCCGGCATCCGTTCGGCCGGCGACCGTCCGGGCCGCCTCGAGCGCGGCCGTGGCCTCGCGTTCCGTGTCGATCGCGGCACCGAGCGCGGTCCTGGCGCTCACGAGGTCCGCTTCCAGGCCGGCACGTCGCTCCGCCGCAGCGACCGCCTGGGCCGCCTCATCGGCAGCGCGGTGCTCGATCTCGGCGAGGCGACGGCGGGCCGTGTCGCGCTCTGCCTGGCGGGTGGCTGCAGCGCGCCGAAGGGCGGCCAGCTCCTGACCCTGCGCCTGCCTGGCGCTGCGCAGGACCCCGAGTTCGGCCAGCGCGTCCGCCAGCTCTCGTTCGGCCTCGCGGACGGCCTCGTCGAGGAGGATGTCCGGGGGAGGCACGGGGGCAGCGAGGGCACGCCGACCGGCGACGATCTCGGCCTCGGCCGCGGCGCGCTCATCGAGCACGCGCTGGCGCTCGCGGACGAGGGCCTCGAGCTCGGACGCGAGCCGGGCGTCCCGCAACTGGGCGCTCGTCGCCGCGGCCCGGGCCGCGTCATGCGATTCGCGACGTTCGCGCTCGAGTCGCGCCCGAACCGCGAGTTCCCCCGACAGCGCCGCGGCCGTCCCCTCGGCCTCGGTCAGCGCCATCATGGCCGCATCGACCGCCGCCACCGCAACGTCGCGGTCGGCATCGCCGGCGCTCAGTCTTGCCGCCGCATCGTGCCAGCGAGTGTGCATCGCGATCAGCAGCGCGCTCAGCAGCTCATCTGCGGTGGACTCGCGGGTCGCCTGCTGCTCGGCTTGGGCCGCGAGCCGACGGGCCTGCGGCCGGAGCTCGCCGAGGATGTCCTCCGCCCGGGCGAGATTCGCCTCGGATTCCATCAGCTGCTCCTCCGCGCGCCGTCGACGGCGCTCGTGGCGCCGCACGCCAGCAACCTCCTCGAACAGTGGCCGGCGTTCTTCCGGGCGGAGTGCAAGCGCCTGGTCCACCATCCCTTGCCCGATGAACAGGAAGGCGTTGTCCGCGAGATGCGCGGAATCGAGGAGGTCGACGAGATCGCGCAGCCGGATCCGGCTCTTGTTGAGCAGGTAGTCGTTCTCGCCCGAGCGATAGAGCCGGCGACCGAGCTCGAGGACTCCGAATTCGACCGGCAGCAGCCCGTCGGCGTTGTCGAGGACGAGCGTGACATCGGCCATTCCCTGCGCCGCGCGCTTCTCCGACCCGGCCCAGATGACATCCTCGGACTTGCGCGACCGGAGCGCGCGGCCCTGCTCCCCGAGCGCCCAGCGGAGTGCGTCGGCGAGGTTGCTCTTGCCGGATCCATTGGGACCGACGATGGCGCTGATACCGGCTCCGAATTCCACGCTCGTCCGCTCCGCGAACGACTTGAAGCCCTGGAGGCGGAGCGCAAGGAGGCGCGGCGGCGCAGGGCGCTCGGGCGACGTCATCCCGCGCCTCCGTCGATCCCAGGACCAGGACTGACCGTCGCCGCACGCAACCGGTCCAGCGCCTCGGCCGCCGCTGCAGTCTCGGCTGCGCGACGGGATGGCCCCTCGCCCATGCCGAGCCTCTCGCCGTCCACCCAGACCTCGATGCGGAATGATTTCTCGTGGTCGGGGCCTGTCGCGTCTACCAGCCTGTAGATCGGTCGATCGCCGGTACGGCGCTGGGTGAACTCCTGGAGTCTGCTCTTCGGACTCTTCAGAGCGACGATCGGCGCCTCGGCGACGAGCTCGGTCGCAGCCAGTCGGACGACCCAGTCGCCGACCGGCACGAACCCGAGGTCGAGATAGAGCGCGCCCGCCACCGCCTCGAACGTCGACGCCAGGAGCGACGGGCGGCGACGCCCGCTGCGCTGCGCCTCGCCCTCGCCGAGGAGGAGGTACGACCCGAGGTCGATCCGACCAGCCAGTCGCGCCAGCCCGGTCGTGGAGACGATGGCGGCGCGTCGGGCGCTCAGGTACCCCTCGTCGTCGTCTGGGTGACGGGTGTACAGGGCCTCCGAGATGGCAAGATTGACCACAGCGTCACCAAGGAACTCCAGGCGTTCGTTGTGGCCGACCGCGGAATCACGGTGTTCGTGGTGCCAACTCGAATGCACGAGGGCCTGCTCGAGCAGGCCCAAGTCTCGGACCGGCAGGCCGATCCGCAGTGCGAAGGCTTCGGCGGGATGCACGCTGGGGTGCTCCGGCCGTCGCCTCGTCGAGCGACTAGGAGGAGTGCTCGTCGATGTAATCGACGGCATCCTGGACGGTGCGGATCTTCTCCGCGTCCTCGTCCGAGATCTCCGTCCCGAACTCCTCTTCGAGGCTCATGATCAGCTCGACGAGGTCGAGCGAGTCAGCGTTGAGGTCGTCGACGAATGACGCCTCCGGCTTGACCTCATCCTCGTCGGCGCCGAGCTGCTCGACGACGATCTTCTTGAGGCGTTCGTACGTTGTTGCCACTGACTCCCTCCTCGGAGTTGGGTGATGGTGCCGTCGGCCGGGTGCCGCTGGGCTCCGCTGCGATGTTCCCGAGGACGCCATTCATCAGGCGTCGCATCGGTTCTCCACTGTAGGTGCGTGCCAGCTCGACCCACTCGGCGATGGCCACCCGGGCCGGCGTCGCCGAGTGTAGCACCTCGGATATTGCGCAACGGAGCAGGGCGCGGTCCATCCGGGCAAGTCCTGTGACCGGATAGCGCGGGGCGCGCCGGACGATCTCGGCATCGATCTCGTGACGGTGTGCCATCTCGGCGGCGACGAGTTCCCGCGCCAGCGCGGCCGCGTTCGGGTCGCGTTCCTCCGCAGCCAGATGGCGCTCCAGGACGGCGTCGGCGGTGCGCTGCCCGAAGTCCGCTTCGAACACGGCCGCGAGGGCCAGCCGACGGCCGGTCCGCCGACCGCGAACGCGGTCAGCCCCCGACGCCATCGACCAGGACGGTGACCATCCCGAGCTCCAGCCCGAGCAGGCGTTCGATCGTGGCCGCGACCGTGGTACGAACCTGGGCGGCGAGTGGCTCGAGCGGTTGGCCCGGCCGGGCCACGACCCACAGTCGGACGAGGACGCGTTCGTCGCGGATGCGCACCCCGACCGCCGGCCCGCCGAGCCAGCGCCGCCACGCGGATCCGCCCCGACCGACCCTCGCGACGCCCGGAACCTCGAACGCCGCCAGGCGAACGAGTTCCCCGATCACGCCACGGCCGACAGTGACCTCGGGTCCACTCATATCGTGCCTCCACGTTCGGCGATGGCCGACATGGCACCCTCACCTCGGTCGGCCGCGAGCGATTCGGCGATGAGTGCCGGGACCTGTGTGCGGGCAGTCGTCGCCGCCACGTCGCAGCCGTATGTGATCATCCGCCGTTTCGCGCGGCCGTGGGTGATGATGACCGTCCCGCGGACCCCGAGCAACGGCGACCCGCCGACCTTCTCGTAGTCGAAGATGCCGCGGATGCGCTCGATTCCCGGGCGCATCGCGACGTACGCCAGCTTGCCCCGCATCGACCGTTCGAACTCGGCCCGCCACAGGTCGAAGATGAAGGTCGACAGGCCTTCGAAGAACTTGATCACCACATTGCCGAGGACCGCGTCGCACACGACCACATCGGCGTCGTGCGTCGTCAGGTCCTTGCCCTCGACGTTGCCTGTGAAGTTGAGATCGGTCTCATCGAGGAGTTCGGTGGCACGCTGGATTCGCGCGTCCCCCTTGCCCTTCTCCTCGCCGATGGACAGGAGCGCCACGCGGGGGTTCGCGACGCCGAGCACGCGCTCGGCGAAGATCGAGCCCATCAGCCCGTACTGGGCGAGGTTCTCCGCCGTGGAGTCGGGGTTGGCGCCGATATCGAGCAGCACCATCGGTCCGCTGGCGGTGATCATCTGGACCGCGAGCGCGGGCCGGTCCACGCCGGGCAGCCGGCCGAGACGAAGGACCGCGGCGGCCATGCCCGCGCCGGTGTGGCCGGCCGTGATGACGGCATCGGCCTCGTCCCGCTTGACCAGGTCCATCGCAACGAGGATCGAGGAATCCTTCTTTTCGCGCAGAGCGAGCGCCGGGTGCTCGTCCATCCCGATGATCTGGCTGGCGACCACGATCGACACGTTTGCCGGCAGGTCGCCGGCGATGCCGCGGATGATCGCCTCGTCACCGACCAGGAGCAGACGGTCCTCGGGGTGCGCAAGCGCGTAGTCGATGGCGCCCGGGACGACCTCTGACGGGCCGTGGTCGCCGCCCATCGCGTCGACTGCCACGCGAACCCCGGCGCGGTCCTGGTCCGCCGGGCCGGGTCCGGGCTGCGTCACCGCGTCAGCGGGCGGCGTCGTCGGCGGCTGGCTTCAGCTGGACCGCGAGACGGCCCTGGTAATAGCCACAGTTCGGGCAGACGTGATGCGGCAGCTTCATCTCGTGGCAGTGCGAACACTCCTCGAGCGTCGGCATGCTGATCGCGAGGTGGGCGCGCCGCTCGCCCTGCCGGGCATGCGAGACGCGTCGCTTGGGTACACCCATGGGGTCGAGGGCTCCTTCGGATCATCGCAGGCCGCGATGCGCTGGCTGTTCGAGTGGGTCCGGCAGCGCACGAAGCGACTGTACGACCGACGGCGGAGTGTAGCGCGAATCGACCCGCCCCGTCAGGTGACCGACCGACGGTCAGCCGATTCGTGGGAAATGTGTCAGGCTCCGGGTCATGACCTTCGGGCGGACTGTGGATCCGACCCACGACCGGCCCGATGGTCGTGATCGTCGATGGATCCCACGCAGTCGATCAGACTGGCTCCTCGTGCTTGGGATCGTGACAGCCGCATTCCTGGTGCGGGCGCTGCCACTGTTGCGTGGCGCCGGTCTGGACGGCGACCTCGGATACGACGACGGCGTGTACTTCGGCGCGGCGGTTGCCCTGACGAACGGGGTCCTGCCGTATCGCGATTTCCTGCTGCTCCACCCGCCCGGAATCGCGGTGCTCCTCTCGCCGTTCGCCCTGATCGCCAATGCGACGAACGACGCGACCGGCTTCGCCGTCGGCCGGCTGGCGTTCATGGCCCTGGGTGCGATCAACGCAGGCCTCGTGGTGCTCCTGGCCGGTCAGTACGGGCGGCGGGCCGGGCTGCTCAGTGGACTCCTGTATGCCGTCTGGTTCACCGCGGCTCGTGTCGAACGGACGACCAACCTGATCGGTCCGCAGACGACGTTCGTGCTGATCGCAATGCTGATCATCGTTTCGGCCCGACCGCTGACGACCCGCCGAGCGGTGGCGGCCGGGGTCCCGCTCGGCCTCGCAGCCGCCATACAAGTGTGGACGGCGGTCCCCGTCGCGGTGGTCGTCGTTGCGATCGCCCTTGAGGCGCGCGCCGACGGGTCCCGCTGGTGGAGGCCGGCCATCGGCCTGCTTGGCGGTGCCGCGGTCGCTTTCATCGCGGTGTGCCTGCCGTTCCTCGTGTCAGCTCCGGCCGAGTTCATCCGGTATGTCTTCATCGACCAGTTGGCACGACCGGACCTCGGAGTCTCGCTGGTCACTCGGCTGCAGACCCTCGAAGGGCTGCCGGTCTCGAGCGCCGGGTCGAGGCTGGTGAACGCCGCCGGGGTGGGCATCGCGATCCTGGGCGCCGGGGCCGTCGTCCTCGTCGCACGCCGCGTCCCCGCGGCACGGATCTGGTGCGCACTGGTCGTGGCCGAGACCGCCTATCTCATGGTCTCGCCGACCTTCTTTCCGCACTATTCGGCCTGGACCGCCCCGGCCGCGGCCATCGTGCTCGGGACCGCGGCTTCGTTGGTCGTGGATGCGGTCACCTGGTCGCGGCCGCTCCGCCTGCTCACGACGGCCGCTTGCATCGGAGTCATCGCCACCCTGGCGCTTGGGATCCCGCGATACCAGGGCACGGTCATCCACAGCGCACGCCTGGAGGCGGACCTCGGCGACGCACGCTGCGTGTCGGCTGATGCGCCCAACCTCCTCCTCGTGACGACGGGGCTGCGACGCAACATCGAGCATGGCTGTCCGCTCGTCCTCGACCCGGCCGGCGTGTCCTACGAGACCGATCGCGGACACCTCGCCAAAGGCGCGGTCGGCGCCTCGCGCCGCGGTGCCCCGGGCTACCAGCGTGCCATGCAGGCGTACTACGGGAACAGCGACGCGGCGATGTTCGTGCGCCTCGCCGCCGATGGCTTGACCGCCTCCACGCAGAAGGCGATCTCGGACAAGTTGCCGATCGTCGTCAAGCGAGGAACCGTGACGATCCTCCTGCCGCGAGCGGTGACCTTTCCCTAGCGGACGTCGACGTTCACCGTCCGGCCGTTGCGTCGTCCGGGCGGAATCCACGCAGCGCCTCGAGCCGTGGGTCGATATCGTCGGCGGGGTGGTCGTGAACGCCGTCCTCGAGGCGCTCCCCGCACACGATGCAGAGACCTGGACAATCCGGCCGGCAGAGCGGGGCGATCGGCTCGGCCAGGAATGTCGCCTCACGGACCGACATCTCGAGGTCGAGCTCGTGGTGGTCGGTCAGGCGGGCGATGTCGGGTTCGTCGTCGGTCGGCAGAGATCGTCCGGTCGTCAGGTCGAGGGCGGGCAGGTATTCCTCTTCGATCCGGATGTCCACCGGGTAGGCGATGTCGCGCAGGCAACGGCTGCACGCGAGCGCCAGCGCGGTCCTGAAGCTGGCTGTCGCGAGGATGCCCCGGTTGGTGCGCAAGAGCCGGACACGTCCGGTGATCGGCGCTGCAAGGGCGAGATCCTCGCCGGCGTCGATCCGGACGTCATCGACGGCCTGGACCCGGTCGGCGCCGGGGTCGTCGGCCAGAAGGCCCGCGACGTTCCAGGACAGCGGTCCGTCGACCGAGCCTGTCACCGCGATCTGCTGGACGGCTCCGCGGCCTCGCCTTCCAAACGCTCGCTTCCACCATCGCGCGGATCGAGGCCCCCTTCGCCGTCGATCGCCGCGCGACGCTCGTCGAGCAGCGCGATCCCCTTCTTGATGCTCTGGAGCGTCTTGACGACGTCGTCCTCGAGCCCGACCAGGACACTCACCGCGTACTCGTCGGCGCCGCGCCGGATGTCGTCGGCATCGTGATGCGCGTCGGAGATGATCTCGCGGCTCTGCAACTCGGCGGCCTGCGTCAGGCCGCGCTCGCCGATGAGGAAGGCGGCTTGTTCCTGCGCCTTGCCGACGATCCGTTCCGCCTCCTCCTCGGCCTTCTCGATGATCCGCTCGCCCTCGGCGTTGATGCGTTTGGCGGCTCGGACCTCCTCGGGCACGGCCACACGCAACTCGTCGATCAGGCCGAGTGCCGCGTTCTGGTCGACCACGACGTTGGTTGTGAGCGGCAGCTTCTTGCCGTTCGCGATGAGGGATTCGAGGCGCTCGACGAGGAAGATGATGTCGATCGGAGTGCCCTCCAGGCTGGCGGTCTCGGGTCGGGTCGCTCAGGCTGGCTGCAAGTATCGCACGCGCACGCCGGTCGTCAGCGGCGCTCCAACGCGGCCGCCAGGGCTCGGCCGGCCGGCGACGGGATCATCGTCGACACGTCACCACCGAAACCCGCGATCTCCTTGACCAGGCTCGAGCTGACGTAGCCGTTCTCGACCGAGGTCATGAAGAAGACGGTGTCCACGTCCAGGGCCAGGACGCGGTTGTTATGGGCAAGCTGCATCTCGTTCTCGAAGTCGCTGATCGCGCGCAGCCCGCGGACGATCGCGTTCGCTCGGTGGGTGCGGCAGAAGTCGACTGTCAAGCCGTCGAAGGCTTCGACCGTCAGCTGATCGAGCAGCGGGCCCGCGGCGTCGGTCAGCGCTTCGCGGATGACCGCGATGCGCGTCTCGACCGAGAGCAGCGGCATCTTCCGCGGGTTCGCGAGCACCCCGATGATGACGGTGTCGAAGACCGCCGCAGCACGGGCCACGATATCGAGATGGCCGTTGGTGATGGGATCGAACGAGCCCGGATAGACCGCGACGGAATTCATCAGTCCTCCTGGCGTCGGTAGAACGTCAGCGTCGTCTCCCCGAATCGACGCTCGCGTTCGGATGCTAGCAGCCCCACATCGGCTGGCGGGGGGTCGCGCCAGAAATGCTTGGCCACCACCCGACCGCCCGGCGCGACCAATGGCCCCACGGCGGCGAGGGCATCGGCCAGGAGAACGCTGTCGGCATATGGCGGGTCCAGGACGACCACGCCGAACGGGGCGGCTACGGCGGCCTCCGCGCCGCGGAGCCAGGCGAGAGCGTCCGTGCGGACGATCCGAGCCCGTTCCCCGGCCAGGTGGGTCCGCCCGAGATTGGCGGCGATGACCGCGGCGGCGCCCGTGTCCCGCTCGACGAACGTGGCGTGTGCGGCGCCTCGCGAGAGCGCCTCTATGCCGGCCGCGCCCGACCCTGCGAACAGGTCCAGGACCGACGCACCCGGAAGGTACGGCTCGAGGATCGCGAACAGGGTCTGCTTGACCCGGTCGCCGAAGGGACGCGTCCCCGGGCCGGGTGCCTCGAGACGGATCCCCCGTGCGGTCCCCGCGATGACCCGGCCGCCGTCGCCGGCGGTCACGTGCCGCTCGCAGGTTCGCCCGCAGCGACGCGTCTGAGCCAACCGCTCTCGAGTTCGGTGGTCAGTTCCGGCCGGGGCGGGTCCATCCGCCCGGTCGCATCGAGGAGCGACTCGGCGTGCGATCGTGCACGAACGGCGAGCTCCCGGTGCTCCCCGACCTGCAGGGACGCGATACGCAGCCGCGGGAAACCGCTCTGGGCGAGCCCGAGCACGTCACCCTCCTTGCGCAGCTCGAAATCCTTCTCGGCCAGGGCGAACCCGTCGTTCGATTCGACGACCGCACGCAGCCGGGCGACGGCGACTTCGTCGGTCGAATCGGTCACCAGGACACAGAACGATTCGATTTTCCCTCGCCCGACCCGCCCCCGGAGCTGATGGAGTTGTGCCAGGCCGAACCGGTCGGCACCTTCGATGACGATCATCGTCGCCGCCGGCACGTCGACGCCGACTTCCACGACCGTCGTCCCGACCAGGACATCGAGCTCGCCGTCACGGAAGCGGGTCATCTCCTCGTCGCGCTCGGCGGGCTTGAGCCGGCCGTGGACCATCCCGACCCGGAGTGGATCTAGGAGCGCGGCAAGGCGGACGGCCTCGCTCTCTGCGGCCACCGCGCCATCCCCGTCGTCCGCACCCTCCTCGATGAGTGGCACGACAACGAACGTCCGGTGGCCGAGGGCCGCCTCCTCGCGGACCTTCTGCCACGTCCCGTGCATGTCGACGGGTCGCTTGACGCCGGTCCGGATCCTGACCCGACCTGCCGGCGGCGTCCGCAGGTCGGACACGTCGAGGTCGGCGTACAGGACCTGGCCGAGCGTCCGCGGGATGGGTGTGGCGGTCATCAGCAGGACATGCGGCGACCTTCCCCCAGCCTTGGCTTCGAGTGCGCCGCGCTGATCAACGCCGAATCGGTGCTGCTCGTCGATGATGACGAGCCCAAGGTCGGCGAATGAGACCGCGTCCTGGATGAGCGCATGAGTCCCGACCACGACGAGCGCCTGGCCCGAGGCGATCGCCTCGAGCGACTTGGCTTTGACCTCCGCCCTGAGCGAACCGGTCAGCAGCGTCACGCCGATGCCGATCCCCTCGAGGAGCGCGCTCACGGTCTCGAGGTGCTGGCGCGCCAACAGGTCGGTCGGGGCGAGGAGTGCACCCTGCAGGCCGGCCCGGGCTGCGGCCGCGAGAGCGAAGGCCGCGACCGCGGTCTTGCCCGATCCGACATCGCCCTGGAGGAGCCGGAGCATCGGCGTCGGGCGGGCAAGGTCGTCACGGATGGCGTCGATGGCGACCGTCTGGTCGACGGTGAGATCGATCGCCTCGCCGACGCGCGCCCCGATCGCCCCGATGATCGCGGTCCGAACGGCCGCGTCACCGTCGGCGTCGACATGGATCTCCGGGGCGGCGTCGCGGACTCGCTGCCGGCGCCGAGCGACCATGCCGAGCTGGAGCGCCAGCAGTTCGTCGAAGGCGAGCCGGCGGAGCGCGGCGTCGCGACCCGGGAATGACGCGGGATAGTGGGCTTCCTCGATCGCTCGCCGGATCGGCACCAGCTCTTCCGCCGCGGCGATCGCGGCCGGCAGGTACTCCGGATAGGCGTAACCGGCCTTGTCGAGCGCCTCGCGGATGGCCGCGCGCAGCCGGATCGCCGTGAGGCCGGCCGTCAGCGGATAGACCGGCACGATCCGTCCCGCGTGCAACAGCTCGGTCTCACCCAACTCTCCGGCGAGGACCTGGAACTCCGGGTTGTCCAGCGTCAGCTTCCGGCCGAAGTGCTTGAGCTTGCCGGACACGACGACCTCGGCGCCGACGTGAAGCCGGCGTTCGATGAAGCGACGGCCGAACCAGGTCGCGTCGATGGCGCCGGTGTCGTCCTCGAGTCGGGCGATGGTCCGCTGGGTCCGGCCGCGAAAGCCCGGCTCGACCCGGACGTCACCGACGGTCGCCTGGGCAGAGATGACATCGCCATCGGCGACGAACAAGAGGTCACCCAGCTTCCGCATCTCACGCAGGTCGTCGTACCGCCGTGGGAGGTGGAACAGCAGGTCGCGGACCGTGTAGAAGTCGAGCTTGATGCCAGCTCGGCGCAGCGCCGCTCCGGCCGCGAGGCCCGACTGCGCGAGGGGCGTGGACAGCAGGTCGACCGGGTCGGTGGGGACCGCTGCCGGGACCGGGCGCGTCGCCTTGATCACGCCTACTCGGCTGCGATCAGGTACCGGTAGAACGGCTGTCCGCCGTGGCGGACTTCGACCTCGATGCCGGGCGTTGCGGCCCCGATCCGGCGGGCCATCGACTCGGCCTCGTCGAGATCCGCGCCGTCGCCGTAGAACAGCGTCAGGAGTTCGTACCCGGGTGTCAGCGCCGCGACCGCGGCGAGGACAGCGGCGTCGCGGTCGCCGCCTGACGCAACGAGCCCGTCGTCCGGATCGAGCGCGATGGTCTGGCCTCGCTTCACCCGTCGGCCACCGATGGTCGCGTCGCGGACGGCCACGGTCACGACGAGGGTCTGGATCGACCGGCCGGCCTCGGTCATCGGGCCGGCGTTGGACGTCGCATCAAGACTTGGGTCGAGCGACAGCAGGGCAGCGAATCCCTCGGCCGCGTTGCGGGTCGGGACGACCACGACCGGGCGATCGGCCATTCCAGCCACCTGGCGCGCGGCGAGGACCACGTTCGGATTGTTGGGCAGGACGATGATCTCCCGGGCGTCGATGGCGGCGATGGCCTCGAGCAGTTCACCGGTACTCGGGTTGGCCGATTGCCCACCCCGGACGACCGCGGCGACCCCGAAGTCGCGGAAGATCGCGGCGAGGCCGTCGCCGGCGGCAACAGCGACAACGGCCAGCGTCGGGACGTCGACAGAGACGATGCCCGGGCCGCCCTCCCCACCGGTGAAGGCCGCGGCTCGCGTCTCGCGAACGTCGCGGGCCTGGTTGTCCAGATTCTCGATGCTGATCCTGCTGAGCGCGCCGATGCTCAATCCGTAGCCGACGACCTCGTCCGGTCGCTCGTTGTGGACGTGGACCTTGAGCGCGCGACTATCGCCGGCCACGAGGACCGAGTCGCCGATGGTCTCGAGATGGTCGCGGATGGCGTCCACGTCGAGGCTGCCCGAGCCGTTCGGCTGGAGCAGGAACATCGTTTCGTAGCCGAACCCCTCGTCGGCATGCGCGACGAGGGTCGAGGCTTTGACCCCGGCGCCGGCATGCGACCGGTCGCGCGCAGAGCCCGCCGGCGACTTCCCGACGAGGTGGAGCAGTGCTCCCTGGAACAACCGGTAGAGTCCCTGCCCGCCCGAATCGACGACCCCGGCCTCACGAAGGATGGCGAGCAGGCTCGGGGTACGGGCGACCGACTTCTCTGCGGCGTCGAGTGTCGCCGTGAGCACCGCCTCGATGTCGTTGTCCCGCTCTGCGGCAACGACTGCGGCATCCGCCGCCTCTCGGATGACCGTCAGGATCGTGCCCTCGACCGGCTTGGCGACCGCGCCGTAGGCGGTCTTCGAACCCAGCGACAAAGCGTGGGCGAGGTCCAGGCCATTGAACCGGTTCTTGCCGCCGAGTCCTTCGGCCATCCCGCGAAAGATCTGGCTCGTGATGACGCCGGAGTTGCCGCGAGCCCCCATGAGCGCCCCGAAGCTGATGGCGGCGGCGATCCGCTCCGCTGGCTGACCGGCCACCCCTTCGGCCTCGTCGAGCGCGGCCTTGACCGTCGCGAGCATGTTCGATCCGGTATCTCCGTCCGGGACGGGATAGACGTTCAGGGCGTTGATCTCGTCGACATGGGCTTCGAGGTTCGCGACCGCCGCCCGGAAGGCACCGAGCAGGCCATCCCCGTCGCACGAGCGGCGGACCATCAGGCGACGTCCGTCCCACTGTCGGCGAGGTCGCGCAACCCGACGGCCTCCGATGGGGCATGGATCCCGGTCGGTGGCGCACCGCCCGGTCCGAATCGGAGGCCGTCGATGTGGATCGTCACCCGACCCACCTCACGACCGAGGGCATGGAGAAGTGCGTAGCGGACCGCCGAATCGACCTGGCGCGCGACCTCCGCGACCGGGACGCCGAACGCGACCGTCAGGTCGAGCTCGACGTCGATCGCGTCGCCAAGATGGACGGCGATCCCCGGCTGAGCGAGGCCGAGCCGTTCGAGGAACCGCTCGTGCGGTCGCGCCGCGAAGCCGATGACGCCGTACGATCCGAGCGTCGCCGAGCGGACGAGGTCGGTCACGGCCTGGCGGGTGACGAACGATCGGCCCGGTTTCGGTTCGGTCGGCACGCGGGCGAGGTCCTCCGGGCAAGGATGGGTTCGGCGTCGTCGGGGCGGGCCGTCGCGAGGCCGTGTGCTATTCTACCGCTCCGTTCCTGCCCCTCCGGGCATGACACCTCCATCCCGACCGAATCCGAGGACCACGCATGGCCCGCTCCTGCGCGATCTGCGGCAAGGTATCGATGGGCGGCTTCAACCCCCAGTCATCCGGGATGAACCGCGTTCGAGCCCACCGCCGCATGAAGCCGAACCTCCAGCCGCTCGTCATCGACGTCAAGGGCACCGCGACGAAGAGTCTCGTCTGCACCCGCTGCCGTCGCACCCTGCTGAAGTCCGCGAAGTAGCCCTCCGCCGCACGCGGCGGTCCGAACCGACGACCTCACTGAACCGACCGGTCGCGCAGGCGGCCGGTCGTTCGTGTGTCCCGGGCCGCTCGTCATCGTCGAACCATTCTTCCCCCCGCCGTCGCCGGCGCGAGGCGTGACACCGACGGTCCTCGCGAGGGGGATGTACGACCCGTTCAGAGCCACGTCCAACCCGCTGGGCCACGCCAAGTTCACGGCTGAGTCAAAGGAACGATCGACGTCGTCGTCCGCAAGCACAGGTACGTCGCCGGTGGATCAACGGGCTGGCATGGTCATCCCTACGCGGTGTTCATCACGGTCACGGAAGGACAGCTCACGTTCTACGAATACGACGACCCGACCTGGAGCCCGCACGTCGCATCCGCGGGCCACGGCTACGTGGACTCCGGCCACGGGCACATCGCGGAATGAGAGGGGCCAGTCGGCAACTGACATCAGCGTGATCATGGCGCCGGTCGGCGGCACGTTCCGAATCGAGATCGACGCTCCGGGGCCTCATTGCGCGTTCTGAACTCCGGCCGTCCGTCGCAGTCGCGGCGGTCCGAACCGAAGACCTTGTGACCAGGCACCGGTGCGTGCCACAAACGCACGACTCGAATGGCCGAACGCGCCCGGCCGCGATGTGCGTGTGGAGGACGCGTCTGCCGGGCCGATACGCGTCACTCCCCCACATCGATCCTGTCGATCGGGCGACCCCGGTCGTCGACAAGGTGCCAGGACACGGCCAGGTCCGGATCCTCGCCTGAGCTGATGGTGACGATCATGGCCCGAACGGCCGCATCGACATCCACGGCCGACGAGATCGCGGCACGGATCCGGCGTTCGATGGCGAATCGGGCGACGGCGGGCAGTCCCTGGGCGATCTCACCTCGCGCGACCGACTCGGCCTCCGCCCGGTCGACCCCGAGTGCCTGGAGCCGGGCGATCAGTTCCGTGGACTTGTGGCGGTCGATCGGTCTGAGCTCGCGGATCCACTTCGGTTCTGGCGGCGGTGCCGGTTCGGGTGGGGGTGACGGTTCACGATCGGGTTCGGGCGTCGCGGACGCCTTCGTCGCCGTCTTCGACGTCGATGGAGCTGCGGCTGGCGTCGACGCCGCCTTGCCGATCCGATCCGCCAGCGGCGACTCGACCGGTCCCGATCGCCGTGCGATCTCGATCGCCTCGCGAGCCGCAGTCAGCGACGGATAGGGCCCGCGGACGAGCGGCAACCCGAACTCGTTCGTCTGGGTCGCGTCCACGATGACCCAGGTCCCGGACTGGGGCTCGATCTGAAAGCGTCCATCCTTGGTCTCCCAGCGGCCACCACCGAGTCGCCTGAGCGCGTCGGGTTCCGCCATCTATCGCTCGTCCGTGTCGAGCCACATCGTGAACGGGCCGTCGTTGACGAGTTCGACCGCCATCTCGGCTCCGAACCGGCCGGTCGCGACTTCGACCCCGAGCGCCCGGAGCGCGGCCGCGGAGCCGAGGTAGAGTCGCTCGGCAAGGTCCGGTGACCCGGCGCCCGTGAACGCGGGGCGTCGGCCACGTCGCGTGTCGGCGAACAGCGTGAACTGCGACACGACGAGCGCGGCCCCGCCCACGTCGAGCAACGACCGATTCGTGCGACCCTGGTCGTCGCGGAAGATCCGGATCTCGGCGGCCCTGCGCGCCAGGTCGGCTGCCACCATGTCGGTGTCGTCCGGGCCGACACCCAGCAGGATCACCACTCCCGGGCCGATCGCGCCCACGACCTCGCCCTCGACACGGACCGAGGCGCCCGTCGTCCGCTGGAGTATGGCCCTCACGGTGGGCCGGGCGGCTGGATCACCCCATGTTCGGCGATGAACCCCTTCCGCCAGGCCTCCGCGTCGCGTTCGTAGGCGTCGCGCGCGGCCGCGTGCCGCTCACGGACGAGCGCGTCGGTCGAGGCCGGGACGAGCAGGTCGTAGTCGCGGACGCCGTCGGGGTTCATCTGGCCGTCCCCTCGGAGGATGACGACCGGCACGCCGCCCGCCTCGATCTCGTCCATGAGGGTGCGGGCCAGGTGCTTGGGGAGCGACGCGAAGGTGACCATCCTGTCGCGTGAGATGGGCGGGACACCGTCGTTGAGGATGTACTGGTAGCCCTCATCTGCAAGCGCCCGGAGGAGCCGGATCTCTCGACCCATGTCCCGGCCCTTATGGAAGAGGGCTGAGCCCGCCACGAGGATGTCGACGCCGAGCCCACCAACGAATTCCGCGGTCTCGCGATTGATCCCCCCATCCACGTGGACTTCCGCACCGAAAGCCTTGTGGCTCAGCAGCTCGCGCGCCGCCAGCAGCTTCTCGCTCGCGACGTCCTTCATGAACGACTGGCCACCGAACCCGGGCTCGACCGTCATGACCAGCACGATGTCGAGCAGCTCCCTGTACGGCTCGAGGGCGGACAGCGGCGTCGCAGGCCTGACCGCGAGACCGGCCGCCCGGCCGGCGGACCGGATCCGCTGGAGTGTCGGCGCGATCTCCTCGTCGATCTCCACATGGAACGTGATCGAGTCGCAACCGGCGTCCAGGTACTCGTCGAGGAACCGGCCGGGCTCGTCCACCATGAGATGCGCGTCGAACGGTAGCTCCGTCCGTCTGCGGAGATGATTGATGGTCTTGGCGCCGAACGTCAGGTTCGGAACGAAGTGGGCGTCCATCACATCGAGGTGGATCCGGTCGGCGCCGGCCTTCTGGACGCGCTGGACCGCATATTGGAGATTCGACAAGTCGGCATCGAGGATGCTCGCCGCGACCCGGGCACGACCGTCGGCCACCCGACTAGTCCCCCACCCCGACCGGCGACGGGTCGTGACTGCGTTCGCCGAGCAGGGCTGCGGCGCTCTCCGCGACGAGGCGAGCGCGCCGGCGGGCGACGGCCGGGGCCGGTGGCTCGCCCGCCCGTTCAGCCGCAAGTTGGCCGCAGGCTGCGCCGACCTCCTGGCCACGATTCCGACGGATCGTCGTCTCGATCCCTGCCGTTCGGAGTGAGGCCGCGAAGGCCTCGATGACCGGCATCGGGCTGGCAGTCCACGGCGTGTGGGCGACAGGGTTCATTGGGATGAGGTTGACGTGCGCGTGATCGCCGCGCAAGAGATCGACCATCGCGGTCGCGTCCGTCTCGGTGTCGTTGACGCCGCCGATCATGGTGACCTCGTAGC
>Ga0075026_100000088_pt1 | contig 29632 bp, 22 predicted proteins | sample Str012_2_FD_71392 | JGI IMG/M metagenome (GOLD analysis project Ga0075026, IMG submission 71392) | Freshwater sediment microbial communities in response to fracking from Pennsylvania, USA - Straight Creek_MetaG_SC_2012 | ecosystem: Environmental > Aquatic > Freshwater > Creek > Sediment... | reverse complement strand
ACCGAGATCACGACCGAGATGGGCGACATGTTCGTCCGTCTCGCGCCGGCGCTGCGCGTCACTCTGAACCGGCATCTCGAACAGCGAGTGCTCGAGCACGAGCATGATGCACTGATGGTGAGCGCACTGCACGACGCGCTCACCGGCCTGTACAACCGGCATGCGCTCGAACAGTTGGCGAACCCCGCCGATCGCCACGGCGTGCTGATGATCGACATCGACCACTTCAAGCGGGTGAACGACGAGTTCGGCCACCACACCGGCGACGCCGTGTTGAACGCCGTCGCCGGGGAGTGCCGAGCGGCAGTGCGACAGACCGATCGGGTGATCCGCTACGGCGGCGAAGAGATCCTGGCGCTGCTCACCGACGCCGACCGCAAGCACACCGCCGCGGCCGCCGAGCGACTGCGCGATCGGGTGAGTCGATTGACCTTCCCCGACACCCCCGGACTCGGCCCGGTGACAGTGTCGATCGGCGCTGCCATCCACCACCGCGGCCAACCGGTCGACGAAGCCATCGGCGACGCCGACCGCAGTCTCTACCGAGCCAAGCGAGCCGGACGCAACCGGGTGTGCACCGCATGGGAGACGTGAACGCCACGCGCGTACGATTCGCGCCGTGAGCACCACCTCCACCAACGACATGCCCGGCGTCGACCTCGCCGCCGTCGAAGCCACGGTCGGCCACGCGATCCGCACCGGTGACGAATCGGCCCTCAAGCTCCTCGGCCACGGCGAGATCAGCATCGTGCTGGGCTGGCCGTCGTCGGCGCCGCGGCACGCGCTCAAACGCGTGCCGCCGTTCGCCACCCGCGCTGCGGCCGACACCTACATCGCCGCGGTCGAGAAGAACTTCGAGCTGCTCCGCGCGGCCGGCGTGGGCATCTGGCCCACCTCCCTGCACATCACCGAACGCCCCGACGGTCGCGCGGTGGTGTACCACCATCAACCGATCGCCGACGTGTCGCAACTTGGCCCCAACGTGCTGCGCGCTGCCGAGCCGGCCGACCATCATCCGTTCCTCGAGGCGGTGGTCACGCTCACCAAGTCGGTGTGTCGTCCCGACGTCGGCTTCGACGTGCAAGCCGCCAACTGGCTCTGGGACGGCACCACGGCCACGCAGATCGACTTCAGCTCTCCGTTCCTCATCGACCACACCGGCAAGAACCTGCAGTTCGACACGACGTCGTTCCTGCGCGAATACCCCGCAGCGATGCGCCCCTTGTTGAAGCGGGAGTTGCTCAAGCTCATCGTGCGATACACCACTCCAGAGGGGTCGCTCAACGACATGCTGTCGCACCTCTACAAGGAGGGCCTCGAGCAGTGGGTCGAGCCCACCGTGCACATCGCCCGTGCGCACGACATCACGCTCGACCCGGCGGCGGCGCAGCAGATGCTCGCCGACGACGCCAAGTTGCTCCCGTTGTTGCTGAAGGTGAAACGCAGTCAGCGATGGTGGGTCCAGCACACCCGCCGCACGTACGACTCGCTGCTCCCCCACGGCACCACCTACGACGTGATGGCGAAGCCCTGACGCGGGCGTCGATCCGGGTCAGAGATCGCCCGAGCGCTGCAGCACGGTGAGCGCCACCCAGCCGGGCAGCAGCGGCAACCAGAAGGTGGTGACGCGGAACAGGATCACTGCGGCGGCTGCGGTGGTGCTGGGCATGCCGGCCGACGTGAGGCCGGCGATGAGCGCCGCCTCAACAGCGCCGATTCCACCGGGCGTGGGCGCCACCGACGACACCCCGGCGCCGATGAGGTACACGAGCGCCACCGACGTGAACGCGGGACCGGCGCCGAACGCCTGCACCGACACGACGAGCGCCAGGATGTAGCCGATCGTGATCATCAGCGAACCGCCGAACAGCTCGATCATCTTGCTGGGTCGCCGGGCGAGTTCGCCCACACTCGACACCGACCGCTTGGCGACGGGCAGTACGTGGGTGGCCAGCAGCGATCGGCTCCACGGCATCATCACGCCGAGCACCGCCAGCAGCGCCACGCCCGAAGCGATGAGCCCCATCGTGCTGAACGACGGCAGACCGAACGTCGACAGACCCGACGCGCCGGCAAGGGCCAGGAACACACCGGTGAGGGTGACGTGCACGATGCCGCCGGCGATCGTGTCGACGCCCACGGCCGCAACGGCGTCGGCCGTGCCGATGCCACGCTGCTGCAGGAATCGGGTGGTGAGCGCCAGCGACCCGCCCGGAGCGGCGACACCCACGAACGACGTCGCCAGCTGTGCACCGAGGTTGGGCCCGAACGGCAACCGTTCCGACACCGATCCCTCGAGCGCGATCGCCGCGCCGATGTAGGTGAGCACCGAACAGCCGAGCGCGGCTGCCGCCCACCACCAGTTGGCGTGCCGCACATCGCCCCACAGCGAGCTGATGCCGAGGAACTGCGGGATCAACGTGCCTGCCACGACCGCGACCATCACGATCGTGACCACCGTGCGCAGCTTCACGCGCTCGAGTTCGGCGATGGGCACCGGTTCGGAACCGGTGGCCCGCTCGACCAGTTCGCGCAGCTCGTCGAGACAGCCGGCCGACTTCAGCGCGGCTCGTGTGGGCGAGGTGAGCGCCAACGGCTGCAACCGAGGCAGTGCCGCCGCGACCGCGTCGCTCCCCACACCCACCATCGCCGCGCCGACGGCGCGTTCGACCCCCAGCGTTGCGGCGGTGGCGGCCAGCACCTCAGCCACGTCGGTGGACAGCTCGGAGCCCACCACGCCGAGCGACGCCGACGAGAACTCCACCAGGATCACTCGCCCGTCGTCGGCCACGAGCAACGAGTCGGCGTTGAGGCGGCGATGCACCGTGTGGCTGCGTTGCAGCGCGGCGACGATCGACCACACCTGGGTGAGCAGATCCTGCGTGCGCCGCTCGGGCTCGAGCTCGCGCAATGAACGGAACGGCAGGGCGTCGAACGCCACCATCATCGATGCCGGTGGGAACTCGCTGACCACGGCGAGGCGAGCGGTGGGCACACCGTCGCTGTGGGCCTTGAGCGCGCACAACGCTTCGTGCTCGACCAACGAACGCAACGACCGGAACGGCAGATCCTGACCGACATCACGGAAGCGGATGGTGCGATAGAGCCGCACCGGCAACAACGCGGCCCACGAGTCGCGGCTGACGATCTTCACGAAGAGTTGATCGCCATCGTCGAGTTCCACCCGAAAGCCGGTGAACCCGTGGAAGCCGCCGAATCGTTCGACCGAGGTCACCCGATGACCGAGGTCGTCGAGAATTCGCCCCACGCTGGCGGCACGCGGCCGAGTGTTGGGCACGCCGAAGACCAACTGCAGCAGGGCTGCCGCCGCGGCCGCGGTGGCGAACGCCACCACCGCAGTGCCGGGATGCGCCAGGCTCACGCCGATGTGCGCGACGGCGCCCATGACGAGCACGAGCCATCCGATGCGACGCCAACGCGACGACCAGTGCGCGCGATCGACGAACATCCACGCGCCGATGACGCCCAGGTCGATGACGGTGGGGAACCGCGCGCCGATGCCGAAGTCGGTGCGAGCAGCGACGGCTGCCGCGGAGTCGACGCCGTGCCGTCCGCCATGGTGCGACATGAGCGGAAACGCGGTGGCGCCGAGCAGCCGACGCATCAGCGCCAGCCCGACGAGGCACACGACCGATGCGAGCACCATTCGACCGACACGTCGATAGTGACGCAACACCACCTGGCTGACCATGGCGATGATGGCCGGCACGAGGAAGGCGATCTGACAGAACCCGACGATGCTCGACCCGATCCAGTGTGGTGTGCCACTGAGTGCTGTGGCGAACCGCTGAGCGAACCGCGCTGCGTCGGTGTTGTGCAGGGCGAGTCCGCCGAGGCCCAGCACGACCAGCGCGCTGAGCAGTCGGATGTAGGTGACGGGCGACCGGACATAGGCCCGTTCCGGCGGCTCCGTCACCTTGAATCCGCTGTCGGTCACGTCGTGCATCGTGCCCGACGTGGGGCGGGCTTCCAACCCGCCCCACGGGGCAATTACCTCACTTCAGCAGCGGGTCGCGCGGCAGACCGAGGATGCGCTCGCCGATCTGGTTGCGCTTGATCTCCGACGTACCGCCCGCGATCGACATGCCACGGTGCATCAGCACCAGCGAGTTGCTCACGAGGGCTTCGCCGTCCATGAAGGCCGCGTCGGGGCCGTTGAGCTCGGTGTAGATCGCGGCAGCCTCGTGGCCGATCTCGCTGAGCACGAGCTTGGTCATCGCACCCTCGGGTCCGGGTGCCCCGCCGGCCACCGCGCGGTTGGCGCTGCGCAGGTTGAGCAGACCCATCGCCTGGTGCTCGGCGATGTAGCGACCGATGCGGGCCGCGCCACCCGACAGACGCTCGGGATGACGATCGAACGGACCGATGAGGGCCGAGCCGGGCAGGCTCATCCCACCGTCGCCGCCGCCGATGCTGACGCTCTCGTTGCCGAGCGTGGCGCGAGCCACGGTCCAGCCGCCGTCGATGGGACCGACCACATCGTCGTCGGGCACGAACACGTCGTTGAAGAACACCTCGTTGAACTCGGAGTTGCCCGAGGTCATCTTCAGCGGACGCACCTCCACGCCCTGGGCGTGCATGTCGATGACCATCGTGGTGATGCCGTCGTGCTTGGGCACGTCGGGGTTGGTGCGCACAGTGGCGAAACCCATGCCAGCAACGTGCGCACCGCTGGTCCACACCTTCTGACCGTTCACCAGCCAGCCGCCGTCGACCCGAGTGGCCTTGGTCTTCACACCGGCCGCGTCGGAACCCGCATCGGGCTCGCTGAACAGCTGGCACCAGATGACGTCCTGACGTAGCGCAGGGTTCACCCAACGAGCCACCTGGTCCTCCGTGGCGTACTGGATGAGCGTGAGGATGTTCCAGCCGGTGATGCCGTACGACGGACGCTTCACGCCGGCTGCAGCGAACTCCTGCTCGATGACGAGCTGCTCGATGGCGCCTGCCGCGCGACCGTAGGGCTTGGGCCAGTGCGGCATCACGTAGCCGGTCTCGATGAGGCGATCGCGCTGGGCGTCGAGCGGCAGGTCCTTGATGCTCTGGGCGAAGGCGCGCACCTCGTCGCGAATGGCCTCGGCCTCGGGCGGCAACTCCACGTTCTTGGCACGCACCACGCCACGACGTGTGAGATCCACCAAGTCGGTGGCGGCCTTGTCGGCCTCGAGCTGGGTGAGCAGCGTGGTGGCCCGGCGCATGAACAGGTGGGCGTCGTGCTCCCAGGTGATGGCGATACCACCGTGCACCTGGGTCATCAGGTTGGCGCACAGGTCGGCGGCCGGCGCCGACAGTGTGGCCGCACTCGCCGCGGCGAACGTGAGCTGGTCGCCGCCGGTCTTGGCGGCACGGGCGGCATCCCACACGGCGCTGGTGGCGAGTTCGGTGGCCACCAGCATGTTGGCGCAGTGGTGCTTCACGGCCTGGTACATGGCGATCGGGCGACCGAACTGAATGCGGTCCTTCGAATAGGCGGCACCCATCTCGGTGGCCTCGCGGGCGAGCCCCACTGCCTCTGCCGACAGGATGACCCGGGCGAGGTCGATCAGGACTCGGGCGCCACCGGCGATCACCGTGGCCGGAGCGTTGTCGAGCGTGACACGCGACGAGCGACGGGTGGCATCGAGGTTGCGCGGCGTGTCGACCGTGACACCCTGGCCGACGTGCACGATGGCGATGTCGTCGCCGGCGCGCACCACGAGCACCTGCGCCAGGCCTCCACCGAGCACCACACCGGCCGAGCCGGATGCCGTGTCGCCCGACACGGTGACATCGCCACCGAGTGCAACGGCACCGGCCACGCTGCCATCGGCGAGGCCGGGCAGCAGCGCCGCCTTCGTGGCATGGTCGGCGGTGGCATCGATGACCGCGCTCGCGATGACGGTGGGCACGAACGGGCCGGGCGCCACGGCGCGACCGAGTTCCTCGACCACGACGACGAGCTCCTCGAGCGAGTAGCCCGATCCACCGAACTCCTCGGGCAGGTGCAGACCCAGCCAACCGAGGCCGGTGAGCTCGCTCCAGAACGCGGGCAGCGGCTCAGTGGGTGACTCGAGCAGTCCGCGTGCGGCGCCGCGGGCATCGCGCTTGTGCGCGAAGTCGCGGACGGTCTCGGCGAGCGAGCGATGGTCTTCTGTGATGGCGATCGACATTCCGGGATCTCTCCTGTGGTGGCGCGACTCGTGCGCGAACGCACATGTTCTTCCATCCGGCCCGCCGACGACGATTCGTGCGAACGTTCAGCCCGCTGGCTCAGCCCGGCTCGGGCACCAGCACGAAGTTGCCGACGTGCTGCTTGCGCAGGAACTGTTCCTGAGCGCGCGCGATCTCGTGGAGCGGAAACACCCCTGCCACCACGGGGCGGAGCTCGCTCCGCTGGACGTACGACACGACGTCGCCGAAGACCGGTTCGTCCCACGCCGTGGTGCCGATCAGCGTGATGTCGCGGAGATAGAGCGTGCGGAGGTCGAGGGTGACCGTGTGTCCGGCGATGGCGCCCGAAGTGACGTACCGGCCGCCGCGACGCAGCAGCCCGAGCGTCGTCGTGAAGCCCGGCCCGGCGACGTTGTCGATCACGAGGTCGACGGTGTCGGCTCCGATCGCAGCGAGCACATCGGTGCTGCGATCGACCACCTGATGAGCCCCGAGTGCCTTCACCGCCTCGAGTTTCTCCGCCGACGCGACCGCGATGACGAACGCGCCCCGGCGAGCGGCGAGCTGCACGGCGGCAGACCCCACTCCGCCGGAGGCGCCAGTGACGACCACACGCTCGCCGTGCGACAGTTGCGCGCGTCGCAGCATGTTCTCGGCGGTGGCGTAGGCGCATGGAATGGTGGCCAGCTCCACGTCGGACCAGTCGCACTCCACCGGGAACACCTCGCCAGCGGGCACCCTCACGTACTCGGCGAACGCGCCGTCGAGATCCGACCCGAGCCAGACGGTGTCCATCGACGCGAATCCGTCGACACGCATGCACGACCGCACCAGCGCGCGACGACCGATCAGCGCGGCATCCACCGACGTGTGCACCGCAACGACCCGGCCGCAACAGTCGGCGCCCTGGATGAGCGGAAAGGGCGACGCACCGCGCCATCCCCCATCGCCGTCACCGTCACCATCACCGTCGTGATCGCCAGTCGAGGAGTACCACCCCACACGCAGGTTCACGTCGGTGTTGTTCACGCCCGCGGCGAGCACCTGCAGCAGCACCTCGCCGGTGCGCAGCCCCGGCACGGGAACCTCGCAGTGGTGCAGTCGGTCGTAGCCCCCGTGACCGGTCGTGACGACCGCCTTCATCGTGGCCGGCAACAGCGTCACGAGGCGCGCTCGACCACATCGGCGACGAACCGCTGGAGCGTGTCGCGGTGATGGTCGTCGCGCACGATGGGTTCACCACCCACGATGGTGGCGTTCACCGCGGCGAGCGTGCGCGTGAGCGCGATGAGGCCCCGCTGACCGCGCCCGGGCGCATTGGTGGATGCGGTGACACCCACCACCTTCTCGTTGAACTCGCCCGTGCCGATCACCCAGTCGATGGCGTTCTTCAGCGCACCGGGCAGGCTGTGCCCGTACTCGGGCGATGTGATGATCAGCGCGTGGGCCCCACCGACGGTGGACCGCCACGTCGCCACAGCCTCTGGAGCGGCGCCATGCGTCTCGATGTCGGGGTCGAACAACGGCAGATCGCGCACCAGATCGCAGATCTCGAAGGTCGTTCCATCCGGCACCAGTTCGGCCATCTCGCGCAGCAAGGTGAGGTTCGACGACGCGGCCTGCAGGCTGCCACACACTCCGACGATGCGCACGCGCCGACTCTACGGCACCTCGCTGTTCGTCAGCACCCATCGGTCGAGCGCCGACACACCCGGGGGACCGGCACTGGTTTCGAGGGCGGACGGCGATCGGTGCTGGCCGCCGGACATCCGTCGCGGTCAGTCGTTGTCGTTGTCGTTGTTGTCGTCGTCGTCGAGGTCGGCGAAGTCGGCGGCGTACTGCTGCTCGTACTCCTCGAAATACCGCTCCTCGGCGTGGCGACGGTTCACCGAACGCACCGCCATCAGCACCATCACCAGCATCCAGCCCAGGCACCATGCCGCCAGAATGCTGAACAGCACGGCAGCAGCCTTGAGGGCGCCGTGCAACACCTTCTGGTGCACCAGTGCCACGCCCACCCACGACGCGCCGGCGAGCACGAGGTAGATCAGCAGCGACCGGACGAAGCGGAACATGCTGTCCTGTGACGTGTCGTCGTCGGGCGCGTCCGCTTCCGGTTCGGGTTCGGCGTCGGTCACCACAGCAGGATGCCGCCGATATGTTCCGGCGTGAGGGGTCGGTCGAGATTTCTTTCGATCGACCGTCGACACACGGACATATGTTCGCCAGCGTGTCCATGTCGGCGTGCCGACGCCGCCCCGGTGACATCGGTCGATGATCGCGGTTCGCGACCCCGCGACTCAGGGGTGGAGGTGCACCTTGATGGAGCCGGCTCGGCGATCGGCCGCGACCTCGAAGGCACGCACGGCGGCGTCGAGGTCGAGGTGGTGGGTGACCAGGATGTCGGCCAGGTCGGTGCGGGCGGCCAGCACCTCAGCGGCTTCGGCCATGTCGCTACGGGCGTGATCGTGCGAGTAGTAGATCGACGGCACGAACGTGATCTCCTTCAACAGCAACGAGTTGGTGAGGCTCACGGGCGACCAGAACAGGCCGAACTCGAGCAACGTGCCACCGGGTCGGCACAGGTGCACCGCTTGGTCGACGGCCTCCTGGGTGCACACGGCGTCGAACACCACGTCGTAGTGACGCGACACGTCGAGCGATGCTCCCAATGCCTCGGCGGCGGATCGCTGGTGCGGGTGGCGCGCCACCACGTCGACCTCGATGCCCCGGTGCCGCAGCGCCGCCACCGTGACCAGACCGATGGAGCCGGCGCCGATGACCAGCACCCGATCGTGGGCGGTCACCCGACTGCGCTCGATGCCGTGCACGGCCACCGCAATCGGCTCGACGAGGCCGACGTCGCGAGGCGACACCCCGGTGGCGATGGGCACCAGTCGCGACGGGTCGACCAGCACATGGTCGGCCAGCCCTCCGTCGACACCGATGCCGTAACCGGCGGAGGTGGCCACCCGGCACAGTTGGGGACGCTCGGCGAGGCACGGTGCGCACTCGCCGCATTCGCCGGTGGGTCGCACCGCCACCAGCGTGCCGTCGGCCAGGAAGCCACCGAATTCGTGCCCCAGAATCACACCCGACATGCCGGCGGCCACCATGTGCAGGTCGCTGCCGCAGATGCCGGCGCTGGTGACCGAGACGAGCACGTGGGCATCATCGACGACGCGATCTGGCGCATCGATCAGCGCCACCTGTCCGGCCTGAGACATCACTGCTCGCACGGCGCGACCGTAGTCTGAGCCGATGTCCGACATGGCGACGTGGAGTGTCATCGCGCGCAACCTTCCCGAGCACGCCCGCAACGCCATCCACACCGATGCCGGCGCCCAGGCGGCCGGGTTCCCGCGGGCGCTCGTCGCCGGTGTCACCACCTACGCCTATCTCACCCACCCGCCGATGGTGACGTGGGGGCTCGACTGGGTGCGCCGAGGCGGCGGCGAGGTGCGCTTTCGCCGACCGGTGTTCGACGGCGACACCGTGCGCTGCACACCGCGGCCCGACGACGTGCACGTGGTCGACGCGCTCACCGACGAGGTCGAGCAACCGCGTGCCACCTTCGCATTGTTCGAGCGCCACGACCACGAACCCACCCTCCGACCCGGCGAGCTGCTGCCCACCCAGCACATCGCGCTGTCGGGCGAGTGGGGCAGCGACTACGGCCTGCGCGCCGGCGACCCCCTCACACTCTGCAGCGACCACGGCATCGTGCACCCCGCCGTGTGGCCCGCGCTGGCCAACCACATGGTGCACACCGAGGTGGCCCGCGGCAGCTGGATCCACACACGCAGCATCGTGCGGCACCATGCGATGGCCCCGACCGGCGCCATCGCCGACGTGCAAGCACACGTGGTGCGCCGGTTCGACTCCCACGGCGAACGCGCCGTGCTCGACGTGGTGATCTCGGTGGAGGGCATCGTGGTGGCCTCCCTCGAACACGAAGCCATCGTGGCGTTGACTGGATGACCCGCGCGCTCGACCACGTGCGGGCGATGCTGCCCGCACTGGCGTTCCTGTGTGCCGGCGTACCGCTGGCCGCGCTCCTCGAACGGCTCGGCTTCTTCGACGCGGTGTCGATCGCGATCGAACGGCGCTGGCGTCGGGTCCCGATCGGCGCGCTCTGGATCCTGGCGGCCGTCACCACAGCGGCACTGAACCTCGACACCACCGTGGTGCTCCTCACACCGCTCTACATACGGCTCGCGCGCCGCGGTGGCGTCGACCCGTTGCCGGTGGCCGCCATTGCGCTGTTCCTCGCCGCGTTCGCATCGTCGGTGATCCCCGTGTCGAACCTCACCACGTTGATCGCCGCCGATCGGTTGCACCTGTCGGTGGCCGACGTGTTCACGCACCTCGCCCTCCCCAGCCTCGCCGCGGTCGCGGTGGGCTGGTGGGCCTTCCGTCGGCGACATCACGTGCAACTGCAACCGTCGGCACCCGGCGAGATCGATCAGCGCGCGCTGCGAGTGGGGTCGATCGTGGTGCTCGGCCTGCTCGTCGGCTTCATCGGCGGCCCTGTGGTGCACCTCGCACCCTGGATGGTCGCGGTGATCGCCGACCTCGCGCTCGTCGTCATCACCCGCTTCGTGCCGTGGCGCGACGTGCCGCTCCTCACCGCCCTGGGTGTGGCGGCGATCGCCCTCATGGTGGCCTTGGTGCTGCCCGACTCCGCGCTGTCGGGCACGCTGGCCACCGACAGCGCTGCCGGTGCACTGGGCACCACCGCGCTCGGCGCGGTGGGCGCGAACACCATCAACAACCTCCCGGCACTGTTGGTGGGCGTCGACGCCAGCCACGCCGTCACCTGGGGCACGTGGGGTTGGCTGCTGGGCGTGAACGTCGCGGCCGTCGTGCTCCCCATCGGCGCACTCGCCAACCTGCTGTGGCGACGGATTCTGCGCGAGGAGGGAATCGACACCTCCACTCGCCGCTACCTCGCGCTCACCTGGCCGGTCGCGCTACCGGCGATCGTCGCGGCGACTGGAGTGCTGGTGGCGGAGCGGCTGGTGTGGCGTTGACGCCCAGCCGATTCAGCGCGTGCGAAACTCGAGACCGTCGAAGTCGCCCGACGACCGCCACTCGTCGATGTAGCGGAAGTAGGCCACTGGGCCCTCGGGGTGGCCGCTGCCGTTGAGACGCTCGCGCCGACCCACCGGGCGACCCTCGTTGTTGTAGTAGCCGGGCGTGCAGTCGGGGTTGCCGATGAACGCCCGCTCGCTGCTCTCGAGCAGTTCGACCCACGCATCCTCCGCCTCGCGGGTGACCTCCACCTCGTCGGCGCCCACCCCGAGCGCGTGCGTGATGATGGCCGCTGCGGTCGTGCCCGCCTCGCTGAAGTTGTGCGTGATGTTGGAGATGAGGTTGGCGCCCTGGTTGGGCTGCACGATGAACAGGTTGGGGAAGCCGTGCACGTGCATGCCGTGCTTGCTGCGCATCCCCTCGGCCCAGTAGTCGCCCAGCGCCACGCCGTCGCGGCCATAGGTCTCGAAGCCGGCGCGCCGCGCGTAGGTGGTGCCCACCTCGAACCCCGACGCGAAGATGATGCAATCGAGTTCGTGGTGCACGCCGCCCACCCACACACCGGTCTCGTCGATGCGCTCGACGCCCTTGCCGTCGGTGTCGATGAGGTGCACGTTGGGCAGGTTGTAGGTCTGCAGGTATTCGTCGTGAAAGCACGGCCGCTTGCACAGCTGGCGATACCACGGCTTGAGTGCCTCGGCGGTGGCCGGATCGTTGACGATCTCGTCGACGCGAGCACGGATCTCGGTCATCTTCTCGTCGTCGCTGTCCTCGTAGGCCCGCAGCATCGCCTGCTGCGGCGTGAGGCCCTCGGGCGTGCCGTCCTTGAACATCTCGATCATGCGATCGCGGATGCGCTTGGTGATGTCGGTCCAGCCATCCATCACCAGGTCTTCGTCGGCGAAGCCGCCGGTCTGCAGGGTGACGAAGTTCATCAACCACTTCTGCTGCCAACCCTCGCCCAGTTCACCGAACCAGTCGGGGTCGATGGCGTGGTTGTTGCGGATGTCGATCGACGAGGGCGTGCGCTGAAAGACGAACAACTCCTGCGAGTCGCGTCCGAGCGCCGGGATGCACTGCACTGCGGTGGCACCGGTGCCGATGATGCCCACGCGCTTGTCGGCCAGGTTGGCCAGCGGTGCGCCCTCGTAGTTGCCGCCGGTGTAGGCGTAGTCCCATCGGCTGGTGTGGAAGCAATGACCGCCGAACGTGTCGATGCCGGGAATGCCCGGCAGCTTCGGACGGTGCAGCGGGCCGGTGCCCATCGCGACGAACTTGGCGCGAATGTGGTCGCCGCGATCGGTGTGGATGACCCAGCGGGCGGCATCGTCGTCCCATTCGAGTCGTTGCACGGCCGTGGAGAACAACGCATTGTCGTAGAGACCGAAGGTGGTGGCGATACGACGTGCCTGCCCGTAGATCTCGGGCGCGTAGACGTACTTCATCGACGGCATGTGTCCGGTCTCTTCGAGCAGCGGCAGGTACACCATGGCGGCGGTGTCGCACATGGCGCCCGGGTAGCGGTTCCAGTACCAGGCGCCACCGACGTCGCCACCGCCCTCGATGATGCGCACGTCGTGGATCCCGGCCTGCTGCAGCCGCGCGCCCGTCACCAACCCGGCGAAGCCACCGCCGATGAAGGCCACCTGCACCTCGTCGGTGAGTGGCTCGCGCTGGACGACCGGCGTGTAGGGATCGTCGAGGTAGTGCGCGAAGCGGCCGGTGGGCTCGATGTACTGCTCGTTGCCGTCGGGGCGCAGTCGCTTGTCGCGCTCGTCGCGGTACCTGCTGCGGAGTGCGTCGCGGTCGATGTCGTGGGTCACCCTCGCGACACTACGAGTTGCCCCTCCGGCTGGGGCGAGGCGGGCGTACCCCGACGCCACCAGCGACGCACCGCCGTGTCGATCCACAACGACAGCACCAACAGCGCGATGGCCACGATGCCGTCGAGCCACCAGTGATTGCCCGTGGCCGACACGGCCAGCATGGTGAGCACCAGGTGCAACAGGCCCCACCAGCGATAGCGCGACGTGCTGCAGGCCACGATGCCGAGCGACACGACGGCTGCCCAGCCGACGTGGATCGACGGCATGGCAGCGAGCTGGTCGGACACGCCGGTGCCCATCGGCCCGTACACCGACAGGCCGAAGACCGTGGCCACATCGATGTAGCCCAGGTCGGACAGACGCGGCGGCGCGACCCGGACGAAGCGGATGACCAGGCAGAACGCCGTGGAGATGGCGAGGCCGTTGCGCCAGTGCGGGTACTTGTCGCGATGACGCACGTAGAGCCACACCAGGAACACGATGGTGGCCGGCACGTGCACCGTGGCGTAGTAGACGTTGAGGAACCGGCCCAACCATGCATGGTCGAGCACGAAGTGCTGCAGGCCCAACTCGCTGGGCAGGTGCAGCCACCGCTCGGCGTCGTTCACCTGCCGACCCCGTTGCACCGCACCGGTGGTGGTGGCCAGCGGTAGTGCCCGAGCCACCCGCCAGATGGCGTAGAGCGAGGCGATGAGCGCCAACTCGGTGAAGGCTGCACCCGCACGCGGTGCCCGACCACCCCGACGACAGGCGAGCGCGAGCATGCCGCACACGAGCGCGGTGATCGCTCCCTGCTGCCACGTCGGCCAATCCATCCGGTGAAGCCTGCCGACTGGGGAAGCACATCGCAAGCCGCGATTTCTGACAAGCTCGACGAATGACCGACGCCGTCCCGGCTGAACCCGCCGACACCGGGACCGATCCGATCACGCCGACCCGGCGACAGCGCATCGTCCGATTCGTCATCCGCATGGGGTTGTTGACCCTGGCCATCGTGGCGATGACCAGTCTGCTGTCGGGCATCGACTTCGCCGCGGTCTGGTCCGACCTGCGCGAAGCGTCACCCTGGCTGCTGCTGTTGGGTTTCGTCCTGGCCAACCTCACCAGGGTCACGCAGGCCACGTCCACCCTCGGCGCGGCACCCAAACCACTGCCGTTCGGCCCGGTCTACGCGCTGCAGCTCACGATGTCGTTCATCACCGTGGCGGTGCCGTCGTACGCCGCCCGAGTGGCGGTGAGCATCCGCTTCTACCAGAAGCAGGCGGTGGCCACCGGCGCCGCGCTGGCCGCCGGCACCCTCGACGTGATGACCACCTTCTTCATCGAGGTCATCGGCATCTTCGTACTCGCCGTGTTCACCGACGCATCGCTCGACGTGCAGATCACGTTCCCCACCGACTCGACGAAGCGATTGATCATCATCGCCCTGGTCGTGGTGGTCGTCGCGATCGTGGTGCTGGCCGTGGTCGACACGTGGCGGCGATTCCTCGTCGACTGGACCAAGCAGATCGCCCACGACGCCTGGTCGGCACTACGCGGCCTGCGCTCGTTGCGACGGTGGGCGTTGCTGCTGGGCGGCAACCTGGGCACCGAGCTGCTGTTCACACTCGCTCTCGGCACGTTCGCCCATGCGCTGGGCACCACGGTGCCGTTCATCGATCTGCTGCTCATCCACCTCACGGTGTCGCTGCTGGCGGGGCTGGTGCCCGTGCCAGGCGGCGTGGGCGTGGCCGAGGCGCTGCTCACCTACGGCCTCATCCGCAGCGGCATGACCGACGATGCCGCGTTCGCCGCGGTCATCGCCTACCGCGCCTCCACCTTCTACCTGCCACCCATCTGGGGCTACGTCGCCATGCGCTGGCTCCAGCGCCGCGACTACCTCTAGGGCGGTCAGCTCGGCACCACCTCGATGTCGGTGGCCTTCACCGACGCCTCCACCCGGTCGCCGGGCGCCAACGACAGCGCATCGAGCGCACCCACGGTGATCTCGGCGGCCAACGCCAGCTCGCCGTCGAGACGGAGCCGCACACGGCTACCCGTGGGATCCATACGATCGATGTCGACCACGGTGAGGTGCCACAGGTTGCGGGCGCTGGTGACACCCGATGGCGTCGTGGTCGAGCGGGCGAGGACCACCGAATGCGGGCGGATGACCGCGAGCGCTGGTCCGTCGGCTGCGTCGGCGATGACGATCCGAGCGCCCGCCGGCGTGGTGAGCACGCCCGATCGCACGTCACCGGCCACGAGGTTCACACCCACCAGGTCGGCCACGTAACGCGAGCGAGGATGCGCCGCGACCTCGTCGAGCGTGCCGGCCTGCACCACATGCCCATCCTCCACCACGATCACCCGCTGGGCCAGCGCGAACGCGTCGACGGGATCGTGTGTCACGAGCACCGTCGCGCCGGTGAAGTCGGACAGATGCGATCGTAGATCGCGTCGCACCAGGTCGCGGGTGCCCGCATCGAGTGCGGCCAGTGGCTCGTCGAGCAACAGCAGAGAGGGTGACAACGCGAGTGCGCGCGCGAGCGCCACGCGCTGGGCCTGCCCTCCGGACAACGCCGCAGGTCGCTCGTCGGCGTAGCTCGACAGCCCGAGCCGCTCGAGCCACTCCGCCGCGCCACGTCGGGCATCGGCCTTCTTGACGCCGCGCGCCCTCGGTCCGAACGCCACGTTCTCGAGCACGCTGAGATGGTCGAACAGCAGGTACTGCTGGAACACCACGCCCACGTTGCGGCGCTCGGGCGCGACGAACTCGTCGGGCGGCCGATCGACCACGACACTGTCGATCGCGATGACGCCGCGGTCGATGGGCAGCAGTCCGGCGATCGCCCGCAGCAGTGTCGACTTGCCGGCTCCGTTGGGACCGAGCACGGCGACCCGCTCGCCCGCGGCCACGTCGAGCGCCACGTCGAGCGCCAGCGAACCCCGCTGTACACCCACCTCGGCATGCAGCATCACGACCACCATCGCGTGGCATCGACACGGCGGGCTCGCGCGCCGCCCCACCAACGGTCGCGTAGGCCGAGGAGCACGGCGAACGACACCGCGATGAGCACCAGGGCGAGCACGATGGCCTGCTCGGGGTTCGTGTCGAGCGCCAGGTACACCGCCAGCGGCAGGGTCTGCGTCGTGCCGGGGAAGTTGCCGGCGAACGTGATGGTGGCGCCGAACTCGCCGAGCGCACGCGCCCATGCCAGCACGGCACCGGCCACGACGGCGGGACGCACCGCGGGCAGTGTGACTCGACGGAACGTGTACCACCGCGAGGCGCCGAGCGTGCCGGCCGCCTCGTCGATGCGCACGTCGTGCTGACGCAGCGCGGCCTCGACGGTGATGACGAGGAACGGCATCGCCACGAAGGTCTGCGCCACCACCACGCCCGCTGTGGTGAACGGCAACCGGATGTCGAACCACCGATCGAGCCACTGCCCCACGAGGCCCCGACGACCGAGCGCGAAGAACAACGCCACGCCACCCACCACCGGCGGCAGCACCATCGACAACAGACACAGCGCACGCACCACGCTGCGCCCCGCGAACTCCACACGGGCGAGCAGCCACGCGAGCGGCACGCCGAACAGCAACGACAGCACCGTCGCCCACAGCGAACACCACAGCGACAGCCGCAACGCGACGAGCGAATCGTGCGCGGTGAGGTACGACCACGCATTCGACCACGGCGCCCTCCACAGCAGGCCCAGCAACGGGAGGGCGAAGAACGCGACGGCGATGATCGCGAGCACCAACGCCGGCCAGGGCAGCGTGGTTCGAGCACCTCGACGGGGCGTGGGGGCCATGGACGTCAACTCTGCCGCACGGATGCGGAGCGAGTTGGGATCTACGGCTTCGCGAAGCCGTGGCTCGCCAGGATCGCCTGTCCTTGCGGGCCGGCCACGAAGTCGATGAAGGCCTTGGCCGAGGCGTTCTTGGCCTCCTTGGTGAGCACCATCGGGTAGTTCGACACGGCGTTGATGTCGGCCGGAATCTCCACTCCCTGCGCAGCAGCACCCGCCGCCTTCACGTCGGTGACGAACACGATCCCGGCGTCGGCCTCACCCGCGGTCACCTTGGTGACGACGCCCTTCACCTTCTCCTCCAGGCTCTTGGGTGTCACCGTGACCTTGGCGTTCGCCAACACCTTCGCCGCGCCCTTGCCGCAGGGCACCGTGGGCGCGCACAACACGACCGTGAGCCCGGGCTTGGCCAGGTCGGCCACCGTGGCGATGGACTTGGGATTGCCCTTCTCGACGATGATCTCGAACGTGTTCTTCGCCACCGACACCGGTGTGCCCGCGGCCTCCCCCGCGGCGACCAGTTTGGCCATGTTGCTGTCGTCGGCCGATGCGAACACGTCGGCGGGTGCGCCCTGCCCGATCTGCGTGACCAGATCGCTGGAACCGGCGAAGTTGAACGTGACCGTCGCGTTGGGATTGGCGGTGTGGAACGCGTTGCCGATCTCCTTGAACGCCTCCGTGAGCGACGAGGCGGCGAACACCACGATGGTGCCCGACGGCGAGGGTGCAGCGGTGGTGGCCGGCGACGCTGTGTCGGACCCGCACGCAGCGAGTGCGGCGACGGAGAACACAGCGAGCAGAGAGCGAGTGAGCATCGGGGTACGCATGGCGCACACCATAGTCAATCGTTGACTATGTCGCCAGGATCTCCACGCGGAAGAGGTGGGCTGCGTCGGGGTCGAGCGCCACGTAGAGCCCGTCGCCGAGCACGGCGTCGCCGTCGCGTTGGTACGACACGCCGACGAGCAGGTCGTCGAACACACACCGACGGCCGCCGAGACCGTGCCAGTCGAGACGTACTCGCCCATCGGCGCGCTCGTCGGACAGGTTCACCACCACCACGTGTCGAGCCGTGGCGCTCACCCAACTCCAGGCGAGCAGCCGTCGAGCACTCTGGTTGTCGGCCCATCCGTCGACCGCCAGCATCCGCCAGTCGCCACGCCGCACACCGCCGCCGATCGCCGCCACGAGCCGGTCGACCGCTGCCCGCACATCGGTGTCGACCGGTTCGACGGGTCGACGCCCGAGCGTGACCGGCACCCGCACCCGTCGACCATCGGCCTCACCCTCGTGCAGCAAGGCCACGCCCGGCAACGTACACACCGCCGTGAGCGTCGCCAGGTGACGAGCCGGAGCGAAGACCGACGCGGCTCTCGGCTCGTCGTGGTTCTCGACGAAGCGCACCGTGTGCCGCTGCCAGTCGAGCGGCGCCGAGAGGTGCGCACGCACCTCGTCGACCGGCGCGCGATGCACCAGCCGGTCGTAGAGCCGCTTGTCGTAGCACGCGTCGAAACCCTGGTCGACCAACACCGGCTCCAGGTCCCAGTAGGCCTCCGCCCAGAATCGCACATCGGGGTTGGTGGCCCGGCCGGCAGCGAACACCTCGGGCCAGAAACCGCCGTCGGTGTCGGCGCGACGGCCCCACGTGCGCTCGAACACGTCGTCGAGCACGAGCATCGCCATGTCGCAGCGCAGCGCGTCGCATCGGGTCACGATCGACGCCACCTGCTCGGCCATCGCCGCACGCAACAGCGGGTTCGACGCGTCGAGCTGCAGCACCTCGGGCCACGCCGGGAAGTAGGGATCGCGACCGCAGGCGAACACCGTGCCGTGCACCTCCAGGTACGCGCCAGGGTCGCGCTGCAGATCGTCGACGGTGCCCGTCACGAAGTACTCGGGATGGTCGACCACCCACGGATGATCGGGCGCCACGTGGTTGGGCACCAGGTCGAGGGCCAGTCGCACACCTCGCTGCGCGAGCGCCGCGCGTGCCGCCGCCAGCCCCGCCTCGCCGCCCAACGCCTCGTCGCAGGTGTACGAGCGGACGCAATAGGCGCTGCCGACCACATCAGCGTCGACGACGTCGGGCAACGCCTCGCGTTGTGCTGCCGCCATGGCGGGGTTCGAGCGGGCGATCGCAGCGCCCACCTCGCTGCGCTGCCACACGCCCATCAACCACACGGCGTCGATGCCGGGCCGAGCGATGTCGTCCCACACCTCGTCGGGCACGTCGGCGAGTGTGACCCTGCGGTCGTAGCGCGTCGACAGATCGGCCAGCCACACCCAGGTGAACACCTCGTGCAGCAGCGGGTCGGCGGGCCACGGAGCGAGCGACATCACACCGCCGGCCGGAACGGTCGCGCCAGCGGGCGTCCTCCCTCGGCCAGCAACGTCGGCGCGTCGATCTCGCCGAACAGCTGGATGAGGCGGGCGACGACGCCGGTCCAGCCCGTCTGGTGCGAGGCGCCGAGACCCGCGCCGTTGTCGCCATGGAAGTACTCGTAGAACAGCACCAGGTCGCGCCAGTTCGGGTCGTCCTGGAACGTCGCCGAGCCACCGAACACCGGACGGTGCCCCTCGTCGTCGACCAGGAAGGTGGCGACGAGCCGGTCGGAGATCTCCTTGGCCACCTCGAACAGTGTCATCTGCACCCCCGAACCGGTGGGGCACTCGATCGTGAACTCGTCGCCGTAGTACTGGTAGTGCTGCAGCAGGGCGCGCACGATGAGCAGGTTCACCGGGAACCACACCGGTCCTCGCCAGTTGGAGTTGCCGCCGAACATGCCGGTGGTGCTCTCGGCCGGTTCGTACTGCACCGTGTAGCGCTGGCCGTCGACGTCGAACTCGTAGGGGTGGTCGAGGTGCCAGCGCGAGATCGAGCGGATGCCGTGCGGGCCGAGGAACCGTTCCTCGTCGAGCATGCGGGTGAGGATGCGTCGCAACTTGTCCTCGTTGACCAACGACAGGATGCGACGACCGTTCACCCCGGGCCTGGTGGGATCGGCGATGTTGGTGATGAGGTCGGCGTTGCGGTTGAGATACTCCTGCACCGAGCTGCGCAGGCCGGGGAACTGCTCGAGGGTCGACTGCTCGACGATGGTGGTGGCGCACATCGGCAGCAACCCCACCAACGACCGCACCTTCAACCGCACGCCGGTGCCGTCGGGCAGGCGCAGCACGTCGTAGAAGAAGCCGTCCTCCTCGTCCCACATCTCGTCGGGGTGGTCGCCCACGGGGTCGGTGGCGGCAGCGATCCAGAAGAAGCGCTGCAGGAACTTGATGATGTAGTCCTCGTAGGTGGGATCGTGCTGCGCGAGCACCAGCGACAGGTCGAGCATGTTCTGGCTGAACAGCGCCATCCATGCCGTGCCGTCGGCCTGCTCGAGGCGACCACCCGTGGGGAGCGCGGCGCTGCGATCGAACACGCCGATGTTGTCGAGGCCCAGGAACCCTCCCTCGTACACGTTCTTGCCGCTCGGGTCCTTGCGGTTCACCCACCACGTGAAGTTCTGCAACAGCTTGGAGAAGGCGTCGCGCAGGAAGTCGAGATCGGGTTCGCCCTCGCCGTCGGACATCGTGTGCACCAACAGCGTGGCGAACGCATGCACCGGCGGGTTCACGTCGCCGAAGTTCCACTCGTAGGCGGGGATCTGACCGCTGGGGTGCAGGTAGCCGGGCGAGAGCATCAACGCCAGCTGCTCCTTGGCGAAATCGAGGTCGACCATCATCAGCGGGATGGTGTGGAACGCGAGGTCCCAGGCGGCGTACCAGGGGTACTCCCACTTGTCGGGCATCGACACGATGTCGTGGTTGTTCATGTGGAACCACGACTCGTTGCGCGACCCGTGCGCGCCCGGTGGACGCAACGGATGCGTGTGGCGCTCGCGCAGCCACACGTCGACGTCGAAGTTGTAGAACTGCTTCGACCACAGCATGCCCGCCAACGCCTGGCGCATCACGAGCGCCGCATCGTCGGTGACCTTCGATGGCGTCATCGATGCGTAGAACTCGTCGGCCTCGGCCTTGCGGGTGTCGACCAACGCGTCGAAGCCCTCGAACGGCGCAGGCAGCCCGGACGGCCCACGGTCGGTGAGCCGCACACGGCACACCACGCTGCCACCCGCGGGCACCACGACGCGCTGATGCACCGACACCTTCGTGCCCGCATGCCGATCGACCGCGTCGGCCACCCCGTGCACGAGGTGCTCGCCGATGCCGTCCTTCACCGTGTCGGTGGGGTTCGGCGTGCCCCAGAGTCGAGCCGAGTTGGTCTCGTTCTCGCAGAACAGCAACTCCGCACCCTGCTCGGCGAACAGGTGCATCTCACCGAGTTCGTGGTGCTGCGCGAGCACGGTGGGCCCGGCCGCACCATCGACGGACGACAGCGACGGGCGAGGATGGTGCGGCCACCACGACCAGGTGTTGCGGAACCACAGGGTGGGCAACACGTGCAGCGGCGCATCGGCGGCACCGCGGTTGTGCACCGTGATGCGGCAGAGCACGTCGTCGACGTCGGCCTTGGCGTACTCGACGTCGACGTCGAAGTAGCGGTCGTCGGCGAACACGCCCGTGTCGATGAGTTCGTACTCCATCTCGGTGCGCGAACGACTGCCGTTCACCGCCACCAGATCGTCGTAGGGGAACGCCGCGTGCGGGTACTTGTAACGCATCGCCTGGTACGCGTGACTGGGCAGGTTGTCGAGGTAGAAGTAGTACTCCTTCACATCCTCGCCGTGGTTGCCCTCGGCGTTGGTGAGGCCGAACAGCCGCTCTTTCAGGATCGGGTCGTGCTCGTTCCACAGCGCCAGCGCGAGGCACAGCCGTTGCCGGTCGTCGCTGATGCCCGCGATGCCGTCCTCGCCCCAGCGATACGCACGCGAGCGGCTCTCGTCGTGGCTGAAGTAGCGCCATGCGTCGCCGTCGGCGCTGTAGTCCTCGCGCACGGTGCCCCACTGACGCTCGCTGAGGTACGGCCCCCAGCGGCGCCACTCGGCTCCGGCACGCGCGGCTTCCAGTCGTCGACCCTCGGCAGTGTCTCCCATGCGACGAGTGTGCCACGCCCACTGTGCACGCGCAGCCTGTGAAGCCGCCGTTCACCCTCGTGTCACGCGCCGTTCAGCCGTCTCAATTGCTGCGGTGGCCGGCGAACGGGCCGACGGCGCTGTAGAGGTGACCCTGGGCGAAGTCGACGCCGAGCCGACGGATCGTGTCGGCCTGCTCGGGGGTCTCGACACCTTCGGCGATGAGCGTGGTGCCCGTGAGTGCCGCAAAGTGACGCATGCCGGCGACGAGCGCCTGGCGGGCGGGATCCGAGTCGACGTCGCGCACGAGGGCGATGTCGAGCTTGATGATGTCGGGCTGCAGCTCCAGGATGTGCCGCAGGCTGGCGAACCCAGCGCCGGCGTCGTCGACCGCCACCCGCACCGGGCCGCACTGATCGATGGCCCGGCGCACGGCCCGGTAGTTCTCGATGGCCATGTGCTCGGTGATCTCGATGACCACGCGTCGCGTGGACCGGCGCACCACGGCAGCGGCCCGACCGTCGAGCAGCGCGGTCGGCGAGAAGTTGACGCTCACCCACGCATCGCCGGGAAGCTCCTTGGCGGCCTCGAGTGCCATGCGCGCGCACGCCGTCTCGAGCTCCGATTCGAGACCCACGGCATCGGCATCGGCGAACCGGATGTCGGGTCGGCATTCGTCGTCGAAGCGGGTGAGCGCCTCGAAGCCCACCGACCGACCATCGGCGAGGTCGACGACGGGCTCGAAGATCGTGTGGAAGCGGGAATGGTCGATGATGTCGCGCAACTCGGCGCGCAGGTTCTCGTTGCGACGGTGACGCGATGCCTGTGCGCCCAGCAACATGCCGGCGAACGACGCGAGCTCCTCCACCAAGGGCAGGCGTGTGGGCATCCACGCCGCAGCACCCGACGACGCGCTCGCCACCGACAAGACACCCAGCAGCCGACCCTCCCAACGAATGGGTGCGTACCCCGTGGCGGAGATGCCGGCGTCGAGCATCGCCTTCGTGAGCGCAGGGTTGATGCCCGCCGGACCGCTCGGGTCGTGCAGATCCATCCACCACGGCGCCGAGGCGGTGAACTGCACCATTGCCTCCACGCCGTCGTACTCCATCGGCACTCCGACCTCCTGGCCGTCGACCGCCGGTCCGTCGACCGCCACCGGCACGATGTCGCCGTTCTCGTGCAGCAGGATCACCATCACGCCGTCGATCTCCTCGAGGCGACGCACGGCGCGGCACAGGGAGGTGGCGGTGACGTGGACGTCGTCGGCCGGCCGCACATGGCGCATGATCTCGGCGAGCACCTCGCGATCGCTGCTCGCTCGCGTGGGCGAGCCGTCGATGCTCTGCGACAGGCTGAGGTCGCGCTTCACGATGATGAACGCCACCACTTCGCCGGCGTCGAGCACCGGGCTGATGGTGGTGTCCTCCTCGTACAGTTCGCCCGACTTGCGGCGATTGATGATGACACCGTTCCACGTTCGGCCACTGGCGAGTCGGGCATCGATGGCCTCGAAGAACGACTCGTCGTGCAGTCCGCTGCGCACGAGCGCCGGGCTGGCGCCGACGAGTTCGTGGATGTCGTACCCCGTGACCCTCGCGGCCGCAGGGTTGGCATAGACGATGGCCATGTCGCGATCGAGCACCATGATGGTCTCGGCCGCCTGGTCGATGGCGGTGCGGAGCAGCCGCTCCTGCTCGTGCAGCGACGACAGCGCTGCGGCGTCGCGCAACCGCCGAATGCCGAGGCCGATGTGCGCCGCCATGTCGGAGAGCACGGTGAGCGCCGTGGCGTCGAATGCTGCGACCTCGCCCGCGTACACCATCAGCGCGCCGTCCATCTCGCCGTCGACGAGCACCGGCAGCGACACGCTGGAGCGGAAACCGTGCTCGAGCGCCAGCGGCAGCCAGGGCAGGTAGTTGTCGTCGGCAGCGAAGTCGTCGACGATCTGAGCCTCGTGGGTGCGGAAGCAGGCGCCCGACGGTCCGCGACCCAACTCGTTGTCGCCCCACGAGATGTGGAGGGTGTCGACGTAGTCGGCATTGCGGTGACTCCATGCAAGGGGACGAACCGTCTGGTCGGCATCGTCGACGGCGCGACCGAACCATGCGAACAGGTACCCGGCCTTCTCCACCACCACGTTGCACATCTCGGTGATCAGCTCGTCCTCGTTGGTGGCCTTCAGGAGCACCTCGTTGGCCACGGTGAGGCTGGTGACGGCTCGACCGAGCACCACGTCGGCCTGGGCATCGGTGAGGCCGACCACATCGCCGTCGAAGCGTCCGTCGTCGAGCACGATGGGATGGCCGTTGCCCTGGAACCAGCGAGGTTCTCCCCACTTCGTGCGCACCCGGAATCGGCCGGCAACGCTGTGTCCGTCGATGAGCCGGCCTCGCAGCGCGACGACGTCGGAGCGATCCTGCTCGACCACGAGGTCGGTGGCGAGTTGGCCCACCAGTTCCTGTGGCGTCCACCCCAGCACACGTTCCACCGAGTCCGACACCCAACGAATCCGTCCGTCGGATCCGACCTCGTAGACCACGTCGGACATGTTCTCGGTGAGCATGCGGTATCGACGTTCCGACTGTTCGAGCGCCGACGGTGCGTGTGCGCGAACACCCGGCACATTCGGTGGTCCCGTCGGTTCGTCGAACGACGATTGCTCGTCGGCCGGGTCTGGCAGCGCGCCCATCCACTGCCTCCAATGTCTCGAAGTCGTGATGTCAGCTTCGCGGGTCGTGTCGCCCCCCACAAGGGACCATGGACCGCGAGTGTCCAGGTGACTGTGCTGGTGTTCGACCCCTCAGACCGGCGCTTCCACCCGTCGCAACGGTGTGTGCTGCGCCGGCTGGTGGTCCCACAGGTCGGCGAGCAGGTCGCTGCGGAGCGCGTCGCAGGCACGGTCGTCCCACCGGTTGACATGCTGCAGCGGATCGTCGACCAGCGAGTACAGCTCGCCCTCGGTGCCGTCGTGGCTGTGCCCGGGTCGATAGGTGGTGCACACCCACCCGTCACGCGTGATGGTGCGCAGGTGCACATCCACACCGAACAGCGCACTGTCCCACTCGGTGAGCACCCGCTCGAACCCCCGCGTGTCGGCGTCGGCGTCGTCGACCGGCAGCGGGCTGCCCTCCATCCAGGCGGGCACCGGCAGGCCGGCGATGGCACAGAAGGTGGGCGCGAGATCCACCAGGCCCACCGGTCGGCTCACCGACGCGGGCGTCGCGCCGCTCGACGGCGCCGGTCGCCACACCAACGGCAGCCGCATGAGCGCATCGACGTGATACGGGCCCTTGAACAGCAGACCGAAGTCGCCCTGGAACTCGCCGTGATCGGTGGTGAACACCACATCGACGTCGTCGGTCCAGCCCTTGGCGGCGATGGCGGCCATGACGCGGCCGAGGGCCTCGTCGATGAGCTCGCACTCGATGGCGTTGCGGGCGTTCACCTCGCGCACCTGATCGGCGGTCATGGTGGCGGGCACCCAGTTGGCCGGTGCTTCGTAGTTGCTCACGAGCGTGCCGTCGTACCAGGCGCGCCAGTGGCGCGGTTTTCCGTCGAGGATCGCCTCGCGCGCTGACGCCGACGCGGGGTAGCCCGCTGGCAGCGGCACGTCGCGCCAGTCGATTCGACCGAGTTCGCTCTGCGGCGGATCCCACGGGTGGTGCGGGTCGGGGAAGCTCATCCAGCAGAACCAGTCGTCGTCGGCGGCGAGCGACTCGAGCCAGTTGATCGTGCGATCGGCGACCCAGTCGGTGTGGTACCAGTCGCGGTCGATGGCGTTGTCCCACACCTGCGGGGCACCGGTGTCGCCGCCGCCGAGTGCGTTGACCTCCAGCGCGCCGTCGAGCACCGGATAGAACATCCCGACCGCTTCGGGATGATGCGCGGCCAACCAGCGGGCGTAGTGCAACATCCCCTGCCCGCCGTGGGTGGCCGCCTCGAAGTGTTCGAATCCCCGGTGAAGGCCCACGAGCGGCTCGCGAGCGAACCGGTTCTCGGCGAAGCGCAAGAACGGGTCGAGGAAGGGCTCGAAGTGCGGCTTGCCGATGAGCGCGGTGCGGTACCCGGCGTCGTGCAACACCTCGGCGACCGACGGCGCATCCACCGGCAGCGGCACACCGTTCATCCACACACCGTGCGTGCTGGGGTACTGGCCGGTGATGATGGTGGATCGCGACGGCATGCACACCACCGACTGCGGATGTGCCCGCTCGAAGCGAACCCCTTGCGCAGCGAGCGCGTCGACGACCGGTGTGCGGGCGACCGTGCCGCCGTTGCACCCGAGCGTGTCGTAGCGCTGCTGGTCGGTGGTGACGAACAGGATCTTGCGACCCATCACTGGACTCCGTTCTGCGAAGGGTGCAGCTCCATCTGACGCTTGAGTTCGTCGAGCGCTCCCGCCGTTCCACCAGCGATGGTGAGCGCCATCGTGCGGGGGTCGGCGTCGGTGGAGTACACCACCAGGCAGGTGCCGTCGTCGAGGTCGATGCAGTCGATGGTGCCGCGGTGGTACTGGAAGATGGGGGCATTGATGCGGTACTGGAACCGGCGCTGCACCGGGTCGTTCACCACGATCTCCTCGGGCATCGGCATCCCCGAGCCCAGGACGATCACCCGCTGGTCGCCGTCGACGCTGCAGCTGACCACGCCGGGAAACCATTCGTGCAGCCGGGTGGGATCGCCGGCGAGCGCCCACACCTCGGTGGCCGTTCGGTGAATGCGGATGTGGTGGCGGATCGACCCGAGTGCCATGGGTCGAACCTAGCCCGAGACGAGTTTTCGGGCGTACGCGACGGCGTGACGCACGGAGTCGGTGAACGCCACACCCTGCCACGCGATGTCGAACGCCGTGCCGTGATCCACCGACGTGCGAACGATGGGAAGGCCGAGCGTGACGTTGACCCCGCTGTCGAACGCCAGCAGCTTCATCGGTCCGTGCCCCTGATCGTGATACATGCACACGATGGCGTCGTAGCGGTCGCGGTGCACGGCCTGGAAGAACACGGTGTCGGCGGGATGCGGACCGCTGACGTCGAGCCCCTCGTTCCGAGCGGTTGCGATGGCGGGAGCGATGTGGTCGATGTCTTCGCGTCCGAACAGGCCGTGCTCGCCCGCATGCGGGTTGAGCCCGCACACCGCGATGCGAGGCGCGGGAAGGAACCGGGCCAGCACGTCGTGTGTGAGGTGCACGACGTCGAGCACGCGATCGGAACGGACGCGCGCGATGGCCTCGGCGAGCGAGCAGTGGGTGCTCACGTGGGTGACAGCGATGGAACCCGAGGCCGTTGCGGCGGTGAGCATCATCGTGACCTTCTCCACCCCGCACAGCGATGCGATGAACTCGGTGTGACCCACGAACGTGGGGTCGGTGAGCTGGGTGGCTTCCTTGTTCATCGGCATGGTGACGATGCCCGACACCGAACCCGTCAGTGCATCGATCGTGGCCCGCTCGACGTAGCGGCGCGCCGCCGCGCCGGAGGCTTCGTCGAGCACGCCGGGGCGGTGCTGCTCGGCCGACAGCAGCCCGAGGTCGACCAGTGGGAACTGCGACCAGTCGATGTCGAGTCCGAGCAACGACGCGCCGTGTCGCAAGATGGCCGCATCGCCGTACACGACGACATCGCCGCCCAGGCTGCCCTCGGTCCAGCTGCGCAGCACGATCTCCGGGCCGATGCCCGACGGATCTCCCATCGTGATCGCCAAGGGCGCCGTGGTGGTCATGCGAACCGTTCCTCTCCCCCGGGATGTGAGAACAGGTCGACGAGCGTGTCGACGTGCCCGAACGCACCCGCCTTGGTGATCACCAACGGGCCGGTGCCATCGAGCGATCGGCTCCAGGGCAGGCCCGGCAGCACGGTACCGCCGACGAGGCGAGGGGCGTCACCGAGCAGCGAGGCCGCAGTGGTGCCACCGATGATGACCACGGTGGCGTACGGCCGCCGCGCGAGCATGTCGGCAGCGCCGGCGACCACCGCTCGCGCCACATCCGGCACCAACGAACCGACCGCCGGTCGATCGGCGACGATGTCGACCTCGGGGTGCGCCGCGGCGAGCCGGGCGAGTTGTTCGTGCGCGATCGCGGTGGCGCTGCCACAGACCACCATCGTCGGCCCGTCGAGGGACGGCACCGCAGCACGACGCGGTGCACCCGTTCGACACCTCGCCACGGCACCCACCGAGCCGGCCGGACCCACCACCAGCACATCGGCTGGCGCCGCGGCAGCGACCGCAGCCACCTCGGCGAGCATCTGATCGTCGCGTACGTCGCACACCGCCACCTGGTTGCCGCGTTCGATCCAGTGCAACAACTCGTCGGGCCCGCGCAGGATCCAGGCATCGGTGACCAGGTCGCGCATCGATGCCAACGGCGCTCCGTGCACGTGCACCACGCCGTCGACACAGGTTCGCCCCATGGCCGGCCATGCCGGCATCAGCAGCAGGCGGCGGTGGCCGGTGCGCATCCGTGCCCGCATCTCCGAGCGCCAGTTGCCCCGAAGGGTCGAATCGATCTTGTGCGCCGACCACGAACCACCGAGACGCTCGGCGTCGGCGGCCCGAGCAGCGGCGATGGCCGACGACCGTTGACGCGTGTCGATGTCGAGCACCACGCAGCGCGAGTCGATCTCGCCCGTCTGCACACCCACCACCACCGGGACGGGTGCGTCGACCGACGCCATTTCGGCGGCCACTTCGAGCGCGCCCGTTCGATCGTCGGCCGCCACCACGTGGCGAGTGGTCATCAGAGGCTGATCGGTGATCCAGGGCCGAGGGGCAGACCCAACGCCCACCACAGGGTGAACAGGCCGATCCACGCGATGGAGATGGCGATGACGTAGGGAATCATCAGCGCCACGATGGTGCCGATGCCCGCCTTCTTGTCGTAGCGCTGCGCAACGGTGGTGATGAACGGCAGGTACACCATCAGCGGGGTCACCACGTTGATCGGCGAGTCGCCCACTCGGTAGGCCGCGAGGACCGTCTGTGGGGCCACACCGAGCCGGACGAAGATCGGCACGAACACCGGAGCGAAGATGGCCCACTTGGGCACCACACCCGGGATGATGATGTCGAGCAGCAAGATGACCAGGATGAGCCCGATCAGCAGCGGCAGTGCCCCGAAACCCGAACGTTCGAGCAGGTGGGCCATCTCGACGGCGGCCACTCGCGGCATGTTGGTGTAGTTGAACAGCGCGATGAACTGGCTGATGATGAGCAGCATGAACACCAGGCCCGACAGGCCCGAGAACGTCTTGGTGATGCCGGTGATCACGTCGGCGCTGCTGTGGATCGACTTCGCGCCGATGCCGTAGCAGATGCCGCACACCAGGAACATCAGCGTGATGATGAAGATGAGGCTCGACATGAACGGCGTGTTGCCGATGAGGTCGCCGGTGACGGGATCGCGCAGTGGCGCGCCGTGCGGCAGCGTGAGCAGCAGCACCAGCGCCACCATGCCGAGCAGCCCGTAGAGCGAGTACTTCAGGCCGCGGGCCTCGTTGGCCTCCGCGTCGGCCTCGGCCTCACCCGTGTCGTCGGAACCGACCAGCGCGTAGACCGGATCACCCAGCGTGGGGTCGTACGTGCCCAAGCGAGGTTCGACGACGCGTTGGGTGACGACCACCGCGACGATGGCAAGGATGATCGACGAGGCGATGCCGAAGTAGAAGTTGGCCGTCACCTCCAGGTGCTTCCCACCCGAGCCGATGGCTTCGTTGGTGATCTCGGTGAGCATGCTGTCGACGGGTGTGATGAGCAGGTTCACACCGAAGATGGCGCCCAC
>Ga0075026_100000087_pt1 | contig 29934 bp, 29 predicted proteins | sample Str012_2_FD_71392 | JGI IMG/M metagenome (GOLD analysis project Ga0075026, IMG submission 71392) | Freshwater sediment microbial communities in response to fracking from Pennsylvania, USA - Straight Creek_MetaG_SC_2012 | ecosystem: Environmental > Aquatic > Freshwater > Creek > Sediment... | reverse complement strand
GGGTAGGCGCGATCGCGGAACGTGGCCGAGATCTTGTCGCTGATGACCACACCGCCGAGCGGGATGTAGCCGGAGTTGACGCCTTTGGCGAAGCACACCAGGTCGGGTTGTACGCCCCACTTCTGGAAGGCGAACCATTCGCCGCAGCGGCCGAAGCCGGCCATGACCTCGTCGCAGATCATCATGATGCCGTGACGATCGCAGCGCTCGCGGATGCCGGCCAGATAGCCGTCGGGCGGTACCAGGATGCCGTTGGTGCCCACGACGGTCTCGATGATGATGGCGGCCACGGTGTGTGCGCCCTCGACCATCAGCGTGTCGTCGAGGTGCTGCAGCGCACGCTCACACTCCTCTGCCTCGCTGGTGCTGTGGAAGGCCGAGCGGTAGGGGTAGGGGCCCCAGAACTTCACCACGCCGGGCATGCCGGGCTCGCTGGGCCAACGACGCGGGTCGCCCGTGAGCGTGATGGCGCCGTTGGTGGCGCCGTGGTAGCTGCGGTAGTGGTTGAGCACCTTGTGGCGGCCGGTGTGCAGGCGGGCCATGCGCACGGCGTTCTCGGTGGCCTCGGCGCCGCCGTTGGTGAAGAACACCATGTTGAGGTCGCTGTCGGGCAGGTTGGTGCCGGCGACCTCGGTGATGAGCCGGGCCGCCTCACTGCGTGCGTCGTTGGCGTGGAACGGCGCGATGGTGCACAGCCGATCGGCCTGCTCCTTGATGGCAGCGACGAGCTTGGGGTGCTGGTGCCCGATGTTGACGTTCATCAGCTGGCTGGAGAAGTCGAGGAAGCGGGTGCCGTCCTCGGTCCAGAAGTAGCTCCCCTCGGCGCGGGTGACCACCAGCGGATTGATGGCGCCCTGGGCGCTCCACGAGTGGAAGACATGGGCACGGTCGTTGGTGAAGGCGTCGGCGGGACGGGTGTCGAGCTCGGTCATGGGCGACATCGTAGTTGTCACACGGGTGGGCGTACAGACTTCCGTTTGTGCCCGCACAAACTGTTCACTTTGGGCCTCGCACCCCGTGCACTCGGCGTCGTGCGCTACGTTCTCGGGCATGGGCGAAATGGTCACCTTCAAGAGCAATGGGCACGCGTGCGACGGCTACATCGCCGGTTCCGGCCCGGGCGTACTGGTCATCCAGGAGTGGTGGGGTCTCGTGCCCCACATCAAGGACGTGGTCGATCGTTTCGCCGCCGCCGGCTTCACGGCGCTGGCGCCCGACCTGTACCACGGCGAGTCGGCCACCGAGCCCGACGGCGCCGGCAAGCTCATGATGGCGCTCAACATCGAGCAGGCCGCCAAGGACATGAGCGGCGGTGTCGACCTGCTGCGCGAGCGCACGGGCACCCCGCACGTCGGCGTCGTGGGCTACTGCATGGGAGGCGCACTCGCGCTGGTGGTGGCTGCCCAACGGCCCGACGCAGTCGCCGCGTGTGCGCCGTACTACGGCGTCATCGGTTGGCCCAGCGCGCAGCCCGACTGGTCGAAGCTCACCGCCACGGTGGTGGGCGAGTACGCCGAGTTCGACGACTACGCCGGCCCCGAGGCCAGTGCCGGGTTTCAGGAGCAACTGCGTGCGCTGGGCAAGGACGCCACGCTGCACGTCCACCCCGGCACCCATCACGCGTTCTTCAACGATGCCCGCCCCGAGGTGTACGACGCCGCCGAGTCGGTGGTCGCATTCGATCGCACCGTGGGCTTGTTCCGGAGCACGCTCTGACATGACCAGGTCCACCGACCCTCGCTGGCGTCCCGAGCCGTTGGCCATCATCGCCGTGGTCGGCGCGGTGGTCGCGTCGGTCGAGCTCTACCTCAAGAGCGGCGAGCTCGTCGCCTCGTCGGTGCGCATGAGCCTCTACGGCCAACTGATGGTGGCGCCCATCGCCATCGTGTTGACGGTGGCCATCCTTCGCGGCGAAGGCTCGGCGCTGCGTCGTTTCGCGGTGCCGCTGGCAGCCGCGGGCCTCGTGGTCGGGCTGCTGCACCTGCTGTTCGTGTGGGGTGCCGTCACCAGCATTCCGCTGTGCGGATCCACCACGTCGTGCACGTCGCCGGTGTCGTGGCTCGACTGGTTCGCAGCGGCGGTGTACTTCGCCACGATCGCCGCGGCGAGCACGGTGCGCAGGCCCGCGACTTCGTGAAAAGAATCTCGTGCGAAGGTGCTTGCATCGGCGCGGGGGAAGGCGCATTCTGATGTCAGAGCCACATTCCCAAGCGGAACCGCAGAACTACGAGCTGCAACTCACCAAGGGCTCAGACCGAGGGGCTTCCTCCCAGAGGGGCCCCTCAGCCGCGTCGGGGGCCTGGTGCCTCAGTCGGGGTCGGCGGAGATGCTGGTGATGGTGGAACCCTTCGGCGCGGCGTCGAGCAGCAGCGCGCGCACGAAGCCGATGGCATCGGCTTCGTCGTTCACCGACACGTGTTCGGTGATGGTGATCACCTTCGAGCCGTGCGCGTGCTCGACCTCTTCGAAGTGATCGGCGAGTGTGGCCATCTGCGCGTCGGTCGGCTTCGTCGACCACTGCACCACGGCATGTACCTGAAAGCCCATGCGGGCAGTCTGCACCACCGGAGTGCTGTGGCGTGACTCAGCCCAGCGCGGCGATGGCGTCGGCCACCGCCAGCACACGCTGCGCGTTGGCGACGTGGAGGTTCTCGATCATGCGGCCGTTGTAGGTGACCACACCCTTGCCCTCGGCAACAGCCGCCTCGAACGTGGCGATGAGCCCACGTGCGTGCTCGACGTCGTCGTCGCTCGGCGCCCACACCTCGTTGCAGATGTCGACCTGACCGGGGTGGATGAGGGTCTTGCCGTCGAAACCCATCTCGAAGCCCTGCACGCACTCGGTGCGGAATCCATCGAGATCCTTCACGTCGTTGTACACCCCGTCGAGGATCACCTTGTCGGCTTCGCGAGCGGCGGCGAGCGCGGTGGCCAGGTGCGGCACCAGTGGGTGGCGGCCGGCGGCGCCGAGCGACGATCGCAGCTCGCGGGCGAGGTCGTTGGTGCCCATCACCAGCACGCTGACGCGCGGGTGGGCGGCGAGTGCACGCACGTCGAAGATGGCGGTGGGGGTCTCGACCATCGCCCAGATGCGCATGTGTGCGGGGGCGCCGCCGGCATCGAGGTGATCCGACACCTGGCGCAGGGTGTCGAGGTCGCTCACCTTCGGGATCACCACCGCCGACGCGCCCGACGCGGCCGCGGCGGCGAGATCGTTGCCGCCCCACGGCGTGTCGAGGCCGTTGCAACGGATGGTGAGCTCGCGGTTGCCGTACTCGCCCGACGACGCGGCGGCCACCGCGTTGACGCGGGCCGCCTCCTTGGCGTCGGGTGCCACGGCATCCTCGAGATCGAAGATGATGGCGTCGGCCGCGATGGTCTTGGCCTTCTCGAGTGCTCGCTCATTGGCGGCGGGCATGTAGAGCACGGAACGGCGGGGGCGCAGATCGGTCATGGTGGGTCGGTCCTTGTCTCGGTCAGAATCCGTACGCGGCGGCGAGCTCGGGGTCGCGGGCGGCGAGTTGGCGGGCGAGCTCGACCACCACCTTGCACTGCTTCACCGAGGCGTCGTCCTCCATCTTGCCGTCGAGCATGATGGCGCCCGTGCCGTCGCCCATGGCGTCGATGACGCGCTGGGCCTGGCGCACGTCGTCGGGCCGCGGGCTGAACACGCGCTTCGCGATGTCGACCTGCACGGGGTGGAGGCTCCATGCGCCGACGCAGCCGAGCAGGTACGCGTTGCGGAACTGGTCCTCGCATGCAACCGTGTCCTTGATGTCGCCGAACGGGCCGTAGAAGGGGAGCAGCCCGAAGGTGACACAGGCGTCGACCATGCGAGCGATGGTGTAGTGCCACAGGTCCTGTTGGTGGGTGGTGCGCTCGGCCGTGTACTGCGGGCCGTCGACACCCATCGGCGGGTCGGCGCGCACCAGGTAGTCGGGATGGCCGCCCCCGACGCGGGTGGTCTTCATGCGGCGATTGGCCGCGAGGTCGGCGGGGCCGAGCGACAGACCCTGCATGCGCGGGCTGGCCGCGCAGATGGCCTCGATGTTGGCCACACCGCGAGCGGTCTCGAGGATGGCGTGCACGAGCAGCGGCTTCTTCAGGCCGGCCTTGGCCTCGAGCTGCGCGAGCAGGCGGTCGACGTAGTGGATGTCTTCGGGGCCCTCCACCTTGGGCACCATGATGACGTCGAGCTTGTCGCCGATCTCGGGTACCAGCGTGGTGAGGTCGTCGAGCGCCCACGGTGAGTCGAGGCTGTTGATCCGGGTCCACAGCTGGGTGGTGCCCATGTCGACGGACTTGCCCACCTTCACGAGGCCGGCGCGAGCGGCTTCCTTGTCGGCCATCGGGATGGCGTCCTCGAGGTTGCCGAGCAGGATGTCGACCGTCGGGATGATGTCGGGCAGCTTCGACACGAGTTTGTCGTTCTGCGGGGGGAAGAAGTGGATGACCCGGCTGGGACGGAACGGGATCTCCCGAACGGGCTCGGGGGCACCGGCGGCGAGGGGTTTGAAGAAGTCACGAGGGCTGCGCACGACCCAAGGTTAGGTTGGTGCGGTGGCACTCCCGAATTTCGACGCGATCCTTTTCGACGCCGGCGGCATCTTCCTGCTGCCCGATCCCACCGTGCTCGGCCCGTTGCTGGCGTACCACGGCGGCGACGCGTCGATCGACGCGCACCGCCGGGCGCACTATGCGGGCATGGCGGCCAAGAGCGCGGCAGGCGCGATGGAGCAGTTCTGGCACGACTACGACGAGGCCTACGTGCGGGCGGTGGGAGTGCCCGAGCACGAGGTGCGGTTGGCGGCATTGGTGCTGGAGAAGACCCGCAACGCCTACACCTGGCGCTGGCCGATTCCCGAGAGCCTGAAGGCCATCGAGGCGCTCAGCGCGCAGGGCGTGCCGATGGGTGTGGTCAGCAACGCCAGCGGTCAGATCGCCGAGGTGCTGCAGCGCAGCGGCGTGTGCCAGGCCGGCGACGGTCCGCTCACGTCGATGCGGGTCGTCATCGACAGCCACGTGGTGGGCGTGGCCAAGCCCGACCCGCACATCTTCGACTTCGCGCTCGAGCACTTCACGGAGTTCGACCGCAGCCGCATCGCCTACGTGGGCGACTCGGTCACGATGGACGTCGGTGGTGCACGCGCCGCCGGCCTGTTCCCCATCCTTCTCGACCCGCACGGCGACCACCCCGACGTCGACTTCGCGTGCATCGCCTCGCTCGAGGAACTCGTGCGATGAACACGGATTCCACCGATCCCCTCGACCCGGGTGGCCATGTCAGCGAACGGTGGGCGCAATGGCGACGCGACATCCCGCTGCACGAGTTCCACCGGCGCTGGGAGCGACTGGAGGCCGAGGGCACCGCACCGCACGGTGAGGCCGACTTCATCGCCGCGTTGGCACCCTCGACCGTGCTCGACGCCGGCTGCGGCATGGGACGTGTGGCCATCGAACTGGCGCGTCGCGGCGTCGACGTCGACGGCACCGACCTCGACACCGATCTGCTCGCCTATGCCCAGCACGACGCGCCGCACCTCACGTGGGTGCACGGCGACCTCGCCACGGTGCAGATGCCCCGTCGCTACGACGTCGTGGCAATGCCGGGCAACGTGATGATCTTCTGTCGCGACACCGATCGTGCGCCCATCGTGGCCAACATGGCTCGGCATCTGCTGCCCGGTGGTCGACTGGTGGCCGGCTTCAGCCTCGACCGGCGACCGGGTGCGCTCACCCTCGCCGAGTACGACCAGGCCTGCGCCGCCGTCGGGTTGGTGCTCGTCGAGCGCTACTCCACCTGGGAGCGCGCCCCCTACGCCGACGGCGACTACGCCCTCAGCGTCCACCAACTCCCCGCCTGAACATCCGGTCGTCCCGCGCCCCTCGTTCTGGGTCTGATTCGTGCCACATCTGCTTCTGGGTCCGTTGCGAGACAGGATCGGCCGATTTCGCCACCCAGTTGCACCCGCAACGACTCGAATCAGCCCCAGAAGGTCGAGCTGGTGCGGCGCCGGCCCGGGAGGTGGGTACCGCTCAGACCTCGGCGGGCACCATGTCGTCGATCTCGAGGCCCTCGACGGGTTCGGTCCGCACGTGCGGGGGAGTCCACACGAAGGCGAAGACGCTCGCCGCCAGCACCACGCCGGCGCTGATCCAGATGGCGACGCGCCATCCGTCGACGAAGGCGGTGCGAGCGGCAGCGACGATGGCCGGGCCGGCCGCTCCGAGGTGCGGTGCGACCACCAGTGCGCCGCCGATGCCCGCCTTGATGGCGCTCGCGGCTTCGTGCGGCAGCCCGACGGTGGCGGGCGCGACGTTGGAGCTGTAGGCGGAGCTGAGCGCGCTGCCGATGAGGGCGATGCCCAAGGCCCCACCGAACTCGCGCACGGTGTCGTTGAGTGCCGATGCGACGCCCTGCGACTCCTCGGGCAGCGAGCCGGTGATGGCCGTGGTGCCCGGGCTCATGGCGACACCCGTGCCGAGGCTGAACAGCACCAGGCCGGGCAGCACGCTGAGGTAGCCGCCGCTGATGCTGCCGAGCAGGGCCATCGACGCCAGACCGGCCGTCATCAGCAACCCGCCGGTCACGAGCATCACTCGCAGCCCGACGCGCTCGGCGATCTTGGGGGCAACGGCCGACATGGGCATCATCAGCAGGATCATCGGCAGCAGACCGAGGGCCGCGTGCATCGCGGTCCAGCCCAGCACGGCCTGCAGGAACTGGATGAGCACGAGGAACAACGCCATCAGCACCGCGAAGGTGAAGGTGAGCGTGACCGTGCTGGCGGCCAGTGGGCGACTGCGGAACACGCGCAGGTCGATGAGCGGGTGGGCGTGACGCAGCTCCCACCACACGAATCCGGCCGTGGCGGCGACGCCGGCACCGAGGCCGAGCAGCGTGAGCGGTGCGGTCCACCCCGATTCGGGCCCCTGGTGGATGCCCAGCACCAGGCTGCCGAGCATCACCGCCGACAGCACGGCGCCGACGGTGTCGAATGCCCAGTCGTGGTGCTCCTTGGAGTGGGGCACGACCTTCAGTGACCACACCAGTGACACGGCCGCGAGCACGCAGGGTGCCACGAACAGCCAGGGCCAGGTGACCCGGTCGATGAGGAAGGCCGACAGCAGCAGGCCGAGGATGCCGCCGCCACCGGCGAAGCCCGACCACACGCCGATGGCGCGACCGCGTTGCTCGGCCGGGAAGCTCGACGTGATGACCGACAAGGTGGCGGGCATGATCATCGCGGCCGCGACGCCGGCCAGCACGCGCCAGCCGATGAGCATGCCGGTGCTCGACGCCATCGCGCCGCCGAGGTTGGCCGCGATGAACAGCACCAGGCCGGAGACCAGCACGTGCTTGCGACCCCACCGGTCGCCCACCGCGCCGAGGGGGAGCAGCAGCGCGGCGAGGGCGATGGTGTACCCGTTGACCACCCACAACAGGTCGGTCTGGCTGGCGCCGAGGTCGGCCGACAGTTGCTGGAGCGCGACGTTGAGCCCCGACACCGAGGCCATGACCGCGGTGAGGGCGATGCAGACGGCGATGAGGATCTGGCGCTGGAGGCGGCGGTCGACGACGGCGGTCTCGGGCACGTCGCCGAGATGTGTCGGCCGATCGAGGTGGTCGTGGGAGGTCATGGGGGTCCTTCCGAGTAGCGGATAACGATACGATACGGTAGCGTAGCGCTATGGCGAACGCAACGTGGTCCGAGACGACCGTCGACGCCGGCTCGCGCGGCGCCGCACCACTACCATCGGCAACCGTGGTGAGCAGTCGAGTGGAACGTTCGCGTGCGGCGGTGCTCGACGCCGCGACCGCGCTGCTGTTCGAGGGTGGCCCGGCGGCGGTGACGATCGATGCCATCGTGGCCCGATCGGGTGTCGCCAAGACCACCGTCTACCGGCACTGGGCCAACCGCGACGAGGTGATGGCCGCACTGTTCGTGCACCTGATTCCCCGGCTCGACCCGCCCGACCCCTCGCTGTCGTTCGACGACGGTATGCGCGCCCTGCTGCGCGACACGGCGGCGATGATGCGCGGCGATGGATGGCGGCAGGTCGTCGCCGCGTTGCTCGCCCTGAAACTGCACCACCCCGACATGGCCTCGATCGAGGAACAGATGCTGGACGAGCAGCAGGCAGCGTTCCAGCAGCTCTTCGAGCGTGGCGTGGCGGAGGGTCTCGTGTCGCCCGACGACGATCCGCACGTGTTGATCACACTCGCGGTGGGGCCGCTGCTGATGGCCGGCCTTGCGGGTCCGGTGCCTCCCTCGCCGCAACTCGCCGACTGGGCGGCCGAACAGTTCCTGCTCGGCCAACGCGCCCGGCGTTGAGTGCGCTACGCCTTCGTGACGAACTGCGCCTTCGGTCAGCGTCCCACTCGTGGCCGCACCCGGCGACGGAACCGGCGCTGCAACTCAGGCGGTGACGGCGTCGCACATCTTGCGTGCGATCACCTTGAGGCACAGCGTCTCGTCGGCACCCTCGAAGATGCTGAGCACACGGGCGTCGACGAACAGACGCGACACGGTGTACTCCTCGGCGTAACCGAACCCTCCGTGGATCTGCATGGCTTCACGGGTGACCCACTCGGCGGCTTTGCACACATAGGCCTTCACCATGGCGGCCTCGGCGCTGCCCTCACCGTTGCCCATCATGCGGGCGACGGCGTAGGCGAACTGACGGCCGGCCTGGATGAGCACGGCCATGCGGCCCAGCTTCACCTGGGTGAGCTGGTACTCCACGATGTTCTGGCCGAACACGGCGCGGTTCTGGGCGTAGTCGAGCGCGGCCTCGTAGGCGGCCTGCATCACGCCCACGGCGCGAGCTGCGGTCTGCAGACGGCCGTTCTCGAAGCCGGCCATCTGCAGGTAGAAGCCCTTGCCGAGGCCATCGGTGCCGCCCACCAGGTTGTCGGCGGGCACCCACCAGTTGTCGAGCGCGATCTCGTAGCTGTGCATGCCGCGATAGCCGATGGTGTCGATGGCTCGACCCTCCATCTTGCCCTGCACGCCGTTCACCGTGACGTCCTGTACGAAGTTGAACCCGTGGCCTTCACCGCGCGGCTTGGGCACGATGAACAGGCTGAGGCCCTTGTGGCCCTTCACGCTCGAGTCGGTGCGGGCGAGCAGCGCGAGCGCGTCGGCCCGGGCGCCGAACGTGCACCAGGTCTTCACGCCGTTGATGACGTAGCCGGCCTGGCCGTCGGGACCCTCGGCCGGTGTGGCGGTGACCTTCAGGCCCGCCACATCGCTGCCGTAGTCGGGTTCGGTGACGGCCACTGCGGGCATCACCTCGGCGACGGCGAGCTTGGGCAGCCAGTGCTGCTTCTGTGCCTCGGTGCCACCCTTCACCAGCGCACGCGTGAGGATCTCGGGGCGGGTGATCAGCGAGCCACCGATGCCCAGCGAGCCACGGCTGAGTTCCTCGGTGGCCACCACCATGCCGATGTACTCGTGCTCGCCGCCCTCGCTGTAACCGCCGTACTCGGCGGGCACGCTGAGGCCGAAGGCGCCCATTTCGGCGAGTCCGGTGATGATCTCCTCGGGCACGTCGGCGTTGTGGCGATGCACGTGCTCGGCCTGCGGGCGAATGACCTTCTCGGCGAAGCTGCGGAACGCGTCGCCCACCATCTCCATGTCGTCGGCCAAATGGCGCGGCCCGGGCGTGACCGCCAACGAGGCCACGAACTCGGGCGTGCGATAGGTCTCGAGGAACGGATGCGCGTCGCGCATCGGCGCCACCGCGAGGCCCCATGCGGCCTCGCGGCCGATGAGACGGGTGATGAGGTCGTGCGCCATGTCGGCCGTGAAGGCGCAGGTGATGCGGGCCTCGACGTCGCCCTTGGCGCCGTAGTCGAGCAGTGCGCGGGCAGTCTCCACCTGAGCGCCTGCATGGGCAAGGTCGTATGCGAGCACCTGATGCGCGTCGGGGCCACCGGTGGCCGCCAGATGACGCACCCCCGCGCTCACCACACCGCTGGCGAGGTCGATGACCTCCGCCGCCGCGGCGAGGTCGGGGGATGTCGGGGAGGAGGCAGCAGCGTCGCTCATAGGGCGACGTTACCGGCGGGTCGACCAGGGGGTCGAAACGGCTGACCGATGTCACGCCGTCGTGTGGCAGGCTGTCGGTATCGCTCCCCCCGGCCAGACGAGGCTCTGTCTGTATTGCGGCTCCAACGCGGGCACGCACCCTGCATACGCCGACGCGGCGCGCCATCTCGGCACCAGCCTCGCCAACCGCGAGATCGGGCTCGTCTACGGCGGTGGCAGTGTGGGCCTGATGGGAATCGCGGCCGATGCTGCTCTGGCCGCCGGCGGCAACGTGATCGGTGTCATCACCGAGCAGTTGGTGAATGCCGAGGTGGCCCACCGATCGCTCACCGACCTCGAGGTGGTGGGCAGCATGCACGAGCGCAAGGCGCGCATGAGCGAGCTGGCCGACGGGTTCATCGTGCTGCCCGGCGGGTTCGGCACGGTCGACGAGTTCGCCGAGATGCTCACCTGGAACCAGCTCGGCATCACCTCCAAGCCGGTCGTGCTGCTCGACGTCGAGGGGTTCTGGGATCCCCTGCTCACGTGGATGGACGGCGCGGTCGAGGGCGGTTTCGTGCGCCCGGCCCACCGCATGCTCGCCCAGCGCGCCCGCACGGTCGACGAGGCCATCGCGTTGGCCACCAGCCCCGGACCCGATGTGCCGCACAAGTGGATCGACCGCGACGGCACGCCACACTCGGGCGTGACTGGTCAGATCCCGATCATCCGTTCCTGACGCGGGTCAGGCGTCGGTGGCGTCGGGCTCGAAGCGGTAGCCGATACCCGGTTCGGTGACGAAGTAGCGCGGTCGTCCGGGTTGTGGTTCGAGCTTCTTGCGGATCGCCGCCAGATGCACGCGGAGGTAGTTGGTCTCGTGCTCGTACTGCGGCCCCCACACCTGCTGGAGCAATTGTCGCTGCGTGATGAGTCGGCCCGGGCTGCGCACCAAGGTCTCGACGATGGCCCATTCGGTGGGGGTGAGGTGCGCATGCTCGCCGCTGTGCATCGTGATGCTCTTGGCGACGAGGTCGATGACGAAGTCGGGCGTGTCGACGGTGGCCTGCTCGGGAGCCGGTTGGTGCCGGCGCAGCGCGGCTCGCAGCCGAGCGAGCACCTCGTTCATGCCGAACGGCTTGGTGACGTAGTCGTCGGCCCCTGCATCGAGAGCGCGCACCTTGTCGGCCTCGCTGTCGCGCACCGACAGCATGATGATCGGCACGGTGGTCCAGCCGCGCAGACCCTCCACCACCTGGACGCCGTCGATCCCGGGAAGCCCGACGTCGAGCAACACCAGATCGGGATGGTGGGCCGCCGCGAGTGCGAGCGCTTCCTCGCCGGTCTCGGCAACATCGACGTCGTACCCGCGGGCGCTGAGATTGACACTGAGGGCCTTGCGAATCTGTGCTTCGTCGTCGACCACGAGGATGCGAGTCATGGTGTCTCCTGTGTGGCGATGGGCATGGTGATGGTGAAGGTGCTGCCGCCGCCGGGCGTGTCGTCGAGCTCGAGGAACGACCCCGTCACTTCGACGAATCCCTTTGCGATGGCGAGGCCCAGACCGGCTCCGGCATCGGCCGATCGGTCGCCGAGCCGGTGGAAGGGCAAGAACACGAGCGACCGCTCGGCCGGTGGGATGCCAGGCCCGCGATCGATGACGCGCAACACGAGCATGCCGGCCACCTCGGCGGCTTCGATGCGCACCGGCTCGCTGGGTGGCGACCAGGCCAGGGCGTTCGACACCAGGTTCGCCACGGCGCGTTCGATCAGCGCCGGGTCGGTGAGTGCCATGGGTAGTTCGGCACTCACGTCGATGACCACGCGGGCATCGGGGACCGCCAGGGTGGTGAGGGCGGCGGCCACCACCTCCTCGAGCGCCGTGGGCAACACCATCGGCCGAGTGGCGCCCGCCTGGAGCCGGCCCATGTCGAGCAGGTTGCCCACCACACGGTCGAGTCGGTCGACCGACGTGTCGATGGTGCCCAACAGGCTGGCGCGTTCGTCGGGCGTGAAGCCGACGTCGGGAGCCATCAGCCCGGTGACCGAGGCCTTGATGGATGCGAGCGGTGTGCGCAGGTCGTGCGAGACGGCCTGCAACAGCGCGGTGCGCAGCAGGTTGGCCTCCTCGAGCGATTCGATGGTTCGGGCGTCCTCGCGAAGTTGCCGGGCCTCGATGGCCAGCGCGACCTGGTCGCCGAACGCGCGTAGCACGCCGAGGTCGTCGCCCGTGATGGCGCCGCGCAGCACCAGTTGCGTGTTGCCGACGTCGTCGAGCGGGATCGAGGTGCCATCGGACGGATCGAGTGGGGGTGTGGCACCGGACGAGGCGTTGACGACCCACACGCCATCGGTGAGGTCGAGCACCGACACACCCTCGAGGCCGAACAGGGTGCGGACCTGATCGACGAGGTCGGGGAGCGGGTCGTTGGCAGCGATGATCGAACCGGTGGAGCGGGCCAGAGCGGTGGCATCCGCTCGTGCTCTGCGGGCCTCTCGCGACTGTCGTGCCGTGCGGTCGACCAACATGCTGACACCGATGGCGACGGCGATGAAGACCGCCAGTGCCACCACGTTGTCGGTCTTGGCGATGCTGAGGGTGTGCACCGGCTCGGTGAGGTACCAGTTGGTGAGCAGCGACGCCATCACCGAGGCGAACACGCCAGGGCGGATACCGCCCGTGGCGGAGATGATGAGGACGAGGCCGAGGTTCACGAGCAGCGCGCTGCTGAGGTTGACGTGCCGGTGCAGCGACACGAACATCCAGGTGAGCAACGGGAGGCCCACGAGACACATCACCCACGCGATGGCCTCGCGGCGTCGGGGCACCGCCGACAACCCGCCGCGACGGATGGGCAGCGGCCGTCGGGTGACCTCGGCATCTGCGTTGGAGATGATGTGGACGTCGACGCCCGGCAGCGCGCGCTGCAGTTCGGCGGCCAACGATCCGCGTGTGAGCTCCGAGATGCGCGAGCGACGGGTGGTGCCCAGCACGACCTGGGTGGCTTGCTCGGCGGCTGCGAACGAGGCCAACGCGCTGGCCACCTCATCGCCCACCACCTCGCGATAGGAGCCACCGAGTTCGACGAGCAACGAGCGCTGCTGCTCGAGGTGCTGCCCGGTCTGTGACGACAGCCCGTCGGCGCTGCCGACGTGTACGCCGATGAGGTCGCCGCGCAGGCGACCCGCCATGCGCGACGCGCGCCGGATCAGATGGTCGCCGCCGGGCGAACCGGTGAGCGCCACCACGACGCGCTCGCGCGTCTCCCACGTGTCGCGGATGTCGTGGTCGGCCAGGTAGTCCTGCAGGGAGTCCTCGACCCGATCGGCCACCCACAGCAGGGCCAGTTCGCGCAGCGCGCCCAGGTTGCCGGGCCGGAAGTAGTTGGCGAGCGCTGCATCGACCTTCTCGGCCGGATAGATGTTGCCGTGAGCCATACGGCGTCGCAGCGCCTCGGGGCTCATGTCGACGAGCTCGATCTGGTCGGCCTGACGAACGAAGGAATCGGGCACCGTCTCGCGTTGCGCCACGCCCGTGATGCGCTGCACGACGTCGTTGAGCGATTCGAGATGTTGGATGTTGACCGTCGAGATCACATCGATGCCGGCCGCCAACAGTTCCTCCACGTCCTGCCAACGCTTGGCGTTGCGCATACCGGGTGTGTTGGTGTGGGCCAGCTCGTCGACCAGGACGAACGCAGGTCTGCGCAGCAGGAGGCCATCGAGGTCCATCTCGTCGAACGTGACCGCCCGGTACTCGACGTGAGTGCGCGGGAACACTGGCAGGATGGCGATCTGTTCGTGGGTGAGCTGGCGTCCGTGCGTCTCGACGTAGCCGACCACCACGTCGCTGCCACGCGCGGCTCGACGATTGCCCTCGCTGAGCATTGCGTAGGTCTTGCCCACGCCTGGTGCGGCGCCCAGATAGATGCGTAACGTGCCTCGGGCCACCATCACAGTGTGCCCGACTCAGTGGTGTTCGCTCGGCGCTTCCGGCAGGGTGGGCGTGGAGATGATGGTGTACGCCGGGTTGAGCACAGCCATCATGCCGTGATGGCGGCCGGCGGCACCGGTGACCGACATCACCGTGCCGGTGCGGATTCCGCCGACGGTACGTCGTCCGAAGAACACAATGGTGATCGACCCGGTCTCGTCGGCGAGGGTGCATTCCAGGCTCGGTGTGCCGCTCCACGGCTGCACGCGCACCGAACGGACGCGGCCGGCGATGGTGGCTCGAGTGCGCTCGCCCAGCTGTGCGATCGGTGTGCGACCGGATGGCAGCACGGAGGTGTCGATGTGCTGCGATGCGAGGCCGGTGGTGGGTCGGGCAGCCTTCGGCGGCACGGCATGCGCCCTGGCCTCCGCAGCGATGTCGGCTGCCGCGGTGGCCGATGCCGCACCGAGGTGGTACGGCACGAAGGTGACGTTGCAGTGGGGCAGGTCGGCCATGGCCGCGGCGATGGGGTTCGACGAATGGTCGTGGAGCATGCGGTGCCAGCGCTTGGTGTACTCGCGGCGGGGGATGAGCACGCTGACTTCCGTGCGGTGGTCGCTGACGAGCTCGTGGGCCAACTCGAGGGCGGCACGCGGCACTCGACGGTCGGGGCACTCGACGATGTCGAGCGGGAAGCGCGACAACCCGAGTTCGGCCCACGCCGCGATGAGCTGATCGGTCTTCCATCCGTCGAGATCGAAGTGCACGGCGCGCAGGTCGTCGGCCGACAGCGTGCGGGCGTACTGCATCGCACGGGCAGCCGCGGCGTCGAGTTCGTCGACCAGCACCACCACGGCGTGACGACGCATCACCGGTGCCTCAGCAGCCGCCCGAGCGTCTTCCTGCAACTCCTCGCGCTCGGACTCGTACGCCTTGTTGAGGCGCATCAGTCCGAACACCATGATGGGGACGAGCAGCATGATCACCCAGGCGCCCTCGGTGAACTTCATGCTGGCGACGATGATGAGCACCAGGAACGAGAGCACGGCACCGATGCCGTTGATCCAGGCGCCGAACTTCCAGCCCTGTTCCTTCAGGCGGAAGTGGTGCTTGGTCATGCCGGCCTGCGACAGCGTGAAGCTGGTGAACACGCCGATGGCGTAGAGCGGGATCAGTCGGCTCACTTCGCCGCCGGTGCCGAGCAGGGTGACGATGGCCGCACCCGACAGGAAGATGATGCCGTTGGAGAACACCAGTCGGTGACCGCGCACCATGAACTGGCGCGGCATGAAGTTGTCGCCGGCGTGGAAGCTGGCGAGTCGAGGGAAGTCGGCAAAGCTGGTGTTGGCGGCGAGGACGAGGATCAACATCGTGCCGGCCTGCAACATGTAGAACATCACGTGCCCCACACCCGACTCGCCGAAGACGAGTTTGCCCACCTGCGAGATCACCGTGGGCGTGCCGCCCTCGTACGGGAACGCATGCACCTTGGAGGCCAGGAACGACAGGCCGAGGAACAAGGTGCCGAGCAGCAGACCCATGTACACCAGCGTCTCGCTGGCGTTCTTCCATGCCGGCGGACGGAAGGCGGGCACACCGTTGCTGATGGCCTCCACACCGGTGACCGCCGCGCCACCGGAGGCGAACGCCTTCAGGAAGATCATCACGCCGGCGCCGTAGAAGATCCAGTCAGCGTGGTGCGCGGTCTGCACGAGCATCCCGGGTTGCCCGCCGGCCTGCACGGGGAGGTGGAAGAAGATCACGCGGATCAGACCGGTGATCAACATCACGCCCATGATGGCCACGAAGAAGTAGGTGGGCGCGGCGAACATCTTGCCCGACTCCTTCGTTCCACGAAGGTTGCCGAAGGCGATGAGGCACACGAAGCCGATCGAGGTCCACAGCGTGTAGGGCGCCATGCTCGGAAAGGCCGAGGCGAGTGCTGCGCTCCCGGCTGCGGTGCTCACAGCGACGGTGAGGATGTAGTCGGTGAGCAATGCCACGCCCGCGACCTGTGCGGGGAGCAGGCCGAAGTTGTCGCGGGTGACGATGTAGGCGCCGCCGGCCGACGGATAGGCCTTGATGGTCTGTCGGTAGCTGAGGATCAAGAAGCCGAGCACCACCAGCAGCAGGATCGTGATCGGCGTGACCAGCGAGAAGGCTGCGAGGCCGATGGCGGGCACCAGGACGTGCAGGATCTCCTCCGACGCGTAGGCCGACGACGAGATGCAGTCGCTGGCGAACACGGCGAGTGCCGTCGGCTTGCCGAGCGTCTCGTGTTCGAGGCGTTCGCTGTGCAGCGGCGGTCCGAGCAGCTTGGTCTTCAGCCGGTACGAGAACGGCTCGGGCGGTGCCTCGATACCGGGCACTGCCGGAGTGTCGCCGGGGACACCGGCGGCGCCGTTGGACGGCGGCTCGGGGGGAGGACCTGAGATCTGCTCTTCTGTGATCACCCCTTCAGTCAACGCGACGCCGTTCCGCGTGGGCGTTCGTCTGCCGTCAAGAATGTGATCGAGCGCGTTAAGGACGCGCTAAGACCGATGCGGATCAGCGATGGGCGCGATCGAGGGCGAGGTTCAGTTCGAGCACGTTCACGCCGGGGTCGCCGAGCACCACGAGTTGACGATGCTGCGTCGCGTCGCTGACGAGAGCGAGCACGGCCTGGTCGGTGAGGCCGCGAGCCGCCGCCACACGGCGCACCTGCAGCCGCGCGTTGGCAACGCTGATCTCGGGGTCGAGCCCGCTGCCCGATGCGGTCACCGCATCCACAGGTACGGCCACGTCGGCAGACAGACCGTTCTCGGATCGGTACGCCGCCACGCGATCGGCGACCGCCTGCAGAAGTGCGGGGTTGTGCGGGCCGAGGTTCGAACCCGACGAGGCGCCGGCGTCGTAGCCGGTGCCCGCTGCCGAGGGCCGGGGATGGAAGTACTTCGTCGACGCGAACTGCTGGCCGATGAGCGACGAGCCCACCACGACGCCGTCGACCTTCACCAGCGAGCCATTGGCCGTGTCGGAGAACGCCACCTGCGCAATGCCCGTGACCAGCAGTGGATACACCACGCCGCACAGCACGGTGAACACCACCAACGCGAGCAGCGCAGGACGGAGTTGCCGGAAGAAGACACGCATCACTTCACCCCCAGGGCCGTGACCAACAGGTCGATGAGCTTGATACCGACGAACGGAGTGACGATGCCGCCGAGTCCGTAGATCAGCAGGTTGCGACGCAACACAGCGGCCGCGCTCTCCGCCCGGAACGCCACGCCCTTCAACGCCAACGGGATCAGGAAGACGATGACGAGGGCGTTGAAGATGACGGCCGACAAGATGGCCGATCGGGGTGACGACAGGTGCATCACGTTCAGCGAGTCGAGGGCGGGGAGCACCGCGGAGAACATCGCCGGGATGATCGCGAAGTACTTCGCCACGTCGTTGGCGATGGAGAACGTGGTGAGCGAGCCGCGGGTGATGAGGAGCTGCTTGCCGATCTCGACGATCTCGATGAGCTTCGTGGGGTTCGAGTCGAGGTCCACCATGTTGCCGGCCTCCTTGGCGGCCTGCGTGCCGGTGTTCATGGCCACTCCCACGTCGGCCTGCGCGAGTGCAGGCGCGTCATTGGTGCCGTCGCCGGTCATCGCCACGAGGTTGCCCCCCGCCTGCTCGCGCTTGATGAGCGCCATCTTGTCCTCCGGCGTCGCCTCTGCCAGGAAGTCGTCGACGCCCGCTTCGGCAGCGATGGCTGCAGCGGTGAGTGGGTTGTCGCCGGTGATCATCACCGTGCGAATGCCCATCGAACGCAGTTGTTCGAATCGCTCCACCATGCCGGGTTTCACGGTGTCCTTCAGACGGATCACACCGAGCACCTTCAGGCCGTCGATCACCACGAGTGGGGTGGCACCGTCGCGAGACACGCCGTCGACGATGGGTCCGAGCTCCAGCGGCACCGCGCCGCCCTGCTCCATCACGAAGCGCTTCACCGAGTCGCCGGCCCCCTTGCGCACGCTGCGCGCCGGGTGCCCGTCGCGCTCGGGGAAGTCCATGCCGCTCATGCGCGTCTGCGCGGTGAACGGCACCATCTCGGCGCCCGGCTCGTCGGGCGGAACGAGCCTGTACCGTTCGATGGCCAGCGTGACGATCGAACGACCCTCGGGGGTCTCGTCGGCGAGGCTCGACGCAAGCGCTGCCTCGGCCACCTCCAGTTCGGTGACGTCGTGCACCGGGATGAACTCGGCAGCTTGCCGCGAGCCGAAGGTGATGGTGCCGGTCTTGTCGAGCAACAGCGTGCTCACGTCGCCGGCGGCTTCGACGGCTCGTCCGCTCATCGCCAGCACGTTGCGCTGCACGAGCCGGTCCATGCCGGCGATCCCGATGGCCGACAGCAACCCACCGATCGTGGTGGGGATGAGGCACACGAGGAGCGCGACGAGCACGATGACCTTCTGCTCGGCTCCGGAGAACATGGCGAACGGCTGCAACGTGACCACCGCCAGCAAGAAGATGATCGTGAGGCCGGCGAGGAGGATGCTGAGTGCGATCTCGTTGGGGGTCTTCTGCCGATCGGCGCCCTCGACGAGCGCGATCATGCGGTCGAGGAAACTCTCGCCCGGTCGAGCGGTGATCTTCACGACGATCTCGTCGCTGAGCACGCGGGTGCCGCCGGTGACAGCACTGCGGTCGCCGCCCGACTCGCGTACCACCGGTGCGCTCTCGCCGGTGATGGCGCTCTCGTCGACGGTGGCGATGCCCTCCACGATGTCGCCGTCGCCGGGGATCACCTCGCCCGCCACGACGACGCAGAGGTCGCCCAGGTCGAGCTGCGCCGATGGCTTCTGGGCGCTCGAACCGTCGGGCAACCGCACCGTGGCGATCGTGTCGGCCCGGGTCTTGCGCAGCGAGTCGGCCTGCGCCTTGCCACGCCCTTCGGCCATCGCCTCGGCGAAGTTGGCGAACAACACGGTGAACCACAACCACGCGGCCACCAGACCCGAGAACCAGTTCTCGGCGGTCGTGGAACTGCCCAGATCCCGGAGGAACAGGGCGGTGGTGAGCACCGACCCCACTTCCACCACGAACATCACCGGGTTGCGGGCAAGCGTACGGGGGTCGAGCTTGCGGATGCTGTCGACCAGCGCCGAGCGCACGATCGAACGATCGAACAACGACTGCGCCTCGCGGGTGCGAACCTTCGGCGGACGCTCGTCGGTGGGCGGGGCGATGGTGATGTTCATCGGGTCAACTGCTCCACGATCGGGCCCAGTGCGAGGGCGGGGAAGAAGGTGAGGCCGGCGATGATGACGACGACGCCGGTGAGGAGGCCCGCGAACAACGGGGTGTCGGTGGGGAACGTGCCGGCGGTGGCGGGGATGCGTTGCTTGCGCACCAGCGAGCCGCCGATGGCCAACGCAGGGATGATCAGGAAGAACCGACCCATCAGCATCGAGAAGCCCTGCGTGATCGTGTACCAGTCGGTGCTCGCGTTCATCGACGCGAACGCCGAACCGTTGTTGTTGGCGGTGGACGCGTAGTTGTAGAGCAGTGCGCTCAACCCGTGGGCGTCCTGTGATTGCAGGCTGCCCTTGGCAGTGCCGATCAGCGTGCTCGCGGCGGCGAAGGTGAGCATCGCCAGCGGCATCGCCAGCAGGAACAGCACGACGAGTTTCATCTCGGCCGCCTGGATCTTCTTGCCGAGGTACTCGGGTGTGCGGCCCACCATCAAGCCGGCGATGAACACCGCGAGGAGTGCGTACATCAGCACACCCATCAGCCCCACACCGACACCGCCAGGCGACACCTCACCGAGCATCATGTGCAGCATCGGGAGCAGCCCACCCGAGGGCGTGAAGCTGTCGTGCATGCAGTTCACCGAGCCGCTGGACGTGCCGGTCGTGCTGCCGGCCCACACACCGCACGCCGAGGGGCCGAACCGGATGTCCTTGCCCTCCATGTTGCCGCCGGTCTGCGTGGTCGACTGGCTCTGGTTCACGCCGAGCGAGTCGAGCCGAGCGTTGCCGTTCTGCTCGGCGAACACAGCGAGCACCGAGAACGTGAGCCAGATCGCGGCCATCACCGCCATCAGCACCCGCGCCTGTTTGCGGGAGCCGATGAGATGCCCGTAGGCGACCACCATTGCGAACGGCAGCGCGAGGATCGCCCACAGCTCGAGGAAGTTGGTGATGCCGTTGGGGTTCTCGAACGGATGGGCCGAGTTGGCGTTGAAGAAGCCCCCGCCGTTGGTGGCGACCTGCTTGATGGCTTCCTGCGACGCCACGGGTCCACCGGGAATCTGCTGTGTCGTCTGCTGAGTGGCCACAGCGTCGATCGGCTTCGCGGTGGTGGATCCGTGGAGATTCTGGATGACGCCCTGCGACACGAGCGCGACGGCGAACAGGATCGACAGGGGCAACAGCACCCGCACGATGGTGCGCACCAGGTCGACCCAGAAGTTGCCCAGGGTGCGAGCGTTGCGTCGGGCGATGCCACGAATGAGCGCGACGACCACGGCGAACCCTGCCGCCGCCGACACGAAGTTCTGCACGGTGAGTCCGAGCATCTGCGTGAGGTGGCTCATCGTGAGCTCGCCGGAGTACCACTGCCAGTTCGTGTTGGTGAGGAAGCTGATCGAGACGTTGAAGGCGCCTTGGGGTGACACGCCCTTCATGCCCGTCGGGTTCAGGGGGAGGTTGCCTTGGAGCCGCTGCATCGCATACACGGCCAGGAAACTGACGAGGCTGAACGCCAACAGCGCCGCGGCGTACACGTTCCAGCGCTGTTCGCGCCGGTCGTCGACCCTGCACACGCGGTAGATCAGCCGCTCGAGCGGGCCGAACACCCGGTCGCCCGGTGCGCTGCCGTCGTCACGCGCGCCGTACACAGCGGCGAGATACCTGCCCAGCGGAGGCACCGTGATGGCCAGCGCCAGCACCAGCCCGAGCAATTGGAACCAACCGGCCGCACTCATCAGAACTTCTCCGGCACGATGAGCACCACGATCAGGAACGCGGCCAACAGAGCAGCGAGCGCGAGCCCGATCACGTTGTCGGTGGAAGCGGCGAGGATCACGATTCGGTCCCTTCGTCGACGATCGGGTCGGGCCCGATGATGCGGTCGCACAGACCGATGTAGGCGACGCAGAGGCCGAAGAAGCCGACTGCGAGCGCGATGACGATGACGTCGTTCACGGTGACGCCTCCTGTCTGTAGGGGTGGGCTGGTGTGCCCGATGGTCGGGTGGCTACGGCAGAGTGCTGAGTGGCTGGAGGTCGCGTAGGGCCAACGCCAACGCGTCGCTCAGGGCGACCGCGGCCCGGCGCTGTTCCAGCGACACGCCGATCGTAGGATCGGGCTCAAGTCGGATACGGCCCAGGTGCACACCGCGAGCCTCGACCGCGAGCACCGTGCCCTGTTCGGGCAACACGAAACCACCCTCGACGTACCGCTTCGACGTGATGTGCACATGTCCGTCGTGATCGATGAGCGGCAACCCGTCGACGTGTTCACCCGGTTCGAAGCATGCGCCCCGAACGCCCAGCGTGTCGACGAGCCCTCGACGGACCGCCGGCCAGACGGTGCGCACGTCGGCGCCGGCGGCGAGCGCGGCGTTCACCGCCTCGAGCGAGTGGGCGGTTCGCAGGTGCGAACGTCGTGCTGCGCTCTGTCGCGAACGGGCGACGCCCAGTTCTCCGACCCCGAGCCCGACGGCGATGAGCAGGCCGACGGTGGCGACGTCGCGGATGTCGGCGATGCGCACCGTGAGGTAGGGCTTGGTGTGGAAGAAGTTGTAGGAGAACGCGGCCGTGAGGCCGGCGACGACACCGCCCCAGCGACCCGCCGATGCGGCGGCGGCCACCACGAGCAGAACCAGGACGAGTGCGATGTTGGTCTGGCCGAGGGATGTGCGGAACGGCGTGAGCGCTGCCGAGACGACGATGGTCGCCCCGGTGCACAGCGCCGCAAGGGCGGGAGATTCGCTGCGATGTCGTGACACGTCACCACAGATACGCCGATGGCGCGGTCGATGCCACCGCCTGAACGCCGTCTTGACGCGTCGGGCGTCGGTCTTGATGCGGCCCTAACCGTCGATGCGTTGGAGCCGGCATGCGGTCACCGGCGGTTGGGCAATGCGTTCTTCACCTCGTCGACGCACCAGCGGATGATCGCCGCGGCGTGTGCCATGAGCGCAGCGTCGACGTCTCCCTGCTCTGCTGCCGCACGGAACGCGAGTGCAGCGTGCAGCGCATCGTGATGCTCGCCGGGAGCGACCTGCAGGCCGTATTCGCCCGCACCCCGCTTCGAGGTGACGTCGCCGGTGAACGCCGTGTAGTGCTGGCGCAACGCCCCGAGCGCGCACCACACGAACGAGGCAGCATCGAATCGCGACTGGGGATCCTGCTCGCACGCGTGAGCGACGTCGTCGGCAACCGACGCCCAGTACCACTGGATGTTGTCGGTGACGAAGCGCACACGTGCCTCGACGTCGGTGGGGATGCCCAACCGACCGATGGCGGGGCCCCGGGCGAGCACTCCGCGGGTGGCGAGGGTGTACCACGTGATGGGGTTGATCTCGAAACAGTCGCCGTCGTGGTGCAGTTGACCGTTCAGCGTCCACGGACGGTGCAATCCGGTGGCGGGTTCCACCACGAGGTCGCCCCAGGCAAGGTACGGCCCGTCGATGAACGGTCGGGGCAGCTGCTCGGCCAGCACGGCGTGCACTGTGCGCAGCGAGCCGATGTCGTCGTCGGTGCAGGGCTCGGCCGTGACCACCACCACGTCGACGTCGCTCGCCCCGTCGACCCAGTCGTCGAGCGCCACCGATCCGACGATGTAGAGGCCCTCGACCAGCCCGGGCGCGACCGAATCGACGATGTCGAGGTACGTGCGCACGGCCTCCTGCGGGTTCATGTCGGCGACCGTAGCGGAGCCGGTGTACCTTCACGGCTCGTGCCTTCGATCGATCTCGACGTCGTCCATTCCGTCGGTGACCAGCTGTTCGCCGAGCCCGCCGACCACGGCCGCAGCCTGGCGCTGGTGGTGATGCAGTCGGGAGCGGTGGTGTTCGAGCGCTACGGCTCGCAGCCCGACACGCCGTTCGGCCCGGGTGGGCCGGTCGGCGCCGACTCCACGCTCATCTCGTGGAGCATGGCCAAGAGCATCACCCACGCGGCGATCGGCATCCTGGTGGGCGAGGATCGCCTGCACCTCGACGCGCCTGCGCCTGTCGCGGGCTGGGCGGGCACCGAGAAGGAAGCCATCACCCTGCAGCACCTGCTCAACATGCGATCGGGGCTGCAGTTCGTCGAGGACTACGTCGACGAGGGCGCGAGCAACTGCCTCGAGATGCTCTACGGCGATGGCCAGCACGACATGGCGGCCTACGCGGCGGGCCTCCCCCTGCTGCACGAACCTGGTGCCGTGTGGAACTACTCCAGCGGCACCACCAACATCATCGCTCGCATCGTCGGCGACGTGGTGGGTGGCGGCCGGGAGGGCATGGAGCAGTTCCTGCGCGACCGACTGTTCACGCCCTCCGGTATGCACAGCGCCGTCGCGAAGTTCGACGACGCCGGCACCTTCGTCGGATCGTCGTACGTGTATGCGACCGCCCGCGACTTCGGTGCCTTCGGCGAGTTGTATCGCAACGACGGTGTGGCGTCGAGCGGGATGCGGGTGCTGCCAGCCGGCTGGCGCGACCACGGCCGCACGTTCACCGCCCACGACGACGAGATCAACCTCGACTACGGCGCGCAGTGGTGGATGTGGCCCGAGTTCGCCGGCAGCTTCGCCTGTCACGGTTACGAGGGCCAGCACGTCCTCGTGGTGCCCGATCGCGAGTTGGTGCTGGTGCACCTCGGCAAGACCCCGTCGGATCTCAGCCCGATCCTCGACGAGCGCCTGGCCACGATGGTGCGCAGCGCACACACCTGACCTGGAGACGTCGCGACCCGTCCGGTTTCGACTAGCAATGTGGGGTGGCTGACGAAGCTGTGGGCCCTCTCACCGGCGAACTGCCCCGTGTGTCACTCGACGACACGGGTGGTCCGCCGCGCCCGCGGCGAATCCGCCCCATCCGCCTCACGCTGAAGGTGTTGGCGATCTCGCTCATCGTCTGGTTCTTCGTGTTGCCGCTCATTCCGGGCATGCGCAATGCCGCCAAGGAACTCAGCGAGGTGAACCCGTACCTGCTGGCGCTGGGTCTGGTGCTCGAACTGCTGGCGCTCTTCTCGTACACGCTCCTCACCCGCGCAGCGCTGGGCTCCGCGTCGAGGAGCATTTCACGGGCTCGGCTGTTCCGCATCCAGATGAGCACCAAGGCGCTCAGCAGCATCGTGCCCGGTGGCAGCGCGGCCGGCTCGGCCTTGGGCTACCGCCTGATGACCCTGTCGGGCGTCGACGGCCCGGATGCCGGCTTCGCACTCGCCACCGCCGGTCTGGGATCTGCGGTGATGCTCAACGTGATCCTGTGGGTGGGCCTCATCGTGTCGATCCCCATCCGAGGGGTCAACAGGTTCTACGGCACTGCTGCCATCTTCGGTGTGCTCATCATGGGCTTCGCCGCGATGTTGGTGTTCGGCATCATGGAGGGCACCGGTCGGGCCGAGCGTGTGCTGCGCTGGGGTGCGAGCAAGTTGCGCATGAACGAGGATCGTGCCGCCGCCGGCCTGCGGCAGGTGGGTGGCCGACTGGAAGACCTCGCGCGCGATCCGCAATTGCTCATGCGAGTGGCGTTGTGGGCGGCGCTCAACTGGCTGCTCGACGCAGCGGCGCTGTGGGTGTTCCTCCGAGCCTTCGGTCAGTCGATCGACATCGACGCGCTCATCATCGCGTTCGGCCTCGCCAACGTGTTCTCCGTCATCCCCATCACGCCCGGCGGCCTTGGCATCGTCGAAGGCATCTACATCCCCACACTCGTGGGCTTCGGCCTCACCCGCGCCGAGGCCACACTCGGCGTGCTGTCGTATCGCATGGCGCAGTTCTGGTTCCCGATCCTCCTCGGTGGGTTCTGCTATCTGTCGTTGCGCGTCGGCCCGTGGAGCATCAAGCGACGCGACAGCCTGAAGTCGCTGCGCGAACTCGCCGCCGAGACCGAGACCAACCCCGAGAGCGTGCTCGACTTCGCTGCCCGGTTCGGGCGGCAGCGAACGGTCGTGCCGCCGCCCACCGGCGACCCCGAGTCGCAAGGTGCACCCGACGGGCGCTCCTGACTAGCGTCGGTCGTATGACTACCCATGAGCGCCCCTTCGGCCGGTATCTCGAAGACTTCGTCGTCGGCGACGTCTACCGCCACTGGCCGGGCAAGACCATCACCGAGTACGACGATCACCTGTTCTGCATGATCACGATGAACCATCATCCGTTGCACACGAACGACTGGTTCGCCGAGCAGAGTGTGCAGGGTCGCAACGTGGTCGTGGGCAATCTGGTGTACTCGCTGGTGCTGGGCATGAGCGTGCCCGACGTGAGCGGTGCCGCCATCGCCAACCTCGAGGTCGAGACCTTGCAGCACAAGTTCCCCACGTTCCACGGCGACACCATCCACGCCGAAACTCGCGTGCTCGAGGTGGCCGAGAGCAAGTCGAAGAACGATCGCGGCATCGTCACGGTCGAGTCGAAGGGCTTCAACCAGGACGGCAAGGAAGTGTGCTACTTCCGGCGTCGGGTGATGGTGTGGAAGCGCGAGTTCGCGCCGCCGCGCAACCGTCCGTACGACGGCGGCACCGCCTGGGAGTGACATCCACCGGAGTCGACGCCGGCCTGGTGCTCGAGTGGGGCCTGCCGCGGCTGCGCGACCTGCCGTGGCGAGCCACCCGCGACCCATGGGCCGTGTTGGTGAGCGAGGTGATGCTGCAGCAGACGCAGGTTGCTCGCGTCATTCCGAAATGGTTCGCATTCCTCGACGAGTTCCCCACGCCGGCGGCGTGTGCCGCGGCACCGCTGGGTGACGTGCTGCGCGCGTGGCAGGGCCTCGGGTATCCGCGGCGCGCGCGCAACCTGCAGGCGGCTGCCGCCGAGGTGCAACGCCAGGGCGCGTTCCCGCGCACGCTCGACGCACTGTTGGCGCTCCCCGGTGTGGGGGCGTACACGGCGCGCGCGTTGATGGCGTTCGCCTTCGAGGCCGACGCAGCGGTGGTCGACACCAACATCGCTCGCGTGTACGCCCGGGTGGAGGGCCGAACGTTGCGACCCAAGGAGGTGCAGCAGCTCGCCGACGCAGCGTTGCCCTCGGGCAGGTCGTGGGAATGGAACCAGTGCCTGATGGATCTGGGCGCGGTGCTCTGCCGGCCGTCGTCACCGGGATGCGACGAATGCCCGTTGACGGCGTGCTGTGCGTGGCGTGGCGCAGGTGCCGACCCGGCGGTGGGTTCGGCGGGGGTGAGTCGTGGGCAGGCGCGCTTCGAGGGCAGCGATCGTCAGGCTCGCGGACGTCTGATGAGGGCGATGTCGAACGGGCGGGTGTCGCTCGCGGAGGTGCCGCACGTCATGCAGCGTGCCGAGCGCGACTCCGGTCGACTCGTCGACGCCCTGGTGTCGGAGGGCCTGTGCATGCGCGACGGTGACTGGCTGCGACTGCCCTGACCGACCGGACGCCCGAGGTCAACGCGGCGGGTCGGCGACGTGCACGATGGCGGCGAGGATGGACGCGAACGCGTCGTCGGCGTAGGCCCTCATCTCGTCGTCGGTGCGATCCTGGATGGGGTGCGGAGTGAACACCCGTGCGACGCCGGGGAAGCCGAGCGAGGCCGACTGAGCGTTGGCTGCCTCGACGAACTCGGCGGACGCGACGAACACACCGGGGATGCCCCGGCGTTCGAGATCGGCGATGTCGTGCACACTGCACGACGTGCAACTGCCTCAATCGGCGAGCGCCTCGATGACCAGCGTGCACTGTGTGGCGATCTCGTGGCGAAGGTCGACCGGGGCCGGCTTGGTGAAGGTGGGCTTGCGGTAGCGGCGCACCTGGGCGCCGGCGCCCACGAGCAGGTGCTCGAGTCGGTCGAGGAAGATGTCGCCGCGCGGCTTGCTGATGTCGAGCAGACCCACCACGTGGCCCTGCAGCGAGGCCGGGCGGGGGAGCGGCTCGCGGTGCGGTGCGGTGCGTTCGCCGGTGGGGTCGAGCAGCAGACGGGTCATGGCAACACCTCTCGAGTGACGGGTTGGGAGCCGACCGAGCCGTTGGCCCAGCCGCCGATCATCGCGGAGAACAGACCGGCACCGCCACCAGCATGCACCAGCAGGATGCCGTCGGGGCGGAACTTGGGCAGCACGACGTCGCGTAGGTGCTCGGGCACGCCGTCGGCGATGCCGCCGGCGCCGTAGATCAGTTCGCTGCCGGGGCTGTTGAGACGGGCGTGCAGTTCGGTGAGCAGCCGCTCGCGGTCCCAGCCGTCGTCGGCGAACACACGCGCGTGCTCGGGGCCCACCACCAGCACCGTGTCGAAGCCGAGCACGAGCTTGGGGTTGTGCAGGGTGCGCAGACAGGCGGCGAAGGTGTTGGCCAGTTCGGGTGCGGTGCGTGCCTTCTGATCGACGATGCAACGCGGGCCCTCGCCCGCGAACACGGTGACGGCGTTGGTGTCGGCCGAGACACCACGACTGGTGGCGAGCGACGTGAACGGCGATGACGACTCGAGTTCGGCGAAGCAGAAGCTGATCTTGCCCGGGTTGCCGTGCGTGGCGCGGTCGACCTCGCCCGGCCTTCCTCCACCGACGTTGCGCACGATGAGCTGCACCGCCCGGCCAATGGTGAGGTTGGCGCGGTTGCCTTGGCCGAGGGCGTTGCCGCCGCCGTTCATGCCGATGGCCCGGGTGCCCGGCCCGTTGCAGATGATGACGGGTCCTACGGGCATCGTGGTGGCGAGCACGCCGTGGATGTTGAACTCGTCGGTGCACACCGCCTCGAGTGCGGCGATGACCCACGGCATGTACTCCGGACGACAGCCGGCCATCACCGCGTTGACCGCGATCTTCTCGACGGTGATCTCGACCAGGTCGGGGGGCACGATCGCGACCACGTCGTGGGCGTCGCGGGTGGTGCCCTGGAGCATGCGCAGCACTCGCTCCTCGGTGGGTGGTACGACCGGGAGGCCGTCGGTGAAGCCGCGGTCGAACATCGCCTCGTGTTCGTCGTCGAGGTCGGCCAACTCGATGCGTCGTGAGTGCAAGAGGTGGCCCGAGAACGTGGCGGCGAGGCGATCGGCGATGTCGGGGTCGACCGACAGCGAGCCGCAGCCCGGTCGCATCACCGGCAACGCGGTGCCGAGGGTGCCGACGCCCGTGATGCGCTGCCAGTCGTCGCGCAGCCATCCGATGGTGCGCTCGATCTCGACACCGTCGACGACGCGGATGAGCGTGGGCACCGTCTCGATGTCGTGGTGCCAGCTCCACGACAGATCGTGGTCGTGCACTGCGTCGATGGTGTCGGGGAACGACGGGTCGTCCTGCGTGAACACGGTGGCCGGGAAGTCGCCGAGCAGCGGTGCCACCATCCGGCAGGTCTCGCACTCGCGCTTGAGGAACACCACCAGCCCATCGGGCAGTGTGGGCGCGTCGGCTCGAGTCATGCGCCCGTGGCGAGGAACGACAGGATGCGGCCGTTCACCACATCGGGACGTTCGAGGTGCAGGAAGTGTCCGGCGCCGTCGATGATCTCGACGGTGATGTTGGCCGGGGTGAGCGAGGCAGCCAGCTCGGCGACCTCCACACCGATGCACCCGTCGTTGCGGCCGTGCAGATACAGCATCGGTTGCGTCGGGTCGCCGGCGGTGGCCATCTGCGCCGCGTCGAGCGCGGGATCCTTGTAACCCTCGCCGAGGGTTGCGCGGTAGTAGCCCAGCGCAGCGGCGAGGTTGGCGGGATCGCGTAGCGAGTTCTTGACGTGTACGAGATCGGTCGTGGCGTCGTAGCCGGGTGACCAGTCGGACCACAGGAAGTCGATGAACGCCAGGTCGTTGCCGGGCACCACCATGTCGGACAGGGGTGACTGGAAGAAGAACATGTACCAACTGCGGCGGAGCTGGTGCACGTTGGTGAGGAACGACATGCCGATGGCGCCACCGGGCGGCACGGCCATCGACACCACCTTGCTCCAGCGCTGCGGCTCGAGCACAGCGGCTGCGTGCGTGCCCGAGGCTCCCCAGTCGTGACCGATGATGACGGCGTCGGCGCCGCCGCCCAACGCCTCGTGCAACGCGTTGGCGTCGACGCCCAGCACACCACTCTGGAACCGCCCGTCGGCGGGCACGGCCGTGGGCGCATAGCCGCGCTGAAAGGGTGCCACGGCGCGGTAGCCGGCGTCGGCGAGACGGGGCAGCAGATGGCGCCAGCCGTGCGCGGAATCGGGGAAGCCGTGGAGGCACAGCGCGAGTGGACCCTCGCCTGCGGTGAGGTAGGCGAAGTCGACGCCGTTGGCGGTGACGGAGCCCTCGGAGATGGCGGTCATGGGCGCAACGTAGCCCGCGATGACGAACGTCACGTACACGTGCTGTTTACGCATTCGACATCCAGCCCCTAACGTGGTCGCCATAGGGGGTGCATCGAATCTCGAGGTCACGTTCTATGGTGTGCGCGGTTCCACCCCATGCCATGGCGATGACACCGTTCGGTACGGCGGCAACACGTCGTGCGTCGCGTTGCGCGCGCCCGGCGAGCACCCGCTGTTCTTCGACCTCGGCACCGGCGCCCGCTACTTCGGCAGCACCCAGCCGCACGACGGCACCTTTCGCGGCACGTGCCTGCTCAGCCACCTCCACTGGGACCACGTGCAGGGGCTGCCGTTCTTCACTCCCACGCTCCGGCCCGGGTCACACCTCGACGTCTACGCGCCCGAGCAGGCGCACGGGGCCACGGTGGCGCAAGTCATCGACAACACCATCGCGCCGCCGCTGTTCCCGGTGATGGTGTCGCAGTTGCCGGGCACGATCTCGTTCCACGACATCACCGACGACGAGTTCTCGGTGGGCGGTTACCGCGTCAC
>Ga0075026_100000086_pt1 | contig 29954 bp, 48 predicted proteins | sample Str012_2_FD_71392 | JGI IMG/M metagenome (GOLD analysis project Ga0075026, IMG submission 71392) | Freshwater sediment microbial communities in response to fracking from Pennsylvania, USA - Straight Creek_MetaG_SC_2012 | ecosystem: Environmental > Aquatic > Freshwater > Creek > Sediment... | reverse complement strand
CCCAATATCTACCGTACCAAAACAATTCTATCTCAATTTTTCTCAAAAATTCCCCCCAAAAATGTAAAACGCATTTTCCAAAACCGACCCCACTCCACAACTCTCCAATACCTGCTTGGTCCAAACAGGTGTCCAGAGTGATTTCCGTTGCATCCGCCGATCCCAAATCGGATCATTTTTTTCACGCAAAAATAAATGTTAGTGTCAAATATTTTAAAGTAATAGAATAGGGGCCGTAGAGCGAAGCCGTAAAAAAGCGGGCGTAAAAAAACCCTCGGGGGAGGGTTAGAGGGTGAGAGGGTGAGCGGGTGAGAGTGTGGGGTTAATCGAAACTTCTCATAAAATCCTTGTTAACCGTATTCACCTTTTTCCAAAACTCAAAAAATTCTTTATCACTCAAGCATTTATGACACTTTTCATTAACCACTGCACGCCGCACCCGGCAACTTTTACAAAGAAGTGGATCATGATTTTTATTTTTCGCAACCGGCTTCACTCAAAACGCTCCCAAATCCGCCATCACCACAAAATGTTTAGGACGTTCTTCTTTAACCCTCACCTTGTAGGGGTAAAGGGGTACTCCGAATTGAGTTAGAACGTGCTGTACGATCACGTTCGCGCCGTCCAAATCTCCACAAATTAAAGCCCCCTCAAAGCTGTCTTTAAAATAGGGCGCATGTTCTTCGTCTTCGGGCTGAAACCCCGAGAGATATTGTCCCATTGCCGTTTTAAGTACAAGTTTAATGTGAGGATTTTCTTTTTCGTTTATTTTCATCTGTATTTTACTTTTCCACTCTTCAACGTCTTTAGATTTCGAAGCTTCGGAAGTATCCGCTAGGCCGTTTTCTTCTTTAAACATCCCTACATGTGCTACTATCACGTCCAAATCGAAAGCCGATTTAAGAATCATTCCTCGTTCTTCCGCGTCCCGTAAGCGTTTAAAAATTTTAGCGTTTTTAAGTTCCGTAACTAAAACGGGTACCGGATCGTTTTCTGTTATGCTGCTATAAAATTTTCCATTCTTTGCTTGGAGTACATACTCTTCAACCGTAGGCTCTTCTGGGGCACATGTCATAAGCGAAAAAGTCTTCGAGAGCGCTTTTAAATAACCGCCTTTACAGTCTTTGCAAATGTCCAATTTATAGCGGTTCGTATAAACGTATTTTTCAGAGTTACGGTTTTCCGTATTGATGGAAAGAGTCATTCCGAGCGTATATTCCACTGCGTCCATTTTCTCTTCTTTACACAAATTACAAGTCACTACTGTTTTACGTGTCATTCTCATTCTCCCTCATTACTTTATGAATACAATGCGTGCATACGACGCGAAACACTTTTTCTTTAATGTCACGATTTTTCTCTTCGAAGTCATAGGGTACTTGCACTATTTCGATGACAAAAGAGCAGCGGGATCCATTGTCTAAAAGCTTTCCGCAACCGTTACACTTATTAAAATCGGAAAAATTTTTAGCCCAATAGCGAAAGTAAGAATACCCTTGAAAAGTGGTTTTTAAAAAGAGTGTGAGCCACGTTAGCCAAGCTAACCCAATCACGGTATAGATTAGATTTTTAATATCCATTTAGCCCGGCCCTCGCATAAGCTGACAAAACTTGAAATACAAATAAAGGAGCGCAAGCGTAAAAAGCGTGAGCCACATCACCCGCAAAATTTTCATTTTCTCCCCTGCAAATATCGCACGAAAAAGCCAAGAGCTATAAAAAGCCCGAGGGTCAAAATAAAGCCACTGAAATGAATGAGTTTTTTCATAAAAAATATATCCTTTTTCTATACTTTTATACTATATAATTATTCTATAGTTTTTGGAAGGGTTCAAAATGCAAAATGAAGAAGCGCAATTTAATAAGCGTAAAGATAAAGAGAAAACGTATATCGGGTGCCAACTCCCATTCCCTTTTCTCTTGCGCTGGTCGGCCATGTGCGAGATTAGGGGAGGCGACAAAAGAGTCCGCCTAGCGGCTTGTATGGAGGGAGAACTTGCGCGTTGGGAGAAGAACACGTCCCGACGTCTTTTAATGGCATACGACGCGCTTTTAGAGGCTAAAGCGCTTCGCAATAACCTAAGCGTGAACCAGCTTAAAGAACCGCTCAAACTCATTCGAAATTCACGGGGGAGAACGCATTTAGAACCGCCTTCCGAAGTAGGCCTTTTAACCATTCCCGAAGAGGGTCAATAAAATGATCACGTGGCTTTCCGATCACTATGAAAGTGACGTTACCGGGAAGACGCGCCTTGTCAAAATAGGACAAGGGGATCAGGAATTTTGGGACCGCTTCCCGGAAGAAGAACCGCTTTGGGCGGCGCGGGGAGTTCTCCCTTTTAACACTTCGAAGGGACGTTTCCTAAAGTTCTACATGGGAAAGGATCAGGCGCCACCGGCTCTTAAACTCCCTGCGAAAATTAAGCTTCCACCGTGGCTTCGTGACTTCCAAGTCAAGCACGTTTGCAATATGCTTGACGTTTATACCGAGAATACCACGGGCGGCGATTTTAGCGACACGGGAACGGGAAAAACTTATACCACGCTCGCTTTAGCACTCCTCTTTAAAAGGCCCGTCTTCATTGTATGCCTTATGGCCGGGATGGATAAATGGCAAGCGCTTTGCAAGCAGTTTGGGGTCAAGGTTATTTGCATCGGGAATTATGAAGCTTTTAAGGGTGATAATGAGTTTGGGAAAATGTCCGCGACGTTTTCACCGTATGAAATTTTAAGGCGTACGACGGGCAAGAAAGATGAAAAATTTCATTGCCCATTTCCACGTCACAAAGTTTTCAAAACTTACGAAGAAGCGAAAGCGTATTTATTTGAGAATACGTATTTAAAGCAAGGTTACCTTGACCGCTGGGAATATGAGAACGGAAAAAAATTAAAAACCCTTTGCCGTAAAATTGCGGGCTTCGAATGGAATTTACCGAAAGACGCGTTCGTTATTTTTGATGAGGTCCACAAATGCAAAAGTGAGGATTCTCAAAACATGCGCCTTTTGGCCGCTGCGAAACCTTATTTAAACATTTGCTTGTCCGCCACGCCGGGCGTTACCCCAAGAGATTTTAAAGCCCTCGGCTATGACTTGGGCCTTCATAATTTTTACGACTTTGATTTATGGACCGAAAAATACGGGTGCCAAAGATTGTATTCTTCCGGGAGTGTCAAAAAATTTATTGGGTGGAATTACTCAAAAAAATCTCAAGGTCTAGAAAAATTAAATACGGAACTTTACCCGCGTCACGCGGCACGTATGAGAATTTCCGATATTCCCAATTTTCCGAAAACGGTTATTACGGCGGAATGTTTTTCTTCAAAAGAAGCGCCGCATATTAATGAATTGTACGCCGAACTAGTTAAAAAATGTAAGAGTGAAGTCAAAGGAAAAAAGCTTTTAGAGGTCACGGCGATACTACGTTATCGCATGCTTGTTGAAAAATTAAAAATGCCTCTTTTTAAGGAACTGATCACCGAGGCGCATGATAATAATTTTTCGGTAGCGCTCTTTATTAATTTTAAAGAGAACATGCTTGCCATGCGCGAACATTATCCCGAAGCGCCCTACATTGTGGGAGCGCAAAAGAGAAGTGAACGCGAAGCGATGCGATTACGTTTTGAATTAAACGAAGCGAATTTAATTTTGGTCAATAGTGAAGCGGGCGGAACGTCCCTTGACCTGCACGATTTGTACGGGGATCATCCGCGCATGAGTTTAATTTCTCCCACGTATAACCCTTATACCTTAAAACAAATTTTCGGGCGTGTTCAGCGCGACGGAAGTAAATCGACTTCTTTTCAAAGAATCGTGTACGTGGGAGGAACGCAAGAGGAAAAAGTATGTGCGAAGGTACGCGAAAAAATAAAAGCATTTGACACGGTCAACGGCGACTTAATTCAAGTATCCGATTTGATTGAAGACGTTGTACTGACAAATGTGAATTTGCCTGAACTTGAAAAAACGGAAGAAGAAGAAGAAAACATTGAAGAAGAGGAGATTACAACGTGAGCATAAAAGAAAGATTTAATTTACTCGGTCCAAGCCTGAAATATTTGGCGATTCTGTGCCCGGCGCACGCTTCGCTTTCAGCGCTTTTAAATAAAATGCAGCTTTTCCAAGGCGCCTTTACTTTGACTGTGCCTATGGTATTTCAGTCGTCCAATTTAGTGGGCGCGAAGCCGGAAGTTTTCAACGTCTTAGTTTTTTCTATTTCGGTTTTGGAATGGGAAAAATATTCCGGGATGCCTTACGACGAAAACGCTCTAGTGCCAATGGAAGCAATTATGCAAATAGATCCTAACCGTGTGAAAGCGCACTAAAAATGAAAATCCGTTATATCATTAAATGCGATATTGAGAGACTACTTTACATTTATTGGAACGGTGTCACGTGGAGTAGCCGCATGGATAATGCCATGTTTATGGAAACGGAAAGTGAAGCGGTGAAAGAACTGAAAACCCTTTCACCGCCACGCCTTAAAGTAATGAAAGGCCCTCACGTCTTCGAAGTCTAAAAAAGGGTCGCCGGGTCAAGGGTGAAAGAGTCCGATAAAAGGACCAGTTCTAAACGTCTCTTTCTTAATCTCTTCCCGGCGACTTTTTAGCTTTCTAAAAAGACTTTAAGTATCTGGTCACCCGTCACTTTATAACTCATTCGCATTCGTTCCCGTAAGTAGGTTCTAAACTCTACATCACGTTTCCAAAGTTCTTTAAGCTTTACAAAATCGGGCGTCGCTTTCATGATTTTGTACTTAAAATTAGCTTCCCGGCGTTCGGGAGTGGCTTTTAAAATAGCGCTCACAAAATCCGCATTGTCGGCGATAAGCCGGTGAATACGATTGAAGGCCGCTACGTGCAAGACACTAGGACCGCTTTCTTTAAATCCCGTGATTTCAATACTCATTCGATTTCGCCTTCACCTGTACCTTCATCCGTAGCTTCATTTTCAGCTTCCAGCGGGTCCGGAGTCTTCGGGGTGCGGTTCGTCCTTAGAAAACCGTCCACGATTTTATCGGTCATTTCTGGACCTACCTTTCGGTCCATGTGCTTAATGAGTGCATCCAAGAATCGTGGGCTGGCGGCCATTTGTTCCCGCGCTGGGTTTAATCCTTCATTTAATTTCTGATGCAGCGGATCGTCGGGCCTATTCCCACGCGAAAACATTCTCACAATGTCGGGCAGGTTCTCCGCAATTCCCGTCACCACGTCGGAAATAATACTTTGTTCTTTAGGCATGAGCCCACCTTGAAGACTGAGGAGTTCCCGGACGATGGAAATTTGCTCCTTAGTGTCATTGCCTTTATTATTGTTTTGCATGAGAGCTATCATCATATTGGTCGTATTTTCGCTTTGCTTCATCATCATGTTCATCATGCCCATGAACATCATCCCCATGTTAGCGTCACCGCCGCCGCCGGAATTTTTTTGGAGCCCGAAAACTTCCATCATGTCTTTCATGTCACCCATCACTGACTTCATGTATTCCCGTCCCGTTCCGACTTCCGCCGCTGTAGTAGGTGTAATTCCCGCCGCAATATCACGGGCTCTTTTAATTTCTCCTTTACGCTTTGCCTGTTCTAAATCATAGGCGTGTTTTTCTTCTTTTGCGTTTTCGTAAATTTCATTCCAGTACTCACCCGTCAAGTTTACTCTTACGATTTCGCTCCGCTGCTTGACGCTCCCGGTCGGGGTCCATGCGGTCACGAATCCGTAGTGGCCGGGACCGTACCTTGCCACGATGCTTGACATTTCGGGGATAACACCGTGAAGCTCTCCATAATTTCCCACCGGGCGCCCCACGTAGTTATCGTTGGCCCACTTTTTAATCGTAATGGTAAAGGTGCGTGGGATATCATACGCTTGAATAAATTCCACAAACTCTTGCGGAAGCTTTTGTTTTAATTCTTCGTTTTCGTCGAACGGTTCTAAAGTTTCCGTTTCCGGTGTCCATAGTGGCATTGGTGGGTCCTTTTTTATGAGTGAATGAAATTACTTACGTCGCCTTAGATAAAAAAAAATCCCCCGAGCGCGGCAAGAGCTAAGACAACGACACCGCCTTCGAGCGGTGCTTTGTATTTGTCAATCCGTGCCAGCCACGATTTTAAATTCGCGCTTTGACCGGGATTTCGGGCCACGTCCGAAAGGTACGCACCTTTTCGAATGCTATACAAATTATTCAAAAATACTTTCGGGTCCATGTGGTTTAAGGCCGCGATACTTTGAGCGCCTATTTTACCGTCTTCGGCGACGTTCGCGGCGCGTTGTATGTACTTCGCTCCCGCGCCTTGACCTTGGTTTACGACCGTGTCCAGTGCCGCCGTCGCCACGTCGGGATTGAGCAAGAGATCGAAGTTAAAAGGATCCCAATATTCCTTTTTATAAATTTGAATTGCTGCGTCCCGGGTTAAGTTCTTTATATCCAAATTAGGGTGATATTTTTTGGCGATTCCGTAATTGGTTTCACCGCCCCGGTCGGAAGGATTATTCGCATAACCGCCTTCGACTTTCAAAAGTTTTTCTATCGCAATGTTGAAATAACTCATTTTACCCTCTTACTTCGAAAAAATTTTTGAGTGATTGAATTTCATTAGGCGCATACCCGAGCCGGTTCTCAAGCCGCTCGAAAATATTACTTCTCCATTTGTAATGCTCAATCAAAACACCGTCCGCAATATTGAGGCCCTTTCCATCCCCTAAGATAGTTTTGCTTTTCTCAAATTGTACGGGAACTTTCGCCCGGGAAAGTACAATTTTATGATTGGCGCGTGGACGTTTGGGCCAAAGGTGGCGGCTTAAATTTTCATGGCTAAATGGGTATTGGGTCTCTAATTCTTCTTCCGGGTCTATTTCCCGCAGCGAATCGTTGAAACGGTCCACGCGGGTGCCTAAAACGACGTCCACGTCTTTTTGAATGTATTCCACCGGGGCTTCGTTCCAATGCTGTATTTCGTCCGCGTCGGCCGTGAGGATATAATCTTCGGGGCTACATGCTTTCGCGAAGTTTTCGAATAAAACTTTTTTGAGTTCACCATTTTGAAACGAAGCGTTTTGCGGAATGATTTTTGCCTTCATGCCTAGACTTTTAGCCGCTTCAACGCTCCATGCGGTGTCACTTTTACTTTTTCCTTCGTGGAGAAAAATAACGTAGTTAGAGAGCCCGAATCCCGCGTAGTGAGGCAGGAAATAAGGGAGCATTTCGGAATCTAAATCCACGCTCACGAGTGAAATAAAATGGATTTTAGGCACCTTCATACAAGTTCTATCCCGAAAAAGGTTGCCGTGGCTTTAATTTGTTCTAAGCTCCAGTAAGAACGGTTTTGAACACGTTCTAAGGCACTTTGCCGCCAATGGTAGTGATCGATTCGGATGGGTCCCGTTGTGACAGGCGCGGGACCTTTCCAATCGTATCCGCGCTTTACAGCGTGGTTGCCTATGTAATTAATCGGGAAGCGGGAAGGATAAAGACAATATTTCCGGGTCAAGTGACTTTCGTCCTTCACAAGCTGGAAAAGGTTTTCATGCTCCATAGGGTAGTTTTCGTGGAGGGTCTTAAAGGGATCCACGGGATGCAAGGTTTCGTCAAAGCGGTCCACGAGGTCGCCGATCACAATACTAATCCCACGCTCCACTTCTTCCCGGGGGAGCCTGTTCCAAATTTGAATTTCGTCGCCGTCCGCGTAAAGAGAAAAGTCTTCCGGGGGAAGGTTTTTGGCAAAACTTTCCAGCGCCGAAACTTTAACCACGTCTAGGGGATTGACGCCGCCTTGTTTTTCCATCACGTCCGCCGGGAGCGGGTAAACGGTGAACTTATAAGTTTCAAAGTGTGCTATCACATATTTATTTAAAAGCGGGTCTTTGGAAAGATGTAAAAAAACTGTGTACGAATCGCATCCTAGGCTTTCATAGTGGGGAAGCCAATACGGAAGCATGTCATAATCTAAGCCCGCTCCGAAGAACGAAACAAAGTGAATTTTGGGAGTCATTTGGTCCTTTTTTCCCGTGCGCTCTCACGAGCGCTTTTTGATTTTTACTTAAAGATAAAGAAAAGGCAAGAGACAATCATAAAAATGAGACCTGCCAAGTAAAAACCGACCACTTCGTGATCGGCTTTTTTAATCAGGTTCAGTTCCCGTTGTAGTATCTTTTTCATTTTCCGCCTTCTCCTTATCGCTGGATCGTTTACGTCCCCACAAAACCGTCGCAAGCCCGGTTAAGGCGACGACAAGCTGTGCGAGGTCTTTGAGGTCTAAAGTCATCCCGTGGAAAGTCATTTGTTGTCTTTCTGAAAACGTCGTGATAAATAACGATTGAGCGCATACTGAGCGCCTTCATACGTATTATACTCTTTTTGGCTTTCGGCTTTGTCACCCAATATATTTTCAAAAATCCATCCCCATTTTCCCGAAGGTTTACGAATGACTTTTGCTTTGTAGTCATAGGGCATTTTTATGGAGCTGGAACCACGTTACGGTTTTTATCAAATTCAGCGATGATGCTTTTAGCGGCGTCAAGTTCACTTTGTAAATTCTTGATCGTCTCTTCGTTTTGGGCAACGGCTTTCGCGAATGTCGTCGCGTCTTGATTTATTTTCGTCACCGCTTCAACGAGGCCCCGAATTGTATCAAGGTCCGCTTGACGGGCTAAAAGGTCCGCTTGTTTTTGATCGACTTCGTTTAAAATCGCTTGTAAATCCAAGGTCTTTTTCACCATTCCTAAATTGTCAGGCGCGGAAGTTGTCGGTTGCATTGTGGTGGGTCCTTTTTTTTTAAAGTTTAAGAAAAATTACTTCTTAAATATAACCACTATCCGCATTGATAGCATACGTGGAATTCAAGCGACGTATTGTTATTGATAAAAGTGTCTTGGGCAAGTGAAGGCGGTCCCGATCCCAAGCTTGACGCATTTTGCGCGACGCTCATACGGGCGTTAGGCGTGGACAAAGTTGAGTCGTAAACAAGAGCTAAAGGCGCGGGAATTGTACCGTTAAAATTAGTCCAGTATCCACTCATGCCAACGGCACCGATGGAACTTGTAATAGGGTGAGACGCGGGAAGGGAAAGACTGATTTGTCCCGTGCTACTCCCCTTCGACGTCAACGTGATCACCATACGGACGTGGATCATATTTCCAATGCGGGTGTATTTACCTGTCTGAGTACCGTAAGTGACGCCGACCGCATTGGCAGCGGTTCCGAATCCTATGGTCGGCGTGTAAGTACCCTCTTCGTACCAATCCAATACATTCGTGGCCGCGTTCGCGGTATTCCCTAAATAAATCCCTTGGAGCGGTGCCGTTGATAAAATTTGAATGGCACCATCGTTATTTCCACCAATGGTCGGCGCGGCGGTGCCTATGGAAGCGCGTCCGGTTGAATCTACCGTAAGGCGTAGGGCTTGCGCGGTATTATTGACATTCGTCCAAAACTCAATCGCGGAAGCGGGACGTTGTGCGCCCACGGTGGCGGCGTCCGTTCGCATACGAATAGAAGCGGTTTCAAAAATAGACGTTGCCCTTGCCTCGGCGGCTAAGTAGAGCATGTAGTCACCGTTTACAACGTCCGCCGGGCTTGCTTGAGTGCCACGGGTCTTTCTGAATGCAAGGCGTGCGGGCGTCGTGTCGGCGGAAGCGCGGTATAAATACTCTTCCACGGTTGAATTTCCGGCCACGGTCACAAGTCCGAGCGCGGCGGTATTTCCAACCGCGACGGGAGCGGAACCGACGACTAGAAAACCATTATTGTATAGGGCCACGTTTGCGGTCGCGGCAGCATTATTAGCATTGGTCCAAAACTCAATTGCGGAAGGCGGTCTTTGTGCGCCCGTGACGGTCCCGTCCACTTTCATTCGAATGGAGCTTGTCTCAAAAATTGACGTGGCCCTTGCTTCGGTCGCGAGATAAAAAGTATAGTCTCCACTGACGACGTCACCGGGGGACGCTTGAGTTCCGCGTGTTTTTCGCTGTACAACGCGGGGAGGGGTTGCATCGGCGGAAGCCCTGTACACGTATTCTTCAACGGTGCTATTTCCAGCGACGGTCACAAGGCCGAGCGCGGCGGTATTTCCAACTGAAACGGGATCCGGACCTACGACTAAGAAGCCGTTATTATAAATAGCCGCTTGCGCTTGTGCAGCGGCATTATTAGCATTGGTCCAAAACTCAATCGCGGAAGGCGGTCTTTGTGCGCCTGTCACTGTGCCGTCCACTTTCATTCGAATGGAGCTTGTCTCAAAAATAGACGTGGCGCGAGTTTCAGCGGCTAAGTAAAGCATGTAGTCGCCACTCACGGCGTCCGCCGGAGCGGCGACTGTTCCGCGAGTTTTCCGCATGGCGAGACGTGCGGGGGAAGTATCGGCGGAAGAACGTTGTAAATACTCTTCAACGGTGCTATTTCCGCCCAAGGTTAAAAGACCGAGCGCGGCGGTATTTCCTACGGCGGTTAAGTCATTGCCAATGGCCATGAAGCCATTGTTATAAATGGCCGCCCGGGACGTGATAGAACCGTTGGCGACGTTCGTCCAAAACTCAATGCGTGTGGGGGGAGCTTGCCCGGATACGAAAGTTCCATCGACCCAAAACGACACGCGAGCGCCGTCTTTATAGCCGCCTGAATAAGGAACACAATTTAAATTACCGAGTTCATCATTATTCACCACGTCTTGACGCGCTGCAACGGTTCCGCGTGCTTTGGTAAGTTCGAACTGTGGGCCAATAGCGTCACTATTGACACGTTCCACGCCTATTTCAGCGTCTAAGGCGCCTTCGTATCTTACCGTAAGCTGCTCGGTGGGAAGATCCGTTTGAGTAAAAGGTATATTGGAAATTCCCACGATACCAAGGGCGTTTCCTGTATTCTCACCGCCAATAATGATCATCCGTTGAGCGGGAGCCACATTTGTATTATTGGTTAAAAATTCAATCCACGATCCCGGACGCTGCGCGGCCACAACGGCGCCGCGAACGCGCATGCGAATAGAAGCGGTGTCAAAAAAAGTAGTGGAACGGGCTTCGGAAGCGTATGCGCCAATGAGATCATCAATGGTAACGTCGGCGGGACTAGCGGCGCTCCCACGAGCTTTTCGAAGTGAAATAGTCGGGGGACTACTTGCCGAGGCTAAATACTGCTCCACTAAAGCGCGAGTGTCCGCGTCTTCTCCGACCACGCGGGAAATGGCATTGGTCGGTGAAACGGAGTCAGCACTATCTGTTTGAAGGTTGACGCCTAAACGAAAGCGACCACTTCCGATAATATCTTTGGGCATTTTATCCTACCTTAGCGCCTTTCAGGTACAAGCATCCGGCGCCCTGCGTGAGAGCGGTTAAGTTTGCGCCTATAGCCACGATGGCAAGGCGAATGGACGTGGCGCCGCCAAAGCTTTCAAGTTGAAGTTGATCCGCAAATCCAAAATTCGTATTGGAAACGGCGGCGAGTAAATCAAAGGGACTTAAAAATTTAGCCAAATTTCCGGCGATACCGCACGAGAGTTTAAGCGATGTAATTCCCGCGCCCGCGAAAGCGGTAGACGTTTTGATGACCGCGCCTTCAATCGTACATTGAGCCGGGAGTGAATAAATTTGAATATTACTAGTCAGTCCCGCGACGCCATTAAAATCGGTATAGGCAAAGGCGAAGCAGGGGTACCACGTGGGAACGGCGGTGGGATTAGAGGGAGTCCCGCCGCCTCCGCCTCCACTGGTCCCGGGGCTAACACTAGGGCCTTTTGCTTGTCCGGGACGAAAAGCCATATTAAGCGACTCCGATTAAAGCGTAAGTGTGCGCAACAGTGGCTTCCGCCCAAATGGACATACGCCGTATTCCGTAAGCGGGATCGACCGAGACGGTATAAGCTTGAAAGCCGATAATGGGGATCACTTTAACCCGCAACGTATCATCCGCGTCTAGGAAAGGTTTTGCGGTGACGTTGCTCCGGGCAACGTGCGTGAGGGTCATTTGAATATCGCTGGCAATGGCTGAAATGACATACGTTCTTTTCACGCCCGCGTCGTCGAAAGCTTGAAACATCGAACCGCTCGAAAAATCAGAGAGAAAACGAGTTCCTACTCCATTGACCGTGGCGCTTCCCGTGACCATTGTAATGGTTCCAAGAGGAACTTTTAAAAGATCCGTATTGAAAATAAAATTATTGAAGGCGAATTGTTCATTAAGCCGTAAAAAATCTAGTGTGATACTTCCGCCACAATCACCGCCGTTTCCGCTGTAAGGAGTCACAAGCGTACCGCCCGGCGTGGCCGCTGCATACATATTGGTTGAAAGCAGTGGGGAAATAAGGGTGAGATTGAGATCGTCGGTAATCGTTTGCACAATGCCTTCACGAGCAACACCGTTCCCGTCAATCCAGTTAAGAGTAAGACCTTCAAAACATTCACTTAAAAATTTAGTGGCATTTCCAACGACGGCGCCCGTGGCGTAATTAACGGAAGTGAAAGTTCCCGTTAAGGTGGGAGCTAATCGCTTCGGTTGAAATTGTAATTTCCATCCGCCCGCGCTCACGCCTTCGTGGATTGAATTCGAGTCTACGAGTCCGTCGGCGATATTGCTTCCCATTCCTAAGCTTAAAAAGTAAGGGACGTCGTTGGAATTAAATCCAACGACACGGCTTGCCGCGCTCACGCGGTAGCTTAAAAAGCTACTGGCCATATTAGGCGACCCGGGAATACTCAGGTCCGCCGGAGGGACGGAAGGCATGACTGCGTTAAAAAGATCCGGGGCAATAAAGTTGTCGATCAGGGCGCCGTAGTTATTATCCATGATTTAAATTTCTCCGGTCAGCGGCAGTTTCGGCTCTATACTCACGAATGAAATTTTCATCCGCGATTTCAAGCAAATTAAAGGCGATGATTAAAGTGATCGTTCCCTTCCCAATTAAAGGAGTCGTTTGCTGTAAACGCCCTTGGAAAGACCCTTGAAACTGATTGGTATTTTTAAGCGTTAAGTATTGAGGGCCATTAATCGCTCCGCCATTCACACCTGCTAAAAGGTCGCTTGCCTCTTTAGTATAGACGCGCCACTTAGGAAATGTACTCCCTTGATAGTATTGGGGAAGGGGAATGGGCTGTTTGATAATCACGCCCGTTGCCTCACTTTGAACGCTCAGGTTAAAGCGGGGAATGGTAGGGATATTCTCCGGAGCGGAGGTACTGTCAATAATAGCGCCGGAAAAATCTTGTTCGGCAATATCAGCGGAAAAAGTAAAATTCTCAATCACGTAAAGATGTTGAGGATTTAAATCGACACGAGGATCGGCAACGACAAGCCCGTTCGGTGAAGGTTGAAGCGCATTTGTATTGACGCCCCAATCATAGTATCCGCCTTGGAGTATGCCTAGACTCGCTTTGCTCCTGAACACAATGTGAAAAGGTTCGGTCTTGAGATAGGGAATTTGGTCTTTATTTATGTAGTTAATCATTTTTAAACCTTATTCCATAATGACATAGCCAAAGGCTATACCGTTTACAAAAGCACCGTCGGGATTAGCGGGATCTCCGCTTGTATTGACATTACGATTCTCCACCGTGACACGCATTACGCCTTCAACGGGAAAGAGAAGATACTCTTTAAGCGCAATGCTTCCCGCTTCCATGTTCTGATGGCAGGAAAGGGGCACTCTTTCAATGTGCGGGACGGGGCCGACCGTTCTCACGCTTTGGTCTAGGCCCTGCGTATTTTGAAGTCCTCCCAAAATTGGCTTTCCGCTCGGAGAGACGGCATTTAAACTGATCTCTATTCCCTCAAAATTGGGATAAGCATACTTTCTAAAGAGTGGCCCATTTGACGCGAAAGGGCCTGTGAAACGGCTTTGGAGAACGTTATTCACTTTAAGCCCACAAGAGACTTTAAGATGGCACAAAAGAAAAGGATGGTCTCGAGGCGTGAAAAGCTGAAAATCATACGCGCTTCCGGCTTGAATAAACTGATTAAAAGGAATGTGACTCGCCCCGTTTTGCCAAGCGGTGACGGTGTCGGGAGTCGTCGTCACTTCCGGCCAAATTCCTGTTGAATATTGAATAAAAGGAATGAGAAGCGGGTTCCATTTTTTGTATTCAAAACCCGTGACGTTTTCGTTGTTGAATTCTATTTGCGGCTCTTGTAAGAGCTTAACGCCCCTTTTGAGCGCGCTCTCTTCCGCCACTAAACTACTTTTAAGTTCACCGTCTTTAAAAACGTTTTTCGGTTCGAATCTTGTCATAGTTTACCTTACGAATCCGTCGTATTTTTTACACGTGAGTGTCAAACTCACAAAATGAAAAAGCGGAACAGGGCCCGTGCCTGTATCCGAATTAATAAACTCAAAGGTGAGCTTCGCTCCCCGTTTTAAAAAACGTTCGAAGGGGAAAGGGCGCGAGAACCACCCCATGCGATAGCCGGGTTGTAAAATGCTTCGGCACGAGCAAAAAGTATTGGGATCGGACAAAGATAGTTCTTTGTCGCTATTCTCAAACCAGCGCATGCGAAGACCCGTTTCCGCATACCCTTGCGGCTGTGCACCCGTGAAAGGTACGGGCCAAATGGTGTTCCCCGTTAAAACACGTCTTCCGTTCGCATCGGCGGGGGCAATGATAGCGCCATTAATCCCCGTGATATAAGTATCCGCGTCACTATCTCCCACCAGCGTGGCGCGGGCGAGTCCCCCGTTCGGAACGGGAATGGAAGCGGTCATAAAATAAGGACGCCTTACGGATTGTTTATTCCGAAGGTCCGTTGCGGCGTCTTTGAGTTCCCGAAAACCGACTTCAAGCATGGGGTAATCCCTTTTTTATTTAGAAGACCCTAAGAACTTGTATCCGTTTAATGCCACTGACACGGCGTGGTACATTTGATTTTGTCCTACGATAGTCGTCTTCGTGTCACGATTTAAAAAGTTGAAAACGATTTTCGCATTTCGACGAATGAAATATTTGAAAGGGAAGGGAACATTGAAAGTTCCGACGTCGTACCCGGGCGTGAAAATAAGTTCTAAGGGAACGTATCCGTCGGTTAAATCAACGCGGCTTCCCCCGTCTTTAATCTGAACCATAAGCCCACGGTCCGCGAAGCCCACGGTCGTTCCAAGATAAGGAAAGTTGGTATTCTCGGCGACAAGACGAATTCCCGCGCTATCACAAGGGCCTAAGGCGCTGCCTGTCATGCGCTCGGCGTAAAAGTCCGCGTCCGCGTCGACGACGATTTGAAAGGCGCGTTGGCCGTTATTAGGCACCACCACGCTTTGAGGATAGGTGAAATTGTATTTGACCGCTTGCTTGTCGCGAAGGTCTTGCGCTTCGATGGAAACGGCCTTGGCGGCACCGCGAAACTCGGGCGCAATATTGGAAGCGTTCGGAGGGTTAGGATTGGTGTTAGGCCGGCTAAATAAGGGTGCGTTCATTGGGGAGTCTTTCTTGCCGGAGTACCGGAGGTAAAAGAGTGAAACTTAAAAAGAAAAGTCGGGGAAGACGTTTCCGCCTTCCCCTTTTGAATATTAAACGGCGCGAGTGAGCATACCACGGAGCGTGGTTTGCACTTCGCAGCGGCGCGTGGTACCATTCAAGAATACCATTGCGTTCGTCACGGCGGTCAAGATGGCAGCGGCACCGGAAGAGGTGAACGCGGTCATGGTGAAATTGACCTGCTCGGTGATGGGCACTTTGGTTGGCATGTTAAGCCAATTCAAGTGATAGAAATCACCCATGCGAACGATAGCGCCCGTGGCGGCAAGCGCGGCGGATTCACCGTTTTGGAAAATGGAAGGGAGGAACGAAGTTCCGGGCGTACGCCAAGAATACTCCGTGTTCGTGAATTTCAGGGAGAAATTCGTGTGCTGCATGAAAGTAGTCCATGCGTGCAAGATTTGTTCGATACCTTTCGTGTAGGTACCGTCCAAAGACTGGCCGTTCGAAGTGATCAAGGAAACTTGAAGCGAATTGGTCAAGAAATTTTGACCCGCTGGAAGCTTTCCGTTGTCTTCCATGCTTGTTTCAATTTCGGTCTTGCTATCACCGGCGGTTGTGCCGTAGGCGCCCGAGCGAGGCACGCGGAAGAACGGAATGCCTTGAGGCTGAATGGTGGCGGGAAGGACGTTGCGATCCCAAAGATAATCGTTCTGAGCGCTTCCCTTGCCGGTTGAATAAGAACCGTTGGAAAGAAGACGCAATTGACGTGCGGTCGAAACCTGCATTGCTTGAGGGGCTTGTTCAGCCATAGTGTACTCCATTTGATTTTTAAGTGAAGCGGCCCTATTGAGTTCTCAAAGGTGCCTTAAAAAGTGAGGGAAAAAGAGAAAGCGGGACGCATCCCGCTTAGTCTTTATTATCCGTAAACGGAATCGTCGCCGTCGTCACCCACGAGTTCGGTCATGTCACCGGAAACGTCAATGGTTTCGCCCGCGTAAACGCTTTGCGAGTCACCGGCGTAAACGCTTTGAGAGTCGCCCACAAGCTGCACGTTGCCGGATACGTCAATGGTTTCACCGGACAAAGCCGCAATTTTGAGTTGGGGTACGTTCATGGCCAAGAGGTCATAAGCACCGGAAGCGGTAAGGCCCGCAATAGCCGATTTCGCGTGTTGGTTCTTTGCTTTGGAAGCGAGGAAACCGCCACCAATGAGGCTCAAAAGCCCTGCAAAGCGGCGCATTGAAGCGGGAAGCTTTGCGAAGACCATTCCACCAATTTTGTTACCGGCGATAAATCCGCCCGCTAAGGCGAGAGCGGAAATAGCCACGGAAGGCGAGAGAATTTTTTTCAGCGATACCGGGTTTCGGCGGTAGTGGCGGCGCTTGTGGGAGCGGTGTTTAGGATTGTGACGGGCTTTTTTGTGGTGGCGTTTTGCCTTGAAGTGAATAAGACGCATATTTTCCTTTATCCTACGATCCCGCGCTGCGTGATCCGAAGGTTGGGCCCGGCGATCACTAAAAAAGTACCGTCCGGGTCGGTGTAGAGTTTAATATTTGCGCCGAATCGGTGAAGGTAAAGACTGAGCTTTCCATCCCCACCGCCGTTTAACTTATCTGAATAATATGAAATTTTTTCCGGGCGTGCTATACAAATTAAATCTTTCGGTAGCCTTAATTTCTTCACGCTGGCTATTTTTTCGGGATTATGGCCCGTAAAAATTTTGAAACGCTTTTTAGGGGTACTCATAGCATCCTTATAAATGCAAAGCCGCCCCGGTAGGAAACGACTTCGTAACCGGGTACTATTCCTTTAGCATTTGCGATTAAAGTCTTTCCGGCGGTTTCGTGAAGGGTAATATTTTTTGAATACCAATATTCCTGAATGTACTTGATAATTCGCTCCACGGTTTTGCCCGTGGCCAGTAGCTCAAAGTCTTTATCACGTACAAGACCTGTCTTTTTCATTTCGCTTGAGGCTTTCGAAAGCGCGATAAGCCCGTGGCCGCAATGGAAGCGTACGGCCGTGCAATAAACATAACTCCCAATACTGCAACACCCACAATGCCCCATAAAAGCCATGAGGGAGGAGTAAGAGCCGCCTTCACATTCGTTTTCACTTTATTACTGAGTACCGAAAAGAAGTTGTCTTTCGATAAAACTTTGAAAACGTCTTCCGCCGTGGTCCCATACCCCGTTGAAGCCATGTCCGCCGCAATGTCGGCGGAAGCTTTACGAAGACCTTCTTCCGTAGCACCATACTTGCCCAAAGACTTGTAGTAATTCCATTTACCCGTAATAATATCAAGCTGCGTATAACGATTTTTATTCGCACTCTCAATGGCAGCGTTCGTTTTAGGATCCATCGTATAAGGATAAAGACCCACGCCTTTCAAATCTTGCACCGTTTTCATATTCACGGTATTATCAAAAGGTCGATTTCGGGGCATGTCGAAAATAGTCATTATCTAAATCCCTTTGGGACTTCTTTTAAAAAGACCGTGTACGCGCTGTGACGCTGATCAAAACTCATTCCCGTCACGCGGAATACGCGGTGTCCTGTTTGAATAATTTCTCCCACTCTTGGAGGAGAATTAAATTTAGCTTCGGCGGGAGTTCCGTCTAAACTCACGTAGTATTTACAAGCGGAGGGGTTTTTTTTGGGGAAGGCGTGTCCACCGGGACGAATAGTGCGCAAAATACGCGCTATCCTTCCACGCTCAACGGCATACGCATTTGTTTCCTTTGGAGTGTTTCCGGTCTTCGGGATCCGCTTTTCCGCCGCCCGGTAGTAGTGGATAGCGTAAGCATAGTTCCGAAGGTGTAAGGCAGCTTGCCCTTGCGAAGTGTCGGCGTAAACGCGTGCCATGATTTCTTTAAAATTACTTCGTGTAGGCATTTTAAAAAGTCCTTTCCTTCGGACGCAAAAATATTTTGGCAAAAATAATTCCACCCGCGAACCAAGCGGCGGGCACTAAGAATTTATCCACCATCGGCGAAAAAAGGTGATTGACGACGGTCGTCCCTTTAGAATCCCCGGGGATATTCTCAGGCATGCCCGATTGTTTTTGGCTTCCGGGAAAGGGGACGGTTTTACTTTGTGCTTGTGCCATAGTTATTTCTCAATGCTTACGATTTGAAAATCTTGCCCGTAATGCTTTCTTAAAAGGGGAAGCGCGTGCGAAAAAGTAAGTCTATTTTGCGTATAAGAGGCACGTTGTTTAAACGAGGTTAAATCAACTTCCATACTTTGATGAGAGAGTTTGTAAAAAATGACATACTTTCCATTTGCGGCTTTCACGACGTAAAACTTTGCAAGCTTGAGCGGATTTTCTTTTGCGCGGCGGAAATCAGAATAAGCCCGTGCATATTTTTGTTCACGTGCAAGTGCTTTTTTGGTCGCGTCATTATGTGAAAATCGTTCATACATTTTAAGGCGCCAATGCTTATCACGCGGAAATTGTTTTTGTACCGCTTCGGCAAATTTATGCGAAGCTGCATAGGCTAATTTTTTTAGCCGCTCTAAACGCGAACTTTTAGAGGGTCCGGGATTTTTTTTAGTCTTCATCATCCCACGTTTTTTAGCGTCGGGAGTATTGAATAAATTTTTCTTTTTCACCGTCGGCTCACTTTCTTCCGCTGACCCAAATAATAACCCACTCCCACGAGTCCCGTCACGCCGAATAGAATCACGGGTAAAAAGCGGTTTAAAATAAATGGTTTTAGAGCGGGCATCACGTCAATTTTAAAATCGACGGGCTTTCCGGCCTGTGCTTTAGTTGCTCTCAGAAAGAGCGCTTCCGCGTAGTCGCCGTGCTTAGGAACGAGTTTCACCCACGTGACTTTGGGATCGCTCTTATCAATGATAGGCGCAATACCCGTAACGCTTGTAATGGCCTGTGATACCACCGTGGCCTTGACGTTTTTGTCCGAAGCCACGCCCGAAGCGACGTTTTTTAAAAATGAAAGCGCATCGTCAGAGACGGCGCCTTTCATAGTGCTACGGGGTTTAATATCAATGACCATTTTAGCGGCGTCTTCCGCCACGTGAGGGTTTAAGGAGCATGATAGCGCCCAAAACCGCTACGCCACCGGCGACGTAAAGCATGGTATTGCTTTTGGGAGGGTTAAAATCAGGCGTGGGAGGGCCGGGAATGCTCGGCGTTTGCGAGAATTTGGAAATAATCCCTTGCTTGATAATGTCAGGCGCATTATCGGCAACGGCATTTTTTGCCGTATTAAATTGACGGGACCAAAAGCCGGGAGAAGAAGCGCCAAGCAAGCTTTTGCCGCCTTTAAAATAGCGTTTCCCGACTAAACCTTGGTCGTAATCGCCTTTCATTGTGATCGTTGCCATGTTACTTTCTCCTTTTCTTAATAATAAATAATAACCCTACCACCGCGCCAACGCCTAGTAATATCATACCCGTACTCGGTCCCGTGTCCGTCTCGAGTTCCTTGAGGCTTTCATTGACAGCGTCTTTTTCGCTCATGCCTTTTGACATTTTCTTTTTAACCGAATCGTAGAGTTCATCTACGACTTCGGAAACGAGAACGGGTACAAGCGGCGCTGCGGAAGGAACGGGTGACGCGGCCACGGCGGCCGTTGCCGGTGCTGCAAGTAAGGTTTTCGCTTTTGTTTTCCCCATTTTGGTAAGGGATACTTCGCCTAAAACTTCGTCGCCTTGTAAATCAATACCCTGCAAAAGTACCTTACGAGCGACACCGGCGATAATGCGTTTCGCAATACGGTTAATGGTTTCAGCGCTACGTCTTACGACGCGACCCGTCACGCGAGCGCTTTGCGCAACCGCATGCGCGGAAGCGGTTGCACCTGCTTTAATAATGTTTCCGGTATCAATCGCGCCCCGGCGCGTCACGCGTGTCGTCACGCGGGCGCTTTGCGCGAGCGCGTGCGTCGTCGCTTTGGTGGCCGTGAGGGGAGCTTTTGCGATTTGCGTCACTGAATTGGAAGCCTTACGGCTCATTCTTTTAAAGAATTTCGCTCCCATTAAATCGGTTTCAAATTTGGGTTGTCTTACGGGTTTTAAAAGGGAAATTTTTTCCGGTTGAAACTGAAAGTGTTCAACGCCGCTCACAAGTCCGGGTACGTGCATAACGGGAGGAATGAGGTAGCTCGGGTCTTCCATGTCAAGCGCTGCATAATTACGCCCTTCAAGTACATACAAATTAGGTTTCATTTTAAGTTCCGTTCCATTGACCAATAACCATACTACGCTCGGGAGGGAATAAATATTTACCCATAACCTGATCCGAATACGTGGGATCAAAATGAAGCCAAGACCCATTCAAATAAAAATCCGTGGCCACGTGGTGAAGGGGTTTATCCTTATAGCGGCCCATTGCCACAAAGCGGAACGGGATCCCGTTACAAATGGCATAGGCGCCGGAAACAATGGCTTTATCGTCACAGTCACCGCCGGGGCGATTTCCAGCCAGCGTGTAAACGGGTCTTTGTAAAAACTCCACGTGTTCCGGGTCGCGGTTGTACGGGATGGATTTCACTTTATTAAAAAATTCGGGTGCGGTTAAAGCTGCATAAGGGGCCACGTCGCGGTGATATTGTTTCGCGAGACGTACCATGAGAGTACCGGTGTGCATTACGTTTTTGAGTTGTCCGGATCTCAGCAAAGCGTCTCCCGATAGTAGATAGACTTGAAAACTTAATTTTAGTAGGTATTGCAAGGGGTAGCGGCAAAAATTACCCAATTGTGATATTAATATTTAAGTATAGGCTACTTATTTTTTTATATGCTATATTATTTGGACACCATAGGCATAAAGGAGCCCACCATGAGCGACGAAACGACTTCACCCGTACCCGAGACCACGCCCGCACAAGAGCCCGCACAAGCGCCCGCAAGCGGTCCAGAGGCAACGACTATTTTAGAAAAAGTTGAAGAGGCTGCCATTGCGGCGGTAAAAACAGTTGCCGAAGAAGTTGTAAAAGACGTCGTCGAAGTTGTGGAAGGTGCTATTATCAGCGCTTCCCGCCGTAGTTCTCATTAATCTTTAAACACCATTAAAAAAAAGGACCAGTAAAAATGGCTAATCCAGAACTTGATTTAGACGCCGTAAATGCTGCACTAAAAGCAAAAGCCGCCCTTCCCGAAGAGTCGGAAGAAATTACGAATGAGAATGCGCTCGCCGTTATTGCGAACGCAATTGTAGGAATGGAGCGCCACTTAAACGCACTTGTTTACCTTGCACTCACGTATGATTCAGAGAAAACACAACTCACTTTCATCCCGGACGTATTTCACGCAATCTACGACGGAAGCGATCCTTTCGCGGAAGTCGATGAGATTATCGCACGCTCAAAAGCACCGTCTCCCTTAACACCCGCAAAAGACGATGCTGAAACCTGAAACAATGGAGGGCGTCACGTTCACCTTAATTGGTGAAGACGCCCGCAAAGTTTTTGACATGGTCACGGCGGAAGGATTCGAAAGAAGTTCTTCCGGCGTTAAAGCGTTTTTACTTTACTTGACGGAAGACCCTGCCCCGGAAGAAGCCGGCGAAGAAAAGCCGGAGTTATCGGACGCGGTAAAATCTATTCTAGAAGCGGTCAAAGAAAATCCCGAGTTAGTAAGAGCAGGAATAAAAGAGGGAAGCCAAATCTTAGCTTCCCTCATGCGTAAACTGAAAAAGTAAAAGACTAGCGCTTCGCTTTGGTTTTCGCTTTGGGCTTAGGGGCTTCCAATCTTGGAGCGCCTTCGTCCATTCCGGGGATCATGGCCAAGAGTGCTTCAAAGGAGCGGTTGTCTTCTTTACCATAGCTTTCCACGTTGAAAGAGTACGAAGTCGCGGACTTCTCGGCATACTCAGCCGTTACGGTCAAGGCGAGTTCCGCCATGCCTAAAGACTGTACCGCCGCAGCAATTTCAGCTTCCACAACGGAAGGGAGATAAACCTTACCGGACTTGAAGCGCTCACCCGTTTCGCAATCAATGGCCATGAAAGACCCGCGAAACTCAATAGATTCTTTACCTTCGTAGTCTTCGGACGTTTTGACAACCGCTTGCGTGGCGGTGCCGACCAAGTGATACAGCTTGATCACTTCGTCTTCGTTCGCGAGTACGCGCTTTTGGATTTTGGCTTTATCCCAACCCACGCGCTTAGGGGTAATCATGGGAAGACGGGTCGCATTTAGAATTTCTTTAGTCATTTTTTCATCCTTTTTTTATCCCGCGTTATTGCGGGCTATTAATATTTACCAATTAATTTTCTTTTGGCAAGAGAAAATTAATTTTTTTCCAATTTATTTTTTAAAATTTTCGCTCGCTTGATTAAAAATTCCGTTAATTTTGCATTTTTTTCTTTTTCACTGGAAGCGTTTAGTTTTTCGAGGGCGATTTTTCCTTTTTTATTGTAAACTTCAATTTGTATTTCTCGGTCTTCGTCACATGAAACTGTAATCCGGTTCCCTCGAATTTTATTTTCATTCGCTTCTAGTATTTTGAGACTTCGAAGCGGTAAAAGCGCAGTAATGTCACGATGATTGAAGAACTCCCCAAAATACGCGCAAAGAATTAATTCCGCGCATTTCTTTCCTTTAAAATCTGTGATTCTTGTCACGTCACCGGAGAACCAAATTTGTCCGGGAAGTACGCCTTTTAAGTCACTTCGCTTAATAAAGAACTTCTTCATTTGCGGAAAGTCCACTTCCGCCGGGATGCCCGTTTCCTTAAACCAATTTGCAGGCACTACAATATTTCGAAAATAGTCCTCTTTCTTTTCCCGAAGAATCGGATTATGCGAAAGACGTGCGCTCCAGTTTTCCGCGAGACAAGTTGCGTTCTCTTCTAAGTAAGGAATGTCTTCGACCGGAACCGGGTACGTCACGCCCTCACCGCCTGAACGCTTAATATCAATCGCTTGCATTACCTTTTTAACGTCACGCCATACGTTGAAACCAATTTTTTTATCTAAGACTTGTTCTTTATTCTTAGCTAAAGGCGTTCTAATCAAAGCCTCTTTAAATCGCATGGGCTTAATAGAAGTTGCAAGCCCTTCCACGATAAATTCGTAAGCATGGGTCGTAGCCACGCCCTTACAAGCGACTTTTTTAATAATGAGTTCTTCGTCTTTGTAATTACAAAGTAAATACCCTTTCGCTTGACGAAAAATTCCTTTGTCGTAAACTTCATGCGAAAGGGCGCCTAGTTTAGTCGTAATAGGTAAATGCTTGAGCGGCCCTTCACCCGTGAACATGACCGAATCCGTATCACAATAGAGTAACGTTCCGCCGTTTTCGTGAACGGTGCTTAAATGCTTGTGAAGTTCTAAGCGAGCATAAGCCGTTACATAAATGCCCCAAATGAAATTGGCCGTCTTTGGCGGTTTGTCATCTAACGCTTTGTATTCATAAAAAGAACCAATTCTTTTTTCTTCGCACTCCCCAAGGGAACGCTCTAAAACTTCTTCCGAAACCGGGCGCCGGGAAAGTTTTGTTCGCGCCTTATTTTGACACCACTTCCCGTAAAGGTTATTCATAATATTTTTAAGGAGTTCGCTTTCAGAAAGCAAAAAAGGATCACTTGGATTTTTTTCGAGTGCATTTTTTACATCTAAGCGCTTGTCATAAAAATAATCTATGAACTCAAGAAAGGGCTTACACCCTGCGTTAGTTCCCACGCCGTCAAACTCTTTTAAAATTTTGCACCCGAGTTCTAAAGCACGTTTGATTTCCGCATACGTCCAGTAACCGTCTAAGTCTCCCGTCGGAAAAAAAAGTCTTCCGTTTTCAGATTTAACCGGGAGAACGGGAATAAAAAGCGATTTAGGAACGTGAATTTTAAAATGCCCTACGCCAAATTTATGAGTTTTAAATTTTGATTTTTCCAAAAACTCGGGATCAGGATATTCAAAATTTTTCATCGCATTGGGATAACTGGAATTAATATCACATACGTGAACTTTTTTTCCATCGTCCGTAATGCCTCGATAAAAAACTTCCACGCGCCCGCCGTAGTAAGCTTTTTCAACTAAGAGAGGATTACAGTAAGTCGTTTGACGCGGGCTTTTCATAAACCGCGCGCGGTAAACGCTCATGGCGATTGACCCAATGGAAAGGGAAAGCTTCACGCCTAAATCTTTATTGAGCCGCTTTTGAAAATCATCCATGTACCTATACACAATTTCCGCGTCACGAATTGCGTATTTTTCACTCAGCGCGTTTTTATCTTTACCGTCAAGCTTTTCAAGCCCGACCAGCTTGCCCATTTTCGCGACGCTCCCTTTGAAGTAGGAAAAGGAGTTCATTAAAATATGCTTCGTACCGATTAAGGTCACTTGCATCATTAAAGGCGCTTTAATGATTTCATCCACATACATGAAGTCGCAAAACTTCATAAGATTGGGGAGATCATACTCTAAATTATGAGAAATAAAAGCGCTCGGGATTGGGTAGTTGTAAATAAAGCGCATTGCTTCTTCCGCGCTTTTTGTGTAGAAAGATTTTTTCTTCAAAACTTTTCCACCGTCATAAAAGGAGAACGCAAGCGGCGTTCCTTTTGTGTCGTCTTCGGTGTCAAAAGCAACGATGTTAAGGGGTTCTACTTTTTGGTCAATCGCCTCAAAGTTCCCGAAGAACTCAGAGTTAAATAGTTTTTCCATTTGTATTTACACTACATTTTCGTATAAATATTCTGTATCCCCGCCTTTACCCTTCACGGTTATTTTGACCAGTGCCGGGGGCGTGGGTTTCATTTGTAATAAATCTTGACATTGCGAATCATAAAAGGTTGCGCCCGTGAGACAAATTTCTTCCACCCACTTTTCGCCCTTGTAAAGCCAAATGGCTTTATCGCCCTCACACGCTATTTCTTGAATGAGTTTTCCTTCTTCATGCGTGGGCTCGGGAGCGATGGAAAATTTTTCGCTTTCAAATTCGCCGGTCATGGTGAAGCGTTCTACGGTTCCGTCTTCGTGCTTAATATTCATAATGGGTTCAACGGTGAACTGTATTGCTTGCATTGCACCGTATGACAAAACGTGAAGAACTTTAACGAAAAAACTACGCCCGGTTAAAACGTCATTTTCAGTTTCAATAAATTCTACGCGTTCGCCCTCTTCGTAGAGGTTTCCGAATACTACAGCCATTCTTAAATTTTTATGCAAAATCTCTTCTAGAACCAAGGCGGATACATTAGCTGTTTTCATTTTTGAGTCCTTTTTTTCGCGGTCCCTTTTTTTCTTGTTTTGCGTTTCGCGGTAGGGTCCGCATAAAAAGCGATACGCAAATCTATAACCGCTTTCGAAGCTTGCGAAAGCGGAAAATCTGTCTCTTTCATTTTTCCAGAAGCAATATTTTTAAGCGCCGCACCAAGCTTCGCGCTCTTGGGATCGAATCCCGGCGACGTTAAACGGCGCATTTCGTTTTGCGCCTTCTTCGAACGAAGTCCCTTGCGCATGGTCTTTAGTTTTTTCCATGCCCCAGCGGCGATGAATGCAAGTTCTTTGGGGCTTGTGTACGTGGCGCCCTTGTCGGCTAATTTTTGCCTTATGTTACGACCTAACATTAAGGGGAGTTCGCTTAGATAACGGACCGTCACTTCAAAGGGAATATTTTTATCGTCTTTGCCTACCGTAACTTTGACGTTACCCGTAACATGGATGTTACCCGCCTTATCCTTCGCAAATTTGGGAAGTGTTACTTTGTGTTTGTTTAAATAGAGCGCGGAAACGGGAACTTGTATTTTGTTTAAAGCTTCGGTTAAAGTTCTCCCTTTGAGTCTTGCGCCTTTAAGCTGCACGCCGCCGACAAAACGGGAATGAACTTCTTTGAAAGAAGTCATCCCCGTCTCACGCAAAACTTCACTCTTCACGTATTCGTAAGTATTACGCTTTTGTAAATTTCGGTGGATAGCGTGTAATTTTTCGCCGCCCTTATAAAGAACTTGTCTCCATTCGTCTTCTTTTTTTGGCTTTGTAAATACAAGCTTCGTTTTGGGTACGGGAACAAGTTTTCCTTTTAAGGGTCCGGCTTTAATACGTGTTTTTTTGACGCGTCCCGTTTTCGTTAACTCATATTGATTTTTAATTCTCACTTCCGAAAAGGCAAGTTTGGGCTTTGTCGTCTTTTGCACCCTTGCGGCCTTGGCGTATAGGCTTTGGAGCGCTTTCAAATCTTTCTTGGAATATAACTGGGGCGCCATTTCGATTTTCCGAAAGCGTACCTTCCCCGAAGCGGTTTTTTCTTCCAGCCCATAAGTGACAGGAGATTTTGAAAGCGGTTTCCGCTTCGAGTCTTTGGTCTTCCGCGCAACGATTTTGGGGAGGAAGGGAATTTTCTTTTTCGGGGATTTGTCGGAGATTGAAGACTTCGAGGGTTTCGGCTTTGTTTTCTTTGAGGGCAAAGCGGGCTTTGATTTTAAGCTGCCCTTCGAGGGCTTTTTGGAAATCGCTTTTTTTTGTGATTTTTTCGACGTTTTCGCCGTTTGCTTGTGTGCGCGTTTTTTCATCCATCGTTCCCACAAAGTTTAAGAATCAGCCAGAGGACAAGATAATCAATTTTAAATTAAGATTCTCAAAAATAATAACCTTTTTCAATTAAAAAAGATTATTATATTTTTGACGTCCCTACAAGGTCAGCCAGCCCGAAGGACTAGGAAAGCGGAAGCGCTTCCAGAAAGAGCCGGATTCATCCCCGGCTCTTTTTTATTGCCCAAAATCTATTCACGTCTATAAACATTTTATCAACAATTATTTTCTTGCAAATGAAAATAAATACTGTAAAATTACTTCATGCAAATTAATTTTAATTGCATCGAATAAAATTTTTTATTCGTAACTCAAGGAAAAATAAAATGGCTGACCTAGAAAAAAATTCTTTTGAAATAGCGGTTAAAAAAGTAGAGGATCCTTTTTTAAGTGAAGTGATGAAGTTTACGATGGTAATGGAACTCGCGATAGAACATTTGTGTAAAGCACACAAAGCCGCAAATGGAAAATGTGAAAAAGTCGCTTTAAGTAACCTTGAGCAAAACGCCCGGATCCTGTGGACTAGCGGTAAAATTATTCACCGTGACGGGTGCTTATTACGCTTTCCAAATGGGAGGACTAATGTCTAATAAAATTTCCGCTTTCAAAACTGAATTATACGGAGTCCTAGGAAATATCCGTGAAGCTATTTCAAAAGCCGAAGGCATGGAGTCGGAAGCGAATAGTATTTACGAAACTATGGTGGCCAAAAAAGTTTCAGCTAATGTAAAGGACCTGCACGCGAAGCTTTGGGGGATTAAAAAAACGCTTGAAAGCCTCGAAGAAAATCGTCCTCTTGTGTTCGGAGGTTTGATCACAATGGAGGATAATCTCTAATGGACAAACGCTATTTTTTTACCGTGAGCGAAAAAAACAAGGAAATGGCCGAAAAAATCATGCTACAGATTTTGCAAGACGTGGACGGCGGCGCTATCATTTCAAGCGACGAAAAAACACCGTGGCAATTTCTAGTTTTAAGTGATATTAATATCACGGAATTTAAGAAGGTGAAAGGGGCATTTGTGATTCAGCAATTACCCGCAAAGTCCACGATCACGGCCTTTTCTCAAGTACCCGTAACATTCAAACAATTTGCCGAAAACTTAAAAGGAGGATTTTAAAATGAAGTATGATAAATTTTCAATGGTCTTGCCTTGCGACGCTTTAACCGACGTAGTGACATTACTCAAAAATACCCATGACATTTTGGAACTATCCGTGTATCAGTACCACGGGAGCGCCTTTCCGTTCCATGAAATTATTTTCCATGCCACACCCGGGCTTTTCACCCCGGAAGAGTTTCATTCTTTAGATAACCGTATTTTCGGCGTGATGAGTCTCCCGAAAACCCTTTACGTGGGGAAGACGCCGCGACAATTCAAGCTGCAAATTGAGCTTAAACAATTAGATAACACCGTGTTCTCACTTTTAGAAATGGACGGGAATATTGCCATAGGCTATGATACGGAAGACCGCACAACGCTTTTTGTATCCACGAAGCATTTGGAACTGGGGGATTTTAAAGACCTGATCGGTCTTATCCACGCGGTCAAGGTAGATAATCGGGATCATGAAATCGCTCGGAAGCTCGGGGTGAAAAATGCTTAATGTGATCCATACTCAATCCACTCATTTTACGCTTATTTCCCTCGGCTTCGCTTTGGGGGTCATAATCACATTCAGCCGCTCAATAATCCTTAAATTAGCCGCCACAATCCTTTTTATAGGGTTTGCTCACGCCTACGCAGACGGCTTTGGCGCCGATACGCTTAAAATCCCCGGTGACAAGCCCATTCATTTAACCTACGTGAACCACGATTGGAAGCCTTGGGTGAAGACGTATCTCTTCTCTCAGCGCTTCGGGGAAAGAACCGTTTTAAGCCATTATAACACGTGGCTAAGTGATACCCTGACCTATGATCTCCCGTCCCTTGATTCGCTTTATAAAATTAACTCGCTTTGGGTCACCTTTTTCCAAATTGAAATGGACCAAGGAAACGAAATAAGAACCGTTTTAGGACGAGTTTTGATTTTAAGGGAAGAAGTGACGGGGAATAGAGTTAAAAGGGTTTGGGTGAAGCCGGAGGCGGTAAAAATGGGGTTTTGGGTCAATGGGAGGGTGAGAAAGTGAAAGATACACGATTAATTTGCGATAATGACTTTGACGCGGGCTTTATCATAAAAATGGTTAAAGAACTTGCCAAAGCTCGAAAAAAATTTCCCTATTCCGAGGGCGCATTATGCGCTTTAACGAAAGAAGTTGGGGAACTTGCAAGGGCGCTCTTGGATGAAAAATGGGAGTGCATAGAAAAAGAAGCCGTACAAGTGGCGGTTATGGCTTTACGAATTGCCATTGAAGGGGACAGCACTTTAAATACTCTTAGAGAGAAGCGCCTTAAATTCACCCTAGGGAAGCCGAGGAAACGATGAAAAAATTCTTTATTTTAACGTATCACGACGAATCTTTCAAAATAACGGGAAACGAAACCGTGGTCCGGAACGTATTAGCGAATAGTCAAGATTTTAAAGCGTTTGTGGTGGAAGCGGAAGAGTACGTGGTAGATACGCAAGTTTACTACATACTTTTTGACCCTAAAACACGTCGCTACTTTGAAATCTACACTAATGACCGTGTACCGTCTTTCACGTTAGATCGAAAGACGGCTTGTCATTGGAAAGAGTATTCGAACGCGATTTTAAACGCGGAACGTATTAAGAAAAATTACGGGGTTTCGCTAGTGCTTCAAGAAGTTAGAATTGAAGCCGAACTTGTGACTGTAAACAACACTTAACCACTCTCACCCTATGATAGTCTAATTGACTAACCCTCCCCCGAGGGTTTTTTTTACGCCCGCTTTTTTAAAGGAATTCAAATACTACTTAAATGTAGTCCATAGCCGGTGGCTTTCCCCAATTCCACTACATTAAAATATTTGCCACTAACATTTATTTTCGTGAGAAAAAAATGAACCGATTTGGGATCGGCGGATGCAACGGAAATCACTCTGGACACCTGTTTGGACCAAGCAGGTATTGGAGAGTTGTGGAGTGGGGTCGGTTTTGGAA
>Ga0075026_100000085_pt1 | contig 30218 bp, 31 predicted proteins | sample Str012_2_FD_71392 | JGI IMG/M metagenome (GOLD analysis project Ga0075026, IMG submission 71392) | Freshwater sediment microbial communities in response to fracking from Pennsylvania, USA - Straight Creek_MetaG_SC_2012 | ecosystem: Environmental > Aquatic > Freshwater > Creek > Sediment... | reverse complement strand
AAGCTCGGGTACCCGAGCTTCCACACCGACCACTGGGACCCGTTCTGGCGCGCGTGTGAAGAGACCGGCACCGTCGTGTGCCTGCACATCGGCTCGTCGTCGTCGATCGCGATGACGTCGGAGGACGCGCCGGTCGACGTGATGATCACCGTCACGCCGGTCAACCTCTTCATGTGCGCGGCCGACCTCATCTGGTCGCAGATCTTCCGCAAGTTCCCGAATCTCCGCATCGCGTTGTCCGAGGGCGGCATCGGGTGGATCCCGTACTTCCTCGACCGCATCGACTTCACCTACCAGCACCACAAGGCATGGACCCACCAGGACTTCGGCGACCAGCTCCCGAGCCAGGTGTTCCACGAGCACATCGTCACCTGTTTCATCGACGACCCCACTGGGCTCAAGCTCATCGACGACGTCGGCATCGACATGGTCACGTGGGAGTGCGACTACCCGCACTCCGACTCGGCGTGGCCGAACGCGCCCGAGGTGTTCATGAAGACGTCGGGGCACCTGTCCGACGACCTCATCAACAAGGTCACGCACGAAAACGCCATGCGCATCTTCCAGTTCGATCCGTTCGCGCACCGTGAGAAGGCGCGCGCCACGGTCGGAGCCTTGCGAGAAGAGGCGGGCGACGTCGATGTCGTGACGCGCAGTCCACGCAAGAAGGTGTCGAACACCGACATCAGCTCGTTTGCCAACACCGCGTCGAAGGTGCTCCAGAGCGACTAGCGCGCCGCGGCTACGCCGCTTCCCCACGAGTGGAGTCGCTGCCAGAACTGCTCGCGCGTTGATGCCATGTTGTGCATGTGTGACATGCGCGGGCAGATCGAAACGGTGACGTCGGGGGAGCGCGGGTACGCGCGCGGTTCCGCACGAGGATCGGGGACGACGTCGCGTTCGCCGACCGCGACCAACACCGGCACGTTGATCACCGCGGCCTCAGGCGCCACGACGCCCGGTGACAGCATGGTGATCGCGGCCACGGGGAACCGGTCGGTCGCCCACGGAGGCAACTGACCGTTGCGCATCGGGTAGTCGATCATGTCGGCCTCGACAACGTCACGGGGCACGTCGTCGAAGTGGAAGCCGGGTGTGGTGCCCGGGAGCCCGCTCTCGTCGGCGTCGAACTGTGGTGTCTGCTCCTGGAACTCTTCCCGACCGGTGACCGTCACGAACGATCCCCGCGGCACGAATGCGACCGGCGGCGCCGGTACGCCCGGTGGCATCCACAACACCGTCTGGATGGCGGAGTACCCGAGGATGCCGACCCCGTCGAAGGTGTGGTGCTGGCCCTGCGCAACGATGGTGAAGCAGCCGCCCATCGACTGGCCGATCCCGAGGGTGACGGGGTTGGTGATCGGCGGGAAGCCGCCGGCCACCTCGCCCGCGGCGAGCAGGCGCAGCACCTCGGTGACGGTGGCGTGGTTGGCCGCGGCGACGTGCTCGAGCGCGACCGCAGCCGGGTCGGACGGCTCGTCGCTCTCACCCACGCAGAGGTGATCGCACGCCACGAACACCCAGCCGCGTTGGGCGTGGAACCCCGCCTCGCCGCCGCCCGACGCGCCCGGCATGTCGAAGGTGAAGTACCCGCGGCTGTACCCGCCGCCGGGGAACCCGAAGCACACCACCGGCGGGTCGCTCAGTGCCGCCGGGTCCGGCAGCACCACCGTGACGCGGGTGTGGAGTTGCTCACCCAGGCCTGCGGCTTCCGTGACGTCGATGCTCAGATTCGTCGGCATGCCGGGAATCTACCGTCGCGGCGATTCAGTGTCCCGTGAGGTACCGCCGAGGTACCCAGGGGGGCAATGAATCGCGCGGCGCCGATGTCGTAGTGTCGGGCACTCGCCGAGTCTGGGGGTGGTGACGGGTGACCGTGGTGATCGACGACGCGTCGACGTTGTGGGGGCTGCTCGATCAGCGCGCCGAGGTGTCACCCGACGCGCCGATGCTGATCGACGAGCACGACCGCACCGTGACGTTCGGGGAGTTCCGCGCGTGGTGCGAACGCGTTGCTGCCGGACTCATCGACCTCGGGGTCACGTCGGAGACGCCGTTCGCGTGGCAATTGCCGACGCGCATCGAGTCGATCGTGCTCTCGTTCGCGCTCGCCCGCCTCGGCACCACGCAGCTCCCGATCATCCCGATCTACCGCGAGCGCGAGGTCCGTTCGGTGATCGTGCAGGGCGACGTGCGGTTCTTCGCGGTGCCCGGCACCTGGCGGAACTTCGACTACGAGGCGATGGTCGTCGATCTGCGGGAAACGACCAGTCAGCCGTTCGAGATCCTGGTCGTCAGCGATGCGTTGCCCGAAGGTGATCCCGCCGGCCTGCCCGCGCCGCCGACCGACCCCGACGCGGTGCGGTGGCTCTATTCGACGTCGGGCACCACCGCGGCGCCGAAGTGCGTGATGCACTCCGACGCCGGGCTCATCGCCGGAGGCATGGGACTGGTCTACGCCATGCAGCCCCAGCCGGACGACGTCGGTTCGATCGCGTTCCCGTGCACCCACATCGGCGGTCCGGATTACCTCGTCATGATGCTCGCCTGCGGGATGCCCGCGGTGCTGCTCGAGACCTTCGACCCGGCGACGGCGGTCGCGGTGTTCAACCGCCACCACGTGACCATGGCGGGCGGGAGCACCGCTTTTTATCTCGCGTTCCTGAACGAGCAGCGCAAGGATCTGTCGAAGCCTGTAATCCCGTCGCTCCGCAGCCTGGGTGGTGGAGGCGCGCCGAAGCCACCCGAGGTGTTCCGCGAAGTGCGCGCCGAGATGCACATCCCGATCCTCCACGGCTACGGCATGACCGAGTGCCCGATGATCACCAGCGGCGGGGTGGGCGACAGTGACGAACAGCTTGCCAACACCGACGGCGCGCCCGTGCGCGGTTGCGAGGTGCAGATCGTGGGCGACGACGGCCAACCGGTGCCCGCCGGCGTGACCGGCGAGGTGCGTGTCCGCGGACCGATGCTGGCCAAGGGCTACACCGACGCCGAGCTCTCCGCCGCCGCGTTCGCCGCCGACGGGTTCTTCAACACCGGCGACCGCGGCTACCTGCGCGACGACGGCCACATCGTCCTGACCGGTCGCAGCAAGGAGATGATCATCCGCAAGGGCGAGAACATCAGCCCGCGCGAGATCGAGGACCTGCTGCAAACGCATCCCCAGGTCGCAGCCGTCGCCGTGATCGGCCTGCCCGACCGCGAACGCGGCGAACGCGTGTGTGCGGTGGTGGAGACCCCTGCGGGTCAGGTGCCACTGACGTTCGTGGAGCTCCAACAGTTCTGTCGTGACCACGGCCTGATGGCGCAGAAAATCCCGGAACAACTCGAAGTCGTCGATCTCCTGCCGCGCAACGCGACGTTCAAGATCTTGAAGCACGAGCTCGTGACCCAGTTCAAGGAGGAGTCGGCGTGAAGTTCATGTACAACTACCCGGAGGTCAACGGTCTCGAGCGTGATCTGCTCGACTCCGGGGAGATCACCGACGTCGCGGTTGCGGTCGAAGCCGCCGGGTTCGACGGCTTCGCGCTCACCGAGCATCCGATCCCGGGCGCGAACTGGCTGGCGCACGGCGGTCACCAGACCCTCGACCCCTTCGTCGGGCTCGCGTTCGCGGCGGCGGTGACCGAGCGGATCAAGTTGCTGACGTACCTCGCGGTGGCGCCGTACCGCAACCCGTTCCTCCTGGCGAAGAGCGCGGCCACCCTCGACCGTTGCTCGAACGGGCGCTTCATCCTTGGGATCGGCACTGGCTACCACAAGACCGAGTTCTTCGCCCTCGGTGTCGACTTCGACGAACGCAACGCGTTGTTCGACGAGACGCTCGACGTGTTGCCGAAGGCGTGGTCAGGTGAACCGTTCGACGCGGAAGGTCTGCACTTCACGGCCAAGAACGTGATGCAGCGTCCGCGCCCGACGCAGAACCCGATCCCGATCTGGATCGGCGGCAACTCGAAGCTCACCCGCCGTCGCGTCGCGGCGCGGGCGCAAGGCTGGATGCCGATGGGGATACCGGAGGAGATGGCGAAGACGACCCGATCGCCGCACATCGGTTCGAACGCCGTGCTGGCCGACATGATCGCCGCGGTGAAGGATCTCGCCGGAGACCGCGCCGGCGAGATCGAGTTCTGTGCCAGCTACACCGGCGAAGGAATCGACGATCCCACCGTTGATGTGGAACGCCACCGTGACCAGTTCGGGGAGCTGACTGCGATCGGGATCGAATGGCTCAGCGTGGGTCCGGGTCCGCGTGAGGCGGCCGACCTTCTCGACTGGACCCGCGCCTTCGGCGAGACCTACTGCGCCTGACTCCAGCCGGCTCCGCGGCTATCCGCGGGTCAAGATGGCGCCGGCCGCGAAGGGGCCGACGGCGTTGGTGAACACCGCGACCTCGGCGCTGTCAACCTGACGCTCGCCGCACTGGCCCCGCAGTTGGCGCGTCGCTTCGATGCAGAAGTTGGCGCCGTGGCGACGGCCGACGTTGCACGCGCCGCCGTCGGTGTTCACCGGCAACGATCCGCCGAGACGCGTGTTGCCCTCGGCGACGAACGCGCCCGCCTCACCCTCGCCGCAGAACCCGAGCGCCTCGAGCCACTGGAACACGATGATCGAGAAGCCGTCGTAGAGCTGCGCGGTGTCGACGTCGCCCGGCGTGAGGTCGGTGCGTTCCCACAGGCTTTTGGCGGTTGCCACCGGCGCGGTGTGCACCATGTCGCTCATGATCTCGAAGTTGAGATCGCGCACCGCGGTCAATGCGTACGAATCGACGAGAACGACCGGTTGATCGAGGTCGCGCGCGCGTTCTTCGGTGGTGAAGATGACGGCCGAGCCGGAGTCGACCGGATAGTCGCAGTCGAGGATGCGCAGCGGCTTCGACACGTAGCGCGCTGCGAGATAGTCGTCGAGCGTGATGGGGTCTCGGAAGATGGCCTCGTCGTTCATGGACGCGTGGTATCGCTGCGTGACGACGTGACGGCCGAAGTCTTCCTCGGTCGCGCCGAACTGCGACATGTAGCGCTGCGTGAACATGCCCGCCCACTGGACCGGGCTCCCGGCGCCGAAGGGCGTGAGGAACTGCCGGTCGCCGGCGGCGGCATGGAGCATCGACGTCATCGGGTGGTTGGCGCCCGCGCCCTTGACCAGGGCGGAGCTGCTCGGCTGCTGCTGGATCACCCGCAACGCCAACGCGGTGTGGCAGAAGCCGGAGGCGATGGCGGCGATCGCCTGCACCGCGGAGTACGAGAACGCGGGCGCCATCATGCCGCTCGCCCACCAGTTGACCGGTTCGATGCCGAGGAGCCAGGCGTCGTTGAGCGGCTCGGTGCCGACCGACGTGACGCCGTCGATGTCGTGCATCGTGAGCCCCGAGTCGGCGAGGGCGGCTTTGGTCGCTTGGATCACGTGGTCGTTGACCGTCAACCCGCTGTTGCGCGCGACGTGGGAGTAGCCGAGACCGACAATGGCGACGCGCTGACCGGTGGCCATCAGGACACCTCCGCCGCCGGCCGGAAGAACGGCAGGGTGAGCTCGGGCGCCAGCTCCACGAACACCACCTCCAGGGGCATGCCGATGCGGAGGTCCTCCTCCGCGCAGTCGACGACCTGACTCATGAACATCAGACCGGGCTGCTCCACGAGCTCGACAGTGGCGACGATGTAGGGGACGCGGTCGACGTAGAACGGGTGGAACGGTTGCACCGCGATCGTCCACGTGTAGAGAGCGGCCCGGCCCGACACGCGCTCACCGGCGAGGTCGTCGGACTGGCAGAACCGGCACAGCACCTTCGGGTAGTGGAGGTAGTGACCGCAGCTCTGACAACGTTGGATCCACAGCTCGTGTTTCGCCACGCCGTCCCAGAAGAACTGCGTGGTCGCGTCGGGCTGCGGCATCGGCAGCGGTGGCGACTCCGGGGTGGTGGTCACGCGCGCGCCTCCCACTCGTGCGCGGCACCTTCCGCGAGTAGCGCGTCGATCGTTTCGGGATCGAGTCCGACTTCGGCCAAGACTTCGACGGTGTGTTCACCCAGCCCGGGCGGTGCGCGGTCGAGGCGCACGTCGAGATCACCAAAGGCCCAGAACGCGCCTGGTTGTTGCACCTCGCCGTAGTCGACGTGGCGGTAACGCGCGATCATCCCGGCGGCGTCGTTGTCGGCTGAAGCGAAGAACGACTCGCACTGGTCGAGCCGCACCTCCTCGCACGGCACGCCCGCGATGTCGAGCGCGGCGAGTGCGCCGGCGCGGGTGCGCGCCGCGAGCGCATCGTTTCCACCGAGCGACTCGAGCGCGGCGAGTTGTTCGGTCGTGGTCGCCGCGATCGCGATCCAGCCGTCGGTCACGTGGACGATGCGGTAGCCAGCGGAGATCCCCGTCTGCTCGTGATCCAGCACCGGCATGGAGACCGTCTTCCCGTCCGGATCGAGGTAGGTCTCGCTGCACGTCAGCACGCCGCCGCCGAGCAGGGATCCCGCCGCGAACTGCGTCTGCCCCGTGCGGTCGCGGTGGTACAGCGCGAGGAGCGTCGCGACCACCGAACCCATCGCGCACAGATGATCCATGAAGCCGAGCCGGTGCCACATCGGCGGGTTCCCCTCGCCTGCACCCGCGACCTCCCAACCGCACGACGACTGAAACAGCTGGTCGTAGCCCGGCCAGTCGGCGCGCGGTCCCTGCGGGCCGTAGGAACTCGTGTGGCAGTAGATGATGTCGGGGTTGACGGCCCGCACCGACTCCTCGTCGAGCCCGAGGCGCCGGGCGGCGGGCATGCGGACGTTGTGGTGAAAGATGTCGGCCTGGGCGAGGATCGCTTCGACCGCCGGGCGCGCCGACGGTGCCTTGAGGTCGAGGGCTACGCCGCGCTTGCCGCGCTGGCAGCCGAAGAACGCCCACTCCACCCAGCGCATCCCTTCGCCGGCGGTCGCCTCGACCTTCACCACGTCGGCACCGAGGTCGGCGAGCATCATCGGTCCGAGCGGGCCGGCGAGGAATCCGCCGGCGTCGACGACCTTCACGCCTTCCAACGGCCACCGCTGATCACTGGTCGTCGGCGCCACCGCGCGATCGCGCTCGCGCGGCTTCCATTCGTCGAGCACCTCACGCGTGTGTTCGCCGAGCGCGGGCGCGAAATTTCGCACGCGCGTTGGCGGGTCGACGGTGATGGGCGAACCGGCCATCGCGATCCGTCCGAGTTCAGGGTGGTCGACCTCGATCACGTAGTTGTTGACGCGCGACTGTTCGTCGGTGAAGATCTCGCCCGGCGACAGCGCGGGTTGCACAGGGACGTCGTTGGCCCAGAACGACTCCAACCACTCGCCGCTCGGGTGCAGCATGAGCGCCTCGGGCCAACCGTCGAACATCTGGAAGAGCACGGTCGGATCGTCGCGCGGGCCGTCGGGTCGGACCTGCGCCATGGCCTCGCGGAACAAGGGTGACTTCGTGGGTTCGCCCATCAGGTGCAGCCAGACGCCGTCGCCCGACTCGAACAGCGTGGCGCCCGTCTGCGCCTTGGGCATCCCGACGGCCAGGGAAGGTGACGGGTGTTCGACGCGGCGCCAGTGCATCGCGGTCGGGACGAGCGCGCCCTGGGCGATGCTCGTGTGCGCGGGCCCGGCCCGGCCGGTCCGTTCGCGCGCGATCAAGCGGGCGACGATGCCGATGGCACCGAGGTGCGACGCGCACCAGCTGCCGATCGGGCAGCGCAGGAAGATGGGCCCGTCGCGGTAACCCTGCTGCTCGTCGAGGATCCCGAGGCGGGCGAGGGCGAGGAGCTCGTCGACCGGCTTGTCGGCGTCGGCGTGGTTGGCCGGCCACGACAGCATCGACGAAGCGATGAGTTGCGGGTGGCGTTCGGCCAGGGTTCTGTCGTCGAGCCCCAGCTCGCGGGCGCGGGTCGGTCCGTAGTTGTGCACGACGACATCGGCGGCGCCGAGCAGGTCGTCGAGGGTGGCACGATCGTCGGGCTGCTCGATGTCGAGAACGACGCTGCGCTTGCTCCGCATCCACGTGTGGAACCCGGCGACCTTCCGGTTCATCGCGCCGGCCGGTGGTTCGACGGCGACGACGTCGGCCCCCGCCTCGGCGAGCAGGAGCGTCGCAACCGGCCCGGCGATCCCGTCGGACAAGTCGACGATGCGAATGCCGTCGAGGATCCCTGCGCCGCTTGCGGCCGCGTCGAGTGCCGTCATCGTTCCCCCTCGGTGCTCAGGCGGCGAACCTAACGTCCCGGAGCCCGCGCCCACAAAGGCGGGTGCCTTCGGTCGCGTAGCGTGACCGGCCGTGGCGCACTACCTCGACTTTGATCGCGCGGCGTGGGCTGCACGGCGTCGAACGCCCGTCGCGGCACCGGTGCCCGCCCGCAGCGACACCGTGTCGCCCGACGATCAGGCCCTCATCTACGCGCCGCTCGCCGACCTCGTACTCGAACGGGCCGGCGGGCGCGCCCCGTTCGTGGTGGGCATCACCGGCAGTGTCGCGGTCGGCAAGAGTGCAGCCGCGGCTGCGCTCGCCGGCGCGTTCGGCGAGGGTGCGCCCATCCGAACCGTGGCGGTCGTGTGCACCGACGGCTTCCTCTTCCCCAATCGCGTGCTGGCGGCGCGCGGGCTCAGCGAGCGCAAGGGGTTCCCCGAAACGTTCGACCACGAAGCATTGAACCGCTTCCTCGTCGCCGTGCACGCGGGCGCGCCGGAAGCGCGGGTACCGCGCTACTCGCACACCACGTACGACATCGTCGACGGCGAGACCCAGGTCGTGCAGCATCCCGATGTGTTGATCCTCGAAGGTCTCCCGTTTCCCGACGATCACATCGATCTCACGGTCTACCTCGATGCCGTCGAAGCTGACATCGAGCAGTGGTACCTCGCCCGGTTCCGCGCGCTGTGCGAAGAGGCCCGCACCGACGACGCGTCGTTCTTCCGCTACTTCCGCGATTTCTCCGAGGTTCAGATGAACGCCTTCGCTCGCCAGGTGTGGGACTCGATCAATCGCGTCAACCTGGAGGAGCACATCCTGCCCGTGCGCGAGCTGAGTGACGTCATCCTGGAGAAGGGGCCGGATCACGCCGTAGAGCGCGTGCGACTACGAGTGACCTGACGTGCCACGATGACGCGTGACACGCGGAGGTGCGCGCGATGACGACGGACACGCCGACAGACCAGCAGCTGGTCGACATGCTCGACGAGGAATGGCAGTCGATCGAAGCCCTGGGGCGGGAGCTCGACGAGGCGGATTGGAAGCGACCGACCGACTGCCCGGGGTGGACGGTGCAGGACAACCTCGTTCACCTCACCGCGCTCGAGCGCTTCATCCTCGGTGACCCGCTCCCGAGTGAAGACGTCGCCGACGATCTCCCGCACATCAAGAACGACATCGGGAAGGCCAACGAGCGTTGGATCGAATCGCGGCGTACCTGGACCGGTGCCGAGGCCCTCGCCGAATTCCACGACGCGACCCGCGCCCGGATCGATCATTTGCGCGCGCTCGCGCCTTCAGACTTCGACGCCGACTCGTGGACACCGATGGGTCCGGGCACCGTTCGCAGCCTCCTGCCGTTCCGGATCTTCGATTCGTGGGTCCACGGGCAGGACATGCGGCACGCGGTCGGGCGCCCCAGCGACATCGACTCGGCCGCCGCCGCGCAGTCGCTCGGCATGATGCTCGACGTGCTTCCGTACGTGGTGGGGAAGAAGGTGGGTGCTCCCGACGGTTGCACCGTCGTGCTCACCGTGACTGGTACCCGCGCCCGGTCGGTTGCGGTCGCGGTGGTCGACGGCCGGGCCCGCGCCGTCGAGGAGTCGCCGGGCGAACCCACCGTCAGCCTGACCGTGGACGCGGGTGAATACGCGCGGCTTGCGTGCGGGCGCCGCGATCCGGACGACGCGCTGGCGGCTGGCGTGGTGGCGATGGGTGGCGACACCGAACTGGGCGCTCGGGTCGTGCGCCAGCTCAACTACATGTTCTGAGATTCCGACGCGAGGAGCCCTGATGGATCTGGTCACCAACGTGGTGCAGGGGAGTGGGTCCGACCGCCTGTTGCTCCTGCTCCACGGCTACGGCGCCGACGAGCGCGACCTCGGCGGGCTGCTGAGCTACCTCGATCCCGAGGGCCACTTCGTGACGGTGATGCCCCGGGGACCCATCGCGGCGCCGCCCGGCTTCTCGTGGTTCGACATCCAGCCGGCCGGGCCGGAGGACCTTGCGGTCGCATTCGGTGATGCCCTCGCCGCGGTCGACGATCTGCTCGACGCCGCATGCGCCGAGCACGGCCTCGCCCGCTCCGAGGCCGTCGTCGGCGGCTTCTCCCAGGGCGCGGGGCTCGCGCTCGCGCTCGCGCTCGGTCCGAGTGATCGGGACCGCCCGACCGGGGTGCTCGCCATGAGTCCGTTCGTGCCGCCCGGCATCCTCGACGCCATTGCCGACGCCGCGACTCCACCCGACGTCGCCGTGCTGCTCCAGCACGGCACCGAAGACCCGATGGTTCCCGTCGCCGGGACCCGGGAGCTGGCGGAGTGGCTGTCGGCGTCCGGGTTGCCCGTCGTCTTCGGCGAGTACCCGATGGGGCACGAGGTCGCGCTCGAGAGCGTGCAGCAGGGCCAGCGCTGGCTCGCCGCGATACGCGCGGGAGAACGGCCGTCGGAACCGTTGCCCGAACCACCGCTCGAGGGGCTGGTGAAAGCGGTGACGACGGCCACGTTCCCGACCGAGGTTCTCGGCTCCGACGTGCCCGTGATCGTCGACTTCTGGGCGCCCTGGTGCGGACCGTGTCGCCAGGTCGGCCCGATCGTCGAACAGATCGCGGTGATGCGCGAGGGCTCGTACAAGGTCGTGAAGGTGAACATCGACGAGGAGCCCACGCTCGCGCAGCAATACGAAGTGCAGAGCATCCCGCTCATCGGTCTGTTCCGCAACGGTCGGCTCGAGCGAGCGTCGCTCGGGGCCAAACCCCGGCCTCAGCTCGAAGCCGAGCTCGGGATGCTCGTCATCCCCTGATCGTGATCGCTCCGGGGTGACCGGCTCGCGTGTGACCGATCACCGCGGCCGCCAGCGTGTGACGCGCCTCGAGCTCGCGCACCAGCGCGTCGGTGGCCGCGGGCGCGACGGCGAGCAGCAACCCACCCGACGTCTGGGCATCGGCGAACAGGAGCTGTTCGTCGGGAGCCAGCCCGTTCCATTCCACCGACTCGCTCACGTACGCATGATTGCGTTGCGTTCCTCCGGCGACCATGCCGTGGGCCAACAACGCGCGCACGCCGTCGATCACCGGCACCGCGCCGGCATCCACGTCGGCGGCGAGGCTGGAGCCGGCAAGCATCTCGCGCAGGTGGCCGAGCAGACCGAAACCAGTCACGTCGGTGGCCGCGTGCAGTGCGTCGCCGACCGCGAGCGCGGCGTCGCGCGCTGATTCGTTGAGCGTGGTCATCACCCGGATCGCATCGTCGACGAGCGCCGGGGGTGCGGCGTCACGCTTGAGCGCGGTGGAGATCACGCCGAGACCGATGGGCTTGGTGAGCACAAGCGCGTCACCCGCGTGCGCACCGCAGTTCGTGAGCACGCGCGCGGGGTCGACGGTTCCGACCACCGCGAGCCCGAACTTCGGCTCGGCATCGTCGATCGAGTGCCCACCCCCGACGATCGCACCCGCGGCGCGTACGACGTCGCCGCCGCCGTCGAGCACGCGGGCGAGGAGGTCGAAGGGGAGACCTTCCCGGGGCCACGCGACCAGGTTGAGCGCGAGCAGGGGCGCACCACCCATCGCGTACACATCCGACAATGCGTTCGTCGCCGCGATCCGACCCCAGTCGTAGGGGTCGTCGACGATCGGGGTGAAGAAGTCGGTCGTCATGACGATGGCCAGATCGTCACGCACGCGGTAGACAGCGGCGTCGTCGGCGGTGTCGAGGCCGACGAGCAGATCGGGGTCGGTGGGCGCGTCACCGAACCCGCGTACGAGACCGAGCACGGTACGCAGATCGGCGGGCGACAGCTTGCACGCGCATCCTGCACCGTGCGAGAACGCGGTCAGCCGATTCCCATCCCCAGCCTGCGTCATGCAGGGACCGTATCCGGCCTCAAACAACGCCGGCTCGCGGTGGGCGCGGTCAGCCGGGGCGGACGGCGCCGATGACCCCGGACCAGATCGGGGTGATCTGGACCACGGTGCCGGTGTGTGGCGCATGCAGCACGCTGCCGTCGCCGACGTAGATGCCGACGTGGCCGTCCCAGAACACGAGGTCACCGGGCTGGAGCTGGTCCATGGAAACGCTCGGGAACGACGCCATCTGGTCGTAGGAGCCGTGCGACATGGTGACGCCGGCCTGCGCCCACGCCATCATCGAGAGGCCGGAGCAGTCGTAACAGTCGGGGCCGACGCCGGCGTAGCAGTAGGGCTTGCCGAGCTGCGCGTAGGCGTAGGCGATGACGGCGCCCACCTTTCCGCTGGTCGGCGGCGGCGTGGCCGACGGCCCGCTGCTCCCCGATGCGCTGCTGCGCTGCGCCGCCGCGTTCGCGACCTGCTGCGCGTACTGTGCGCGCGCCGCCTCGGCCTCACGCGCCTTGCGTTCGTCCTCGGCCTGCTGCACGAGCACCGCGAGCTCGCCGGTCACCTTCGACTGCAGTTTCACGAGCTCGGCTTGTCCGGCGTCGAGCTTGTCCTTCTGGACCTGGATCGCGTCGTGCTGATCCTGCGCGACCTGGCGCGCCTTCTCGGCGTCGGCCTTTCGCAGCGCGACCTGTTCCTTGGCCTTCGCGAGATCGGTGACGATCTGCTTGTCGCGCTGCGCGGCGAGCGAGCTGTACTTCTCGCGCGTCGAGAGGTCTTGCGCGTTCTGCGAGTCGAGACCTTCGACGCCGCCGTTCGAGCCGCTCTGCGTGTAGACGGCTGCGGCGCGGCTGGCGACCTCGGCCCGCAGCTCCTTCGTCTTCGCTTTGGCGGCGGCGACGAGCTCGTCGGCGGTCTGGATCGCCGCGTTCGCCTGGTCGAGCTCGTTCTGGGCGGAGTTGATCTGCTCGTTGAGCGCGCTCAACTTCTCCGCGTTGCTGTTGATCTCCGACTCGAGCTGTTTTGCCTCGGCCTGCTTGTCGGCGATCGGATCGGCGATCGCCACTCCGGGTGCGATCACCGCCGCCATCGTCGCGACGACGAGGGCGAAGGGAACGAGCCGAAACGCTCGGCGGTTCATGTGGGGACTCCTCCGGCCAAGCCGTTTCGGTCCTTGCTGAACACGTCTCTGTGAACAACATTGACACTCAACAACAACACATCCGTACTCGGGACACCCGGGTACGGACTTGTGGTCACCCTAGCCAACGGCCGCGCCCCGCGCCAGCATTGTGCGTTTGTGACCGCGTCGGGGCAGGTCAGCAGGGTCGCGATCAGACGGGCCAGCCCGGGGTGGGGGCCGGATCGCCCGTTCCGGCCACGGTGGGGACGCTCCACGCCATGGCCTTTCCGACCTCCTTGGCCACCGCCTGCCACGCCGCGGGATCCCAGCCTTCGGCCGCCGCGACCAGCGTCGTGTTCTGACGCAGGTGCACGAAGGCCGGCAGGTGCGTGAGACCGAGGCTGGCGACGAGTTCGCCGCCGGGATCGACGAACGACAGGTAGTCGTGCTCGGCCTCGCCCAGCACGCCGCGGGCCATGAACTCGTTGCCGGCGACGCACAGCGCGGTGCGGCAGTCGGCGTCGCCGAACACCTGGAAGATGCGCTTGGCGATGGGGATGAACGCCGCGGCCTCCGGCCTGGGCGGCAGGATCACGAGACACAGGTGGAACATCGTCGACCAGTCGTCGAGCGTGCGGGTCACACCCTTGGTGCTGGTCAACTTCAGGTTCGGGTCGGGGTTCTTGGCCACGATGCGAGCCTACGCTGTCACTGCTTTGCGCATCTTCATCCGGGGGTACCGCGCATGTCGGAGATGGTGAGCTATCCGAGCAACGGATCGCAGGGACAGGGCTACCTCGCGCTGCCCGCGTCGGGATCTGGTCCGGGTGTCGTCGTGCTCCAGGAGTGGTGGGGTGTCAACGACCAGATCAAAGAAGTGTGCGACCGTTTCGCGTCGGAAGGGTTCGTCGCGCTCGCGCCGGACATCTACCGCGGTGTCGTGACGCGCGAGCCCGATGAAGCCGGCAAGCTGATGATGCAGCTCAACATCGAACAAGCCGCGAAGGACATGTCGGGCGCCGTCGTGTATCTCGCCGCGCACGACGCGGTCACTTCGAGCGGCGTCGGCGTGGTCGGCTTCTGCATGGGTGGTGCGCTCGCGCTCTGGCTGGCGACGCTCCAACCCGAGCTGGTTGATGCGGTCGCGCCCTATTACGGGGTGGCCGGCTGGCCGAGCCCACCCGATTTCTCGCTCCTGCAGGCGCCCGTGCAGGGCCACTACGCGGAGTTCGACGACTTCGCCGGGCCGGTAGCGGTGGCGGCGTTGCAGACCGAGCTCACCGACCTCGGCAAGGCGCACGAGTTCTTCGTGTACCCGGGCACCGAGCACGCTTTCACCAACCACCACCGGCCCGAGGTTCACGACCAGGCGGCCACCGAAACGGCATGGACGCGTACGGTTGCCTTCTTCCGCGCCAACGTGACGTAGTTGGCGCGCGTCAGGCCTGGCCGATGGCCTTCAGCATCGACGGCGGGAGTGCGTCGTCGCCCCGAGCGAGGAGCGCGGCGCGCTCGACGTTGATGGCGTCGCGGTCCCGGTCGATCCATCGGTCCCACGGACCGGGCGCGATCTTGGCGGCGTCGCCGTTGGCGGCGACACAGGCGCGCAGGTAGCCCTGAAGGTCGCGCACTTCCGCCTCGCCACCGACGGGTCCGTGCCCCGGCACGATCACGTCGGCAAGCTCGACCACGACGTCGAGCATGTCGGCCCAGGCGGCCGGGTCGCCCTGGAACGCGAGCGGCGTGACGCCGAAGAAGCAGAGATCGCCGGCGAAGCACACGTCGGTGTCGGCGACGAGTACGAGCAGGTCACCCGCCGTGTGCCCGGATGCGGGGAGCACCTCGATGCGTGGCGTGAGCAGCGCGGCGCCTTCGACGAGGTGGGTGACCGCGCGCGTGCCGAGTTCGGCGAGGTCGTCGAACTCCTCGTTGAACGCGGGCATGAACTGTTTGTACCCGTCGATCGGCATCGCCTGGTCGAGCGCGTCGCTCGTGACCGGCGTGCCGTAGACCGCGGCGTTGGGGAACGCCTTGGTGCCACCGACGTGGTCGATGTGCGCGTGGGTGAGGATCGCCCGCCGGACCGGCAAACCGAGCGCGGTGACTGCAGCGGCGAACGGTTCCCACTGCGAGCGCACCATGAGCGTGTCGATCACGGTGACGCCGTCGTCGTCGACGACGACTCCCGCGTTGGCGACGCCGGTTTCACCGCCGGGGAGCAACCACGCGTACACGCCATCGCCGAGCTCGGTCAGGGTCACGTCTGCAGCCATCGCTGCAGGCTACGCGCGCGTGTCGATCGCGCGCTCGGTCAGATACGCAGCGCGGCGACGACGATTGCCATCAGCGCGGTCATCGCGCCGACGAGCTGCCAGGTCTGGCGGCGGAATCCGCGTTCGATCTCGGCGATGAGATCGTGCCGCTGCACCTCGCGCTTCAGATCCACCATCTCGAAGCCGGCAGTCATGCGAGACTCGAACTCGGCGAAGCGGCGCTCGATGCGGGCTTCGGATGCCGCGAACCCGGCAGCCATGCGGGATTCGAGTTCGGCGAAGCGGCCCTCCATGCGGGCTTCGGATGCGGCGAAGCGGAGGTCGAGGGTCTGGTTGGTGACCAGGTCGCCCCACCCGCCGGGCGGGCGATCGAGCAGCAGATCCGCCTCGTCCATTCCGAACGTCTCCACGAGCTTGCGGCGCAGCCGAGTCCGAACGTCTTCCACGACCATCGTGCTCTCCTCAGGATCGTGCCGGGGTGACCGGCGCGGGCTCGGGGAAGCGCGGTGGTGCTCGGTAGACCATAGCGCCGGAGTGCAGCGTTTCGAACCGGCGCGTGCCGCGGTCTACCCTCGCCGCCATGTCGGACCGATCCCGGAACTTGCCCCGTCGTACCTGCCTCGCCGTCCCCGGGTCGAGCGAGAAGATGCTCGGGAAGGCGCCCGGCCTCGGTGCCGACATGGTGTTTCTCGACCTCGAAGATTCGGTCGCGCCGCTCGAAAAGGAAGGCGCGCGCGACAACGTGGTGCGCGCCATCCGCGACCTCGACTGGGGTGACACCGTCGTGTGCGTGCGGGTCAACGCGTGGGACACGCAGTGGACGTACCGCGACGTCATCCACGTCGTCGAGAACGCGGGGGAGCGCCTCGACGAGCTCATGTTGCCGAAGGTGCAGCATGCAAGCGACGTGATCGCGCTCGATCTCCTGCTCACCCAGATCGAGGAGACGATCGGCCGTGCGAGCCACGTCGGCATCGAGGCGCAGATCGAGACCGCGCGGGGGCTCATCAACGTCGAGGAGATCTGTGCGGCGTCACCGCGGATGGAGACCATCGTGTTCGGGCCCGCCGACTTCGCGGCGTCGACCGAGATGCCGGTGCTCACGGGCGGGGTGCAGATCCCCGAGTATCCGGGCGACCACTTCCACTACACGTTCTCGAAGATCCTGATGGCGGGGCGGGCCAACGGTTTGCAGGTCATCGACGGCCCGTTCCTCAAGATCCGGGAGATCGATGCGCTGCGCGACTACGCGATGCGCACGCGCATCCTCGGTTACGACGGCAAGTGGGCGCTGCACCCCGACCAGGTCGCGGTGATCAACGAGGTGTTCACGCCAACCCAGGACCAGTTCGACCACGCCTTCGACATCCTCGAGGCGTACGAGAGGGCGACGACCGAAGGCGACCGGCGCGGCGCGGTGATGTTCGGTGACGAGATGATCGACGAAGCGAGCCGCAAGATGGCGCTGAAGTTCGTCACCCGCGGCGAGCGCGCGGGGATGACGCGCAGCTAGTCCGACGCCCCGGCGAGAGCCTGCTCGGCCAACCGCCGCGCGATCACGCGCAGGCACAGGGTCTCGTCGGCGCCCTCGAAGATCGACAGCACGCGCGCGTCGACGAAGTAGCGCGACACCGGGAACTCCTCGGCGTAGCCCATGCCGCCGTGAAGTTGCATGGCCTCGCGTGTCACCCACTCGGCCGAGCGGCACACGTAGGCCTTCACCATCGACGCCGACAGCGTGCCTTCACCACGACCCATCCGACGCGCGACGTCGTAGGAGAATTGCCGGCCCGCCTGGATGAGCGCGGCCATGCGCGCCAACTTCATGCGACTGAGCTCGTAGTCGAACACCGGCTTGCCGAACACCGCGCGTTGGCGCGCGTACTCGAGCCCGGCATCGAACGCGGCCTGCATGAGGCCGACGGCACGCGCCGCAGTCTGGAGCCGACCGTTCTCGAAGCCCTCCATCTGGAGGTAGAAGCCCTTGCCGAGCCCCGCCTCGCGGCCCACCAGGTTCTCAGCGGGGACGAACCAGTCGGAGAACGACACCTCGAACGAATGCATGCCCCGGTATCCGAGCGTGTCGATGGCGCGGCCATCGAGTTTGCCGCCGCCCGGTTGTTCGAGCGCGAACGAATGACCGGGGACCGCGTCCTTCTCGACGACGAACAGCGAGAGCCCACGGTGCGACAGGCTCTTGTCGGGGTCGGTACGAACGAGCAACATGAGGAGGTTGGCCCGTCCCGCGAACGTGGCCCACGTCTTCACGCCGTTGACCACGTAGCCGCCGTCGACCGCGGTGGCGGTGGTGCTCACGCCCGCGACGTCGGATCCGTAGTCGGGCTCGGTGACCATCACGCCGACCATGAGTTCGCCGGCGGCGATGCTCGGGAGCCAGCGCTGCTTCTGCTCGTCGGTACCACCCGCTACGAGCGCACGCGTGAGGATCTCCGGCCGGGTGATGAGCGAGCCGCCGACGCCCAGCGAGCCCCACGACAGCTCCTCGGTGGCGACGACCATGCCGAGGTAGTCGGCCTCGCCGCCGGACGCGAACCCGCCGTACTCCTCGGGCACCGACAGGCCGAACCCGCCGATCTCGCCGAGGCCGGTGATCACGTCCTCGGGGATGTCGGCGTTGGTGCGGTGCACGTGCTCGGCGACCGGACGGATCTTGTCGGCGGCGAAGCGATGGAAGGTCTCGGCGGCGAGCTGGAAGTCGTCGGGGAGGTGGCTCGGGCCGGTGCCCGTAGCCTCGAGCGTGGCGGCCACGGTCTCGAGGAACTCTGGGGCCCGGTGGGCCTCGACGAAGGGAAGCGTGTCGGCGAGCACACCCGCGTCGACGCCCCACACGCCCTCGCGTCCGATGAGCCGAGCGCCGAGATCGGCGATCGCATCGGCGATGAACGCGCGGGCGAGACGCGATTCGACCTCGCCGAGCTTCGCGTAGCCGAGCATCACCTTGGCCGCTTCCACCGCGCTGGCCGCGTGCGCGAGGTCGTAGCCGAGCACCTGGTGCTCGTCGAGACGCGCGACGGAGATGCGACCGTCGACGGTCGCCGCGCGCGCGAGGTGCGAAGTCGCGGCCTCGACCACCTCTGCGGCGCGTTCGACGGCGACGGCCGCGGCCGCGTGTTGATCGGTCATGGCGCGGCAGCCTACCGACGACCGCGTTCGATCATCCGCTCGCTGGCTGTGGGATCGAAATCGGTGTCGTCGTCGTGGGCAGCGGAGCCGTGGTCGTCGGCGGACCGCTGCCCGACGGCAAGGTTGGCGGCGCCGTGGACGGCGTCGCGGGCGCGGGTGGTGTTGTGGCGATGGTTCCACCAGGCGCCGGCGGCGTGCTCCCGGTCGCGCCCGGTGCCACCTGCGTGCTGCCTTCGGCCTGGATCGTCGCCTTCGTCACTCCCGCGACTTTCTGGCCGGTCACATCGCATTGCGCGTCGACGAGCTTGTACACGTTGCGCGCCAGGTAGTCGGCGCCGGTCATCGTGAGGTGCACACCATCGCCCGCGCGCATCGTCACGATCTTGCCGGTTTCGTCGGGGAGGTCGGCGGCGAACTTGCCGTCGGGGTCGGCGAGCAACTTGTACGTGTCGACGTAGTGCACCTCGGGATGAAGCTTGGCGACCTCCGCCGCGACTGCGTTGACTTCGACCACCGCCGCGTTCATCTTGTCGTCCTTCAGCGGCGGCGAGCCGAGCCAGTAGACGGTACGACGTCCCTCACCGATCAGCGTCTTCATCATGGTGTCGACGCGCTGCGTGTAGTCGGTCTTCCATGTGTCGCCCGACGGCACGTCCCAGTCGTTGGCGCCGATGATGAACACCACGATCTCGGGAGACAGGCTCGCCATTTCGGTGGTCGCATGCGCAGGCCAGTCGAAGAACCCGGGGTTGCCGAGGCCGCTCGACACGCGCGAATCGAAGTAAGGCTGCGCCACACCCGTAGCCCCGGCGAGCGTGCCGAGCGACGGCCCCAGCGAGCCCGCGAGCGAGTCGCCGCCGACCCACAACCGGAGCGGATCGTCGACCGTGAGCGTGCGACAACGGTGGACGGCGGCGCTCGTCGTCGAGGTCGGTGTCGGCGCGGTGTCCATGCTGGCATGCACGGTTCCGGCGAGCGACGGCCTATCGCTGCCGCCGAAGCGCACCGCGTCGGTGGCCAAGAGCACGAAGCCGACCAACACCGCGACTGTGGCGACGGCGACAACGACGCGGCGAACTCTCCGCCGGGTGCGCTCGCGGCGGCGGTCTCGGCGATCGGAGGGCGTGTCGGCGCGGGTTTCGGGATCGGCCATCGTGGATGCTCGCCGTCAGCTCACGTCGGGCCGGTCGAGGCGCCCGATCAACGAGACCGCGATCGGCGAATTGTCGATGCTAACCGGCGCTCGCGGTGTTCACGGGGCGGTCACGGGCGGTCACGGGGCGGTGCCGGGGCCGAAGGCGGTCCGCACCAGCCGCCGCACACCACCGTCCTGCACCGTGCCGGCGATGCCGGCGGGCGAGATGCCCGGATGGTGCGGCGCGATCCGTACCCGCAATGCTGCCGGCACGATCTCGAGCCGGACCGGTGGCGCCAGCGTCACCCCCTCGCCGTCGATCCCCGCGTCGACCGAGCCGCCGGATCGGAGTTCGAGCGTGGGCGCGGTCCACTCGTGCCAACCGGAGTAGGCCGACGCGCGACCAGCGGTCGACAACGTGACGAGCTGCGTGAGATCGGCCGCGTTGCGTACGTCGACCACGATGACGCCGAGTACACCCTCGTCGATCCGGGCCCGCGTTCCGAGACCGCCGATCCCGTCGAGCTTGTAGACGTTGTTCGACACGAGGATGAGGTCGGGACGCGCGCGCCCGACCGCGCCAGGGCCGTCGAGCTCGAAGTCGAACGCGTCGTAGTCGTTGCCGAGCAGCTCCGGGAGCATCTTGGCACTCGTGCCGAGCTTGTCGTCGCGGTACTCCTCCGACTGCACGATGGCGGCGTACACGCCGAACGACACATTGTTCACGAAGGCGCGACCGTTGACGCGTCCGAGGTCGACGCGGCGCTCGTATCCATTGGTGAACGCGTCGAGCGCGCCGACGACGTCGTCGCGGTCGACGCCGAGATCGAGGGCGAAGTGGTTGCGCGTACCCGCGGGCACGCACACGAAGGCGACGTCGTGCTCGGCGGCGACCCCGGCCACGAGTGCCTGGGACCCGTCGCCACCGGCCATGCCGATGACGTCGGCGCCGCGCGCGATCGCGTCGCGGGCGAGCGCCTCGAGGTCGTCACCCGGTGAGAGTGTCACCGTTGCGATGCCGCGGGCGCGGGCCGCCGTCGCGAGTTCGGGGCCGGCCTTCCCGCCGCCCGAACGCGGGTTCAGGATCAACACGGGTCGCGCCGCCGCGCCGACCGGCACCCCCGGCGGCGCGTCACGCGCGAGTGCGGCAGGGTCGGGACCCAGCGCGACGCGGACCAAGCCGGCGCTGGCGAACGTGAGCGCGACCACGGCGACGATCCCGACCGCACTGTGGTTGCGGATCAACGTCGCCGTGCCGGTGGCGACGGCGGCCACCGCGATTGCCATTGCGATCCATCGCACCGGCCCGCGCCGGGAGACCACGTACCACGCGGCTGTCGTCGCGACCAGGATGAGCAGCGTGGCGGCGAGGAGCGGCAGCCAGTTGTTCCAGAGCACGACGACTGCCAGCGCGATCGACGCGAGCGCGCACACCAACGCACCGATCGCGCAGATCCGACGCACGCTCCCGGCCATCGGCGGTGTCAGCCGGCGTCCGCCGTGGGCTGGTCGACCTGGGTCTGGTAGAGGTCGGTGTAGAGACCACCGGCGCGCAGGAGCTCGTCGTGGCGCCCGCTCTCGATGATGCGACCGTTCTCCAGCACCAGGATGCGATCGGCCGCGACGATCGTCGAGAGCCGGTGCGCGATCACGAGCGAGGTGCGACCCACCAGCGCATCAGCGAGTGCGTGCTGGATCGCGAGCTCCGATTCGGAGTCGAGGTGCGACGTCGCCTCGTCGAGGATGACGACCGCGGGGTCCTTCAGCAACATGCGTGCGATCGCGAGACGCTGTTTCTCTCCGCCCGACATCCGGTAACCGCGCTCGCCGACGAGGGTGTCGTAGCCATCAGGCAGCGCGGCGATCATGTCGTGGATCCGGGCGGCGCGGCACGCGTCGACGAGTTCGTCGTCGGTGGCGTCGGGGCGGGCGTAGCGGAGATTGGCGCGCACGGTGTCGTGGAACAGGTGCGGATCCTGCATCACCATGCCGACGGAGGCGCGCAGCGACTCGAGCGTGTAGTCGCGCACATCGTGGCCGTCGACGCGCACCTCCCCGGCACTCACGTCGTAGATCCGCGGCACGAGGAGCGCGCTCGTGGTCTTCCCCGCGCCCGATGGCCCGACGAGCGCGACGAGCTCGCCCGGCGCGATCGTGAAGCTGACGTCGCGCAGGATCCACGCGCTCTCGTCCTCGAGGTCGGTGGCGCCGGTCGCCTCCTCGAGCGACGCGATCGACGAGACCGCGGCCGACGGGTGACGGAACCACACGTGGTCGAACTCGACGCGCCCGTGAGGTTCGACCAGGTCGACGGCACCGGCGCGGTTGGAGATCAGCGGCGGGAAGTCGAGTACCTCGAACACACGCTCGAACGAGACCAGCGCCGTCAACACGTCGACGCGGGCATTGGCGAGCTGCGCGAGCGGTTGGTAGATCTGGCTCACGTACACCGCGAACGCCGCGATCGTGCCGACACCGATGGTGCCGGAGATCGCCAGGTTGCCACCGACGAAGTAGACGATCGCGGTGCCGATCGCCGCGACCAGGCCGAGCGCGGCGAACAGGACGCGCGAGTACATGGCCGTTTGCACGCCGATGTCGCGCACGCGCCCAGCGCGGTCGGAGAAGGTGGTCGACTCGCGGGTGTGTTTGCCGAACAGCTTCACGACGAGCGCGCCACCCACGTTGAAGCGCTCCGCGATGGTGTTGTTCATTGATGCGTTCAGTTGCATGCTCTCGCGCGTCAACGTCTGGAGCTTCGGGCCCATGCGCTTGGCCGGGATGATGAACAACGGCAGGATCACCAAGGTGAGCAGGGTGAGGCGCCACTCGAGCGCCAACATGAACGCGATCGTCACGATCACCGACACGACGTTGGAAAACACCGTGCCGAGCGTGTTGGTGACGGCCTGTTGCGCGCCGATGACGTCGTTGTTCATGCGCGACATCAGCGAGCCGGTCTGCGTGCGAGTGAAGAACGACAGCGGTTGGTGCTGCACGTGGTCGAAGAGTGCGGTGCGCATGTCGAAGATGAGACCCTCACCGATGCGCGCCGAGTAGTAGCGCTGCACCAGTGTGAGCGCAGCATTGAACAACGCGAGGAACACCGCGGTGAACGCGAGCACGCCGACGAGTTGGCGGTCCTTTTCCGGAATCGCGGTGTCGATCAGGGCGCGCAGGATGAGTGGCGGCAGCGCGCTCACGACGGCGGCGGCGACGACCATCACCACGAAACCCACGAGCTGCGCCCGGTAGGGCTGGGCGAGGCGCAGGACGCGCCGGAGCAGGTCGCGTTCGAGCTTCTTGCCTTTGACCGCCTTGGCGTCGCGGCCGAATCCGTGCATCGCGGGGTGCATCATTGGTGCTTCGCCTCCGGGGTCACGCTACCGGCCCGCCGACGCGTCGAGCGCGGAGAAGGCGCGTCGCTAACCTCAGCCGTATGACGACCTACGAGCGTCCATTCGGTCGTGCCTACGAAGACTTCGAACCCGGCGACGTCTACAAGCACTGGCCGGGCAAGACCATCACCGAGGCCGACGACCACCTCTTCTGCATGCTCACCATGAACCATCATCCGCTTCACACCGATGCCTGGTTCGCGGAGACGCAGACCCAGTTCGGCAAGAACGTCGTCGTCGGCAACCTCGTCTATTCGTTGGTGCTCGGGATGAGCGTGCCCGACGTGAGCGGAGCTGCCATCGCGAACCTGGAGGTGGAATCGCTCCAGCACAAGCGGCCGACCTTCCACGGCGACACGATCTACGCCGAGACGGTCGTGATCGAGAAGCGCGAGTCGTCGAGCCGTCCGGATCGTGGGGTCGTCACGGTCGAGACCCGCGGGTTCAACCAGCGGGGCGAAGAAGTGTGCTTCTTCCGGCGCAAGGTGATGGTGCCCAAGCGCGACGCGATGGCGCCGCGCACCCGGCCGTATTCGTCGCCCGCCGGCTGACGCACGATGACCGCCGGGTGCCTCTTCTGCTCGATCGCGGCGGGGCACACGCCGGCGGAGATCGTGCTCGACACGCCGGTGGTCGTCGCCTTCCTCGACCACCGGCCGCTGTTCGCCGGGCACACGCTGGTGGTGCCGCGTGACCACCTCGAGACCCTCGGCGATCTCGACGACCGCACCCGCGACGAGCTGTTCGCGCAGGTACAGCGGGTTGCCGCGGCGGTGCAATCGGCGACGGAGAGCGCGGGGTCGTTCGTGGCCATGAACAACGTGGTGAGCCAGAGCGTCCCGCACGCGCACGTGCACACGGTGCCCCGCAACCCGAAGGACGGCCTGCGCGGTTTCTTCTGGCCTCGCACGCGCTACGCCGAGGGCGAGGCGACGACGGTCGCCGACGCGATCCGGCGGGCCCTTGCAGCATCCGCAACGATGTAATACTGTAATCAGTATGCCCAAGGACAACCCTTCCCACTCCGCCCCTGTGCCCCCCGTCGCCGCCAAGCTCCAGGGCTGGTTCGCGGGCCGGCTTCCCGACGGCTGGTTCACCGGACCGCCGACGGTCGACCACGACCGCGACGAGATCGTGGTGATCGGCACCCTGGCCGAGCCCTCCGTCACTTCCGACGGCGGGGATGCCGACGCCGAAATGGTCGCCGCGGCCCGCCGGGCGCGCATCCAGGGCTTCCGCGAGGACACGCGCGCATTGCGCATGCGCATCGCCGACGAAGCCGAGGCCCGCTTCGCCCGCAAGGTGGCCTGGGGCGCCCGCTGTGGCGATGAGGAGGATCTCTTCACCACGCTCAGCGTGCCCGTGATGACCCGCCTCCGTCTGTCGGAACGCCAGGTGCTCGACACCCTCGTCGACGCCGGCGTCGCCCGCAGTCGCAGCCACGCGTTGGCGTGGTGCGTGCGGCTGGTGGGAGACCACGAAGGCGACTGGATCGGACAGCTGCGTGAGGCGCTCGTCCACGTCGAGAAGGTGCGCGCGGAGGGACCCAAGCACTGACGTCGAGCTACAGTTGCAGGACTAATCGTTAGTGTGCTAACGATTAGCTGACTATGGAACAGACCCTCGGCCGATCCCTGTTCCTCGCGCACCGAGCCGTGCACGATGAGCTTGATCGCCGTCTCTACGAGCACGACGCCAGCGTCTGGAACTGGGTGCTGCTGCGCGAGGCGGCCAATGCGAACGGTGCCAGCCAGCGCGAGCTCGCCGACCTCATGCGCATCGAGCCGCCGACCCTTGTCCGCCACCTCGACAAGCTGGCGGAAGAGGGGCTGGTCGAGCGCCGACCCGACCCCGATGACCGGCGGGTCCTCCGGGTGGCCGTCACCAGAGCAGGCCGCAAGCGCCTCGCGCAGCTCCACGGAGTCGTCCACGAAATGGATGCGGAATTGCGTCGGCTGCTTCCCGCGCGGGACGTCGCCGTGCTGCGCAGAGCCCTCACCCGCATCCACGAACATTTCACCGAGGAGGTGGTCAGTGGCCACGCCTGACGACATCGTGATGCGGACCGAGAAGCTCACCAAGGTGTACCCGGGTGGGCTGAAGGCGGTCGACGAGCTCGACCTCGAGGTGCACCGCGGCGAGATCTTCGGTCTCCTCGGCCCGAACGGCGCGGGGAAGACCACGACGGCAGGCATGCTCACGACCCGGGTGATCCCCACGAGTGGCCGCGCCTTCGTCGGCGGCATCGACGTCGTCGCGCGCCCCACCGCCGCGAAGCAAGTGATCGGTGTGGTGCCCCAGAGCAACACGCTCGACCGCTCGCTCACCGTGTGGGAAAACCTCTACTTCCACGGTCGGTTCTTCGGCATGTCGGGCGGCACCGCGCGTGCGGAAGCCGATCGCTTGCTGGAGCAGTTCCGCCTCGCCGAGCGCGGCCACGAACCGGTCGCCGCGCTTTCGGGCGGGATGGCGCAACGGCTCATGGTGGCGCGAGCGATCATGCACCGCCCGGCCACACTCTTCCTCGACGAACCGACGGCGGGTCTCGATCCGCAGAGTCGCCTCGCGCTGTGGGAGATCCTCGGGGAGCTGCACGCCGATGGTCAGACGATCCTGCTCACGACGCACTACATGGAGGAGGCCGACGAGCTGTGCAACCGTCTGGCGATCATCGACCGCGGGCGCCTGCTCGCGCTCGGTCCGCCCGCGGAGCTCAAGCGATCGACGGGTGCCGACACCATCGTGACGGTGACGGCGTCGGGTGATCTCGACGCGCTGGCGAAAGTGCTGGCGGCCGAGGTGCCGGGCGCGCAGCAGGCGACGCGGGTCGACGCGACCGTGTTGGTCGAGGTGCGCGAGCAGCAGGGAGTGCTACCGATCGTCTTCACCGTCGCCGAGCGCCACGGATTCGACGTGTCCGACCTGTCGGTCACCGAACCGACCCTGGAAACCGTGTTCATCAACCTCACCGGGAAGGACCTCCGCGAATGACCGCCGTTTCCTCCTCCGTACCCGCCACCCTGGCGCCCGCGCGGAAGTCTGTCGCCGCGTCCCGCGTCGCGTTCGGCGCGCTGCTGCTGCGCGACCTCGTGGTGTTGCGCAAGACGCTCAAGGAGTTCATCCCCCGCACCATTCTCCAACCGTTCCTCCTGGTGTTCGTGTTCACGTACGTGTTCCCGAAGATCGGTCAGGGCGTCGGGGGAACGGCGGCCGCGAGCGGGTTCTCCACGCTGCTCGTCGCCGGAGTCGTCGGGATCGCGATCCTGATGCAGGGCATCCAGTCGGTCTCGCTGCCGATGGTGCAGGAGTTCGGCTACACGCGCGAAATCGAAGACCGGGTGCTCGCGCCGATGCCGGTTGCGCTGGTGGCGATCCAGAAGGCGATCTGGGGTGCGCTGAGCGGACTGTTCTCGGCGTTGCTCGTCTTCCCCATCGCGGCCATCGTCCCGGCGACGCCCGTCAGCCTCGACATCAACTGGCCGGTGCTGCTCACGCTGGCACCGCTCGCCTGTTACATGTGCGGCGCGCTCGGCCTCACCTTCGGCACCCGATTCGACCCGCGGACGGTGCCGCTCCTGTTCGGGATCATCGTCATCCCCCTCACCTTCCTCGGCTGCGTGTACTACACGTGGTCGTCGCTCGAGGCGATCCGGTGGCTGCAGATCCTCGTCCTGGTGAACCCCCTCGTCTACATGTGCGAAGGCTTCCGCGCCGCGCTCACGACGTCACCACACATGAGCCTCTGGGCGGTCTACGGGGCGCTGATTGGGTTCTCCGCGTTGTTCACCTGGCTGGGGATCAACGGCTTCAAACGGCGCGTCCTGAGCTGAGCGGGACGTCCCGGATAGCCTGGTGGGTGTGTCTTCAGTGACGCACGTGAATTTCTGGGGGGTACGCGGATCGACTCCGTGCGACGGCCACCAGTTCGATCGGTACGGGGGCAACACCTCGTGCGTCGAGGTCGCGTCGGAAGGTCACGATCCCGTCGTCTTCGATCTGGGCACCGGCCTGCGCAACTACGGCGACTCGCTCGCCGAGCAGGGGCGGGTCGACGGCTACCGGGCCACCGTGCTGTTGACTCACCTGCACTGGGACCACATCCAGGGGCTGCCGTTCTTCGCGCCGGTCGCGGCCGGCGGCGGTGCGGTCAACGTGATCGGTCCTCACCAGGAGGCCGGTCCCCTCGATCGGGTGTTCCGCGAGGTGATGAGCCCACCCTTCTTCCCGATCACGCCCGACGAGCTGCGCGGTGACGTCACGTTCGAGGCGGTGGCCAACGACGACTTCGCGGTCAACGGCGCCAAGGTTCGTTCGCGGTGGGTGCGTCACACCGACCCCACCCTCGGTTTCCGGGTCGACATCGAAGGCGTGTCGGTCGCGTATCTGTCGGATCACGGACCCGGAACAGTGGTCGACGATCCCGACGACTACATCCCCGATGACGTGCTCGAGCTCTGCGACGGCGTCGACCTCCTCATCCACGACGCGCAGCACACGGCCGAGGAGTACGTCATCAAGCGCAGTTGGGGTCACTGCACCGTCGAGTACGCGATCCTCGTGGCCAAGGAGGCGGGTGCGCGCGAGCTCGCGCTGTTCCACCATTGCCCGACCCACGGCGACGATCGCCTCGACACCATCCTGCGAGACGCGCGTGAGGAGTCGGCACGCATTGGCGGTCCCGAAGTGTTCGCCGCGGCCGACAGCATGAGCCACGAGCTGCGGCCGTCGGACGGCTGAGCGAGGAGCATCGTGCCCGACGACCCCACCGAGATCGTGCTGGTTCCCGACGACGGACGATTTCGGTCGGTGCTCGGGCACTTCGCGACGGGTGTCACCATCATCACCGCGATCGACGACGACGAACCCGTCGGCCTTGCCGCCAACTCCTTCACGTCACTCTCGCTCGACCCGCCGCTCATCCTCTTCTGCGTCGCGCACTCGTCGTCCACGTGGCCGCGCATCGAGCGCGCCGGAACGTTCGCGGTCAACATCCTGGGCGAAGACCACGAGGAGCTCTCGAACTTGTTCGCCAAGAAGGGTGCGGATCGCTTCGGTCAGACACCGTGGCGGATCGGCGTGTCGGGCGCACCGGTGTTGGAAGAGGCCATCGCCTACCTGGATTGCCGCTTCGAGGCCGAGTACCCCGGTGGCGATCACAAGATCATCGTGGGCCGCGTGCTCGATCTCGACATGCGCGAAGGCGCGCGTCCGCTGCTGTTCTTCAAGGGCGGGTACGAGCGCATGCACGACGGGTGACATGACGGCCAACGACGTCGCGCTCGCCGCGCGTGTGGTCGTGGCGGTGGTGTTGCTCGCGTCGGGAACCGCGAAGTTGTTCGGTCTTCGGGCCGCCGCACGCGGATACCGCCGGCAGTTCGGTGAGTACGCGTGGATCGCGGTGCTGGTTGCGCTGGCGCTCCCGATCTACGAGCTGACACTCGCGGTGCTGCTGCTCACGGTCGATGCCGCGTGGCCCAGCTACATCGCGCTGGCGACCTTCGTGGCGTTCACCGCGGTGCTCCTGCGCCGGGTCATCAAGAACGACCGGCGCCCGTGCAACTGCTTCGGTGCCGCGTCGAGCACGCGCAACCTGTCGACCGGATCGCTGTTGCGCAACACCTGGTTCGTCGTGCTCGCGATCGTCGCGACCGGAGCGGCGACGATGCAACAGCCGTCGGCCGTGTTCGCCACCCTGTTGGTGGGCTGTTCGTTCCTCGGGGTCTCCGCGGTGCTGGTGGTGCGCACGTGAACGTGATCGTGCTCGTGGGCACCGACACCGATGCCGAGGCGCTCGGCGCGGCCGCCGAAACGCTGGCCACCGACGACACCCGCGCCGCGGTGTTCCTCGGCGACGTCACGACGCCCGAAGGCCGCGCCGCGCTCCAGGAATTCGTCGCCGAACTGTTTCGGCGTCACTGAACCATCAAAGATGATGTTCGAGTGACGCCAAAATCCCTCGGGGGGGTCAGGCCGGTTGTGGGTCGAACTCGACGGCGGGCTCGAGGCGGTGGGCGAACCGTCGGAACGTCCGCATGACGACGACGCCGGTCACCAGGATGAGCGCGGCGTTCGTGATCGCGGCGGCGGCGTCCCATCCGAGTGACGTGGCCACGTAGAACTGCCAGTAGCGGTGCAGGGTCGCGCCCAAGCTGAGGCCGGGGTGCCAGTCGAGCGCGCCGCCCCGCTCGAACGGCCAGAACCAGAGGTTCATGATCGCGCCGTAGAGGAATCCCCAGACCCAGCCGTAGATCGCGAGCGCGACGACTTCGAGCCGCGGATCGAATCGCCGCGTGAGGAGCCCGAGGAATCCGGCGCCCGCGCCCATCCAGCCGAGCGCGAGCATCTGGAACGGGAGCCACGGTCCGATGCCGCCGGTGATGATCGCGGAGACGGCCATCGCGCACAGTCCGAGCAGCAACCCGAAGCGCGGGCCGAACGCCGCGCCCGCCAACACGACGAGGAAGAAGATGCCGCTGCCGCCCCCCGGGAGGTCGATCAACCGCAACAGACCGGAGCACGCCGCGAGCATGCCGAGCAGCGCGATGGTCGCGCCGTTCATCGTGCCGCGTCGCACTTCGAGCATCACCGCAGCAACCACGAGCGCGCCGACGATCGCAGCGACGAGCGGCGCGTCGCCGTTGTGCGCCTGGCTCGTGAGCGCGGTGGCAGGGAGCCAGAACGGGTAGAGGAATGCCGCCGCGCCCACCGCGACCATGAGTGAGTAGACCGCGACCGGACGCAGATGGTCGTCCATCCCCATGCGCGGTCGCGCCACGACGACGCTCATGCGCGCGCCAACTCGGTTACGACTTCCTCGACGGTGAGGAAGGGTGGCAGCACCCGCAACACCTGGGGTGCGAACAGCGATCCGGCCAACACCTGGCGCGCGTCGCCGTCGGCGACGACCTCGCCGTCGCCGAGCACCACCGCGTGGGTCGCGATGCGCGCCGCGAGCTCGACGTCGTGGGTGGCGAGCACGACGGCACCGCCCTCGGCGGCGTGCTCGTGCACTGCGTGTTCGAGCGCGGCGCGCGAGGGGGCGTCCATCCCGCGGGTGGGTTCGTCGAGCAGCAGAACGGGTGCGCCGCCGACTGCAACCGCCGCGATCGCGACCC
>Ga0075026_100000083_pt1 | contig 30314 bp, 27 predicted proteins | sample Str012_2_FD_71392 | JGI IMG/M metagenome (GOLD analysis project Ga0075026, IMG submission 71392) | Freshwater sediment microbial communities in response to fracking from Pennsylvania, USA - Straight Creek_MetaG_SC_2012 | ecosystem: Environmental > Aquatic > Freshwater > Creek > Sediment... | reverse complement strand
ATTTATGCCATTGAAATCTTTTGAAGAAGTGCTGGCCCTGCCGGGAATGCTTGAAAAAGATGCCGGCTACCAGGCTGCCGCAGCTGCTTATGCAGATGCAGTGTATAACAGCCCGCCGTTCAGCCGCAAAGAATCCATCTTGTTAAAAGCGTTTCCACTGGCCCCACAGATGCAGGTGCCCGCTCTTAGCAGCCCGCATGCCGATCATATTTACGAGCTGCGCAGTTATGAAAGTCCTACTGAAAAATTACACGTAAACAAAGTGAAGATGTTTAATGAAGGTGGCGAAGTACCACTTTTTAAACGGCTTGGCTTTAATGCTGTTTTTTATGCCAGCGTGGTTAGTGGCAGCCATATGCCCAACTTAATGTACATGACCAGTTTTGAAAACATGGCAGCCCGTGAAGAACACTGGAAATCTTTTAGCGCAGATGCAGAATGGAAAAAATTATCGGCCATGCCCGAATACCAGCACAATGTAAGCAGGAACGAAACTATATTGTGCCATGCGGCGGCATATTCTGATTTATAAAGAGCGATTGTACATTAAAACCAGTAAAAATAAATGCGGCTGGGCATGAACGTTAAATCCTGTGATCACAAACAACCAGTTCAGGATAAATTATAATTATGGCACTACTCAAACGGATAAACCCTTCTTCCAAAGTAAACAATGATACCGGGTTTGGCACCAACGCCAGTGATTATGGCGGCAGGTTTGTAAACCGCGATGGGAGCTTTAACCTGCGCAAGGAAGGCATGCCGGTTTGGGACAGGTTCAGTGTGTTTCATTCCATGCTCAACCTGCCCAGCTGGAAGTTTATCGTTCTGATTGTGTCTTTTTTTCTTGCCATCAACCTGCTGTATACAGCCATCTACCTGCTGATAGGCACCGAAGGATTTACCGGGATGATTGCTACTACCCACTGGCAGAAGTTTAAAGAAATATATTTTTTTAGTACGGAAACTTTTACCACGGTTGGGTATGGGCGTGTAAACCCGGTGGGAGACGGCGCCAATTTTGTTGCTTCCATTGAGGCCATGAGCGGTTTTCTTTCTTTTGCAGTGGCCACCGGTTTAATTTACGGACGGTTCTCAAAACCAAAGGCATTCATTGCTTTCAGTGACCATGCGCTGGTGGCGCCCTACCAGGATAAGACGGCATTGATGTTTCGCTTTGTCTCGTACAAAGACAATCATTACCTTACCAATGTAGAGATAAAGGTAAATGTAGGACTGCAGGTAGAGGAAAACAGCAAGCTTGTGTATAAATTCTTTGACCTGCACCTGGAACGCAGCCGGGTAGACAGTTTGCCCATGAACTGGACCGTGGTGCATCCCATTGACGAGAACAGCCCGCTGACAGGCTTTAGCCATGAAGACATGAAATCATCTGATGTGGAATTGTATGTGCTGGTAAGAGGCTTCGATGATGTATATTCTGCTGTTGTATTGCAACGAACGTCGTATACTTTTGATGAAATTATTTTTAACCGGAAGTTTAAGCCGATGTACCGCGAAAGCAAAGATGGCAAGACCACCATCGTGGAATTGCACAAATTAAATGAACATGTTGAATTAAAATAATTTCCTCAATTCAATTCAATGGTATGGCAAAAGCTGTAAAACCCGCATCAAAAAAAGCAGTTGCCCCCAAAAAGGCAGCGCCCAAAAAACTTGCAAAAAAAGCAGCCGCGGCTAAAAGTGAAACCGGTATTAAATATTCGGATAAGTCTGCCGGGCAATCGCCGGAATTGTTACAGATATTTGATGAGCTGAAAAAAAGAATGCTTCCCTATGGAAAAGGCAGCATCAAAGTGCGTGGCGGAACCGGTGGCCAACTGGTATTGGTCAGCGAAATGCCGGTGGAAATTGCCGGCAGAAAAAGAGACGAGTACTGGTTTGGCGCTATATTGATACAAAAAGGGTATGTGGGATTTTATTTTATGCCGGTACAAGACCCGGCTGAAAGAAAAGCAATCTTTAAGCCGGAGTTGCTGAAATGTTTAAAGGGCAAAAGTTGTTTTCACATCAAAAAATCAGATAAAGAGATTTTTAAACAAGTGGAAGAAGCACTTGCCGCCGGGTATAAGAAAACCAAAGAAAGGGGATGGATAAAATAGAACGCATTCGCAATCATACGACAGGCATTGCCGTATTTATACGGCCTTTTTATATGCGGCAAAACCATGGTTCAATTTTTGCAATACTTACAACAATAAGTAAGGCTTTGCGTTTTACGATATCACATCAATTTTCGAAAATAAGATCCGCATATCTATGAAAATAACCGGAATTTCCCTGCTGACAAGGTTTGTTGCGGCCATACTGGCCCTTTATCTTTTATCTACGGGTTGCGAATACCCCACAAAAGCAAATGCAGCCGGCAATAGCACTGTTGCTGATGAAAAAGCTGCTCCATTAAAAAATACTGCAGTGGTTTCTGTAACAAAGCCTGCCGGTGCCAACGTAGTTATGAGCCGCAAACAAGTACCCATCCTGTGTTATCACCAGATACGCGACTGGCGGGCGACTGATTCAAAACAGGCGAAAGATTATATTGTACCCGTATTAGTTTTTGAAGCACAAATAAAGATGCTGGCAGACAGTGGTTATCATACCATCTCCGCCGACCAGTTGTACGCTTATCTGAACAACGGTACTGCTTTGCCAACCAAACCCATCATGCTCACTTTTGATGATACCGATTTGCCCCAGTTTACCATTGCAAAACCTGTGATGGAAAAATATGGTTTCAAGGGTATGTTTTTTATCATGACTGTATCGCTGGGAAGGCCCAATTATATGAGCAGGGAGCAGGTGAAACAATTATCGGATGCGGGCCATGAAATAGGATCCCATACCTGGGATCATAAAAGCCTTAAAAAATTTACCGATGCAGACTGGGCCACGCAGATAGACAAGCCTACCAAAACGCTTGAGGCAGTTACCGGCAAGTCGATCAAATATTTTGCTTACCCCTTTGGTTTAATGAATAGCGCGGCAATTCCCGGGCTTAAAAGTCACGGCTTCAATGCGGCGTTTCAATTATCAGCAAAGCGCAACGAAGCAGAACCCTTGTACAGCATCCGCCGCATGATTGTACCCGGCGCCTGGACAGCCGCCAGCCTGAATGCTTACATGAAACATACTTTTTAAACCTTCAGTAACAGATAAAGCAGTTGCAATATTACGCCGATCAGATATTGTTGTGATAAACGACAACTGCTGAGCGGGCAAAAAAAAGGCCGCCTCATGGCAGCCTTGCAAATTTGTTTAAATAAAGGGAGTTAGATCTTTTTAACGTTCACCGCGTTCATTCCTTTCTTACCTTCCTGTAAATCAAATTCAACTTTGTCACCTTCAGTTACCTGGTCGATAAGACCGCTGGCGTGTACAAAGGTTTCCTTGTTGGAATCATCGTGTTTAATAAAACCGAATCCTTTTTCACCATTGAAAAACTTTACGGTTCCTTTTGTTTTTGTGCTCATTGTAAATTGTGTTGATAATAAAATTAGTGGGCAAATATACGGTTGATTTCGCAGATAAAGCAAAAACCTGCGCTAAATAGCTGTGGAAGCCTGTTTTGGCCGGAAATGCCCCCGGCAGACCCCGTTTTTTTTAGTGCTTCCTTTGGTTTTTCATTGATTAGCAGCCTCCCATCTTCAAATTTGCGGGCCGGAATACAGGTGTTTATCATAACAGAATAATTGCCTGCATCCGGCTTTGATGCACCTTTCCGCAGGGCCGGTGCTTTCAATAGAATGCTGAGCAAAGAAATAGCCGTGCTGATGATGGCTTTTTTTTTCAAATTCACTGCGGTATTTGAATTTCAGCTCAATAGCAATACGCCGCTTTCCCTGTTTGCGGCGCTTGCTATTAATTTCATTCCACAATTTACCATTGGGAACAATCACCGTTTTAGTATCAAATGTGCGAATGACGGTATAAAACAATTGGATGGAAGAAACGATGTCTTCCTGGTTTTGTATAATAATTTTGCCGCCCACTTTATACGGACGCAGCAGCACGATGTGCTGAAACTGGCAAATATTGGAGGATGAACAGCTTTGTATAAAGCAGCCGTAAATTCAATTGATCAGGCAATTATATTGGCAGATTTTCGTTGTATTTTTAACCTGTAAAAGAAAACAAGATTTGTAGCTGGTCTATAAAGTTTTTTAAACTATGCAAAAACCCCCTCGGCCTTTTGCCTGCTTATTTCCTGATTGGCTGTATTCATTTTTTTCAGCAAGCCGCCTGCCCGGGCAATTGCTAATTTTTTTCTTATCCGCTTCCTTTTGCGCACAGGCCCAACCGCGGATAAATGACGATGATGCCGCCAATGCCAATGTGTTTTCAAAAAAATACCAGGACGACGATGTGATGTGCACTTCTTCGCATCATTATTTTACGTTCGACAAAGGAAAAAACTCGCTGGGCGACAAGGTAGTAGTGATAGAAGAAGAAGCGGAAGTGGATTTTTTATCCCTTAAAAAATTTGCTTCGCTTACCTATCCGGAGTTTTACAACAAGTTTATTGAAATAAAAAGTTTCAAAAAGTCCCTGAAGTTTGGTAACAAATTTGCCGTTTCGCGGATGCCGCCCATGGACAGATCCGTTACCAGTGACGGCGTTTTTTTTGATGATAGCCGGGTACAGTATTACCCCATCCGCTTTTCTGAAAAAGGCAGTATGGCGCGGGTAACTGTAAAAAAGGAATACACCGACGGCCGTAATCTTACCCGTTTGTTTTTTGCAGAGGTATACCCGGTGAAAGAACAGGTATACGAGTTTAAAGTGCCCGAGTGGTTGACGGTAGATTTTAAGCCGGTAAATTTTGACGGATATAAGATTGACCGGCAGGAAAATAAAAAAGGCGGCTATATTACCTATGTGTTTACCATGCGCGATATTCCGGCCAGCAAGCAGGAATACAAAGGCATTGGGCATGCTTATACCGATCCGCATATTGTGATACAAATAAAATCATTTGAGAGCAAGGGCGAAACACTGAAGGGCTTTGATAAAACAGACGATATCTACGCCTGGAACAACCGCCTTTATGAAATGGCCGGCAATAAAAAAGAAAGCCTGCAGGCCACACTGGCAAAGATTACACAGGGAAAAACAACTGACATTGATAAGATTAAAGCCATCTATTACTGGGTGCAGGACAATATCCGTTACATTGCCTACGAAGATGGTTATTCAGGTTATATACCGGCGTCAGCGCAGGATGTACTGGCAAAAAAATTTGGCGATTGCAAGGGTATGGCCAACCTGATGACTGAGTTTTTAAAATTGGGCGGCTATGATGCGCACTTTACCTGGATAGGCACACGTTCCATTCCTTACCAGCAATCCATGCCGGCACTTTGTGTAAACAATCACGCCATTACCACTTTGTATTTCCAGGGCAAAGAATATTTTTTAGATGGTACTGAAAAGTATGCACCGTTCGGAGAAAATGCCTACCGCATACAGGGCAAAGAAGCCATGGTTGCAAAAGGTGTTAAATACGATCTGAAGACAGTGCCCCTTACCACCGGCAATGAACACAAAATAGCTTCCAAAGCAGATTTTGTGCTGGCCAATGATGTATTGTCGGGCAAGATTAAAGTGGTGCTTACCGGTAACGAAAGAAAAGATTTTCACCAGGCTTACCAGGACCTGCCCATCAGTTCGGAAAAGGAGTTTTTGAATGAATACCTGGAATTTGGCAACGACAATATGCAGGCGACCAATATAAAAACGAGCGATTTGAAGAACCGCGAAATCCCTGTGACCATTGAAGGCGATGTAGATTTGAGCAATTATGTGAATAATATCTCAGGCGATAAATACCTCAGTATCGACTTTTTTCCAAAAACACTGGAGCGTTATATGCCCGATGAGAAGAGGATCGGTGGATACGATTTTGATGAGGTCATGACTTTTGAAGATGAAATTTCGCTGACCATTCCGCCCGATTCAAAGTTTGTAGACATACCCGATAAAACCGAATTGAATTATGAGGGCTACGAATTTAAAGGCGAGTATGTTGTTTCCGGCAACAAGATTTTTCTCAAGAAAAGGATCGTTATTAAAAACAGCATGATTAAAAAAAGCGATTTTGATAACTGGAAAAAATTCCTGGGGTCCATCAAAGAATTCAGCAAATATTTACTAAGCGTTACCAAAAAATAATACCGGGCATGAAAAAATATTTTCAGCAAGCGCTGTTGTATGCAGGCATCCTGACAGCCTGTTTAATTTCGGGCAGTGCAAAGGCGCAGGATTTTATTGATGAGGATTTTCTTGATAATATAGAAGCCAATGCAAAATTTATCCTGGGCGAGCCGGTAGCGGCCTTTACCGGCACTGAAACACCCTCAAAGTGGAATGAAGAATCTGCCGTAGTAATGGGGTACAAACGCAGCATTCTGTTCGACAAAAAAAACAGTGGTGGTTTTTTTTCAGCCAGGCAAAAGAATGTTTTTTTCTTTGAAAAAGTACGGTTCAAAATTCAGCTGCACGATAAGAATTCTGTTGAGTCTTTCTCTGAAATTTATTTCCGGTACAGTGTAAAAGACGATGGTTTTACTGCACGTATTATCAAACCCGGTGGCGAAGCAAGCGCCATCAATTTAAAGGAAGCGGTGGAACTTGAGCCTGGTACGGAGATTCCGGAATTCTTTAAAAGTTTTTTTGACCAGACTTCGGGTGCGCAATCACGTTATTATAAAGTGGCCATCCCCAATCTTGAGCCCGGCGATATTCTTGAATACGCATCCTATACCAAGAGCAAGCTGGATGTACGCGGTTCGGGCTTTGTGGAGTTTGACCCGCAATATGAAGTGTGTAACAAGGGCTACCCGGTGATGTACAATGAGATTGACATTGAGACAGACGATAAATCCTTTTTCAAATCGCTGTCGCTGAACGGGGCTCCGGAATTTAAAAAAGAAAATGCAGAGGATAAAGATTTCTACCGGTACGTGTTTACAGACCGGGATCGCGGAGTTGAAAAGGACGTAAATTTTGTAAACCGTTTCCTGGTATATCCCATGGTAAAATTCCAGGTAATCTATGCTAACAGCGAGAATGTGAAAGGCTTGCTGATTGGCGGAAAGGGTGAATTGAAAAATGGGTTTAACAAAGAGGAGCTGGCATTGCGTGCATACGAAAATTATGCGGCTTCCGGCGCCAACTGGACGGATCCCAATTCGCCCTACTTGATTTTTTACGCTTGCCAGGAAGAACTGAAAAAACTGGGCGCCAAAGACTGGCCGGATCAGCAATTTATCAGGAGCGCTTATTTTATGCTGCGCAATAAGGTGGTGTTCCGCAGCAATTACCTGCCCGACAGGTGGTTTGCATTTGTGTTTTCATTGCTGCTAACGCGGCACAATATAAAAAATGAACTGGTCATCAGCAGTACCAATACCATTGGCAAACTGAAAGATGTGTTGTTTGATGATGAAATACGTTATGCGGTAAAAGTAAACGACCAGTTGTATTTTAATTGTACGGATCATTCATTGCCGGGTGACCTGGTGCAGACTTTGCTGGGCAATGAAGCCTATATTATTGGAGAGCCTGACAAAAAGAAACATACGCAGGACATTAAACCGTTTACATTGCCCAATACGGTGGCAACAGACAATGCGGTTGCGTATACTATGAATGCCGCTTTGTCGAAAGACTTCAACAATACAATTGTTACAAGAACCAGTGAGTACCGCGGACTGGTGAAAACCGGTAATATCGGTAATGCCATGCGGCTGACTACCTATATGCTGGATGATTATAAATATTACGGCGGTTCATCACCCACTGAAAAGATGAAGCCACGTGAAGAAGAAGAGTATGAGAAATCTATCAAAGCCATCAAAGACGAATTCAAAAAAGCCAAACCGGATTATGTAAAAGGAGAGCTGGAAAAAGAATTTCAACAGAAAATAAAATTCAATGATTTTAAGATTGCAAACGATGGCCGTTCAGATAAGAAAAAAGATCTGGTGTTTACCGAAGAGTTTGAATTGCCTGGCCAGGTAAGAAAGGCAGGAAAAAAATTCCTGGTCAACCTTACGGGTTTAATCGGGCCGCAGCTGCAGGTTAAAAAAGATGAAAGAGACAGAAAGTTTGATATCAATGTTGGCTATCCGCGAACCATCAGCTGGCTTATCAATTTTAAAATACCCGACGGCTATACTGCTTCCGGCATTACAGAATTAAATACCAATGTGGAGAATGAAACCGGCAGATTCAGCTGTGAGGCAAAAGAAGATGCCGGTAATGTGGTGCTTACAATAACCAAAGTGTACAAACAGGCGAATATCTCAAAAGAAAAATGGAAAAGCATGCTCCAATTTATTGATGCTGCTTACAATACTTCGTACAAGTACATTTTATTGAAACCCAAAAGTTAATTGTCAAATAGATTATTTCAATAAATGCATTAGCGCCAATAGAAAAGCCCTTCATTTTTTGAAGGGCTTTTCTATTGGTTATTTGAAGGCTTTAACTCATGTAACTTTCAATGGGTTCGCAGGTGCAAACCAGGTTACGGTCGCCAAATGTATTGTTGATCCTGGCAACGCTGGGCCAGAATTTATTTTTTACTACATAAGCCAGCGGAAAAGCTGCTTCTTCGCGGCTATAGGGATAGCTCCATTCGGTACCACAGACAGTCCATTGTGTATGCGGAGCATTTTTGAGTGCATTGTTGGCTTTGTCCGACTTGCCGCTTTCAATGGCTTTAATTTCTTCGTAAATACTGATCAGGGCATCGCAAAAACGATCCAATTCTGCCTTGTCTTCGCTTTCTGTTGGTTCAATCATAATGGTGCCCGGTACGGGGAAGCTCATAGTGGGGGCATGAAATCCGTAGTCTATCAGGCGTTTGGCCACATCCTCGGCTTCAATACCAGCTGTTGCTTTAAATGGCCGCAGGTCTACAATAAATTCATGCGCACAGGTGCCGCCCTTGCCCAGGTAAAGAATCGGATAATATTTTTCAAGTCTTGCCCGCATATAGTTTGCATTCAGTATGGCGTATTCAGTAGAACGCTTCATGCCTTCGGCACCTAACAGTTTTATGTATGCGTAACTGATCAGCAAAATGGATGCAGAGCCGTAGTTGGCAGCAGAAACAGCACCTTGTGCAGCAGAGAAAGAAGCATCCGCTACATGACCCGGCAGGTAAGGTTTTAATGTATCGTTTACACAAATAGGCCCCATGCCCGGGCCACCGCCGCCATGTGGTATTGCAAAAGTCTTGTGCAGGTTAAGGTGACAAACATCGGCGCCAATCATACCGGGTGAGGTAAGACCCACCTGCGCATTCATGTTGGCACCATCCATGTACACCAATCCGCCGTTGGCATGTATGGTTTGGCAGATATCAATAATGCTTTCTTCAAAAACGCCATGGGTAGAAGGGTAGGTAACCATCAGCGCAGACAGGCTGTCTTTGTATTGTACTGCTTTTGCTTTTAGATCTGTTACATCAATATGTCCTTCTTCATCGCTTTTTACCACTACTACTTTCATGCCTGCCATGACTGCGCTGGCGGGGTTGGTGCCATGTGCAGAAATGGGTATCAGCACAACATTGCGGTGTGCATTGCCTTTGTCTATATGGTAATTACGGATGGCCATCAAACCAGCGTATTCGCCCTGGGCCCCGCTGTTGGGCTGCAGGCTGCAGGCGGTAAAGCCGGTTATCTCACACAGGTAAGCACTCAGTTCATCGGTGATTTGTTTATAGCCCAATGCCTGGGCGGCGGGTACAAATGGATGCAGGCCGCCAAACTCCGGCCAGCTTACCGGAATCAGTTCTGTTGCAGCATTCAGCTTCATGGTACAACTGCCCAGTGAGATCATGGAAGTATTCAGCGAAAGATCTTTGTTCTCCAGGAATTTGATGTAACGCATCATCTGGCTTTCGCTGTGGTGTGTATTAAAGACCGATTGCAGGAGGAATGCAGAATTTCTTTGCAATGCAGCCGGAATATTGGTGGGTGTATCATCGTTGTGAAAGCTAATGCCGGCGGTGTGTTTTCCGCTGGCTGTTTCAAAAACCGATACTATCTGCAGCAAGTCTTTCTGCATGGTGGTTTCATCGATGCTGATGCCAATATAGTTGTTGTTGAAATAACGGAAATTGATGGAATGCTTTTCAGCAACTGCTCTGATGCCGGCTGTATCCGCTACTTTTATTTTAAGCGTATCAAAAAAAGCTGTGTTGCTATTGGTATAGCCCAGTTCGCTCAATTCTGCCGATAAGGTATTTGCGAGCAGGGAAATTCGTTGTGCAATTTTCTTCAGTCCTTCTGCACCATGAAATACGGCATACATGGCGGCCATATTGGCCAGCAATGCCTGTGCGGTGCAAATATTGGAAGTGGCTTTTTCTCTTTTAATATGCTGCTCTCTTGTTTGCAAAGCCATGCGCAATGCGCGGTTGCCTTTTGCATCAATGCTTACGCCAATCAAACGGCCGGGGATGGCCCGTTTAAAATCATCTCTGGTAGAAAAGAAAGCGGCATGCGGTCCGCCAAAACCCATGGGCACACCAAAACGCTGGGCAGAACCAACGGCCGCGTCGGCCCCCAATTCTCCGGGAGGTGTTAATAAGGTGAGTGCCAGTAAATCAGTGGCCATTACCACAAAGCCACCGGCTGTATGCACTTTGTCAATAAAGGAACGATAGTCTTCTGCCGATCCATTGTCGTTGGGATATTGTAAAAGAGCGCCAAAGAAACTGTTGTCGATACTGACTGTTTTATAATCGCCAAAAACTATTTGTATGCCGATGGGTGCTGCCCTGGTTAGTAACAGGTCTTTTGTTTGGGGGAAGGTTGCTTCGTCTACAAAAAACCTGGCTTGTTTTATCTCGTCTGTTTTATTAACATGGTGAAAGAACATGGCCATGGCTTCTGCAGCGGCGGTGCCTTCATCCAGTAAAGAAGCATTGGCAATGGGCAATGCGGTAAGTTCGGTAATAACGGTTTGGTAATTCAGCAGGCTTTCCAGGCGCCCCTGCGAAATCTCTGCCTGATAAGGGGTGTATTGGGTATACCAACCCGGGTTTTCAAAAATATTCCGGAGAATGACACCAGGGGTGATGGTACCATAATAACCCTGGCCGATATAATTCTTAAATACTTTATTTTTTGAGGCGGTTGTTTTCAGTTCCTGCAGGTATTCAAACTCTCCCTGCGGTGCGGGGTGCTGCAGGGGTGTTTTTAAACGGATGGAAGCCGGAATGGTTTTGCGGATGAGTTCCTCAATTTCTTTTACACCAATTACACTTAACATTTCGCGGGTAGCGGCTTCGTTTACACCAATATGCCTGGCCTGAAATTCTGATGATTGCTGCTCAAAAAGATTCATAATTGTATCGGGGTTATGCCTTTAAAAGAAGTTGCAAAGGTAATGTTTGCAAAGCAGATAAATAAGGACTTGTAAACGGCGTGTATAGCTTGGGGAAATCTTTGATAACCAGTGTGCGCAAGGCTTTGCTTCGGGCAAACTTTATACCGCTTCCTTTGTATCAGGGTTGATTGGCCAGCAGGCCTGTTTCCAGGGCGGGTTTTGTATTGTCGCTTTTTAAAGGGATCGCCTGGTCTTCTATCGCCCGCATCTGATCGCTTGTATGCCGGCTGCCATCGTGGCTCCAGCCGGGAGGGCCAAAAAGATAACCGAGTTTTTGTTTTGCGCCAATGTCTTTTCGCTGCAGATCGGCCCGCATGCTTTTGAATTCATGAAAAATAATATTCACCGGCGACTGGTTGTCGAGGTTTTTGGTAAGACCGTATTTTACAGGCTGGTAAGTTTCGCCGGGCAGTTCTGCCTGGAAAGTGCCAAACATTTTATCCCATACAATCAGGAACATGCCCATGTTTTTATCGAGGTATTTTGGGTTGGATGCATGGTGCACGCGGTGGTGGGAGGGGGTTACCAGTATGTATTCGAGCCAGCCCAGTTTGTTGATTTTTTCGGTATGCACAAGAATGCCCCAGATTTGCGTAGCCGCATATACAAATGCAATGTCGAGCGGATTGAAACCGCAGAGCGCAATGGGAATAAAATAAAAAAAGCGGTACAATGGTTCCATCACAGATGAACGGAAGCCAACGCTGAAATTAAATTTTTCGGAAGAATGGTGGGTTACATGGGTGGCCCAGAAAAGCCGGCAATGGTGATCGGCGCGGTGCAGCCAGTAATACATAAAATCTTCGGCAATAAATAAGGCGATCCAATACAATAAGCCTGTTTGTAACTGGCCCCAGCGGTGGTTGTAAAAAAAAGTAAGAACAATGCCAATATAGATGCCCCTGAAAACGATGTCGATGCCAGCATTGACCAGCATGAGGTAAATATTTTGCAAGGTATCCTTTACTGTATAAGTGGCCTGCCGCTGCAGGTTGCTGAGCAGGATCTCGGCACCTATCACCAGAATGTACAGCGGTGTGCTGATAAGAATAAGCCAGGTTTCTCTTGCGGTTGTATCCATATAAACGGCGAACTGCCAGTAAAGCCCTGGCAGAATGGGCAAAAATAATGCAGAACGGATAAACAGGTGCTAATATGTCGTTAAGAACTTTGAATTTGTGTTTGCGCCGGGCTGCGCCGGGTGCCGGAATCCATCGCCCTTTGAGGGCTATAAGTGCAATGGATAAGTCATTTGTATGCAATTATATTATCCGTTCCGTATTGTAAAATAATTTACCTGCTCTGATTTGCACCTGCTTTGTATGGAATAAACAATTTCAGGGAGATCAATTTTTAAAGTCAAAACCTATTTTGTTTGTCGCAATCTTTGGTGAAAAACTATGTGCATATAACATTTAGCACCCAATACCGTGCGCCTCTAATATTTGAAACAGTTGAAAATGAATTATTCGGAAAGTGCGAAACCTTTCTCAAGGTTCGTAAATCTTGTAAATCCGCAAAGCCGGTGCATTGAAACGAAAGCGTTCTGTCTTCGCAACAGGTAAATGCTGTAATTTTATATTTATGGAAAACGAACTGCCGGAAAACTGGCAAAAAAGAGCGGAAGAGCAGCAAAAAAAATACAAGCAGTTTTTGCAGCGGCCCGACAGGAAAAAAGTCCTGAAGTTGCTGCCGGATCTGAATGAGGAAGCATTTGAGAAAATTGATTGCCTGCAATGTGGTGCCTGTTGTAAAAATTATTCGCCGCGTTTTAAAACGCCCGACATCAAACGGATTGCGAAGCAACTGAAAATGAAGGAAAGCGTTTTTATTGAATCTTACCTGCGGCTGGATGGGGAGGGAGACTATGTAGCCAAGTCAACGCCCTGCCCTTTTTTGGGCGCCGATAACTATTGCAGTATTTATGAAGATCGCCCTTCCGACTGCCACCGTTTTCCGTACACAGATGAAGATGTATTGATTGATCGTCCGTTGATAACACTAAAGAATGTAAGTTTTTGTCCCATTACTTTTTATGTGATGGAGAAATTACTGGTGATGGCGAAATAATTGTTGTTATAAAGATCGCCATTACAGGTTCATGCATTGTAACCCAATCCTATTGTCAGGCAGTTGCAGTCAATTCTTCATACGCAGCGGTCAATGGTCTTTGAATGCCATCGCCCTTCCAATCTGGCGAACCGGGTATTTCGGTTGATTTGAGTATTTCTTCTTTTGTTTTGCCGGCTTTTATCTGGCTGCCGGTATATTCCAGCAAGTTGCTTAGATAAGTTTGAAATGCTTTCAAATCATCTTTTGTACCAGTTACATTATACCCTTCACCGGCATGGCCAAAAATAAAAGTGGTTTTTTTGTCGAACTTATTCATGGCTTTGTCCAGCACGGCGATCCAGCTTTTGATATTGGCGCCGGCGGTTCTGTCGATAAAAGGGTGGCGGCGGTTGAACATCAAATCGCCCATGTGCACAATGTTTTGTTTTTCAAAATGCACCAGGCTGTCGCCATTGGTATGGCCCGCCCCATAATAATACAAAGCATATTTTACACCGCCTTCTTTTACATTCCATACCGTGCCAAATGTTTCGTTGGGATACAGTTGTTTGTCTTCTGTTTTTTGTGCGATGGCGACATTTTGCTGGTTCTTGAGCGAATTTTCATGTGCCAGCACATTCTCAACAATACCCTTGAATGAAATATTGCCGCTGGTATGATCGCCATGGTGGTGAGTATTGATCAGCAGTTTGAATGGTTTTTCCGATTTCTTTTTCAGTTCATCAATCAGGTGCTGCGATTGTTCGGGAAATTGAGCGTCCACCACAATGATTCCATCTTTGCCCAGCACAAATAAAATGGTGCCGCCTTTTTCTGTAAAGATGCCCGCATCTTCAGTAAGCATGGTAATCTTATAAGCAGGTTGCTGCAGCAGGGCCGCCAGCATTTCTTTTTGGGCAAGAAATAAACCTCCGGTAGTGAGTACGGTGCTGCGAATAAAACTACGACGTTGCATATTGGCTGTTTTTATTGAATAAAAGGAATGCGGTGGCTTACTAAATATAATAAGAAGTACGGAGAAAATGCTGGCGGGTTGTTTTTGCAATGCAGAAAATATCAGTATTCCAGTTTGCGGATGGCGGGTGCTTTTATAGCCGTTACCAGCACTACCAGCAGGGTCATACAACCACCAAAAATAACGGAGGGCACCACGCCCAGTATTTTAGCCGCCACCCCGCTTTCAAACTGGCCCAGCTCATTGCTTGAATTGATGAACATGGAGTTAACACTCATCACACGGCCCCGCATGTTGTCGGGTGTTTTTAACTGCATAATGGTACCCCTTACTACAACGCTTACGCCATCCAGCATGCCGCCAAACATAAGGGCAGCAAAAGACAACCAGAAAATTTTTGACAACGCAAAGGTGATGATGCAGAGACCGAAACCCGCTACTGCAAACAACAGTTTTTTGCCCTGTTGTTTTTGCATCGGAAAAAGGGTTAATACAACAACAATAAAAATGGAACCAATGTCTGAAGCCGCGTTTAAAAATCCAAACCCCTGCGGGCCAATTTTTAAAATATCCCTGGCAAAAACGGGTACCAGTGCTACGGCGCCGCCAAATAAAACCGCAAAAAGATCGAGCGAAAGAGCGCCGAGTACTTCTTTTGTATGCAGTACAAAACGGAGCCCTTCTTTCACACTGTCCCAGGTTTTTTTCTCGCTTCTTACATTGAGTGCTGGTTTGGGTGTTAGCCGAAAGAGTGCAAACAGCGCCAGAATTATAAGTGTGGCAATGCAGGCAAGTGTGCCGGTATTGCCCAGTCCTGCTATTAAAAAGCCACCTGCCGCATGACCGCAAACAGAAGCCGTGAGCCAGGCACCCTGGTTCCAGGTGGTGGCGTTTTGTAAATTGTGTTTGGGTACAATGGCCGAAAGGATCACATTAAAGCTCGGCCCTACAAAAGAACGAACGATGCCGGTGCCAAATATGGTAGCGTAAATACAAATGGCAATCCAGTGGTTGCTGATATGCTGTGCCGTATACCCGGTAGATAGGCTGAGCAATATGCAGGCGGCCAGCAGGTACAGCGCTACACCACGCAGGATCAGTTTTCTTTTTTCGCTGAGGTCGATGGTATGGCCGGCATACAAAGCCATTGAAAAAGCCGGTAAAAATTCAGATAAGCCAACAAGGCCAATGGCCAATGGCGCATTGGTAAGATTGTAAATCCACCAACCCACAACGGTGCTCATCATGCGCAGGCCCATAATGAACAGAAACCTGCCGGTGAGCAGTGTACGAAATTCTTTTTGTTTTACCGATGCGAAGGGATCAACCGATTGTGTAAGACTACCCATTTATCTGTTTGCCGTTATTGAATAAAGGTAGGCAGAAGCGGCGAAAAAAAACGGTATTGGAAATATTGAAGCAGGTACGCTTAGGGTTGATTGATTTTTTTTGAAGCGATGCTGTAGTAAACGAAAGATCAATAGAGATGTGCAGCAGAAGAGTGCGACGCAAGGATGCTGCCAGTAAGTTTAATGCCGGGCTAAAAAAGCAGGGAAGGCTTACCCGGAACAAATTATAAATTGATTAAAAAATGCCGTAACCGCGCAGATAAATTGATGGTTGTATTGTTTGCAATTGATTAAAGGTATTGGGCAGGCGGTGGAGCAAAAAATACTGGTGTAAACGATGGCATTTACCGGCTCATTGTAGCTTGCGTAACACTTTTTTAGGGTAATGTAAAATAATGCTGCCCTTCGCCCAGGTCCATTTCAAGTGCATCGGTCACTACTTTCAGGTGTTTTTCATTACCCAGAAAATCGGCATTGGAGGCATCGATGAAAATGGTTTTTACATTGTGCTGTTTGATGTAGTGGGTATAGGTTTCCTGTATATTGAAGAGGTAATCATCGCCAATAGACTGTTCGTAACTGCGGTTGCGTTTCCGGATGTTTTGCTGCAGCTTGGCTACGGGTGAGTGCAGGTAAATCAATACATCGGGTTGTATCAGCTGCTGGTGAATGATCTCAAACAGGCGCTGGTACAAATGAAATTCTTCTTCGGGCAGGTTTACTTTTGCAAACAGCAGGCATTTGCTGAAGAGATAATCCGATACGGTAACGCTTTGGAAAAGATCCTTGGTGTGAATCAGTTCCTTTAGCTGCTTGTAACGCTCGGCCATAAAAAAAAGCTCCAGCGGAAAAGCAAATTGTTTTGGGTTGCTGTAAAAATTTGGCAGGAAGGGGTTATCGGTAAATTCTTCCAGCACCAGCCTCGCGTTGTAATGCCGGGAAATAATATGGGCCAGCGTTGTTTTGCCGGCGCCGATATTTCCTTCAATGGTAATGAAGTGGTGGTTCATATCTTTTTATAAAAGCTGGTTGCTCTGCAATACTAAGGTCTTAATTATTTATCCGCCAGAAAACTTTTTCACAGGCAATGTATCGGGGCAGCTTTGCAGTAATCGGGCAATGCTGGTATGCAGTACGGGGTGAATATAGCCCGGTGCAATTTCAGTAAGGGGCACCAGCACAAACCGCCTGTTGGCCATTTCGGCATGGGGGATGGTTACCAGGGGGGTTTGAACAATTTCTTTATTAAATAAGAGTATATCGATGTCGATAGTGCGTGGCCCGAATTTCTCTGCCCGTATTCTTCCGCAGGCCTGTTCAATAATCAGCAATTGCCGCATCAGTTCATCGGGGCCAAGCGGCGTAGTCAATTGCAGTGCCTGGTTCAGAAAAGCGGACTGGTCTGTTTTTCCCCAGGCTGCGGTTTCGTAGATGGCCGAAGCCTGTGTAATTTTTCCGCATGCGGCTTCAACTAGCCGGGCAGAATCCTGCAAATATTGCTGCCGATTGCCTACATTGCCGCCTGTCAGTAAATAAGCTGTATTCATATATTGTAACAAATGCCGGTTTCAAATATCTCTATTTTTAACGGCTTGCTAAAATTGAATCAATCACCATGCGACAATTCTTTAAAATATTTTTTGCGTGCATCCTGGCATTTGCAGTGTTTACGGTGCTTGCAGTGCTGATATTGGTGGGCTGGATAGCCGCCAATTCCACACCAGATAAACCAGCCGTGGGTGCCAAAGCGGTTTTATACCTCGATCTTTCAGAAGCCATTAACGAACAAGGCCAGGAAAAACCTTTTTCGGGTTTGATACAGGATCAATATGATACGCCTGGTTTGTTTGATATGGTGCGGCTGATTAAATATGCAAAAACCGACAGCAGCATTAAGGGCATTTACCTTAAATGTGCGGAGAATGCCAATGGCTTTGCCACTTCAGATGAGTTGCGCAGTGCCTTGCTGGATTTTAAAAGCAGCCATAAATTTATTTATGCGTATGCAGATGTGATTTCGCAGCGGGCTTACTATGTTGCCAATGTGGCCGATAAAATATACAGCAATCCCAAAGGAGGTCTTGAATGGAAGGGTTTTTCATTGCAATACATGTTTTTTAAGCAAACGCTCGACAGGCTGGGCATTGAGCCGCAAATTTTTTATGCCGGCAAATTCAAGAGTGCCACCGAGCCTTTCCGGACCGATAAAATGACGGATGCCAACCGGTTGCAATCGGGCGTTTTCCTAAACGACTTGTATAGCCGCTTTTTAACGGAAACCGCAGCAGCCAGGAATATAGACACCGCCACCCTGCACCAGTATGCCAGTACCATGGCCATACAAACTACTGCGGATGCCGTACAATACAAACTTTTAGACGGCGCCCGCTACGATGACGAGGTAAAAGATGAACTGAAAGAAAAGCTGGGCATTGGCAGCAGCGGCAAAATAAATTTTGTGGAAGCAGGCAAGTATGCAAAGGCCGCCAACTATAAAAACAACAGTGGAGCCGGTAAAATTGCACTGATATTTGCGCAGGGCGATATTGTAGACGGCAAAGGCGAAAAAGGACAGATTGGAGGCGATACTTACCGGAATTTGATTCGCACAGCCAGGATGGATGACAATATCAGCGCCATCGTGTTGCGGGTGAACAGCGGCGGCGGCAGTGCCATGGCCAGCGAAAACATGTGGCGTGAACTGGCACTGGCAAAAAAGCAAAAGCCTGTTGTACTGAGTTTTGGCGATTATGCCGCTTCGGGCGGTTATTATATGTCTTGCGGGGCCGACAGCATTTTTACACAAGCCAATACACTTACTGGTTCAATTGGTGTGTTCAGTATTGTTCCCAACCTGCAGAAATTTTTTAATGAAAAGCTGGGCATTACATTCGATGGGGTAAAGACAAGCCCGTTTGCAGATGTGCCCACCGGCAGCCGGCCATTGAATGAAGTAGAAAAAAGATTTTTACAAAATGATGTAGACAGCATTTACAATACATTTTTGCACCGTGTGTCGGACGGAAGAAAGATAAATGTGGCACTGGTGGACAGCATTGGCCAGGGAAGGGTATGGACGGGTACAAAAGGCATAGCAATAGGACTGGCAGATAAAATGGGCGGCTTGCAGGATGCGCTGGATTGTGCGGCACGGATGTCGAAACAGTCTTCGTACAAAATAAAAGAATACCCCGAAACGACGAGCTGGTGGGAAGCTTACCTGGGCGGCTATAAAAAGAACCTGCAGGCCAGTGCGGTAAAAGAAGAACTGGGAACGCAGGGTGCAGCCATGTACAATTCTATCAAAAGAATTAAACAATCGGTGGGTACTGCTCAAATGAGAATGCCGTTTGACATAACCATACAGTAAGTAATTAATAATTACTAATGAATAATTGATAAGTTTGTTTGAAATAATAATTGTACATGGATAAGCCGTATAATCAATGGAGGGGCATGCTGGCCATCACAAAAGCCAGTTTCAGGAGTATTTTCAGAAGTCCTTCGGCCGTGGTTTTTAGTTTTGGTTTTCCGCTCATCTTTATCCTGGTTTTTGGGTTTATTGGCGATGGCGCCGTGGGCCCCGTCTATAAAATTGCGTTTGATGCCGGCAGCGATTCCACCAATGCTTTGTACGATTCGCTGATAGCCAGTAAAAACATACGGGTGATTAACTATACAACTGCCGATGCGCTGGAAAAAGATTTGGTAAAGGGCCGTTTGACCGGTGTTGTAAAAATTGAAAAAAATCCTGCACAGGGTGCATTACCCGTATACATGCTCCGGTTCAGGAGTACCACGGCAAGCGCCGATAAGTTTCCGCAGTTTCTCACCCTGGCCGACAATATCAGTAATAAAGTAAGCAATGCCGTACAGGGTAAACGGCCGGCCTATGCCAGTGTGGCAATGCAGGCCGGGGCCATCCGTTCGGTGCGGGAGTACAAAACAATTGATTTTATTTTGCCCGGTCAGCTGGGCTTCTCACTGTTAAGCGCAGGTGTTTTTGGTGTAGCGTTTTTGTTTTTCAACCTGCGGCAAACCATGGTGCTGAAACGTTTTTTTGCAACGCCCATCAGTAAACGAAATATTGTACTGGGCGAAGGCCTCAGCCGTGTATTGTTCCAGATGATAACGGCCATCACCATCCTGTTAATAGGCCATTTTGTTTTTGGCTTTACGCTGGTACACGGAGTGGTAACTTTTGTTGAATTGCTGGCACTGAGTTTCCTGGGCCTGGTGGTATTTATGGGCATGGGCTTTATCGTAAGCGCCGTTTCAAAAAGCGAGAGCTCTATTCCGCCGTTCGCCAACCTGATTACTTTACCGCAGTTTTTACTGGCGGGTACTTTTTTCTCGATAGATGTTTTCCCTTCCTGGTTACAGCCATTGTGCAGAATTTTACCGCTGACCCACCTGAACGATGCCATGCGCAAAGTGGCATTTGAAGGCGCTCATTTAACCGATTGCCTGAAGCAAATTGGCATACTGGGTATCTGGGGTGTGCTGGCATACGCCGTTGCCATCAAAGTTTTCCGTTGGGAATAGCTTGGTACTTGCCTTGCAGTAACAACAGCCTGGTTTATTTTACAAAGACTTTATTTATTTTATTAAAAAGCCAATGCGTTTTATAAAACTTGCTTTCATCAGCGCCGTTGTGTTGTTTGTTATCATTCTGCTGATTTCGCTGTTGCTGCCATCGCATATAAGAGTATCAAGGGCCATCGATATAAATGCCCCGGCCGAAAACATATATCCGCTGTTGTCTGATACAAAAAAATGGGAGCAATGGAACGATTATATCCGCGCTTACCACAACCGGGTGGCAGAAACAGATATGTTAAAGGCCGATGAAATCGCTGTTTTTATAACCGGTAAAAAAGACAGCCTGGTTACCGCCGAATGGAAGCAACCTTCCGGTGATAAATTTGGCAGCGGATTTGCAATATTCAGCAACGGCAGCGGAAAAGGACATACCACCGTACAATGGTATTTCGACTTTCATGTGCGTTGGTATCCCTGGGAGAAATTTCAAAGCATTGTGTATGATCAGCAGCTGGGGCCTGTTATGGAAAAATCGCTGGCAACACTGAAACGCATAGCGGAGCGGTAGGGGAAAAGTTTAAAGTTAAGGTTTTGGGTTAAGGTCTAAGTGAAGTTTGAATGTGTACCTTTGAACAATTGTTTCAAAAATAAAACGCAGATTATATGAAATCAGTACTAATGTTCGCTGTCGTATGTATTGTTGCCTTAAACGCCTGTGGCCAGCGTGTGAATACGCAAAGCCCAATTGCCGAAGTAAAAGGCGCCACTGCAAGTGGTACTACTATTTACATCCGTTACAACCAGCCTTCTGTAAGGGGCCGTACCATTGGTAAAGACCTGGAACCATTGCCAGGCAAGGTTTGGCGTACCGGTGCAGACTCTGCCACCGCCTTTGAAATCAGCAAAGACGTTAAAGTAGAAGGCAAAGCACTGAAAGCGGGCCGCTATGCATTGTTTACCATTGCCAACGGTGACGACTGGACGATTATCTTCAACAAAGACGTACACAAATGGGGCGCCTTCAGTTACAAAGAATCTGAAGACGTGTTGCGGGTAAACGTAAAAGCCGGCAAAGCAACAACAATTGCAGAAAAATTTACCATTACCGTTTCCAAAGCCGGTAAAATAGATTTGTTATGGGGCGGCAGTGATGTGTCTTTTAAAGTGGACTAAAGAAATTTCTATTGATGCACCAAATGCCATCCCGCGAAACGCCGGATGGCATTTTTTACAGGGCAATGATGCTTTCAATAATGCTTTGTTGTGTTTTCTCCAGTTCTTCATCGTTGATACAATAAGGCGGCATAATATAAACTGTATTGCCCAGCGGCCTGATATAGACGCCCTGCTGCAAGGCCTTTTTTGTAATAAGGGCCGCTATATTGTTTAAATAGCCATCGTTGCCCAGTTCAATCTCAAATGCAATGATGGTGCCCAGTTGTCTTGCATTTTTAATCCGCAGACTGGCAGCTTTTTCTTTTAAACCGGCAATAAAAGCAGCATTTTGTATTGTGATTTGCTGTATCCGCTGTGTACAGCTTTCTTCTTCCAGCAAATCCAGGCTGGCCAGTGCAGCCGTGCAGGCCAGGGGGTTAGCGGTAAAAGAATGCCCGTGAAAAAATGTTTTCAGTTTGTTATCACTTACAAATGCATCCACAACATGCTGCGCAACAGCCGTAACACCCAGGGCCATGGTGCCGCCGGTAAGCCCTTTTGATAAGCAGATAATATCGGGTTGCTCCCGGCAATGCTCACTCGCAAATATTTTCCCCGTTCGCCCAAAACCCGTCATTACTTCGTCGGCTATGCAAAGGATGCCATGTGTTTTGGCCGTATGCAGCAGCTCATCCAGCAAAGCAGCCTCATACATCTTCATACCGCCGGCACCCTGCAGCAGGGGTTCATAAATAAAAGCCGCAATGGAGCCGCCTGCATTGTCAATGCCAGCTTTAAGTGCAGTAATGTTTTCTGCAGTGGGGGTATCAATAAAATCTACTTCAAACAGTTTGTCCTGGAACGCCCGTGTAAAGATGCTCCGGTCGCTGATGCTCATGGCGCCAAACGTGTCGCCGTGGTAACTGTTATTAAAAGCCAGTATTTTTTTTCTTGGCTGTTCCTGGTTCCACCAGTATTGCAAAGCCATTTTTACCGCCACTTCTGTAGCTGTGGAGCCATTGTCGGAGTAAAATATTTTTGAAAATTTTCCGGGCAATTTCGGCAGCAGCCGTTCGGCCAGTTCAATGGCGGGTTTGTGTGTAAAGCCGGCAAAGATCACTTGTTCCAGGGTTTTGGCCTGTTCATAAATTTTTTCAGCAATATAGGGGTGGGCATGGCCATGAAGATTTACCCACCAGCTGCTGATGGCATCAATATACGCATTGCCATGCTCATCTTCCAGGTAAACACCCCTGCCCCTTACGATGGGTATGGGGTCCGGCGCAAGTTTAAAAGCGGTAAACGGATGCCAGATAACGGCTTTGTCACGCTGCTGTAAATTCATGGGGCAAATGTAAGCCGGTCGCAGCAAGTGGCCAATGGCAATTGGGCCGCCAAGCCGGTTGTAAAATATAAATATCCCCGATGCAACACAGCAGCTATATTACCTGTCAACTGCACAACGGATGACAGAGAACAACAAATTAATCAGGGATTGCCTGCATGGTAAGCCTGCTGCCCAGCGTACATTGTACGAGCAGTATGCGCCTTCCATGCTGGGGGTCTGTTACCGTTACACAAAAAGCATGAACGATGCGGAAGATGTGCTGCAGGAAGCGTTTGTAAAAGTGTTTAAATATTTGCAGCAATACGAAGGGAAAGGCGAGCTGGGTGCCTGGATACGCAGGATTATGGTGACTACGGCCATTAATTACCTGAAACGGCACAGCCGATACCAGGCCGATCTTTCATTCAATGATATTGTGCTGCACCCGGTGTCTTCAGAAAACCCGGCGGTAAGAACGGATGCCAAAGACCTGGCCGATTTGATCAGGCAATTGCCGCCCGGCTACCAGGCCATTTTCAATTTACATGCCATAGAAGGGTATACCCACGTAGAAATTGGAAAGATATTAGGCATTAATGAAGGCACTTCAAGATCGCAATATGCCAGGGCGAGGGCCTTGCTGATTAGCTGGCTGGACAAGCAATCGGAGCAGAATAAAAAAAAACAATTATGCCAGTAAATGATTTTGAAAAGCAGGTACAGCAAAAGATGCACGAACTGAAGTTTGTGCCGTCTGATGCGGTATGGCCAGCGGTGGAAAGAGAAATTAACCAACATAAAAAACGCAGGGTACTGTTTATCTGGCTACCCCTGCTGCTTTTATTGCTGGGCGGCACCTTGTGGTTGTACCGGCCCGGTATGCAGCATGCCGCAAACAAACATCCAGTTGCAGCCAATAGTAGCAATTCTATTACCATCAAAACGGATAACACAAAAAACAGCAGCGCTGTTGCCAGGCCGGCGCATGAACAAGCTACATCAGCAAGTGCCGCAAAAAGCAATACTGCGCCATTGCCTTCTGGCGCAAATAAGGCAACACTGCCTGCAAATGAATCGCAACAAAAGAATAATAGTAACGTTGAAAGTGCCTTAAACCGAAATGCAGTAAAAAAAGAGCTGGTAGCCGATGGTGGCAGCCAGCACCAGCATTCCATTCATTCTCCGAAAAATACAGGTAAAGCGGGCAATTCTTTTGCTACCGTAAAAAAAGCTTTCCACAAAACAATTGAGCCAGCAAAAGCAAGCCATTCAATACTACAGAAAGAACAAACGGGTGAAACGGCAGGGGTTGATGCAGAAACAACGGGATCAACCACTCCTTCTATAAAAATAGCTAAAAGTGAAAAGCAGGCAGCAGTTGTAAACAGCCCTGTAGCGGAAGCGGTTATTGAAGATTCAACTTCAGGCAATCAGTCAAAAAATATTGCCGGGCAGGTTGCAAAAGAGAGCCTGCAAAATATGCGCAAAGCCGATACCGCCAAAGCGATCGTTCAAACCAAAAAAACAAGAGCTGCCCAAAAAATAGCCTGGGGTATCAGTTTGCAGACCGGTGTTTCATCCGTTTCAAGCGGATTTCCCGGCTTGTTTTCTTCCAGCCGCTATTTTGATCCTGCCACGTTTGCAAATTCAGTCAATAACAATCCCGGCAATATTACCGGGGGAACAGCTTCGTCAGCTGCTTCTTCGGCGATAAGGCCCGGCTTCTCCTATGCAGCCGGTGCGTTTTTCCGCAAGCCTTTGGGCAAAAGGTATTCATTGCAAGCCGGTTTAAATTTCAATTATTACAGCAGCCATGTTAACACGGGGGCAAAAATAGATACCGTTGCGCCGATGCTGCAATACCGCAGCGGCAACGCTTACCCATTTACCAATCGTTTTTATTTTATTGAATTGCCGGTAACGGTTGAAAAAGAATTTGGCAAAACATCCCGTTTTGCTGTTAATGGAGGGCTCTCGTTTTCGTGGCTCGCCGGCAGCCGGGCATTGCTGTACGATGCACAACACAGTGTGTATACGGCCGATAAAAGCCTGCTCAACCATTTTCAGCTGGCAGTAAGGGCAGGGGTTAGCTATCGGTTCTTCCCGGCCTCCATCCCTGTAGAAATGGGTCCGCAGCTGAATTACAATATGAGCAGCATATTCAGGAAAGATCTTTATGGCAGCAGGCAACTTTTTTTTGGCGGCGTCCAGGCAAAAATTATGCTGCATAAAAAATAAACAAGTGCAACGCTTGTTTTACAATCACTGTCAGCGTTTGAAATACTGTTTTATGAAAAAAAATATTTCAGTCGCCGGCCTGCCTTTCTTTTTGTTTTCAATGGCATTGCTTTTTTCTTCCTGCCTGAAAGATCATTGCAGCCGCACTTATAAAATCTATACACCGGTGTATACAAAAATGACTACACTGAGGGCCACAGTACAAAGTATGGCTGCAACGCCGGTGGTTAATACCGGTAAATTGTATGTAAAGGGCAACTGGATTTTTTTGAATGAACAGAACAGGGGCATCCACGTAATTGACAACAGCAATCCTGCACACCCGGTAAAAACTTCTTTTATCAACATCCCGGGTAATATTGATATGGCTGTAAAAAATAACCTGTTGTATGCAGATTTGTACAGCGACCTGGCGGTCATCAACATCAGCGATCCAAAGCGTATTTCCGTTGAAAAATACCTTACCAATACATTTTCCGATAAATCATCTGACCCCAATACCAGTAACCCCGATTCCATTAATATTATTACCAGCTGGGCAAGCCGGGATACGGTGGTTTCCTGTGCCGATGCCAATAACTGGAATGGCTGTATCAATTGCGGAGGCGGCATTGCATTGAATACCCCGGCGCAACTGTACAACGCTGCGGCAACATCCGATGCGGGGGTGGCGGGTTCACAGGCACGCTTTGCCGCTGTAAACAATTATTTGTACGCTGTTACCACCAGTAACCTCAACGTGATTAACATTACGGATGCGGCAAATCCACAGCTGGTACAAAAAAAGAATATTGGATGGGACATTGAAACCATCTTTCCGTACAACAATAAACTATTTATTGGCGCAGGCACCAGTATGAGTGCGTACGATTTGCAGGATCCGGCCAATCCTGCGCTGCTTTCCTGGAACGGGCACTGGTGCAGCAGGGACCCTGTGGTGGTGGATGGAAAATACGCTTATGTAACGCTTCATGCAGCCAATTTTTGCCGCAGCAGTATCAATGAACTGGAAGTATACGACATCAGTGTGCCCAATAGTCCAACCCTTGTAAAAACCTACCCGCTTACCCATCCGCAGGGTTTGTCTAAAGAGGGTAACCTGTTGTTTATCTGCGATGCCAATGACGGATTTAAAGTGTTTGATGCAGCCGATGTCAATAACATCAGGCTCATAAAGCGCTTCCCCGTTTTTGATACTTACGATGTAATTGCCCTGGATGGCAGGGCTTATGTGGTAGGTAAAAGCGGGCTATCTCAATATGATTATAGCAACCTCAGCAATATTCATTTACTCAGTAAGCTTTAAAAAATTTATATGTACAAAATAAAAAACGGGCTGGTATTGCTGCTGTGTAGCTGTTTATTGGCGCCTTGTTTTGCACAGCAGTATAGTCCAGGTCCAAAAACTACCTTTCAATCCATCAACCAGATGGGGTTGCTGGACGGAGAATCGGGTGCTGCTGTTCAATTGCAAACCATCAATGGCGTCAGGCACCAGTCCTGGTTTATAGGTGCAGGGCTTGGCCTGGATTATTACAAATTCAGAACAATACCCTTGTTTTTGGATCTGCGAAAGACTTTTGGCAATGGCAGTAACCAGTTTTTTTTATACAGCGATGCCGGCGCCAGTTTTTACTGGAAACGCGACAAAGATGTAAAAGAATATTTTCTGAACGATAAATTTAAGCCGGGCCTGTTAGCAGAAGCAGGCCTTGGTTGCAGCATCAAAATCAATAGCGGACTGCATGTGTTGTTCAGTGGCGGATACAGCTATAAATCTGTGCGAGAGCAGGGTAGTCTTGTTTGGATTGATTGGCCGCCACCAGGCGATAATACCGCAGTGACTGAACATCATTTAAACAGGGTTGTGATAAAAGCCGGTCTTGTGTTTTAGGATTTGCTGATAAAGCGGAGATTGCGTTGTATACCGGTATACTTGCTGCGCCTGAGGGGAGAGTTACGAAAGATTGTTTTAAAAGCATCTTCTGTCATTTCTTCCCAGTCTTTTAAGGAAAAATTGAGTATTTCATGAATGGGGGAGAAGCCTTGTTCTGCTGTTGGCGTACTAAAACGGTTCCAGGGGCATACATCCTGGCAAACATCGCAGCCAAATAGCCAGTCGCTCCACTGGCCTTTCATTTTTTCGGGTATCAGCTGGTCTTTTAATTCTATCGTAAAATAGGAAATGCATTTACTGCCGTCTACCACTTTGTTGCTTTCTATAGCATTGGTGGGACAGGCATCGATGCATTTTGTACAGGTACCACAATAATCTTTCACCATGGGCGCATCGCAGGCAAGCGCCAGGTCTGTAATGAGGGTAGCAATAAAAAAGAAGGAGCCGCTTTGCTTGTTGATTAGGTTTCCGTTTTTGCCTATCCAGCCAAGCCCGCTGCGGCTGGCCCAGCTTCTTTCAAGCACCGGGGCGCTGTCCACAAATCCCCGCCCGTTGATTTCTCCGATATTGAGTTTGATCAATTGTATCATTGCATGCAGCTTTTCGCGGATCAGTTCGTGGTAATCTTTTCCGTACGCATACTTTGCTATTTTGGGCACTGACTCGGTTTGCTGTTGTTCCGGGTAATAATTTAACAGCAAAGTAATCACAGATTGAGCACCGGGTACCAGCTTTGTAGGGTCTACCCGCAGATCAAAATGATTTTCCATGTAATGCATACCGGCATGATAGCCATTGTTCAGCCATTTTTCCAGGCGCCGTGCATCCTCATCCAGCATTTGCGCTCTTGCAATACCACAATAATCGAATCCAAGTTTCGTTGCTGTTTGTTTAATGAATGCAGTATGTTTTTCTACAGACAGATTTATGCTGGTTTTGTTGGCAATGTAAAGCAAATATGATTACTTAGCGCATTTAATGCAAGCACAAAACAACCTTTTTTGCACTCAGAATTTAAAAGGAAATAATAAATACCTCTAAACCTGCAAAACATGAGATTGATATTGGCAGTTTTTTTAATTGTTTACTGCAGCGCTGCCGGCTATTGCCAGCAAAAAACGCCGGTAAACTTTGGTAAGGTGGAAGCACAGGATTTCAATATTGCCAATAACCCTGTTGTAGACAGCAGTACCGGTGCTGTAATCATTGCCGATCTTGGCAATACCACGTTCAAGGGAAACAACAAGGGCTGGATAAGTTATATTTTCAAGCGTAAAACAAGAATTAAGATCCTGAATAAAAAAGCATTCGACCTGGCTACTGTCAAAATTCCGCTGTTTACAGACGATGATGACAAAGAGCATCTCGAAAACTTTACCGCCATTACGTATAATATTGAGAACGGTTCGGTGGTTGCTACCAAAATGGAAAAAAAGGATTTGTTTACCGATAAGATTGATAAAAATCACATTGAACAGCGATTTACCCTGCCTGCTGTAAAGGAGAATTCAATCATAGAATATAGTTATACCGTTTATTCTGATTTTTATTTCAACATACCGGAGTGGAGTTTTCAGAATGTGGAATACCCGTGTTTGTGGAGCGAGTACGAAGTAAACATTCCCAGCCTGGTTGGGTATGTCTTCAATAAGCGGGGCGTGCACCCGTTTTATATTGATAAAGCCGATGACGGTCATGAAAACTACCTGATCAAGAGGATGGTTGAAAATGCAGGGCCCATGTCGAATGATATGATGAGCATCAGCGCCAATACGGTAAAACACCGCTGGGTGATGAAAGATGTGCCGGCTTTTTATGTAGAGAATTACCTTTTCTCGCCCGAGAATTACATTGATAAAATAGATTTTCAGTTGTCACAAACCTATGATGGGCAAACCGTACACCCGGTAAAAAATACCTGGACAAAAGCCACGGAAGACATGCTGAAAGCCAAAGATTTTGCTTCTTTTATTTCTGAGCCGGATGGCAATGGCTGGTTGGATAAATACCTTTCCGGCATTGTAAAAAGCAATTCGGATGAGTTGCAACAGGCAAAGGATATTTATTATTACCTCACGGACAATTTTACTTGCACCAGTTACCACCTCAAATACATTAAAACAACCCTGCAGGATGTTTACAAGAACCGGAAAGGCGGTGTAGGAGAAATCAACCTGCTGTTAACCGATATGCTTTTAAGAAAGGGGATTACTGCCGCGCCGGTGGTACTCAGCACCCGCGAATATGGCTACAATTATGCTTCCTATCCCGTGATTGGCCGCCTGGATTATGTGATTTGTAAGGCAACCATCAACAACAAGGTTTATTACCTGGATGCATCGCGGCCCAATATGGGTTTCGGGCATTTGCCCCTCAACTGTTACAATGGGCATGCGCGGATTATTGGCCACGAAGATTCTGCCTCCGTTTATTTTTTGGCCGATTCAATCAGGGAAAGGAAAATAAGTTTTGTACGCATCATCAACAATCCGGATGGTAAGCCTTTCATGCAGGGCACATATGAAAATTTGCTGGATTATATGGCTTCTTACGATCTCCGAGAATTAATTAATAAAAACGGCGAGAAAAAATATTTCGATGATTTGCGGGCGGCTTCATCCAATGAAATTGAATTTACAAAGACCAGTATTGATTCGCTCAAAGAACCTGAAAACCCTGTTAAAACTACCATGGATTTTAACATAAAATCGGTTGCCGGAAACGATATCATTTATTTGAACCCCATGTTCTGGGGCGGGTATAGATCCAACCCATTCAGTGCCGCAGTGCGCAAATACCCGGTAGAGATGCCTTACCCGCTAAACCAGGTGTACGTGTTTACAATGGAAGTGCCAACCGGCTATGTAGTGGATGAAATACCCAAATCAGCAAAAGTTTCCTACAATGGAAATGATGGATATTTTGAATACCTGGTACAAAAAGACGAGAATGTGATCCAGGTAAGAAGCACGGTAAAGCTAAAGAAAGCTTATTTTGACCCGGAAGACTACAATACATTGAGAGATTTTTTTGCATATGTTGTAAAAAAGCAAAGCGAGCAGATTGTGTTTAAGAAAAAGCCCTAGCAATGGTTTTGCAAAAGCAGGGTTCAACATATTTTAAGAACATCTAATATGTGGGCGGCCATAAAAGGGGTTAGGGAGCAGGCTAATGGTTTCTGCTTAGAACGATTGGGGATTGGTTCATATTTATTTTTTGTTGATAAAATGAATGCTGCAGTAACAGCGTTCTGAAAATGCCGGCAACTGGAAATGCCGGCTCAATGATTTGTTGGTCTATTAACAAACAGCATTATTAAATACCCATATTTTTGGCAAAATAAACCCCTTATAC